>Ga0073899_10005340_pt1 | contig 11177 bp, 7 predicted proteins | sample KloWWTmetaKNB5Ph_FD_88975 | JGI IMG/M metagenome (GOLD analysis project Ga0073899, IMG submission 88975) | Active sludge microbial communities from Klosterneuburg, Austria, studying microevolution and ecology of nitrifiers - Klosterneuburg... | ecosystem: Engineered > WWTP > Aerobic digester >...
AGGCCAACAACTTCGCCGGGGTAAAGGTCGACCGTCACGTGATCGACGGCCCTGATGCCTCCGAAAGCGATCGAGATGTCGCGCAGTTCGACAAGCGGGGTTCCGGTTCTGTCTACCATGATGTCAGCCCCTTACTTGATGCGTTTGCGGTACAGGATGTCGAGGTAGACGGCGAGCACCAGCGCAACCCCGATGACGATCTTGCGGTAGGAGCCGTCGCCAAACCCGATCAGCACCATGCCGGTCTGTAGTGAGACCAGAACCAGCGCGCCGATAATCGCGCCATAGATCGTGCCGACACCACCCGCCAAAGATGTGCCGCCCACAACAGCCGCCGCGATGACCATGAGTTCGTCAAGGTCGCCCAGTGCGTTGGTGGCAGAGTTCAGGCGGGCCGATGCGATGACCGCGGCAAGGCCAGCAAGCCCTCCCATCAGTGTAAAGATCTTCACGGTCATGGCGCGGGTATTGATGCCGGACAGGGCCGCCGCCTCGGGGTTGCCGCCGATGGCGAAGACATAACGGCCAAAGCGCGTGCGGGTCATCAGAATGGTCATCACAAGCGTGACAACGGCGAGGATCAGCACAGGATAGGCAAAGCCATGGGCGACGAAGGCGTCCTCGGGAACCTCTTGTCCAAGTTCGGCGTAGTAGTCCTTCAGAATACCTTTCGGCCAGCCATAGGAATTGACGACCAGCGTGGCGATCAGGATCAGACCGCAGCTGAGACCGCCCACGAAATATTCGGCCCACATCGGGCGCAGGGCAAAGCCGTGCAGTTGGCGCGCGGCCCGTCCACGGATCATCATCCAGACCACCCCGGCGCACGCCACGGCGCAGACGATCCAGCTGCCGGTTGCCCCGATGGAGCCGTATGGTCCGCCGCCAAGCAGGGCATAGGTTTCATCCACCGGCGAAATCGTGCGCCCGCTGGAAGCCAGGAACGCCGTGCCGCGCCAGACCATGAGACCGCCAAGGGTCACGATAAAGGAGGGGATCGCAAGATAGGCGATCATTGCGCCTTGTAGCGCGCCGATCAGGGCGCCAAGGGCAACGGCAAAAACCACAGCGATAATCCAGATCGCCGGGTGGCCCAGTCCCAGCGACTGGGGCAGCCATTCGACTTGCAAAAGACCCGCATACATGCCGACCACGCCGACGATGGATCCGACCGACAGATCGATGTTGCGGGTGATGATGATCAGCACCATCCCCGTTGCCATGATGCCGATTGACGCGGTCTGAACCGACAGGTTCCAAAGGTTGCGCGGCGTCAGGAAAGAGCCTTCGCCAAGGATAAGCTCGCCATAAAGATGGAAGCCCAGCCAGATCAGAAGAAGCGCTCCGACCATACCCAGAAGGCGAGGGTCGATCTCGGTCGCGCGCAGGAAGCGGGCAAAGGCACCCTCCTGCGGGACGGCGATATGTGGGGATTTGGGTGTGTCGGTCATGTCCTCGCCCAACTTGTGAATGGGATGTGGCCGGGGCGGCGCGCGCAGGTGCGTTCTGCACAAGGGATTGCACCCAATACCGGGACGCAGGGCCACCCGACTTTGAAAACAGCCGGCGCCACCGACAGGCGGCGCCGGGAAGTCAGGCCTAGATCACTGGCAGGCAGCAACGCCTTCCATGGCGCCTTCGCAAGCCTGTTCTTTGGTGATGTGGCCAGCGTCGATTGCCAGGTTCAGCGTGTCCTTGGTGATCGGGGTCGGGTTCAGAAGGATCGCGTTCATTTCAACGCCCTTTTCCCCGCCCGAGAACTTGGCTGCACCGGGAATGGCGTCCAGGGCAGTTCCATCCGCAAGAGCCGAGGCGATCTCGCCCGCTGCCTTGCCAAGGTCACGGCTGTTCTTCCACACCGAAACGGTCTGGGTGCCGCGGGCCACGCGGTTGATGGCCGCAAGGTCGCCGTCCTGGCCGCCCAGCGGAACGTTCAGGCCCTGCGCCGCAAGCGCAGCCGCAGCGCCGCCCGCCATACCGTCGTTTTCTGCCAAGACGGCATCAACGGCGTTGTCGTTGGCGGTCAGGATCTGCTCCATGTTCTTCTGGGCATTCTCGGGCTTCCAGCCGTCCGAGTTTGCTTCACCAACGATCTTGATGGTGCCAGCGCCCACTGCGGCGCCGATCACTTCTTCCATGCCCTGACGCAGGAACTTGACGTTCGGGTCGCCCGCGTCGCCAAGGATGATCGCGTAGTTGCCGTCGGGCTTAATAGCAAAGACCGACTCAGCGATGATACGGCCGACGCCGACGTTGTCGAAGGTCAGGTAGAAGGTGCGGTCATCTTCGATCAAACGGTCGTAGCCGACCATCGGGATGCCTTCGGCAGCGGCCTTGTCGATGGCTGGCCCGATGGCGTCTTTGTCCCAGGCGTTGATGATCAGGGCGTCTACGCCTTGCGAGATAAGCGCATCAATGTCCGAAAGCTGCTTTTCCGCAGAAGACTGGGCATCGGCCGAGATATATTCGTTGCCGGCCGCCTCGATCGCAGCCTTTATGGCCGCTTCGTCGACCTTCCAGCGCTCTTCCTGGAACTGTGCCCAGGACACGCCGATTTTCTTGCCTTCCGCCAGCGCGCCCGTAGACAGGCCAACAACCGCCAGAACGGCGGCCAAAACGGTCTTGTTCATATGTTCCTCCCGTTAGTGGGCTGTGCGCCCGGTTCGGCGATTAGCCGAAGTAATGTTAGCGTTACAATATTAAATTCAGTTGTCAAATTAAAAGACATAGCTCAAATTACAAAACGACAGAAGGCAGGCATGAGTTCTGAGGTGCGGCACGAAAAGTGGGCGTATTTCACCTGATTGCCGCAGCCTTTTGTTCGGGAGGAAAACAAATGCAAGCGGACGGGGGCGAAAACCTGCGCATGGGCAGCGAAAAACCGGGCTGCGGACCACTGATTCCGCCGCTGTCCGAATCGTCGCGCCCGTTGCGTCAGCAGATTTTCGAACGGGTGCGGGCTGCGGGGCTGATGCCCAGGGTGCAGGTGGCCAAGGAACTCGCGCTCAGTCCTGCGACCGTGACCACCCAGACGTCCGAACTGATCGAGCTTGGGCTTCTTGAGGAAATCGCGGCGCCGCGAGAGGCGGATACAGGCCGCGGTCGACCCGCCGTTGCGCTGGGCGTACGCGCCAAGGCGCACCATGTCGCAGGGATCAAACTTTCGGACCGTGAACATACGGCCGTCATCGTCGATTTCGCCGGCAATCTGGTCGCCGATTATGCCTTGCCGCGCCAGCCCGGTGCGTTCGAGTTGGCGACCCTGGTTGATGCGACCGAACTGTTGGTGAACGAGGTTTGCCGTCGCGCGGGTCTTGGTCGGTTTGATCTGTCGGCGATCGGATTGGGTATACCGGGCTTCGTGGATTGTGCCCCCGGTGTAGTGCATTGGTCGCCGATACTAATCGAGCGACACGTGCCGCTGGCGGCCGCCGTCGCGGGGCGACTAGGTGTTCCGGTGCATATCGACAATGACGCAAATCTCGTGACGCTGGCCGAGCTTTGGTTCGGCGCGGGGCGGCGGCTGTCGGACTTTGCTGTTGTCACCATCGAACATGGTGTGGGTATGGGGTTCGTGCTGAATCATCGCATCTATCGTGGCGCTCAGGGGCTGGGCATGGAACTGGGCCATACCAAGGTGCAGCTTGATGGCGCGCTTTGTCGCTGCGGACAGCGCGGTTGCCTTGAAGCCTATGTCGCTGACTACGCACTTGCTCGCGAAGCGACGACCGCGTTGAACTGGGGTATGCGAGAGGCGCAATCTGTCAACATGCTTCTGGAAAGTCTTTATGACCACGCCAAGGCGGGCAACAGCGCCGCGCGCTCCATCTTCCACCGCGCCGGCCGGTTCCTTGCGCTGGGCTTGGCCAATGTCGTGAACCTTTTCGATCCGGAACTGATCATCCTGTCGGGCGAGAGGATGCGGTATGACTATCTTTATGCCAACGAAACGCTTGCCGAAATCAAGGCTTTGGCCCTGAACACCGGCCGCCCAGCGCCAAAGATCGAGATCCATGCCTGGGGCGATCTCTTGTGGGCGCATGGCGCCGCGGCGCTGGCGCTGGCGCAGGTCACAGAGACGCTTCTCGGGCAGTCGCGCGACCTCGCGGCCTAGTCGCTGGATGCGAACTGGGTTTGACCCCGACCGCTAGGCGGCGCTACCCTTGCCTCATGCAGGCTGAGAAGTCAGAAAAAACACCACCATCCGATACCGTGCCGCTGACCCGGCTGGCCGTGGCGGTGTGGTGGGCGCTGGATGAGCGTCACCTGGGTCTGATCGCGGCGGGCGTCGCCTTCTATTCCATGTTCGCGATTTTTCCCGGAATGGCTGCGACCATAGCGATCTGGGGTATATTCGCCGACCCTTCGGTCGTGGAAAGTTATCTGGTCGCCGTCCACGGCCTGATACCGGATGACGCCTACAGCCTGCTCGCCACCCAGCTGCGCGCCCTTTTGGGCGCGCATTCCACAGGCTGGCACTGGGCGACGCTACTGCCGTTGGCGATTGCGCTCTATTCCGTACATTCGGCTGTGTCGGCGCTGATATCTGGACTGAATGCGGTGCAACATCGGCGGCACCGCGCAGGATTCATGCGGCTTGGCGGCTCGCTCGCGCTGACGCTCGCGCTTCTGCTTCTGATCATCGCCGCACTTGCCCTTGTCGTGGCAATCCCTGTCGCTCTCAGCCTCGTGCAGTTTGGTCCGGCCGAAGCGACAATCCTGCGGTTCTTGCCATGGATCATCCTGTTCCTTGTGGTGAAGGTGACGCTTGGCATGTTCTACCGCTGGGGTTCGACCATGGACGATACCTCTCGTCGGCACGGCTGGGTGTCGACAGGCAGCCTTGTCGCTGCCTTCTTGTGGGCGGCAGTTTCTTTTGCCTTTTCGCTCTATCTTGAGAACTTTGGCAGCTACAACCGCATCTACGGCTCTATCGGGGCGGTCATTGCCCTGATGATGTGGCTCTATCTGTCGGCCTATATCGTGCTTTTTGGCGCTGTCCTGAATGCAGAGATCGCGCGCTTGCGCAGCGCTCAGTAGTCTTTACCGAAGATGATGCCCACGCCGGTTTGGCCGTCGGTTCCGATTGTACCCTGAAGCTGCAGATCGGAATTGAGGTCAAGGTTCAGCTCGACCTTGCTTTTGCCATCCACGCCGACCGAAGCCTCGCCGTAAAGCTGATCAGACAGATATTTCCCGGCCTTGAGCGCGGCATTGCCCTCGTCATCCGCCGTGATGTCCAGATCATCCAGCCCCACCGACTTGCGCAGGCGGGTGGTGACCCCGTCCTCGCCGTTCCCGGTCAGCGTGGCGATAGCATTGGCAAGCTGGGCAAGCTGGAACGCCGATATGTTGTTCAATCCATCCCCGAAAAGAAGCTGGGACAGAACCTCTTCCTCCGGCAGGTCCGATGACGAGGTGAAGTGAATCTCCGGTCGGTCCGCCGGTCCCTCCAGCAAGATCGTCGTGGTGGCGCCAAATGAATCCGCCAGCGCGGTAAAGCGCACATAGGGGACGAGCGAACCAAAAAGCTGCACGATTCCTTCATCCAGATTGAACCGCTTTCCCAGAAGCGAAAGCCGGCCACGGATAAGCTTGAACTGGCCGGTCGGCTCGGCTTTCGCGGTTGTACCCCGCAGATGGACGCGCCCCCCCAGTTCCGCATCCAGCCCCAACCCGCGCACGAACAGCCGCGCCGGAGAGTTCACTACCAGGTCAAGCCCATAGACAGACCCACCGGAAACGCCGCTTTTCTTGTTGCTGATCCCGGCCCGCGCCCGGGTGGCCCGCGCCTCGACGCTGTCATTCACGTGGGTGATCTGCGGGATGATGGGCGGACCGAATGCAGCGGACGAGAGCGTGATCTCGCTCTGTTTCAGGGTGATGATCCCGCCGATCACCGCGCCTGAAAGCAAACCGCCCGTAAAAGTAAGATCCCCGTCTAGGTCAGTTTGAAAAAGGCCCGGATTGGCCAGGTGCACGCCGCTCAGGGTCGCCGACAGTGCGGCATCATAGGGCGCGGACAGGCCGACATTGCCCGACATCTGAACCGTTCCGCCGCCGCGCACATCGGCGGTTCCATCCAGGTCGAACGCCCCGTCGGCCAGATCGCCGGAGAGGGTGAGGTTTTCAAGCGACAGATTTTCTGCCGGCGAGGCAAAGCGCAGCCCGGAACCGGAAATGCGCCCCGAAAGCGACGACAATGCAGGCGGGCCGAAAAGCGCCAGGTCAAAGCTGATCGGCCCATCAATGCTGCGTGGCGCGATGCGGTTGTTCAAGATCCCCGCCTGACCATTGCCCCGCATCGTCACATCGGCGCGGGCGAAATCGCGTGACAAGGTTCCGGCCGCCCCCGCCGATATACCGCCTGGCCCGGTCACGGTGAGATCAAGCCGATAGTCCGATGGCTCAACCACAACCCCGCCCGACAGCCGGGTTGCACCCGCAAAACCCGGCAAAAGGCGCGCGGTATCATCAAGCTGGCCTTCGATCCTGTATATGTCCGGGCGGTCCGTTTGCGAGATGTTCGCGGACAGCGCGGCATTGGCAAGGTCGGCCGAAGCCAGAACAAACGTCCCGCCGGTTTCCTTTGCCGAAAGCATGACAGTCGTCGCGCCCCGAAACAGTGTATTGATCGGATCAGAGGCGAACGCCAGATCCCGGCCGGTTCCTGCCATGGTAACGGTCCGCTGGCCGTTCTGGCCGGTCAGACGGGCGGTAAAATCCATCCCGCCCCCAAAGGTGGGGCCAAGGACCGTCAGATCCTTGATCGTCGAGCTGGCGGATAGGTCTGTCGCATGGCGACCAATCAGGCCCTCGGCAGTTGCGGACAATGCTTTCATCTCAACGGACAAAGCCTTCAGCACAATGCCGTCAGGGTTGCGTATGGCGCTCACGCTGATATGTGACTGTCCTGCAAGAGCACGGTCGATCATCGGCTGACCAAGGGTCAGGTCGGTGCCGATCGCCTCCGCCGTCAGGTCGAAAGTGCCCGCTCTGGCCATCCCACCGCCCGATACCTTTATCTTGGCGGCCCCGCCCAACGGCGCACCGGCCAAACCGGAAAACCGGGCCGTATCTTCGGCGCTGAGCGCGAGAGAGCCGCTCAGAGCCAGGTCAAGGCCTCGAACGTCAAGTGCAAGATCGCCGGACAAAGCCAGATCACCCGCCTGAGCGGAAATCTGTCGCAGACGCAAGTTCTCGCCCTGCTGCCAAGAAAAGACCGTCCGGCCAGTCAACGTGGTACCAGCCGCTTGGGCAAGCGCGGGGTCGCGGAACGCAAGCCCTGTCGCGCTGAAGCTTGTCGACCCGACGATCCGGGCCGATCCGGCGTTCAGATCAATCACCCGGCCCTTGCCGTCGATCACCAGTTCGGCAATTGCCAGATCGGGTTGCGAGAATCCAGCAACCGATCCGGCGAGCGTCCAGTCGTTTGACTTGCTGCCGTCAAAACGCAACAGCAAGGTGCCGCTTTTGACGGTGGTCCTGCCGCCAGAAATCGGCAAAATCAGATCGCGACCACTCGGGAGGCCCAGACGAACAGTCAGCGCCGCCGCAAGCGGTAACCGCTCTCGCGAAAGCGAAAGCCGCCCGCTGAGATCAACACCGGGGGACTTGAGCACCATACGCGTCAAATCAACCTGACCGTCGACGCGATGTGTGCCGTCGGCCTCCAGCGAAACGGCAGTTCCAAAGAAATCACCATATGTCTCGGACAGCAGCGGGGATATGTCCCCGTTGAGCGCCAGAGAGAACCGGCGATCCCCGGTCCGGCCGTCTGCGCCCGGCGGCGCGGTCGTTGTCAATTGGCCCCGGATGCGCGGAACATTGTCGGTGCTCAGCGCCAGATCCGTGCGGAAATCGGCGAATGTGCCCGACCCATGGAGGGCAAGCTCAGCCGCCGGCACACCGGGCAAGTTAAGGATCGTAGCCGCAACCCCGCCCGGCCCTTCCTTTGCGAGCAGGTCAAGCGTCGCTTCGCCGGTTGCATTGGCATAGGAGCCGCTGAATGTCAGCGCGCCGTCCTTGCCATCGACACGGCTGAGCGAAAAATCTGCAGACCCGGCGCCACCGGCAAGATCGGCCCGCCCCTGAATTGAAACAACGGCCTCTTGTCCAAGGACTTCCGGTGCCAGAATGACACGATCAGCGCGCAGCTGACCTATCGACACCGAAACCGGAAGGTCCGGCAGGGAAAAACCCGAATAATCCGCCTGTGCTTCGCCCGACGACGGCTTGCGCAACAATTCGATCTGTGCGGCGGACAGTTCGGCAATCTCGACCCGGCCGGACAGCAAGGCTCCGCGATTCCAGCTGATCGCACCATCCCTGAAGCGGATCCACACACCCGCGTCGTCGGCGATAGCAAGCTCAGTGAAGGTCGCACGCGATGAAAGCGCGCCCTGAAACCCCTCTATCGTCACCGTTCGCCCGATACCGGAAAGATTGCTTTCAAGGAAACCTGTCAAATATCCCTTGTCGGTTTCCGTCTCGCTCTGGTCCTGAGCCTGCAGCGGCAAGCAGCAGAGGATCAGCCACCCGATGATCGCCAGCCAGCGCATCAGAAGGACTGCCCTATGCCGACATAGACCTGCATTCCGTCGCCGGTGCTGCCTGAAATCGGAAAGGCCACATCGAGCCTGACAGGGCCGAACCCGGTGTCATATCGCACGCCAAGACCGGCGCCGGCTTGCCACTCTCCGGTACCGCTGAACCAATCGCTGTCGCTGATGTAACCGGCGTCCACAAAGGCAACGGCGCCCAACCTGTCACTGACCGTCGCGCGCACCTCGCCAGAAAGGGCCGCAAAGCTGCGGCCACCCGTCTGGATCGTCCCGCCGCCAGGCAAAGCTGAGGTCGCACCGAGAGATTGGTAAGGATGGCCGCGCACAGTCCCGCCGCCACCGGAATAGAAAAGATAGTCCGGCAGCGTATTGAGCAGCGATGTGCCCAGAACCGTTCCCAGTTGCAGCCGACCGGCCAGAACCACACGGTCATCCTTGCCGAACCGCCGATAATAGCGGGCATCGGCTTGCAAGCGGCTTCCCGAATCCGTGAAATCAAACCCCAGAAACGGCGTCGCGCCGACCTTGAGGTAACTGCCTTCGGTCGGGTCCAGTGGATCGTCCCGCCGGTCCCACTTGAGCGAGATCGGCAGGGACAGCGCCTGGAAATCCAGACTAAACCCCGGAATGTCGAGCGAGCCGTAGTTATAGGAAAGCCCCGCTTCCGCTGTCAGGTTTTCCGTGATGACCCGCGTTGCGCCAATGCCGAAAGTCAGGCCCTCAAGCTCGACATTTTGCACCTCGGCGCGGTCGAACTTTATCTCGGCAAAGACCGAGCTGTCGGTGAAAGGTGTGCCGGGGCGATCAATCCGCGCGCCTACTTCATATTCGGCGAAATCGTCCTGCCCTTCGATGCCCTTGATCAGCCCGTCCAGACGCAGCCTTTCCCCGCCGCCAAAAAGATTCCGGTGCAACCAGAAGGCCGACAGGTTGACGCCATCCGCGCTTGAAACCTCTGCGCCAAAGCCAAAGCGACGCAGCGCCTCCTCCTCGACCGTCAGGTTTATGTCGAGCGATCCATCCGGGTTCGCATGATCCGCCTCGCTCACCACCACTGACCTGAATATCCCGGTCTGGCGCAGGCGCCGGGCCATCTTGTCCAGCGTTTCGGGGTCAAAAACCTTCCCCTGCGTGTAGCCGGCGATCTTCACGATCCGGTAGGCCTTCATCCGCTCCTGACCGCTCAGGTTGAGTGTGCCGAACGTCAGCCGTGGACCGGCATCCAGCAAAACCCAGGAAGTCACGCGCCCGGTCGCATGATCAGCCGTGATGTCCTGTCCCGTCACTGCGGCCTTGGCATGGCCCAGGTTGCGCCATCCGTCGACACCGGCGCGCGCTGCGTCGGCGATGGCGGTGGAATAGGCCAACTGCCCGTCCCGGTAGGCAGGGGGAAGTTCAGTTCCCGGCGCATAGGGCTTCATCCGGGCCGCGTCAAAACGGAAACGCTGACCCGCTTCGATCTGCACGCGGATTTCTGAAATCCGGTCGGGCGGATCGGTCACGGGAATCTCTGCCGCTTCGCGCCCGTCGATCAGGATGTGGACCGAGGGGCCGTAATACCCTTGGGCATAGAGCGCACCCAGAAAGCGGGCATAATCGGCGCGCGCCGCAGCAAAAATGTCTTGGGGGTTGATGCTGCCGTCGCGCTGGGCCTCGGCCATCAGCGAGGCGGACAGGAGCGCGCGCTTCAGCTTTCGGTCGACACCGGAAAAAGCAAATGACAGGTCATCCAGCGCAATGGCGGGCCGTATCAAGGGCAAGGCCAGAAGACCCGCCAGTGCGAGGCGCATCATCTTGCCACCTATCCCGGTACGATGTGGCACCAGTAACCCCCGAATGAACCTGCCCCAAACAGCCTGTTCAACTTTCTTGCAGTAAAGTCGGGTGATTTCCAGAAGCACCGAAGCCCGCACGGCGACTTTCAGCCAGCCTGCCCTCACGATTATGTCAACGGGGCGTCGGTGGCAAAGATCGTGCGGAAATGATCGGCCAGATAAATCCGCAACCAGGGTGTGAAACGGTCTCCGTCCCGACCGATGGCGGCGATCAGATCGGCAAGCCGGACCCAGGCGAGATCCATCACTTCGCCGGGATCGGGCCGCAAAAAACAGTCTGGCCTGATCTCGGCGCGGAAGACATCGACCAGTTCATGTTCGACCATGCCATTGCCAACATCGGCGCGATATTCGACCTGGCCGACAAATTCAGGCCTAGCATCCGTCAGGCCCAACTCCTCGCGCAAGCGTCGTCTGGCACAGTTTTCTGGCGACTCTTGCCAGCGCGGATGGGTGCAACATGCATTCGCCCACAGGCCGGGCGTGTGGTATTTTCCCAAGGCGCGCCGCTGGATCAGCGTCATCGGCCCTGCGGTCAGAAACACCGATACGGCCTTGTGACGCTGGCCGAGCATATGAACGGCAATCTTGTCAGCGGGCTGAAGCGACCCGTTCACCCACGCGGGGATCAGGTCGCCATCCTTGTTCTGGTGCGACATGCGCCGGTCAGGAAACCGTCTGCGGCGCGGCGGACTGTGCGGCGGCGCGGCGCTGGGCTTCCTGACGATAGAGAGCGACAAAATCAATCGTGTCGAGGTTCAGCGGCGGGAAGCCACCG
>Ga0073899_10005341_pt1 | contig 11177 bp, 12 predicted proteins | sample KloWWTmetaKNB5Ph_FD_88975 | JGI IMG/M metagenome (GOLD analysis project Ga0073899, IMG submission 88975) | Active sludge microbial communities from Klosterneuburg, Austria, studying microevolution and ecology of nitrifiers - Klosterneuburg... | ecosystem: Engineered > WWTP > Aerobic digester >...
CACCCGGCGAGGACGAGCAATCCGCTCGCCAGTTGGGTAGGTAGTCGTGAAGACCATTCTGATTCGTAAGGTGATGGGTGAGACGCTCCGGGAGCTCCGGATGTCCGCCGGCATGACCCTGCGTGAGGTCTCGATGGCCAGCATGGTGTCGCTGGGCTACCTGTCCGAGATCGAGCGTGGCCACAAGGAGGCCTCCAGCGAGGTCCTGTTCGCCATCGCCTCGGCGCTGAACGTGTCACTGTCAGACCTCATGATCAGCATCAGCGCGAAGTTGGCGGTCCTTGAGGCGCAGCGCATGCCGCGGGTGGCGGTCGCCGCCTGATCGTGCCGATTCAGCGGCTCGGCGGCCCGTCCACCACGTGCACGTCGACACCCGAGTCTCGGATGCGTTGCAGTTCGCCCTCGGGTGCGCCGACGTCCGTGACCAGAGCGTGGATCTCTGAGATGTCGGCCATCTTCGCGAGCGTGGTCTGGCCGATCTTGGTCGAGTCCACCGCGACGATCACGCGGTCCGCGCGCTCGATCATCGCGTAGTTGGTGCGGGCCTCGATCTCGTCGTGCGTGGTGAGCCCGCCCGTCGCGCTGACCCCGTCGGCCCCCACCACCGCGGTGCCCACATTGACGAGCTTCATGGTCGACTCGGCCAGTGAGCCCACGAGTTCAAGGGAACTCGGGCGGAGCACCCCACCGGCGATCAACACGCGGGCCTGACCCTGCTCGGCGGCCTCCAGGCCGATGCTGATCGAGTTGGTGATGATGGTGAGGTCGTCGCGGTGGTGGAGCGCGCGCAACACCTCGGCCGTCGTCGTCCCCCCGGTGAGGCCGATGGCGTGCCTCCCCTGGGGGATCAGTGCCGCGACGGCGCGGGCGATGCGGCGCTTGGCGTCCTGGTTCCTGCCGTCCCTGAGCCTGACCGGCAGCTCCCGGCCCTTGACCGGCCGGGCGCCCCCATGGGTGCGCTCCAGAAGCCCCTGCGCCGCGAGGAGGGCCACGTCGCGGCGGATGGTCGCGGCGGAGGCGCCCAGGGTTTCGGCCAGCTGGGACAGGGGAAGCGGTCCCTCTTCGCTCAACATCGCCAGGAGCGCGACCATGCGGTCAGAGCGCTTGTGGGAGGGCATTCCCGGGGCATTCATCGTGGTCGGGCTCCTTCGCGCCGCAGTCAGAAGGGTGCGCACAATGCTCACTTCTGTGAGCGAGTCTACCCATGATCGCTCACACTCGCCGCTGACGACGTGGCGCGATGTGACGGCACCGTTTACGGTGGGCGAATGCGCGAGGTGGAGTTGTGGCAGCGGATGGGCAGCGTGCTGCCCGGTGGGTACGCAACGGTCTGGGCGGATCAGGTGGTTCTGGCCGACCTCGGCGGGCGGACCGTGCGTGAGGCGCTCGGCGCGGGCCTGCCGTGCAAGCGCATCTGGCGGGCCGTGTGGCGTCAACTCGAGTTGCCGGACGTGCTTCGTTGAGCGTGTCGCGCGCATTAGAACGAGTGTTCGCCTAGAATCGGCGGCAGAGGTTCTCCACAGGAGCCGGGTGTCGTGAGAAAACGTCTGACCCGTTTCCTAGAGTGACAAGCGACACACCACCTGGCCGCTCGCGGTCCAGTCCTGAGAGGAACAGTTACATGGCCGTTGCGGACCGCACCAAGGCGCTGGAGGCAGCGCTCGCCCAGATTGAGAAGGCCCACGGCAAGGGTTCGGTGATGCGGCTGGGCGAGGACAACCGCCAACCCATCGACGTCATCCCCACCGGCTCCGTCGCCCTGGATGTGGCGCTCGGCATCGGGGGTTTGCCCCGTGGGCGGGTGGTCGAGGTCTTCGGCCCTGAGTCCAGCGGCAAGACCACCGTGGCGTTGCACGCCATCGCCAACGCCCAACGCGACGGCGGGATCTGCGCGTTCATCGACGCGGAGCACGCGCTGGATCCCGATTACGCGCAGAAGCTGGGCGTCAACACCGATGAGCTGCTGGTGTCGCAGCCGGACAACGGCGAACAGGCCCTCGAGATCGCGGACACTCTGGTGCGCTCGGGGGCCCTGGCGCTCATCGTCATCGACTCGGTGGCCGCGCTCACCCCGCGCGCCGAGATCGAGGGCGAGATGGGGGACTCGCACGTCGGCCTCCAGGCCCGCCTGATGTCGCAGGCGCTCCGCAAGATGACGGGCGCCCTGAAGACCACCAACACCACCGCCATCTTCATCAACCAGCTCCGCGAGAAGATCGGCGTCATGTTCGGCAGCCCGGAGACCACCACCGGCGGCCGCGCGCTTAAGTTCTACTCCTCGGTCCGGCTGGACGTGCGCCGCATCGAGACGCTCAAGGACGGCACCGAGATGGTGGGCAACCGCACCCGTGTCAAGGTGGTCAAGAACAAGGTGGCCCCGCCCTTCAAGCAGGCCGAGTTCGACATCATCTACGGCCAGGGGATTTCGCGCGAGGGCAGCCTCATCGACATGGGCGTGGACGCGGGAATCATCCGCAAGGCGGGTGCCTGGTTCACCTACGAGGCGGATCAGCTGGGTCAGGGCAAGGAGAACGCCAGGAACTTCCTGCGGAACAACCCCGAGGTGGCCGCGGAGATCGAACGCCGCATCCGCCTCCACCTGGGCGTGGACAAGGAGTCGGTGCCCGAGGGCGTGAACCCGGAGACCGGTGAAGTCGACTTCTGAGCCACCGATGGAGCGGGCCGCCCAGCTGGAGGTGGCCCGCACCATCGCCTTGGACCAGCTGGCCGCTCGCCAGCGGTCCTCGCATGAGCTGAGGGTCGCGATGGCCCGGCGCCACGTCCCGGCGGACGTGGCGGACGAGATCCTCGAGCGGTTCTCCGAGGTGGGGCTGATCGACGACGCCGCCTTCGCCTCCGCACTCGCGGCCTCCAGATCGGGTCCCGGGCTCCGGGGGCCGAGACGGATCCGGCAGGAGATGCAGGCCAAGGGCATCGAGAAGGACATCGCCGACGAGGCGCTGGCCGGGATCAGCAGCGAGGACGAGCGCGAGGCCGCGTTGACCCTCGCGCGCCGCCGCATGCGGACGCTGTCCTCGCTGGACCCGGTGGTCGCCAAACGGAGGTTGTACGGTGTGCTGGCCCGGCGCGGCTTCGGGGGCGGGGTGGTGGCCTCCGTCGTCGAGGAAGTGTGCGGAGAGCTGGCGGAGTCTGACCCCTGGGGTGAGGTTTGATCGTGCGAACTGTTGAGTTTTCCACAGGTCAGGAATAGGCTCAGGGCAAGGTTTTCGGACCCCGCATGAACCCTCGTCGGCGCAGCCGGCGGAACTGACTGACATTCCACGGTGGCCCGGTCACCGCTTGACACCACACATGGCGGCGCTGGCGCCGCCATGCTTCGCCGTCCCCGCCGGACGGTCGTGTCTTCCTGCAGCCTGTGCGGAGCCTGTGAACCATCGGTTCTAGTGAAGGAGGCGCCGTGCGCGAGCTCGGTTGGATTGTGGCAGGCGTTCTCCTGATCGGCGTCCTGGTTCTCCTCTGGTTCCTGTGGCGGTCGGCCGCGCAGTCCAAGACGGAGCGCGACACGTGGGAGCGCCGCTCCCGCGACGACATGGCCTCGATACGTGAATCGGCCCAGGTGGCCGCCAACTCCCTCCGAGAGGATGCGGAACGTCTCCTCGCCCAGGCGCAGGAGCGCGCCCGGGAAGCCGCGGAGGACGCGGAGCGACGGCGTGCTGAGATGGAGGCCTCCCTCAATGCCCAGAGGGGTGAGCTCCGCGAGGTGAGGGCCGCCCAGGAGCGGAGGGAGTCACGGCTGCATGAGCGCGAGGACCGCGTCGCCGCGGACGCCGAGGGCCTTGAGGCCCGCGCGCAGCGCATGGAGGCCCAGCGGGCGCAACTGCGCGAGCAACGCGAGCAACTGCGCGAGGAGCGGGACCAGGTCAACGCGGAGCTGGAGCGGGTGGCGGGCCTCTCGGTGGCCGAGGCGAAGGCAGAGGTCATCGCCGAAGCCGAACGGCAGGCCAAGCTGACCGCCACCTCCCTGGCCCGCGACATCGAGGCCACCGCGAAGCGTGAGGCCGACAGGCTCGCCAGGGGCATCGTCGTCACCGCCATCCAGCGCGTCGCCTCCGAGCAGACCAGCGAGTCCGTGGTCTCGACGGTGGACCTGCCCAGCGACGACATGAAGGGGCGCATCATCGGCCGTGAGGGCCGCAACATCCGCGCCTTCGAACAGATCACGGGCGTCAACGTCCTCATCGACGACACCCCCGAATCGGTGCTGCTGAGCAGCTTCGACCCGGTTCGCCGTGAGACCGCGCGCCTGACGCTCACCGACCTGGTCGCCGACGGCCGCATCCATCCGGCCCGCATCGAGGAGGTGTTCGAGCGCAGCCAGCGGCGCATCCACGAGCGCATCGAGCGGGAGGCCGAGGACGCCCTGGCGGAAGTGGGCATCGTGGACCTTCACCCGGACCTCATCCCCGTCCTCGGCTCGCTCGCCTACCGCACCTCCTACGGCCAGAACGTGCTGCGCCACCTGGTCGAGTGCGCCCACCTCGCCGGCGTGATGGCGGCCGAGCTGGGGCTCGACGTGGCGTTCTGCAAGCGGGCCGCGTTCCTGCACGACATCGGCAAGGCCCTCACCCACGAGGTGGAGGGCCCGCACGCGCTGATCGGCGCGGACCTGCTCCGCAGGCACGGCGAGCACGAGGACATCGTCCACGCAGTGGAGGCGCACCACAACGAGGTCGAGCCGCACACGGTGGAGGCGGTGCTCACCCAGGCGGCAGACGCCATCTCGGGGTCGCGGCCCGGCGCGCGCAGGGAGTCGCTGGAGGCCTACGTGGAGCGCATGGAGAACCTCGAGGGCATCGCGCTGGCCCATGATGGCGTGATGCGTGCCTACGCCATGCAGGCCGGCCGTGAGGTGCGGGTCATGGTGGCGCCCGAGACGGTCGACGACGCGGCCGCGCATGCGCTCGCCCGCGACATCGCCTCCGAGGTGGAGCGCAACCTCAACTACCCGGGCCAGATCAGGATCACCGTGGTGCGCGAGTCGCGCGCCACGGAGACCGCCCACTGATCCGGATCAGCTGACCCGGAATCCCCACTCGGACCGGCTCGTCGCGCCCGGCTCCAACACGATGAGCCCATCGTGGGTGGGGCCCTCGTTGAAGGCATCCGGCCCGCACGTCATCGGCTCGACAGCCAGGGCGATGCGGTCCGGGTGCGTGAACACCTGGCCCCAGGGCAGCGTCGCGTCTGCCCAGAGGGTGACCGTGCGCCCACCGGTCTTCACCGACAGCTCCCACGGGCCGTCGGCGCCGGCAAGCGCGGTGTCGAACTGGGTGTCGCCGATCGCGCGGCCCTCCCGGAAGTCATGCTCAGGCGTGACATCGGCGAGCTCGATGGGCAGGAGACGCTCGGGATCCACCAGCAGCTCCTTGGCGAAGGGAAGCGTGAGCTCCGCCGTCGACACGTCAGCGGCCAGGTACGGGTGTGCGCCGTACCCGTAGGGCGCGCTCGACCGGCCCACGTTGGTCACCTCGACGGTGACCCTCAGCCCGTCGTCGGTGAGACGGTGCCCGATGGTGGCGTCGAGGACCGAGGTCCAGCCCCGCTGCGGGTAGTAGCGGGCCGTCAGGACCACCTCGTCGTCGGTATGCCGCACGACGCTCCACGGCTTGCCCTCATCGAGCCCGTGCAGCGCTGTGTGTCGCGGCACCTCGGTGATGGGCAGCTGATGGGTTACGCCCCCGAAGGTGTAGCGGCCGTCCCGGATGCGGTTGGGCCAGGGGAGGAGCTGGCGCCCCATCGAGCCGGAGGGGGCCTCGTCCTCGGCGAACGTCCACAGCACCTCGTGACCGTCAAGGGTCAGGCTGCGCAGCGTCGCGCCGACCTCTGTGACGACGGCGCCGTAGCGCCCGTGCGTGATGTGGAACTGCGTGCCGGTGGGGTTGTTCTGCATGGGGCCGAGCCTACGGCAGCAGCGTGATTCGGCGCCCCTCAGGCCGGCGATTAGCATGGTGGGACCATGGCTGACCCACGCACCTATCACGTCATCACCTACGGGTGCCAGATGAACGTCCACGACTCCGAGCGCATCAGCGGGCTGCTCGAGGAGGCGGGCATGGCTCGCGCGGAGGGGGCCCCCGATCAGATGGGCGCGGGCGCGGACGTGGTGGTGTTCAACACCTGCGCCGTGCGCGAGAACGCGGACAACCGCCTCTACGGCAACCTGGGGCACATGGCCAGCGTGAAGGCGCGCCACCCCGGCCTGCAGATCGCCGTCGGTGGCTGCATGGCGCAGAAGGACCGCGATCTCATCCTGCGCAAGGCCCCGTGGGTGGACGTGGTGTTCGGCACCCACAACGTGGGGGCGCTGCCCACGCTGCTTGAGCGCGCGCGGGTCGAGCGCGAGGCGCAGATCGAGATCAAGGAGGCGCTCGAGACCTTCCCGAGCAACCTGCCCAGCCGCCGCGAGTCGCCGTACTCGGCATGGGTCTCCGTCTCTGTGGGCTGCAACAACACCTGCACGTTCTGCATCGTGCCCGCGCTGCGGGGCAAGGAGGCGGACCGGCGCCCAGGCGACATCCTCGCCGAGATCGAGATGCTGGTGGCCCAGGGCGTGCAGGAGATCACCCTGCTGGGGCAGAACGTCAACGCCTACGGCGTCGAGTTCGGTGACCGTCAGGCCTTCGCGAAGCTGCTGCGCGCCTGTGGCGGAATCGAGGGGCTGGAGCGGGTGCGGTTCACCTCGCCGCACCCCAAGGACTTCACCGACGACGTGATCGACGCCATGGCCGAGACCCACAACGTCATGCCACAGCTGCACATGCCGCTTCAGTCGGGCTCGGATTCGGTGCTGAAGGCCATGCGCCGCTCCTACCGCTCCGAGCGCTTCCTGGGCATTCTCGACCGGGTCAGGCAGGCCATGCCGGAGGCGGCCATCACCACCGACATCATCGTCGGGTTCCCTGGCGAGACCGAGGCGGACTTCCAGGCCACGATGGACGTGGTCCGCCAGGCCAGATTCTCGGCGGCCTTCACCTTCCAGTATTCAATCCGCCCCGGCACCCCCGCCGCGACCATGCCTCACCAGGTGCCCAAGGCCGTCACCCAGGCGCGCTACGAGCGTCTGGTGGACCTCGTCAACGACCTGGCGTGGGAGGAGAACCGGGTGTTCGCGGGCCGCGACGTCGAGGTGATGTTCGCCACGGGTGAGGGGCGCAAGGACGCGGAGACCAACCGGATGAGCGGGCGTGCGCGCGACAACCGCCTCGTCCATGTGGCCGTGCCGTCAGACCCCGCGCTCCGGCCTCGACCGGGGGACATCGCCACCGTCAGAGTCACGCACGCGGCGCCCCACCATCTCAACTCGGACGAGCCGCTCACTGGGCTGCGTCGCACCAGGGGCGGGGACGCGTGGGAGGCGGCCACCGGGTCGCCCAGGCCGGTCGGCGTCGGGTTGGGCATGCCGGTGATCGGGCAGCCGGCGCCCGTCTCGGCGAGCGCCGGCTGCGCCTGACGGGGAGGTCAGGGCTGAGCGGGCGGCTCCTGGTCACCCGTCACGTTGTCGAGCTGGTCGTTGGCGAAGGCCTGCGCCTGATCCACCTGCGCCGCGTACTGGCCGCCGGTCTTCTCGTCGACGAGGTCGCCGGCTCTGTCGATCGCGGCCTCGATCTGGTCCTCGTGCTGCTTGGCGAGGTCTCCGATGTTGTCGAACAGTCCCATGGGGTCTCCTTGGTTCGGTGTGGGTCCGTCCATCATGCCGCGTGAAGCCATGCAGCCGAGGCGAATCGGGTGGCACACTTGCGGCGTGCCCCTCCCGCTCATCGTGCTCGTCGGCCCGACGGCGTCAGGCAAGTCCCGACTCGCCGTCGACCTGGCCCTCGAGCTGGCCGCCTCGGGCCGTCCGGCCGAGATCGTGAACGCGGACTCCATGCTCGTCTACCGGGGCATGGACATCGGCACGGCCAAGCCCACCGTGGAGGAGCGCGCCGGGGTGCCGCACCACCTCATCGACATCGCCGAGGTCACGGAGAAGGCTTCTGTGGCGGACTTCCAGGCCTCGGCGCGCGCGGTGATCGCGGACCTGCGGGGGAGGGGTGTCATCCCGATCATGGTGGGTGGCTCGCCCCTGTACACCAGGGCCATCGTCGATCACTTCGACTTTCCCGGCTCCGACGCGGACGTCAGGGCCAGGTGGGAGGCCGAGCTCGAGGCGGTGGGGGCCCATGAGCTGCACCGTCGGCTGGCCGAGATCTCGCCCGATTCGGCGGCGAAGATCGAGCCCGGCAACGGCCGCCGCACCGTCCGTGCATTGGAGGTGGCCGAGCTGACGGGAGGGCATCGGCCGCACCTGCCCGAATGGACCTACGAGGTGGCGGACGTGCACCAGTTCGGTCTGAACCTGGAGCGGGAGGCCCTCGACGCACGCATCGGGCAACGTGTCGACTACATGTGGCGCTCCGGTCTGGTCGACGAGGTGCGAACGCTGCTCGGACAAGGGCTCCGTGACGGCGTGACCGCGGTGCGTGCCATCGGATACCGGCAGGTGGTGGACCACCTCGACGGACTCTGCACCTCCGACGAGGCCAGAGAGGCGGTCAAGGCGGCCACCCGTCGGTTCTTCCGCCGACAGTTGAGCTGGTACCGCCGCGACCCGCGCATCACCTGGCTGGACGCAACGGCCCCCGACAACGTCGCAGTGGTGCTCTCGGGTCTAGGATTGGCGCACCAGGCGAGAGGGGGTCACAGTGCGGCGCTTTAGCTTCCACAAGGGCCACGGCACCAAGAACGATTTCATCATCCTCGACGACTCCTACGGCATGCACGACATGCATCCGCAGTTCATCCAGGTGGTGTGCGACAGGCGCTCCGGCATCGGTGCAGACGGCGTGATCAGGGTGGTCCGCGCAGGCAGCATGCGCGAGTGGCAGGGCGAGCCCAACCTGTGGTTCATGGACTACTACAACGCCGACGGGTCGGTCGCGGAGATGTGCGGCAACGGCCTGCGCGTGTTCGCCAGGCACCTCATCAACGAGCAACTGGTGGAGTCGGGGTCCTTCGACGTGGCCACCCGCGCGGGCGTCAAGCACGTCGAGGTCGCCCGTCACGGGCTCATCAGCACCGACATCGGCACGGTCACTCTCATCGACGAGGCGGTCACCGTCCGTCAGGGGGACCGGACGTGGCCGGCGGTCAAGGTGGACGTGGGCAACCCTCACGCAGTGGTCTTCGTCGAGGGCGGGGTGCTGGAGGGGCTCGAGCTGCATCATGCACCGGTCTGGGAGCCTGCCACCGCCTATCCGGAGGGCGTCAACGTCGAGTTCATCCACGTCGAATCCCCTGGGCGGCTGCGGATGCGGGTGCACGAGCGCGGGGTGGGGGAGACCATGAGCTGCGGCACCGGCGTCGTCGCGGCAGCCGCCGCCTACTGCGCCAGCACCGGCTTCGAGGGGCCGGTCGTCGTCAACGTGCCGGGCGGCGAGCTGACCGTGGACCTCACCGGGGACGACGCCCGGTTGACCGGACCCGCCGTCATCGTGGGTCGTGGCGAGTTCTGGATCTGATCGGCGTCGCCGCCTCAGCGGGTTGTCCACAGGCGGGGCAGGGCGGCTTGGTTCGGTGCGCGTGGGCTGGGACAATGGCCGGACGATGACTGAACATTCACTTGACCACCAGCTTGACCTCGACGCCGAGGTCGAGACCGATTTCGACGGAGAGCAGGAAGATCTGGCGGCCCGCCATTCGTTGCGCCGCGTGGCGGGGATGCGCACCGAGCTCGAGGACGTCACCGAGGTCGAGTACCGGCAGCTCAGGCTCGAGCGCGTGGTGTTGGTGAGCGTGTGGACCTCCGGATCTCAGGAGGATGCCGACAACGCGATGGCAGAGCTCACCCTGCTCGCCGAGACCGCCGGCTCGGAGGTGCTCGACTCGCTCGTCCAGCGCCGCACCCACCCAGACCCCGCCACCTTCATCGGCCGCGGGAAGGTCGACGAGCTGCTGGAGGTGGTGCGCGCCACCGGCGCGGATACCGTGATCTGCGACGGGGAGCTGGAGCCGGCGCAGCTGCGCAACCTTGAGGATCGGGTCAAGGTCAAGGTGGTGGACCGCACCGCCCTGATCCTGGACATCTTCGCCCAACACGCCAAGAGTGCCGAGGGCAAGGCCCAGGTGGAGTTGGCCCAGCTGCAGTACCTCAAGCAGCGGCTGCGTGGCTGGGGCGGCAACCTGTCACGCCAGGCCGGCGGGCGCGCCGCCGGCGGCGCCGGCATCGGTGGCCGCGGCCCCGGTGAAACCAAGATCGAGACGGATCGTCGTCGCATCCGCACGCGGATCTCCATCCTGCGCCGCAAGCTCCGGGAGATGGACGCCACCCGTGAGGGCAAGCGGGCGGAGCGTCGCCGCAACCAGGTGCCGTCCGTGGCCATCGTCGGCTACACCAATGCCGGCAAGTCCTCCCTGCTCAACCGACTCACCGGCGCGGGGGTCCTCGTCGAGGACGCACTCTTCGCCACTCTCGACCCCACCACCCGGCGCACCGAGACGGCCGACGGCCGGGTGTACACCCTCACCGACACCGTCGGCTTCGTCCGGCACCTCCCGCACGACCTGGTCGAGGCCTTCCGCTCCACGCTCGAGGAGTCGGCGCAGGCGGACCTCCTGCTTCACGTCGTCGACGCGTCGGACCCAGACCCTGAGGGCCAGATCGCTGCGGTCCGCACGGTCCTGGCGGAGATCGGCGCGCTCCAGGTGCCCGAGCAACTGGTGCTCAACAAGGCCGATGTGGCAGACGAGGCCACGATCCTCGCGCTGCGCGCCAACCACCCGGACGCGCTGGTGGTCTCTGCGCGCACCGGGCGCGGCATGGACGAGCTCCGTGCGGTCGTCGACGAGCGGCTACCCCGCCCGGAGGTCGCGCTCACCGTGCTCGTGCCCTACGAGCGCGGAGACCTGGTGGACAAGGTGCACAAGACGGCAGTGATCGACTCGCTGGAGCACACCGCAGAAGGGACACTGATCACTGCTCGGGTCCGCGGGGACCTGGCGGACGAGCTGGCGGCCTTCGTCCGTGACTGACCATTCCAGCATCCTGGCGGCGGCTGTCGGCGAGATCCACGGACAGGCCCGTCCGGGTCAGCAGGCCATGGCCGATGCGGTGGCCGAGGCGCTGGAGAGCGGGGTGCACCTGCTGGTCCAGGCCGGAACCGGCACCGGAAAGTCGCTGG
>Ga0073899_10005344_pt1 | contig 11175 bp, 10 predicted proteins | sample KloWWTmetaKNB5Ph_FD_88975 | JGI IMG/M metagenome (GOLD analysis project Ga0073899, IMG submission 88975) | Active sludge microbial communities from Klosterneuburg, Austria, studying microevolution and ecology of nitrifiers - Klosterneuburg... | ecosystem: Engineered > WWTP > Aerobic digester >...
CTTGCCGGCATGGAGGCGTCCGGCACCGGCAACATGAAGTTCGCCTTGAACGGCGCCCTCACCGTGGGCACCGACGACGGGGCGAACGTCGAGATCCGCCAGTTGGTGGGCGACGACAACTTCTTCCTGTTCGGCATGGCCGAACCGGCGGTCGCCGCGCTGGGCGCATCCGGCTACCGGCCCACGCAGTACTACGAGGCCAATCCGCAGCTGAAGGCCGCGATCGACCTGATCTCCTCGGGCGCCTTCTCCGATGGTGACCGGCACGCCTTCGAGCCGGTGGTGTCCAACCTGCTCTACGAGGACCGCTTCATGGCCCTGGCCGACTACCAGTCCTACTTGGATGCGCAGGCCGAGGTCGAGCAGAAGTACGCCGACACCGAGGCCTGGACGAAGTCCGCGATCCTCAACGTGGCGCGGGCCGGATACTTCTCGTCGGACCGTTCGATGCGCGACTACCTCGCCCGCATCTGGGGTGCGTCGCCGGAGATGTGACGTCTACCCCAAGGGGACGGCGATCAACTGGTCGTCGTCCCGACTCGGGGTTCCGCGGGCGGTGTTGTTGGTGAGCACGTACAACTCGTCGCCGACGATCTCGACTGCGCGGACGCGTCCGTAGCCGTCGAGGAAGACCTCCGGACGGCTCATCCCGTCCGCGGTTCGCTCGCTGTGCCACACCCGCTCGCCGCGAAGGGCGGCGACGTAGACGTCACCTCGCGGACTGACTGCGATCCCGCTGGGGGATGCCTCGTCGGTGGTCCACACGAGCAGTGGTGCGGTCACTCCATCCGTGTTGGTGGCGCCCTCGGTCTGCGGCCAGCCGTAGTTGGCGCCCGGCTCGATCAGATTCAGCTCGTCGTAGGCGTTCTGGCCGAACTCGCTGGCGTAGAACCGCCCGGACGCGTCCCAACCGAGGCCTTGCACGTTGCGGTGGCCGTAGCTGTAGACCGGGTTCCCGAAAGGGTTGTCTTCGGGAACAGATCCGTCAGGACGCACCCGCAGGATCTTCCCACCGAGCGAGTCCAAGTCCAGCGCCAATTCCGTGCGCCCGGCATCTCCGGTGCCGATGTAGAGATTGCCGTCCGGCCCGAAGCGCAAGCGTCCCCCGTTGTGGTTGCCGGCCTTGGGGATGCCGGTGAGGATCGGGGTCGGGTCGCCGAGAGTGCCGTCGTAGCGGTATCGCACCACCCGATTGTCGTCCGCGGAAGTGAAGTACAGGAACACCAACTGGTCGGTGGCGAAGTCCGGCGACAAGGCGATGCCGAGCAGCCCGCCCTCGCCGCCCGGACGGACGTCCGCAACTTGGGCGACAAGAGCGGGTGGGGCTCCGGGCGCGATTCGGACGAGTTCGGCCCGGTCGCGGAGAGTGAGCAGGAGGTCGCCGTCCGGAAGTGCGGCGAAGTCCCAGGGCACGTCCAGTTTCGTGGCCAGCACCCGTCTGTCGGTCGAGTCCGCCGCTGCGTTGGTCGAGCCAGGCGCGCGGGTCGAGCCTGTCGAGACCCCTGCCGGCTGCGCCGAGCCGAACGAGCACCCGCACAGGACCAGCGCGGCCAGTACAGCGACGACGGCGCGTTTCATCGGGCAAGTCTGCCCGCGGCGATCAGGCCAACGGCCGGTTGCGGGCCTCGGGTAGCAGAAGTGCGGCACCGGCCGCCATAAGGAAGGCGACCCCGAAGACCGCGAAAACCAGCACCAGTCCCCCACCGCCGAGCAGGATCGGGACGCTCAGCGGCGCGAGGATGGACGCGATCCGTCCGAACGCGGCCGCGGCACCCGTCCCCGTACCGCGGACGCCGGTGGAGTACACCTCCGGACCGATCGCGTACAGCGCACCCCAAGCCCCGAGGTTGAAGAAGGAAAGTGCGCAGCCGGCCACGATGATCGCGGTGTCGGTGGCTGCGAATCCGAAAGCAGTCGCAGAGATGGCCGAGCCGACCAGGAAGGTCGCCAGAGTGCTGCGTCGCCCCCATTTCTCGATCAGCCAGGCCGCGATCGCGTAGCCGGGCAGCTGGGCGAGAGTGATGATCACGGTGAACCCGAACGACTTCACCAGGGGGAAGCCACGCTCCACCAACAGGGTGGGTAACCACGTGAAGGCGCCGTAGTAGGAGAGGTTGATCAGGAACCAGACCGCCCAGAGTGCGGCCGTCCGGCGCCGGTACGTCGGCGACCAGATCGACAGTTCGCTCGCCGGCACGTGGGGCACCTCGTTCGGGCTGGGTACCGACTCGACGCCGGCGGCTTTCTCGAAGCCGACGACAGCCTGCTCGGCCTCGTCGAAGCGTCCCTTCAGTTCGAGGAACCGCACCGATTCGGGTAACCCCCAGCGCACCACGGCCGCGTAAGCGGTTGGGACCACCCCGATCGCAAGGGCCCACCGCCAGCCCTCGGGCACGTTCGGTATCAACAGGTAGCCGATCAGTGCCGCAGCCAGCCAGCCGAGCGCCCAGAAGGCTTCGAGCGCCACGACCATCCGGCCCCGGATCCGCTTGGGTGCGTACTCGCTGATCAGCGTGGACGCGACCGGCAGCTCCGCGCCGAGGCCGAGGCCGACCACGAACCGCAGCGCGATGAGTGCAGCCACCCCGGTGGCCAGCGCGGACGCACCGGTGGCGACGCCGTAGATGAGCAGAGTGATGGCGAACACCTGGCGGCGTCCGATGCGGTCGGCGAGCAACCCACCGAGGCTGGCGCCGAGCGCCATACCGACGAAGCCGATCGAACCGATCCAAGAAAGCGTGGTGCCGTCCAGTTGCCACTCGCTGCGCAGCGCAGCCATGACGAAGGCGATGAGACCCACATCCATCGCATCGAGCGCCCAGCCGACGCCGGAGCCAACCAGTAACTTGGCGTGCTTGCCGGTGAACGGCAGCCGGTCGAGGCGCTGTGCGCGCGTGAGCGGCTGCTCTTCGGTACCCGTCATTGGTGTCCCCTGTCGTGAGCCTCGGGCATCGTACCGGTTGGCTACCCCGCGGACTCCTCGGTGCTGGCCTCGTGGGCGGGCGTGCCCGCGTCAGGGGTGGAGGGCTCGGGCGACTCGTGGGTGGGACTCTCGGCGCTGGGCGTGGGCGTCGGAGTGGGCGTCGGCGTCGGAGTGTGCGTCGGGGTCGCCTCGGGAGTCGGGCTGTTGGCGCTCGGTGTGAGCGTCGAGCCGACCGGAGTGCCAGGGTCGCTGGTGGCGTCGGCCGGAGTCACGCCTTCGGGCGTGGCTGCGTCCGGACTGGTGCCGGACGCAGTGGTGGCGCTGGCGACGGTGGTGCCCGGGCTCGGGCTCGGCGTGGCGCTGGACGGCTTGGGTGTCTTGCCTGCGGTGGCGGATGGGCTGGTCGTGCCGGACGGGCTGGTCGTGCCGGACGGGGACGCGAGCCCCTGCGGCATGTAGCTGCCCACCCGGCGGCTGAGATCGGCCTTGGTCTGGTCTCCGGTAAGGAAGCGCATCGGATCGACGTAGGCACCGTCAAGGATCACCTCGAAGTGCATGTGACAAGCGGTGGAGCGGCCGGTCGAGCCGATGTGCCCGATGGTGTCACCCTGCTTCACCACTTGACCGACGGCGACGTCGATGTGGCTCAGGTGGTTGTAGGCGGTCTCGAAGCTGTGCCCGGCACGGTCCGCGTGGCGAAGGATGATCCGGTTGCCGTAGCCGCCCGCCCAGCCGGCGTAGGTCACCGTCCCGTCCAGCGAGGCCCAGGCGGGGTCACCGCAGGGCTGGCCGAGGTCGACGCCGTCGTGCCAGCGCTGGCGGTGCGTGAAGGGATCGCTGCGGTAACCGAAGCCGGTCGTTGGACTGTGATCGGTGACCGGCCAGCCGATCAGTCCGTCAACGTCTGAGGTTGGTGTGCCGGTGATCACACCGATCGGATCGGCGCTCAGGTCGTCGGTCTCGACGAGTCCGCCCACGAGGGCCGCCGAGGGCGCGACGACCGGCTGGATGAGGGGTGCGGCAGCCACTGCAAGGGTCGGGGTGCCGGGAGCGGCTCCGGACGGGATCGGCAGCAGGATGTACACCAGCGGCCCGGTGACCAGGGCGAGGCCGGTGACCAGCACCACCCGACGGCTGACCCGGCCGAAGAACCCACGCAGGCGTCCGGGAGTCGGCTCGATGGCGTGCCGCATCGGCGAACCCATCACCGGCACCAGTCCCTCCGCTCGACTCCTCATAGGATCGCGCGCATGCCAAAGAGTCCCAATACCTGTTTGAAGAATCTGAGCAGAATCTCAGGTAAGGCTGCAGGGGTCCGCGTCCGTGGTGGAAACCGGGCTAGACCAGGGCCGCGTCCAGAGTGATCGTGGTACCGGTGAGCGCGGCGGACACCGGGCAGCCGGTCTTGGCCGCCTCGGCGAACGTGCTGAATTGGTCAGCGGTCAGGCCGGGCACGCTCGCGCGGACGGTCAAGACGATGCCCGTGATGCCCTGGCCGGCGACGAAGGTAACGTCCGCCCTGGTGTCGACCGCGGTAGGTGGGGTGCCGTTGCCGGCGAGCGCGTGGGAGAGGGCCATCGAGTAGCAGGCGGAGTGCGCTGCGGCGATCAGTTCCTCGGGGCTGGTGCGGCCCTCGGTCTCCGCCGAGCGCGACCGCCAGTCGACCGGGACGCTGCCCAAGGTCGAGTTGAGGAACTCGACCTCGCCCTCGCCCTCGATGAGCGAGCCTTCCCAATGCGCTTGCGCTGATCGAACCGTCATGTCGCGTCCTTCTTCCGTAGATGACCTTGCCGCTTTGAACCCGAGTACCACGCGGGCTATTCCCGCACTCGGCTAGCCTCGACGAATGCAGACTCCCCCGCCGGTGGCAGCGACCCGGGTGGACAGGGCTCTGCTGATCACGGGTGCGGTCGGCATCGCGGTGTTCACTGCGATGATCCTTGCGAGCGCGTGGGTCTACGACGCGGTGGTGGACGCCGACGGGGTGAGCGGGCTCGACCGACCGATCCTGGATCGGGCGCTCAGCGCGCGAACACCGGCTTCGGAGTTCTGGGTGACCGCGTTCACCAACCTTGGCAAGACGGCGCCCATGGTGGTTCTGGGATTGACGCTGACGAGCCTGATCTGGTGGCGCTGGCGGCGACGGACGGCGTGGGTGCTGATGCTGGTCGCCTCCGCTGGGTCGGTGACGTTCACGATCGTGAGCAAGGCGATGATCGCGCGCAACCGTCCGCCACTGGCAGAGGCGGTGCCGCCGTACGAGGAGAGTTTCTCGTTCCCGTCCGGCCACACGCTGAACAGCACGGTGGTGGCAGGCATGCTGGCGTACTTGGTGGTGTGGCTGAGCCGGACTCTGTGGGTGCGCGGGCTGGCCGTGTTGGCAGCGCTCCTGTGGGCGATTCCGATGGGGTTGAGCCGGGTGTTCCTCGGTCATCACTGGTTCACCGACGTGGTCTTCGCTTGGCTGTTCGGCGTAGCCTGGCTGGCCCTGCTGATCACCGTCCATCGGGTGATCTGGCACCTGCAAGGACGTCCACCCGGCCGATTTCACAAACCCCCGCCCGACTAGGTAGGGTAGGGAACCGTCCTACGGGACATGGGGCTATGGCGCAGTTGGTAGCGCGCTTCCATGGCATGGAAGAGGCCACGGGTTCGAATCCCGTTAGCTCCACAACCTATCTCCCCTAGTCAGGGGCAGGTTGTCCCTCGCAGAATTCGCGTTCGTGCCCTTATCGTGTCCTCAGCATCAGCGCGCGCTCCAACCGGGGCCCTGGCCGACCCCGTGGCGGACTTATCGACTACCTGGAGGCGGTCTTGAAGCTCCAGCTCAGCGATCGCAGGCTGGCGCAAATCCTCGGTGAGGATCGCATCACTGCTGCCCGCCACGACTGGAGCCGGTCGAACGTGGTTCCGAAGGTCGTGGCCATCACCAAGCGGGCGAAGCAGGGCGGGCACCTGCGTCCCGATATCGACCAGACCCATGCCGTGATGGGGCCGACCGCATAGGGACCGTCGTCGGACGGGTCAGGCCGAGGCTTCGACCCTCGGCCGGATCCGCAGGCTGTTGAGTGCTGCGAGGAGGATCAGCGCCGCGGCGATGCCCAAGCTGAGCCGCAGGCCCCGGTCGATCTGCTCGGGATCGGCTATGAGGGCCCCGAACACTGCGATCGCCACCGCACCACCGACCTGGCGGAACGTGTTGAACACGGCGCTGGCCGTGCCGGCCTGGTGGGCTGGGACGCCCTCGAGGACGACGCTGGTCACCGAGGGCATGGCCAGCGATCCGCCGGCGCCGATCGGGATGATGCAGATCGCCATCAGCCAGGGCAGGCCGAGCGGCGCCGTGAAGACCAGAGCGACCAGGTCGACGACCATCGACAGTAGGCCGGCGACGACCGGTATGCGCGCGCCGAACCGGTTGGTGACGAAGCCGCTGGCCAGGTTGCCGGCGATCGCGAAGAACGCCGGCGGCAGGAAGACCAGTCCCGCGTTGAGCGGGGGCAACCCCAGGTGCTGCTGCAAGTAGAGGGCGATCACGAACACGTTGCCGAAGTTCCCGACCATGAATGCGAAGCCAACCGGCAGCGCGATCCGGAAGCCATGGGCATGGAACAGGTCGAGCGGCATCATCGGGTGCGGCACGCGCGACTGGGCGAGGACGAACCCGGTCAGCGAGACCACGGCCAAGACGAGGGACATAGCCACTGGCCCAGTGCCGAAGCCGCCGTGGCCGCCATCGATGAGGCCCCACACGAGGCTGGCCAGGCCGACGACCGCCAGCACCTGTCCGAGCCAGTCGAACGGCTGGGGACGCTTCGGCGACGTCGAGACCCATGCGATGAAAATGAGCATCGCCGCACAGACCGGCAGGTTGATCATGAAGACCCAGCGCCAGTTGTACGTGGTGAGCAGGCCTCCCAGAGGCTGCCCGACCAGGCCGGCGACGGCACCGCCGACCGCCCACACTCCGAGCGCGCGGGCGCGGCGTCCGGGATCGGGGAAGGCCTCCCGGACCAGCGCCATCGAGGCGGGCAGCATGATCGCAGCCCCCGCCCCCTGCGCGCAGCGGGCCGCAATCAGCAGCGCGGTGCTCGGGGCCATTGCGCAGGCGGCCGAGGTGATCGTGAAGATCGCGATTCCGACCGCCAGCGCACGCTTCGCCCCGATCCGGTCCGACAGGTTCCCGGCGAACAGCAGCAGGGCGGCGAACAGCAGCGTGTAGCCGTCGATGATCCACTGCTGCCCGGTGATATCCCCACCGAGTTCGGCCCGGATGCGCGCCAGCGCGACGTTGACGATTGAGATGTCCAGGGTGATCAGGAAGAACCCCATCGAGGCGATCGTGATCACGATGCCCGCGTGGGGGGCATCGGGTAGGCCTTCCTCCTGCGCCAGTTCCTCCGCCTCGTCCACGAGACCCTCCACGGCCAGCGGGTCGATGCCCTCGACGAGCTCGGCTGCGGTGTGCGGTTCGTGGTCGGTCGGTGCCATGTGGCTCACCCTAGAGACGATCAACCACAGCTGGGGTGCCCTGTCCTGGCACTCCTCACCAGGGCGACCCGCCTCCCGTTAGCCCTCTCACAGGTTGGTCTGAGCCTCCAGGAAGTCGGGATAGCGCCCGCCCTCGATCTCGATAGCGTCGGACGCCGCGGTCAGTGCGGCCACCTCATCAGAGGAGAGCGCAATGTCGGCGGCTGCGGCGTTCTCGGCGAGGCGGTGGGGCTTCGTGGTGCCGGGGATCGGGACGATCCAGGGCTTCTGCGCCAGCAGCCAGGCCAGCGCGACCTGGCCAGGGGTGCAGCCCTTGGCCTGTGCGACCTTCTTGACCTCGTCGACGAGCGCGAGGTTCTTCGCCAGCGCATCCGGCGCGAACCGGGGAATGAGGGCACGCAGGTCGCCGCCCTGCTCGAAGGTCGTGTTGCTGTCGACGGTGCCGGTCAGGAAGCCCTTGCCGAGCGGGCTGAACGGGACGAACCCGATGCCCAGCTCCGTGCACGCGTCGAGCACACCCTCCTCGGGACGGCGCCACCACAGCGAGTACTCGCTCTGGATCGCCGTCACCGGCGTGACGGCGTGCGCCCGGCGGATGGTGGCCGCTGCGGCCTCGGACATGCCCCAGTGCCGGATCTTGCCCGCGTCGATGAGCTCGCCGAGCACCCCGGCGAACTCCTCGATCGGTACCTCGGGATTGACGCGGTGCTGGTAGTACAGGTCGATCACCTCCACGCCGAGACGGCGCAGCGAGCCGTTGAGGGCCACGGGCACCTCGTCGGGGAGCAGCATCCGTCCGCGCCCCTTTCGCTCGACCGGATCGATGTCCTGGGCGAACTTCGTGGCGATGACCACCTGGTCGCGGATCGGCGCCAGGGCTTCGCCGACCAGTTCCTCATTGGCATGCGGGCCGTAGATCTCGGCGGTGTCGAAGAAGTTCACGCCGAGGTCGATCGCGCCACGGACCATGGCGATCATCTCGTCACGATCAGGGTGGTCGCTGTAGCCACCAGTGGTGGTCATGCAGCCCAGCCCGATGGCGGAGACCTCGAGGCACTGTCCAAGAACGCGTGTTTGCATGAGTCGATTCCTTTCGAGAGGTTCAGTGGGCTGCCGGACGGATCCTGACGCCCGCGGCGCGCGACCGGTCGCTGACCATCGGGGGCAGGTAGGGACTGCCGGCGTACTTGGTGCGATAGGCCGCATCAATCGCGTCCGCAAGGCCGGCCGGCGCCGGCTCGAACAGCACATCGTGGACGCTGCCCGCAGCGTGAATGCGCCCGGAAGGCCGGGCCATGGCCGCGCCGTACCAGCGGGACGCCGTACCGTTGTAGCCGCGCACGAAGAGCTCGCCGTCGACCACCACAGCCCAGATCCAGGTCGGCGTGCCGTACGTGACCCCGTCCGGGCGCAGCGGGGAGATCCTGAGGTCGTCGGCGTCGTCAATGGCGGCCAGTTCGGCAGCGTTCCATTGGCTGGATCGGTTCTTCTCCACGTCACCAGCCAACACCTCGTCAGTGCGGTCTGACAGGCACTGATGGGGTACCCCTGTTCGCGTCCGGGCGTCGTAGCCTTGTCGCCGTGGACAACCGCAGCGAGATCAGGGAGTTCCTGATGACCCGCCGGTCCCGGGTAACCCCGCAACAAGCGGGCCTCGCGGCCGGCGCCAACCGGCGCGTGCCCGGGCTTCGCCGTGCCGAGGTGGCGATGCTCGCCGACGTCAGCGTCGAGTACTACTCCCGGGTCGAGCGGGGCGCGCTCGCTGCCCGCGCGCTTCAGCTGGACGAAGCCGAACGGTCACATCTGTTCGATCTGGCCCGCGCCGCCAACAACAGGTCCGTGGTGCAGCGACGTAGCCGGGCATCGCGATCGGGCAGCGTTCGTCCGGGCCTACAGGCGGCGCTCGACGCGATCACCGCCTGCCCGGCATTGATCCGCAACGGACGCATGGACGTGCTGGCCACCAATCTGCTGGGACGGGCGTTCTACCACGACCTGTACGCGATGGGCGACGGAGTGCCCAACATCGCCCGCTACACCTTCATTGACGACACCGCCCGCAGCTTCTACCCGGACTGGGCGGCCGCCGCGGACGTCACCGTGGCGATCCTTCGAACCGAGGCCGGACGCGACCCCCACGACAAGGGGCTCCACGACCTCATCGGTGAGCTCTCCACCCGCTGCGACGACTTCCGAACCCGCTGGGGGGCCCACAACGTCCGCCGGCACGGCAGTGGCGTCAAGCACTTCCACCATCCCGTCGTCGGCGACCTGACCTTCACCTACGAAGGGCTCGAAGTCACCGAAGACCCCGGCCTGCAGTTCCTGATCTACACGGCCGAGCCGGCGTCTCCGACCACCGACGCACTCCGCCTGCTGGGGAGCTGGGCCGCCAGCCAGTCCTGGTCGCCGCACCTCCTCGACGGCCATGCCGCCCACAACGGGTGAATCACTCCCTCGTCATACAGAGACTGGCCGAAGAAGTGCCCGCAGGTCGCGGAAGCCTAGGTGTGGCCAGACGACCTCGTTTCTGGCCTTGTTGTCGAGCATCCCGAAGGCTCGCGGGCCCGCCATGCCCACGACGAGACACTGGGGAGAATCCTAAAGGTTTCCTGAGAAGACCACGCGGGGGTCGATTTCGGGGTCGTTGAGCACGGAAATGTCAGAGGCGATCTGTTAGCTGGTGGTCATGGAGGAGCGGACGGGTTTGGTACCGGTGGAGGTAGCACTGGCATCGATCCGAGCTGCCCTTGATCACGTCGATCCCGACCGGACCCGTCTGGCTCCGGAGGCGCGACTGCGAATGGCAACCACTGCCAGAAACCTGACCGGCAGGTTGGATGCGTTGGCTTCGGTGCTACTGGGTGAGGCCGACCGCGCGAATGCCTCGGAGCGATCGATGGGCACGCCGTTGTCGTCCTACCTCGCGGTGGATCAGAACCTCACCCGGCGCGAGGCGGCTGGTCAGGTGCACAGAGCCGCGGCGCTGGCCGCACATCCGATCCTGGGGGAGGCTGCCGTGGCCGGTCGGGTGAAGGCCGGACAGGTGCGCGTCATCTCCAGTGCGCTGGATGCGATGGCGCCCCAATTGGACGCTGCCCAGCAGGCCCGCGCGGAGGAGAGATACGTCGGCCTGGCCGCATCCCTCGACTCGGACGCTCTGGCCAAGGCCGCACCCCGGGTGCTGGCCGAAGTCGCTCCGAAGAACGCGGACGAGTCGCTGGAGACAAGGTTGCAGCGGGAGGCTGAGGCTGCTCACGAGTCCCGATCGCTCAGGTTCTGGCGGCAGGCCGGTTCGGTTCGCTTCGAAGGATCCCTGTCGAGGTTGGCTGGCGAGCAGTTCATCGCCCTCGTGGACGCACATCTGGAGGCGTTGCGGCGCACCGCGGTCGAAGCCCGTGATCCCGGATACGCGGCTAACACTCCCGAGCAGCGACGAGCGGACGCGCTGGCGAACCTGCTGCGGGCGGCGTCCGCTTCCAGACCTGAACGCGGTGTCGGCGTCGCGCAGGTGGTCGTGAAGCTCGACTATGACCAACTCCGGGCTGGCGCCGTCGGTGCCGGCGTAGTGGGTGACGGCGCGCAGTTGTCAGCTGGCGAGCTGCGCCGGGTCTGTTGTGACGCCGACCTGATCCCGGTGGTACTCCGCGGCGGCAGCGAAGTGCTCGACGTGGGCCAAACGAAGCGACTGGTGACCCCGGCGATCAAGACAGCCCTGCTCGTCAGGGACGGTGGGTGTGTATTCCCTGGCTGCACCGAGC
>Ga0073899_10005345_pt1 | contig 11175 bp, 5 predicted proteins | sample KloWWTmetaKNB5Ph_FD_88975 | JGI IMG/M metagenome (GOLD analysis project Ga0073899, IMG submission 88975) | Active sludge microbial communities from Klosterneuburg, Austria, studying microevolution and ecology of nitrifiers - Klosterneuburg... | ecosystem: Engineered > WWTP > Aerobic digester >...
AATGAAAAAGGCCGCTCGTGCGGAGCGGCCTTCGGGGATGGGGAATCTCAAGCCTTGGCGGTGTTGGCGCCCAACGCGATCTTCAGCAGGTCGGCCACCGTGTTGGCGTTGAGCTTTTCCATGATGTTGGCGCGGTGCGCCTCGACGGTCTTGATGGAAATGCCCAGGTCGTCGGCGATCTGCTTGTTGAGCCGCCCGGCCACGATGCGCTCCAGCACCTGGGCCTCGCGCGTGGTCAGGCGGCTGAGCAGCGCGTCGCGGCTGGCCGCCTCCTGGTGGCTGGTGAAGGACAGGCGCGCGGCGTCGAGCATCTTCTCCACGAGCGAGACCAGCAGGTCTTCCTTGAAGGGCTTCTCGATGAAGTCGACCGCGCCCTTCTTCATGGTTTCGACGGCCATCGGCACGTCACCATGGCCGGTGATGAAGGCGATCGGCAACGGGCTCTTGCGCTCGATCAGCTTGTCCTGCAGCTCCAGCCCGCTCATGCCCTCCATGCGGATGTCGCAGATGAGGCAGGCCACCTCGCGCGGATCGAAGCGCGCCAGAAAGGTCTCGGCCGAGTCGTAGCACTTGACCCGGTAGTCCTTGCCTTCCAGCAACCATTGCAGGGAATCGCGCACGGCCTCGTCGTCATCGACCACGAAGACATTGCCCTTCTTGGGAATCAAGCTCATGAGGGGATCGCTGGAAAGGGGGCGGGAGTTGCCTCGGGAGTTCTCAGGTCCACGGGGATCGTGAACGAGAAGCGGCAACCCGAAAGAAGCTCGAGATTGTAGAGATTCTCGGCACGCAACCGACCCTGATGCGACTCGATGATGCTCCGGCAAAGCCCTAGTCCGATGCCCATGCCGTCGACCTTGGTCGAGTAAAACGCCTCGAACATCCGGGACAACACTTCCTCGGGCAAACCCGGACCACTGTCCTGCACGCTGAACTCGATGGTGCCGCCCTGGTCGGGCATGTGGCGCGGCATCACCCGCAGTTCGATATGCCGGCGCGACGGCGGCAGCTTGGCGCCATCGATGGCCTCGGCGCCGTTCTTCAGCAGGTTGAGCAGCACCTGCTCGATCAGGATCGGGTCGACCGCGATGGCCGGCAGGTGGTGCGCCACGTAGACGTGCAGCTGCACGTTGCGGCGCCGCATCTCGATGGACGCCAGGTCCACCGCGTCTTCGACGATCTCGGCCGCCTGCGACAGCACGCGCCGCGGTTCGCTGCGCTTGACGAAGGCGCGGATGCGCTGGATCACCTGGGCGGCGCGCTGCGCCTGCTTGCCGGTCTTCTCCAACGCCGCCAGCAGATCGTCCTTGGCGATGTTGTCGCCGCGCACCCGGCTCATCATGCCGTTGCAGTAGTTGGTGATGGCGGTCAGCGGCTGGTTGAGCTCGTGCGCCACGCTGGACGCCATCTCGCCCATCGTCATCAGGCGGCTGGTCATCTGGGCCCGCTCGGCCTGCGCCTGCGCCTGCTGCTCGGCCTGGCGGCGCGTGGTGATGTCGGTGGCGATCAGCATCTGCGCCAGCCGGCCGTCGGTCCACTGCAGATAGCGCGTGCGCACGTCGAACCAGCGCTCGACCTCGGTGACGTAGACCTCGCGTGGCGTGGCGTTGGTCGTCTCGGTCAGTGGCTGGGCCGGCAGCCCGCCGAAGTCGTCCACGGCCTCCAAGGCGTCGTCGCCCGGCGGCGCGTTGCGCGCCGGCTCCTCGGCCAGTTGCAGATGGCCCTGCGGCTCGGCGCCGAACCACAGCCGGTAGCTGCGGTTGGCGAACAGCAGCTCCTGCCCCGGCACCGACAGCACCGAGACCGCTGCGTCCAGGCCCTCCAGCACGGTGGTGAAGCGCTCGTGGCTGGCCGAGAGCTGGTCGCGCACGCGCTTGGCCTCGGTGATGTTGGTCATCGAGGCCATCCAGCCGGTCTGCTTGCCCTTGGCGTCCACCAGCGGCGAGACGTACATGCGGGCGTCGAACACCGAGCCGTCCTTGCGGGCGACCTTGACCTCGATGCCGCCGCTCGGGCTGCGGCCCTGCATCTCCTGGTCGAGCAGGCGCTGGTTCTCCTCGATGCGGTCGCGCGGCCAATGCGGATAGGGCGGCCGGCAGCCCAGCAGCTCGGCCTCGCCGAAACCCGTCATCGCGCAGAAGGCCGGGTTCACATAGGTGATGCGGCTGTCCATGTCGAGCGCGCGCATGCCGGTGAGCATGGAGTTCTCCATGGCGCGGCGGAAATTGGTCTCGGCCAGCAGCGCGTTCTGGATGTGCAGGCGCCGGCGCATGTGGCGCCAGGTGCCCAGCAGCATCCACACCGTCAGCACGGCCAGCGCGGTGACCATCCAGAACAGGGTGTTGGAGATCAGGCCCACCGAAGTGCGGTAGCCGGTGCCGCGCAACTGCAGGCCGTTCATGGCCGGCGCCAGACCCACCTCGTGGATGATGGGATTGCGCCCGGTGCCGACCTCGCCGGTGCTGGCCACCGGCGTGTCGGGGGCGTCGTTGGCGTCGATCACGGCCACCGCGCGGCGCGTGCTCACCTCGGGCGGCACGTAGTAGCGCAGCAGGGCCTCGACGCCGTACTCGGCGATCAGCACCCCGTGGAAGCCGCTGCGGTCGATCAGCGGCACCTGGAGCTGGAACACGCGCGAGCCGATGGCGTCGCGGAAGGCGTCCGAGTAGACCGGCTGACGGCGCTCGCGCGCCTGCACGAAGGCCTGGGCGGCCGGGTTCAGGCCCGAGGGCATGGAGGGGTCGCCCGAGCCCGGTCGCATCAGGCTGTCGTCCTGAAAGCCCGTGGCGCTGACGCTGGCGCGCCGCTCGAGCTGCCGGCCCAGCCAGGTGATGTGGGTGATCTCGGGCCGATCGCGCGCAAAGCCGGCCGCCTGGGCGGCGAAATCCGCTGCGTCGACCTGACGCGTCACCACCTCTCGCGCGATGCGCGCCAGCTGCTCCTGGTTCTCGATCAGTCGCAGGCGGATCTGCTGCTGGGCGATCTCGGTGTCGCGCTTGACCGCCTCGGCCTCGCGCTCGATCTCCTCGTTGCGCAGGTACCAGAACGCCAGCACGATGCTGGCCAGGAACAGCAGCACCGACAGCAGCGGGCCGAGCGTGGCGTAACGGTCCTGGCGCGAGGGCGACTGCCGGCGCCACCAGCGGGCCACAGCGGCCAGCAGGGGTCGCAGGAAGCCGCCCTTGGCACCCCAGGACTCGGGAATTCGGTAGGGCATCGGCCCATTATCCGAAGCACTGAAATTTCATATTGCGGCATGCATGGCCGTCATTTGAAATTGCATCGGCCTGTGCGACACTCCGCCCGGCATTCGAGTGCCCCCTCTAATTCGATCTGGAGACCCCCATGTCTGCTCAGCCCCATGCGTTCCTCGGCGCACGTGCCGACGACCAGGATCCACAGGAAACCCAGGAGTGGTTGGACGCACTGCGCGCCGTCATCGGCGAGGAGGGCGACCAGCGCGCGCACTTCATCCTCGACGCCTTGATCGAGGACGCACGGCAGAGCGGCATCGACGTGCCCTTCAGCGCCACCACCGCCTACCTGAACACCATCCCGGCCGACCAGGAAGCGAAGTGCCCTGGCAATATCGAGATCGAGAAGCGCCTGCGCGCCTACATGCGCTGGAACGCCATGGCCATGGTGGTGCGCGCCAACCGCCTCAACCCGGCCGACGGCGGCGACCTGGGCGGTCACATCGGCTCCTTCGCCTCGCTGGCCTCGATGCTCGGCGCCGGCTTCAACCATTTCTGGCACGCCGAGGACGCCAGCCATGGCGGCGACCTGCTCTACATCCAGGGCCATAGCGCACCCGGCATCTATGCGCGCGCCTTCCTGGAAGGCCGGCTGAGCGAGCAACAGCTCGACAGCTTCCGCCAGGAGGTCGGCGGCAAGGGCCTGTCGAGCTATCCGCACCCCAAGCTGATGCCGGGCTTCTGGCAGTTCCCCACCGTCAGCATGGGCCTGGGCCCGCTGATGGCGATCTACCAGGCGCGCTTCCTGAAGTACCTGCACGCGCGCGGCATCGCCGACACCGCGCAGCGCAAGGTCTGGGCCTTCATGGGCGACGGCGAGATGGACGAGCCGGAATCGCTGGGCGCCATCGGTCTGGCGGCGCGCGAGGGCCTGGACAACCTGGTGTTCGTCGTCAACTGCAATCTGCAGCGCCTCGACGGTCCGGTGCGCGGCAACGGCAAGATCATCCAGGAGCTCGAGGGCGAGTTCCGCGGCAGCGGCTGGAGCGTCATCAAGCTGGTCTGGGGCAAGGGCTGGGACGAGCTGCTGGCGCGCGACAAGAGCGGCAAGTTGAAGCAGCTCATGATGGAGACCCTGGACGGCGATTACCAGGCCATGAAGGCCAACGACGGCGCCTTCGTCCGCAAGCATTTCTTCGGGCGCTACCCGGAGACCGCCAAGCTCGTCGAGCACATGAGCGACGAGGAGATCTTCGACTTGCGGCGGGGCGGCCACCAGCCCGAGAAGGTCTACGCGGCCTTCCACAAGGCCCATCACAACGCCACGGGACAACCCACCGTGCTGCTGGTCAAGACCGTCAAGGGCTACGGCATGGGCAAGGCCGGTGAGGGCAAGAACACCGTCCACCAGACCAAGAAGCTGACCGACGTCGACATCAAGTACATCCGCGACCGCTTCGGCATCCCGATCCCCGACAGCGAGCTGGCGCAGCTGCCCTATTACAAGCCGGCCGAGGACACGCCGGAGATGCGCTACCTGCACGAGCGCCGCAAAGCCTTGGGCGGCTACCTGCCCAAGCGCCGCGTGAAGGCCGACGAGCAGTTCGCCATCCCGCCGCTAGACACCTTCAAGGCGGTGCTGGAGCCGACGCCCGAGGGCCGCGAGATCAGCACCACCCAGGCCTATGTGCGCTTCATCACCCAGCTGCTGCGCGACAAGGCGCTGGGGCCCCGTGTCGTACCCATCCTCGTGGACGAGGCGCGCACCTTCGGCATGGAGGGCCTGTTCCGCCAGATCGGCATCTACAACCCCAAGGGCCAGCTCTACACCCCGGTGGATCGCGACCAGGTGATGTACTACCGCGAGGACAAGGCCGGGCAGATCCTGCAGGAGGGCATCAACGAGGCCGGCGGCATGGCCAGCTGGATCGCCGCGGCCACGTCGTACTCGACGAACAACCGCGTGATGATCCCGTTCTACATCTACTACTCGATGTTCGGTTTCCAGCGCATCGGTGACCTGGCCTGGGCCGCCGGCGACATGCAGGCGCGCGGTTTCCTGCTCGGTGGCACCAGCGGGCGCACCACGCTCAATGGCGAGGGCCTGCAGCACGAGGACGGGCACAGCCACATCCTGGCCGGCACCATCCCGAACTGCATTTCCTACGACCCGAGCTTCGCGCACGAGGTGGCGGTGATCATGCACAGCGGCCTGCAGCGCATGGTCGGCAACCAGGAGAACGTGTTCTTCTACCTGACCCTGCTCAACGAGAACTACGCCATGCCCGGCCTGCAGCCCGGCACCGAGGCCGAGATCCTCCAGGGCATGTACCTGCTGCAGCCGGCCCTGCCTGGCGCCCTGCAGGTCAACCTGCTGGGCAGCGGCACCATCCTGCGCGAGTCGGTGGCGGCCAAGGAACTGCTGGAGGCCGACTGGGGCGTCGGCGCCAATCTGTGGAGCTGCCCGAGCTTCAACGAACTGGCGCGCGAGGGTCAGGACGCCGAGCGCTGGAACCTGCTGCACCCGCTGGAGCCCCGGCGCGAGAGCTTCGTGGCCCGGCAACTCGGGCGCACGCAGGGCCCGGTGGTGGCCAGCACCGACTACATGAAGAGCTATGCCGAGCAGATCCGCGCCTTCATCCCGGCCGGCCGTGGCTACCGCGTGCTGGGCACCGACGGCTTCGGCCGCAGCGATTTCCGCGCGCGCCTGCGCCAGCACTTCGAGGTGAACCGCCACTACATCGTGGTGGCCGCACTCAAGTCCCTGGCCGACGAGGGCCGGCTGCCGGCCGCCAAGGTCGCCGAGGCGATCGCCCGGTACGGCATCGACGCCGACAAGATCAACCCGCTGTACGCCTGAGGAAAGCGCACACCATGGCCCTGGTTCAAGTCAAGGTCCCCGACATCGGGGACTTCAAGGATGTCGCCGTCATCGAGATGCTGGTCAAGGAGGGCGACACCATCCGTCCCGAGCAGAGCCTGCTCACCGTCGAGAGCGACAAGGCCTCGATGGAGATCCCCAGCAGCCACGGCGGCGTGGTGCGCTCGCTCAAGCTCAAACTGGGCGACAAGGTCAACATCGGCGACCTGATCCTCGAACTAGAGACCGCCGGCAGCGCCGAGCCGGCTGCGGCGCCCGCAGCGGCGCCAGCTGCCGCAGCGCCTGCCGCAGCGCCTGCCGCGGCACCCGCCGCACCGGCCGCACCGGCCGCACCGGTCACCCCGGTCACAACGGCCGCACCGACCGCCGCCACCAGCGGCAGCGTCGTCGTGGTGGTGCCCGACATCGGCGACTTCAAGGACGTCGCCGTCATCGAACTGCTGGTCAAGCCCGGCGACACGGTGCGCGTCGACCAGGGCCTGCTGAGCGTCGAGAGCGACAAGGCCAGCATGGAGATCCCCTCCAGCCACGCCGGCGTGGTGCAGGCCTTCCAGGTCCAGCTGGGCGACAAGGTCAACATCGGCGACGCGCTGCTGACCCTGGCCGTGGCCGGCGCGGCAGCGGGGAATGCCCCCAGCGCCGCTGCAGCGGCGCTCGCGCAGGGTGCTGCGGCCCCCGTGACTCCGGCCGCTGCGGCCGCTGCGGCCGCTCCAGCCACCCCGGCAACCGCCGCCGCGCCCGCCCCGGCCCTGCCCGCGCACGCACCCGGCGCCGCCACCGGTGCGCTGCCCCACGCCAGCCCGAGCGTGCGCAAGTTCGCCCGCGAGCTGGGTGTGCCGCTGGCCGAGATCCGTGGCAGCGGCAGCAAGGGCCGCATCACGCAGGACGATGTGCAGGGCTTCGTGGCCGCCGTCATGAAGGGCGAGCAGCGCACACAGGCGCAGGCCGCCAAGGCACCGGCCGCCGCCCCTGCGGGCGGCTCCGGCTCGGGTCAGGGCCTGTCCGTGCTGGCCTGGCCGCAGGTCGACTTCGCGAAATTCGGCGCGGTGGAGAAGAAGCCGCTGTCGCGCATCAAGCGCATCAGCGGCGCCAACCTGCACCGCAACTGGGTCGTCATCCCGCATGTGACGAACCACGACGAGGCCGACATCACCGAGCTGGAAGCCTTCCGCGTGGCGATGAACAAGGAACACGAGAAGGCCGGCGTGAAGTTCACGCTGCTGGCCTTCCTCATCAAGGCCTGCGTGGCCGCGCTGCAGAAGTTCCCCGAGTTCAACGCCAGCCTTGAAGGTCAGGGCGATGAGGCCCAGCTGGTGCTGAAGAAGTACTTCCACATCGGCTTCGCGGCCGACACGCCCAACGGCCTGGTGGTGCCGGTGGTCAAGGACGCCGACCGCAAGGGCATCATCCAGATCGCCAAGGAGATGGGCGAACTTGCGGCCAAGGCGCGCGACGGCAAGCTCAGCCCGGCCGAGATGAGCGGCGGCTGCTTCAGCATTTCATCGCTGGGCGGCATCGGCGGCACCTACTTCACGCCCATCATCAACGCGCCCGAAGTGGCCATCCTGGGCGTCTGCAAGGGCTTCATGAAACCGGTGTGGAACGGCAGCGGCTTCGAGCCGCGCCTGACCCTGCCGCTGTCCTTGAGCTGGGACCACCGCGTGATCGACGGCGCCAGCGCCGCGCGCTTCAACGCCTATCTGGCCGCCGTGCTGGCCGACTTCCGCCGTGTGCTGCTCTAAAGGATTGATCGATGGCCAGCGTTGAAATCCGCGTACCCGACATCGGCGACTTCAAGGACGTCGGCGTCATCGAGTTGTTGGTGCAGGTCGGCGACACGGTCCAGCCCGAGCAGAGCCTGATCACCGTCGAGAGCGACAAGGCCAGCATGGAGATCCCCTCGCCGCTGGCCGGGCGCATCCTCTCGCTGGCGGTCAAGATCGGCGACAAGCTCAACATCGGCGACCTGATCGCCCACGCCGAGGTGGGCGCCGTGGGGGGCCAAGCGGCCGCACCGGCCGCATCCGCCGCACCGGCCGCATCCGCAGCGCCCGCCACATCCCCGGCCGCAGCGCCGGCCGCAACTCCAGCCGCCCAACCGGTGGCCGAGTTGATCGCCACGCCGGCCGGCGCCGGTGCCGTGAGCTACGCCGGCGCGGCCGACCTGGACTGCGACCTGCTTGTGCTCGGTGCCGGACCCGGCGGCTACTCGGCCGCCTTCCGCGCCGCCGACCTCGGGCTCAAGGTCGTGCTCGTGGAGCGCTACGCCAGCCTCGGCGGTGTCTGCCTGAACGTCGGCTGCATCCCCTCCAAGGCCCTGCTGCACGTGGCGGCGGTGATGGACGAGGTGTCGCACATGGCCGCGCTGGGCGTCGACTTCGGCGCGCCGCAGGTCGACATCAACAAGCTGCGCGGCCACAAGGAAAAGGTGATCGGCAAGCTGACCGGCGGTCTGGCGCAGATGGCCAAGCTGCGCAAGGTCACCGTCGTGCGCGGCTACGGCAGCTTTGCCGACGCACAGCATGTGGTGGTGGAGGAAACCAGCGGCCCCGCGCAAGACAAGACCGGCAGCCGCCAGACCGTGCGCTTCAAGGCCGCCATCATCGCCGCCGGCTCGCAGGCGGTGCGCCTGCCCTTCCTGCCGGACGACTCCGCAATAGTCGACAGCACCGGTGCGCTGGCGCTCAAGAGCGTGCCGAAGAAGATGCTGATCATCGGCGGCGGCATCATCGGCCTGGAGATGGGCACGGTCTACTCCACGCTCGGCGCGCGGCTGGACGTGGTGGAGATGCTCGACAGCCTGATGCAGGGTGCCGACCGCGACCTCGTCAAGGTCTGGGACAAGATGAACAAGCAGCGCTTCGACCGCGTGATGTTGAAAACCAAGACGGTCGGCGCCGAGGCCACGCCCGAGGGCATCCGCGTGCAGTTCGAGGGCCTCGACGGCACGCGCAGCGAGGGCCTCTACGACCTCGTTCTGCAGGCCGTCGGCCGCACCCCCAACGGCCGCAAGATCGGCGCCGACAAGGCCGGCGTCGAGGTCAGCGAGCGCGGCTTCATCCCGGTGGATGTGCAGATGCGCACCAACCAGCGCCACATCTTCGCCATCGGCGATCTGGTGGGCCAGCCCATGCTGGCGCACAAGGCGGTCCACGAGGCGCATGTGGCGGCCGAGGTCATCGCCGGCGAGTTGCTGGGCGACGAGAAACTGGCCAAGTCCGCCTTCAACGCCCGCGTCATCCCCAGCGTCGCCTACACCGACCCCGAGGTGGCCTGGGTGGGCCTCACCGAGGAGCAGGCCAAGGCGCAGGGCATCGCGGTCGAGAAGGGTCTGTTCCCCTGGGCCGCCAGCGGCCGCGCCATCGCCAACGGACGCGACGAAGGCTTCACCAAGCTGCTGTTCGACGCCCGCCCCGACGGCGGCCACCGCATCCTGGGCGGCGGCATCGTCGGCACGCATGCCGGCGACATGATTGGCGAGATCGCTCTGGCCATCGAGATGGGCGCCGACGCGGTGGACATCGGCAAGACCATCCACCCGCACCCCACGCTGGGCGAGAGCATCGGCATGGCGGCCGAGGTGGCGCACGGCAGCTGCACCGACCTGCCGCCGGCCAGGAAGCGCTGAGGGTCGGCCGGCGCGCCGGTTCCACACTGCTGCGGCGGCCGGGACACAGCCAGGGCAGCGGGGGCTTGCGGTCAGCGCCCGACCCTTGCTACACCACGGGCCTGCCAACCGGAGATCGTCCATGCCCGTCTGCCCCGCACCCCTGACCCTCAGCCTGCTGCTGTTCGCCGCCGGCGCCGTGCTCGCCCAGGGCAAACCGGCCGCCAAGCCGGCTGCCCGGCCGGCCGCCAAGTCCGCCGCCCAGCCCGCCATCCAGCAGCAGGTCAAGCCGCCGGTGGCACAGGCCTGGATCGACCTGCTGACCCACCAAAGTGACCTGCCCGGCATGGCCGGCGCCATGGGCCAGATGATGAGCGGCGGCGGCATGCCCAGCCTCGGCCAGCTGTTCGGCAAGGGCGACGACACGCGTGGCAACGTCTTCGGCCAGACGCAGGGCGGCTTCGGCTTTGCCGGCAGCGGCCAGTACATGGACAGCGCGGTCTACACGCGTGCCAACAAGGGGCTCGCCGAGGCCGTGCAGGCGGTGCCGGGCGGCTCGCTGCTGGCGCCCAGCCTGCAACTCGTGGCGCCGCCGCCGGAGCGTCCCGCCGAACCGATCCCCGAGCACGAGGAGGACGACCCGCGCGAGCCGAGCTACGAGAAGCCCAAGGGCAAGCTGCTGCTCTACTGGGGCTGCGGCGAGCGGGTGCGCGAAGGCCAGCCGCGCGTGCTCGACTTCGCCAACATGAACCTGGCCGACGTTCAGGCCATCATGGTGGCGCGCGGCAGCACCCCCAAGGGGGCGCGAAGCCAGCCCGGCGTGCCGGCCTGGCCCAACAAGCCGGACGACCGCAAGGTGCCCCCCGGCAGCCGCATGGCCGGCGAGACCGGTTTCAGCGGCCAGGGCATCCCCGAGGGCTTCCGCTTCCAGATCCGACCCGAGGTGGACTTCATGCCCGCCATCGCCCTGCAGCGCGGCCCGCTGCCCAGCGGTGCGACCCTGCTGCGCTGGGGCGCCGTGGGCCCGGCGCGGGCCTACTTCGTTTCCGTCATGGGCGGCAAATCGGGCCGTGACGACGGCGCCGAGATGGTGATGTGGAGCAGCAGCGAGCTGCCCGACACCGGCTTCGCGCTGCACGATTACCTGAGCCCCGGCGGTATCGAGCGCCTGCTCAAGGACAAGGTGTTGCTGGCGCCCGACATCCTCGAATGCGCGATGCCCGCCGGCGTGTTCGGCGACGGCCAACGCGGCGAGGGCGGCGGCATGTTGCGCATGATGGCCTACGGCCCCGAGCAGTGGGTCGCCCACCCGCCGCGCCCGACCGATCCGAAGGTCAGCTGGGCGCCCGATTGGTCGGCGCGCGTGCGCACCAAGAGCAGCTACTTCGGCATGCTGGGCATGCCGGGCGCCGACGCTTCCGAGACCGAGGCCCCCAAGGAAGAGGCGAAGAAGCCCGGCTTCGGCGACGTGCTCAAGGGGCTGTTCGGACGCT
>Ga0073899_10005346_pt1 | contig 11175 bp, 7 predicted proteins | sample KloWWTmetaKNB5Ph_FD_88975 | JGI IMG/M metagenome (GOLD analysis project Ga0073899, IMG submission 88975) | Active sludge microbial communities from Klosterneuburg, Austria, studying microevolution and ecology of nitrifiers - Klosterneuburg... | ecosystem: Engineered > WWTP > Aerobic digester >...
CACACCCGACGACGAGGCGGCTCCCGTCGAGGAGGCGGCCCCCGAGGAGAGCCCCGCGGCCAAGCCGGCGGCCAGGAAGCCCACGGCCAGGAAGTCCGGAGCGAAGAAGGCGGCGTCCACGAAGACGTCGGCGAAGAAGGTCGCGTCAGAGAAGGCCGCTGCGGAGAAGCCGGCACCCAGGAAGCCGGCCGCCACCCGTCGCTCGGCCTGAGCGCCGTCCGTCCCGGCCGCCGCCACGCCTGTCGCCGAACCCATGGCCGACGCCACGCCGGTCAGCCTCGACGGGCGGACCCTCACCCTCACCAACCTCGACAAGGTCCTCTACCCGGCCACGTCGACGACCAAGGGCGAGGTCCTCGACTACTACGCCCGGATCGCGCCTGTCATGGTCGCCCACACCCGGGGCCGGTGCATGACCATGCGGCGCTACCCCGACGGGGTCGACGGCCCGTCGTTCTTCGAGAAGCGGTGCCCGTCGCACCGCCCCGAGTGGATGCCGACCGCGGTGGGACCCGGTGACCGCAAGGGGGAGCTGCGCTACTGCCGCTTCGACGAACCCGCCGCCATCGTGTGGGCCGCCAACCTGGCCGCCCTGGAGCTCCACGCTCCGATGGCGCGCGCGGATGACCTCGCCCACCCGCTGATGTGCGTGTTCGACCTCGACCCCGGACCGGGGACGGGGATCCCCGAGTGCGCGGCGTTGGCGCTCGAGATCCGGGAGCTCCTGGCCGCGGCGGACCTCGACTGCGTGGCCAAGACCTCGGGATCCAAGGGCATGCAGGTCTACGTCCCGCTCAACTCGCCGGGACCGGACGCGGCGGACCACGAGCACTGCGCGTCGTTCGCCCTGGCCGTGGGCCAGCTGCTGGCCCAGCGCCACCCCCGAGGGGTGACCACGACGATGGCCCGGGCGCAGCGGTCGGGGAAGGTGTTCGTCGACTGGTCCCAGAACGCGCTCCACAAGACGACCGTGTGCGTGTACTCGATGCGGGCCCGACCCGAACCGACCGTGTCCACCCCGCTGCACTGGGCCGAGGTCGCCGCGGCCGCCGACGGCTCGGATCCGCTGGTGTTCCGCATCGGCGACGTGCTGGAGCGGGTGGCCGAACACGGCGACCTGTTCGTCACCGCCCTGGAGGAGGTCCAGCGACTGCCGGCCCCCCGAACCTGACCGGCGGACGGGGTCTCGACCTCAGGCGGTCAGCGCCGCGACGGCGTCGCCGAACACGGCGGTGTGGTGCTCGACGTCCGAGATGGTGTGGGCCGGGCAGAACAGCGCCATGTTGTGGAACGGCGTCAGCAGGATCCCTCGGTTCAGGCACCACAGGTGCAGGAACGCGTCGAGCTCGTGATCGACCGCGGCGGCGGCGTCGGCTCCGTTGCGCGGGGCGGGGCAGAACCAGTACTCGGCCCGGCACCCCAGCCGGTTCACCGTCCACGGCAGACCGTGGCGGTCGATCACTGAGCGCACGCCGTCAGCCCACGCCTCGGCGAGCGGGACCGCCACGGCGAAGTCCTCGTCGCGCAGGGCGTGGGCCAGCGTGGCGCGCACCGCGGCGAGCGACAGCGAGTTGGCGGTGAGGGTTCCCCCGATGCCGGCCACGTCGCTGTCGGGCCCGTCGACCAGGTCGATCACCCGCTCGGCGATGTCGGTGGTCATCCCGTACGCCGCGCAGGGCACGCCGCCGCCGATCGGCTTGCCGATGACGAACATGTCGGGCTCCAGCCCCCACTCCCGCGTCGCTCCACCGGGCCCGCAGCAGATCGTGTGGGTCTCGTCGATGATCAGCACCGTCCCGTTCTCGGAGGTCAGGCGACGGAGGGCGTCGTGGAAGCCCGGATCGGGCGCGACGATGCCGATGTTGGTCAGGGCGGGTTCGGCCAGCACCGCGGCGATCTCACCTGTCGACAGCGCCCGTTCCAGGGCGGGGACGTCGTTGAACTGGACGACCTCCACCGACAGCTCGGGGTCGGTCGCCCAACCGGTGTTGCCCGGTCGCGGGACCACCCGGTCGCCGTCGAGCACGTTGAGGGCCTCGTCGACGGTGCCGTGGTAGCACCAGTCGAACACCAGGACCTTCCGGCGGCCGGTGACGTGGCGGGCGATCCGCAGGGCGAAGCGGTTGGCGTCGGTCGCGGTCATGGCGATCTGCCAGACCGGCAGACCGAAGCGGGAGCGGAGCTCGTCGCCGACGGCGACGGCGTCGGCCGACGGGAGCATGGTCGTGATGCCCCGGGGGGCCTGCTGCTCGATCGCCCGCACGGTCGCCGGCAGGGCGTGTCCGGTCATCGCCCCGGTGTCGCCCAGGCACAGGTCGATGTAGGTGTTGCCGTCGACGTCGGTGAACCGGGCGCCCGACGCGTCATCCACGAAGACCGGATGCGGACCCGGCCACCGGGTCATCCAGTTCATCGGGACCCCGGCCAACAGGGACCTGCGGGCCTGGCGGTGCAGCTCCGCCGATCGGGGAGTGCGGCTCACGAATCGCTCGTGCTCGGTCGCCATCAGCGACGCGAGCCGGGTCCTGTCCACCGTGCTCATCGTTCGTCCCCCGATCCGTCATCGACGTGTCCGCACCCACGTCACGATGGGCGCACCGTACCCAAGCGGGACGGTCCCGGGGTCGGAGCGTTCACCCGCTCCCGGGGCGGAACCCTGCTCCGGCGCCGATAGCGTGGACCGGTGCTCCGTCGTCGCGGCCTCGCCCTGTTCGCCACCCTGACCCTGATCGCCGTCGCCCTCGCGGGCTGCATGCCGGGCGCCGGACGGACCTGGAACGGCCCCGATCCGGTCCGGACCATCCCGTTCAAGGGACTGGGCGCGTGGTGGGACGTCTGGGACTGGTCGCCCACCTTCACCGGGGGCTCGGCACCGCAGGACCTGGCCGACGTCGACCGACTCGCCGCCGCGGGGGTCCAGACCCTCTACATCCAGACCGCGACCTACCGTCACCCCGACGACGTGCTAGACCCCACGCTGCTGAAGGCGATCGTTCGGCGGGCACACCTGCGGAACATGAAGGTGGTCGGCTGGTACCTGCCGCAGTTCCTGGACGTCGAGGTCGACATCCGTCGCCTGTCGGCCATCACCGGGCTCGGCGTCGACGGCATCGGCATCGACATCGAGGCCACCGACAACGCGGACGTCGCGGACCGCACCGACAAGCTCATGGCCGAGGTGCGGTTCCTGCGGGCTCTGCACCCCGACGTCCCGATGGCGGCCATCCCTGTCACTCCGATCATCTGGGAGCAGCTGAACCGCTCGTGGTGGCCGAACTTCCCGTACCGGGAGCTGTCGCGCTACATGGACGCCTGGATGCCGATGGCGTACTGGAGCTATCGGCGTGCCGGCAGCTTCCCCGAGTGGGGTGACCCGTACCTGTACACCGCCGAGTCGGTGACGCGGCTGCGGACCCTCACCGGTCGCCCGAACCTGCCGGTGCACCCGATCGGCGGCGAGGGGACCGGCATGACCGTCGACGACGCCGCTCGGATGGCCATCGCGGTGAGCGACACCGGGGCCATCGGCGGCAGCGTCTACGACGACCGCATCACCCCGCAGGCGGTCTACCCGGCTCTCGGCTTCATGCGACGGGCCCAGGTCAAGTAGCCGCTCAGCGGGCGACGAAGTACTTGGCCCGGGGGTGGTGGCAGATCAGCGCCGAGGTCGTCTGCTCCGGGTGGTACTGGAACCCGGTGTCCTCGTCGCAAGTGACCCCGATGCGCTCGGCGCCGAGCAGCTCGGCCACGGTCTGGTTGTCCTCGAGGTCCGGGCACGCCGGATATCCCCAGGAGTAGCGGCCGCTGCGGTAGCGCTGGCGGAACAGCCCGTTGAGGGCACCGTTGTCGGGGGCGGCCGCGTCGGCGCCGGGTGGGTCCTCATCCGCGAAGCCCCACTCCTGGCGGATGCGCCGATGCCAGTACTCGGCGAGAGCCTCGGCCATCTCCACGCCGAGGCCGTGCAGGAACAGGTAGTCCTGGTACTTGTTCGCCGCGAACAGCTCGGCGGTGCGCTCCGAGACCGCCGAGCCCATCGACACGATCTGGAACGCCACGTAGTCGAGATCGCCGGAGTCGACCGGCCGGAAGAAGTCCGCGATGCACAGGAACGGCTCCTTGCGCTGGCGGGGGAACGGGAAGCGGGCCCGTTCCTCCGAGCGGGACTCGTCGGTCCACACGACCAGGTCGGTGCCATCAGCGTTGGCGGGGAAGAAGCCGTACACCACCTGCGGGACCAGCAGCCCCTCCGACTTGGCCGCCGCGAGCTGCTCGCGGAACATCGGCCGCATCCGCTCCTTGAACTCGTCGTCGGTCTCGACGGACCCGTCGGCGCGCTTGTCGGGGCGGAACTGCCACTGGTTGCGGTACAGGCCGGTCAGGTTGACGAACGCGGCCACGTCGTCGACCGGGATCCCCTTGATCACCTTCGAGCCGGTGAACGGCGGGACGAAGACCGGGTTGTCGGTCATCACCTCGGGGGACCGCTCCGGCAGCTCGACCTCGGGCTCGTCGCTGCGGTGCACCCGACGGGCCGGGATGTCACGTCCGCCCGGCTCGCGCCCCCAGCCCGGGTCGTCCTCTCCGCCGCGGCGGATGTCGCCGAGGCGGTCCATGACCCGCAGACCCTCGAACGCGTCCTTGCCGTAGAAGAGCCGGCCCTCGTAGACCTCGCGCAGGTCGCGCTCGACGTAGGTGCGGGTGAGCGCGGCCCCGCCGAGGAGGACCGGGATCTCGGCCAGTCCCCGATCGTTGAGCTCCTCGAGGTTGTCGCGCATGATCAACGTGGACTTCACCAGGAGCCCGGACATTCCGATGGCGTGCGCCTCGACCTCGAGCGCCTTGTCGATCATCTCGGCGATCGAGATCTTGATCCCGAGGTTGTGCACCTCGTAGCCGTTGTTGGTCAGGATGATGTCGACGAGGTTCTTGCCGATGTCGTGCACGTCGCCCTTGACCGTGCCCAGAACGATCCGGCCCTTGCCGGCGTCGTCGTCCGCCTTCTCCATGAACTGCTCGAGGTGGCTGACCGAGGCCTTCATGGTCTCCGCGGACTGCAGCACGAACGGCAGCTGCATCTCGCCGGTGGCGAACAGCTCGCCGACGACCTTCATCCCGGCGAGCAGCACGTCGTTGATGATCGCCAACGCGGACAGACCGGCCGCCAGCGCCTCGTCGAGGTCGTCGACCAGGCCGTCGCGGTCGCCGTCGATGATGCGCTGCGACAGGCGCTGCTCGACGGTCCAGCCGGAGCGGTCCTCGGTGACGGCCTCGGCCACCTGCACGTCGGAGAAGACCTCCAACAGGTGGGTCAGCGGGTCATATGAGTCGTCGCCGTCGGACAGGGCCCCGGCGGTTCCACGGCGATCCCAGATCAGGTCCAGGCAGACGTCGCGCTGCTCGTCGGGGATCCGGTTGAGGGGCAGGATCTTGGACGCGTGCACGATGGCGGAGTCGAGCCCGGCCTGCACGCACTCGTGCAGGAACACGCTGTTGAGCACGTGGCGGGCAGCGGGGGAGAGCCCGAAGCTGACGTTGGAGAGCCCGAGGGTGGTGTGGACCCCCGGCAGCTCGGCCTTGATGCGCCGGATCGCCTCGATCGTGGCCATCGCGTCGCCGCGCAGGTCGTCGTCGCCGGTGGACAGCGGGAAGGTGAGGGCGTCGAAGACCAGGTCGGACGCTTCCAGGCCGTAGCGCTCGATCGCCAGGTCGTGGATGCGGCGGGCGACCCGAAGCTTCCACTCGACGTCGCGGGCCTGGCCCTCCTCGTCGATCAGCAGGCAGATCACCGCCGCGCCGTAGGTGCGGGCCAGGGTCATGACCCGATCGAAGCGCGACCCGGGACCCTCGCCGTCCTCCAGGTTGGCGGAGTTGAGCACCGCCCGCCCCCCGACCCACTGCAGGCCGGCCTCGAGCACGGGAGGCTCGGTGGAGTCCAGCACCAGCGGCACCGAGGACTGGGTGGCGAAGCGCTGGGCGATCTCGTCCATGTCGGCGGTGCCGTCGCGGCCGACGTAGTCGACGCAGACGTCGAGCACGGCGGACCCTTCCTTCACCTGGTCCTTGGCCATCTGTACGCAGGTGTCCCAGTCGCCGGCCAGCATGGCCTCACGGAACTTCTTGGAGCCGTTGGCGTTGGTGCGCTCGCCGATCATGATCAGGTTGGTCGACGCGGATCCGGCGGCGTCGTCCTCGGCGGGGGAGAGGATGACGGGGGAGTAGATCGAGCTCAGGCCCGGCTCGAAGGTCGGGGTGCGCTCGGCGCGGGGTGTGGAGGCGACCATCTCGGCGAGCTGGCGGATGTACTCCGGAGTGGTTCCGCAGCAGCCGCCGACCACCTCGACGCCGAACTCCTCGACGAACCGGCGCTGGTGGGCGACGAAGTCCTCGGCGGTCAGGTCGTAGTGCATGTGGCCGTCGACCACCGACGGAAGCCCGGCGTTCGGGAGCACGGAGATGGGGATGCGCGAGTACTGGGCGAGGTGCCGGACGTGCTCGCCCATCTCCTCGGGTCCCGTCGCGCAGTTGATGCCGATCACGTCGGGGTGCATGGCGTCGAGGGCGACCAGCGCGGCGCCGATCTCGGTGCCCGGCAGCATGCGGCCGGTCAGCTCGATCGTGACCTGGGTCTGGATCGGGACGGTGCGGCCGACCTCCTCCATCGCGGCCCGGCACCCGTTCATGGCCGCCTTGATGCCGAGCAGGTCGAACTGGGTCTCGATCAGGAGCAGGTCGACGCCCCCCTCGAGCAGGCCGCGGGCCTGTTCGGCGACCTGGTCGCGAAGCTCGGCGTAGCGGACCTGGCCGAGCGACGCGAACCGGGTGCCCGGCCCGATCGAGCCGGCGACGAACCGGGGCCGCTCGGGAGTGGAGTGCCGGTCGGCGACCCCGCGGGCCAGGGCTGCGGCCATCCGGTTGAGCTCGACGGTGCGATCGCCGAGCCCGTACTCGCCGAGCGTGGCCCGCATGCCCCCGAACGTGTTGGTCTCGATGACCTCGGCGCCGGCCTCGAGGTACTCGGCGTGCATACGGGCGATCAGCTCCGGACGGGTCTCGACCAGGATCTCGGGGCAGCCCTCGAGCTCCGGCGTGCCGTAGTCCTCCACGGTCAGGTCCTGTTCCTGCAACCACGTCCCCGCGGCGCCGTCGAAGACGACGACGTGGTCCGCGATCGCGGCCAGGTAGGGGGACGCGGGCGAGCTCGGAGCAGTGTCAGCCATAGGTGCAACCGATGCTACTTGCGGCCCCCGTGACGCTCCCCAGCCGCCGGCGCCGTCGGTAGGCTCCCCGGCGGATGGACATCTACACGCGCAAGGGCGACGACGGCACGACCGGGCTCCTCTACGGAGGTCGGGTCCGCAAGGACGATCCGGCGCCCGCCGCCTACGGCGACGTCGACGAGGCCCAGTCCGCCATCGGTGTGGCCCGGGCGCACGCCGCGGCCGCGGTGCCCGACGGCGCCCACGTCGCCGACACCGCGGACGAGCTCGTGCAGCTGCTCGTCCGGATCGAACGCGACCTGTGGGTGGCCATGTCCGAGCTGGCCACCGCGTCGGGCAACCGCCACAAGCTGAGCGCCGGCACGTCCCTGGTCACCGAGTCGATGGTGAGCGACCTCGAGGCCACCATCGACGACGTCATGGGCCGCTTCGAGGCCCCGCGCGAGTTCGTCGTGCCCGGCGAGACCGTGGTGGCCGCCCACCTCGACGTGGCCCGAACCGTCGTGCGGCGCGCCGAGCGCAGCGCCCTGGCCGCGGCCGAGGACGGCTCCCAGGTGGTGCCGTACCTCAACCGGCTGTCGGACCTGCTGTGGGCGCTCGCCCGCTGGCAGGAGGGCCGATCGCTGACCACCCGTTCGGTGAACGACGGCTCCTCGTGACCCGCCGCGATCCGCCGGGAGTCCGCCGATCCCCTCACCTCATCCCCAACGCATCACCCCGTCCGTGACCAGCACCAGGAGCTGAAGATGACCGAACCCGTCGACGTCAAGGTCGCCAAGTCCACCCCGTCGGGGGCCACCGCGGTGGCGGTCACCGCCCACAGCGACCGGCTGAACAGGGTGCCCGGCCTGCGCAAGGCGGCCCTGGAGCGGGCGGGCTTCTCCGGTGCCGTGGGTACCACCGCCACCTTCGACGACGGGGAGCGGGCCACCGTCGTGGTCGGGCTCGGTCCGTCCACGACGAGCGGTCCGGCCCGCACCGACGCCCTGCGCCGCGGTGCCGCCGCGTTCGCCCGGGCGGTGGGACGGCACCGTCGGGTCGCGTTCGAGGTCCCCGACCCGTCGGCGGTCGATGACCTCGCCGCAGTTGCCCGGGCCCTGACCGAGGGGCTGGTGCTGGGGTCCTACCGCTTCGACGACCTGCGCTCCGCCGCGAACGTCAAGCCGGGCCTGGCGACCGCGACCCTCGTGGTCGGCGACGACAACGCCGCGGTGCGTTCGGCCCGCGACGGGGTGCGGGCAGGGGCCGCGGTCGCCGACGCCGTCTGCTTCGCCCGCGACCTGGTCAACACGCCCGGTGGCACCCTGACCGCCCCGGAGCTCGCGGATCGGGCCGCGGCCCGCGCCACGGCGGCGGGCATCGGTGTCGAGGTCCTCGACCTGGCGGCCATCGCCGAGGCCGGCCTGGGCGGGCTGATCGCCGTCAACCGGGGATCGACGATCGAACCCCGACTGGTCACCCTCACCTACGAACCCGACGGGGCCGATGACGACACCCCGACCGTCGCCCTGGTCGGCAAGGGCATCACCTTCGACTCCGGTGGCCTGTCCCTGAAGCCGGCCGCGTCGATGATGGACATGAAGTGCGACATGGGCGGCGCGGCGGCTGTGATCTCCGCGATGTGCGCGCTGCCGGCGCTGGGAGTCGGGGTGCGCGTGGTCGGCATCACCCCGATGACCGACAACATGATCAACGGAGGCGCCCAGCGTCCGGGCGACGTCTACACCGCCCGCAACGGCACGACCGTCGAGGTGCTCAACACCGATGCCGAGGGTCGGCTGGTCCTCGGCGAGGCGCTGATCCTGGCCTCGGAGCGGGAGCCGGACGCGATCGTCGACCTCGCCACCCTGACCGGTGCGTGCATGGTCGCCCTGGGGGACCGCATCGCGGGTCTGATGTCCAACGACGACGACTTCCGCGCCACCGTCGCGGAGGCCGCCGCGACCGCAGGGGAGCGGGTGTGGCCGCTGCCGTTGCCCGAGGACTACCGCCCGCGCCTCGACAGTGCCGTGGCCGACATCAAGAACATCACCTCCCAGACCGGTGGAGGGACGCTGACCGCGGGGTTGTTCCTGCGGCACTTCGTCGGCGACGGGATCCCGTGGGCGCACCTCGACATCGCCGGTCCGGCGTTCCTGCAGGAGCCCGACGGCGAGCAGCCCAAGGGGGCGACCGGCTTCGGTGTCCGGACCCTTCTCGCCCTTCTCGAGGGCTGGGACGCCGACGGAGCCGGTGACTCCCCGGACGACGATGGCGACGAGGACACCGACGACGCCTGAGCGCCGGTCCGGTGACGCCGAGGGGGCCCGACCCGGCGGTCCCACCGCCGGCTCCGTCGTGGCCCTCGAAGGCGTGTCGCGGACCTTCGCCACGGACCCGCCCGCCGTCGCGCTCGACGGGGTCGACCTGGCCGTTGCCGCCGGGTCGTTCACCGCGGTCCTCGGACCATCCGGCAGCGGAAAGTCGACGCTGCTGGGCGTCCTGGCCGGAACGGTGCGCCCCGACTCGGGCACGGTCCACGTCGGGGGCCGTGAGGTGGACGCGCCCGGACGCCACGTGCCGCCCGAGCACCGCCGGGTCGGGCTCGTCCCCCAGGACGGCACCCTGTTCCCGCACCTCGACGTGGCCGGCAACGTGGCGTTCGGCCTGTCGGGACGACCCCGGACCCAGCGGCGCGAGCGGGTGGAGGAGATGCTCGAGCTGGTCGGGCTGGCGTCGTTGTCCTCCCGCCGACCCGACGAGCTCTCCGGCGGCCAACAGCAGCGGGTCGCCCTGGCCCGGGCGCTCGCCCCGGCACCCGACGTCGTGCTGCTCGACGAGCCGTTCAGCGCGCTGGACACGTCCCTGCGGTCGTCGCTCCGCTCCGAGGTCGCCCGGGTGCTGAGCGACGCGGCGACCACCGCCATCCTCGTCACCCACGACCAGGAGGAGGCGTTGAGCATGGCCGACCGGGTCGTGGTGCTGCGCGACGGGCGTGTCGTGCAGGACGCAACGCCGACCGAGGTGTACCGGTCGCCGGCCGACGAGTGGGTGGCGGGTTTCGTGGGCGACGCGGTCCTGCTCGACGGCGAGCTGCTGGCCCGCGGTGGCGGGGGCGTCGGCGGGAGTGGTGTCCGGGTCCGGTGCGTGCTGGGTGACATCGATGTGGACCTCGCCCGCAGCGGCCCGTCCCTGCGTAGGCGGGTCCGGGTGTTCCTGCGACCCGAGCAGGTGTGGCGGCACATCCCGGGCGACCGAGGCCCGGTCGGGGAGGCGCCGGTCGGCAGGGTGCGTCGGGTCCGCTTCACCGGCGCGGAGATGGTGGTGACGCTCGATGTCGCGGGCGTCGAGGTGACGGCCCGCTGGCCGTCGTCGCTCGGTGACGTCGCGGTCGGCGACCGGTTGGCTCTCGAGGTCCTGGGCCGTGGGGTCGCGTTCCCCCGCGATCCGGACTCGGCCTGACGTCTCCCGGACCATCACGGCTGGGAACTGTGGGCGTCGGTGGTGGCGTCAGACCGCGATCACGTCGATCAGTCCGTCGAGTGCCCGGAAGTCCCGAGGGTTCCGGGTGTAGAGGGGCATCCCCTCGGCGCACGCGGTGGCGGCGATGAGTAGGTCGACCGCTCGTGCGCCCCGCGGCGTACGCCCCGCGCCCGCTGCGAACACCCTGCCGTAGGCGCGCGCTGCCTCGAGGTCGAACGGCAGCGGATCGAATGCTGCTTCCACGCGCTGGAGCCGGTCCTGACGTCGGGCCCGCTCGGCTGGATCGTCGGTGGCGTGGGGACCGGCCGCGAGCTCGGCCAGGGTGACGCTGCTGATGGCGACCTCCCGTGGCAGAGCGGACGCGTCGATCGATTCGAGGTCGATGACGACCGACGTGTCGATGATGCCGCGCTCGTGACGGTTCTCACCCACGCGGCACGGCGTCCTGGGGTGCGAGGGCGTCGAGGTCGCGGCGCAGTGCGTCGAGGTCGACCGG
>Ga0073899_10005349_pt1 | contig 11170 bp, 7 predicted proteins | sample KloWWTmetaKNB5Ph_FD_88975 | JGI IMG/M metagenome (GOLD analysis project Ga0073899, IMG submission 88975) | Active sludge microbial communities from Klosterneuburg, Austria, studying microevolution and ecology of nitrifiers - Klosterneuburg... | ecosystem: Engineered > WWTP > Aerobic digester >...
AGACCGCGTAGAAGCCGCCCGAGACCTCGAGGCCGCGCAGCTTGACGCCCGCGGTCTCGGCGTCGATCTCGACGCAGAGGACCGGGTCGTTCTCGTCGATCGAGACCGGGCAGGCGATGTGCGCGTGCTCGCCGGGCGCCGACTGCAGGGTGAGGTTGCTGTGCCGGATCCGCACCGACTCCGCGAAGGTGCCCTCGTGCAGCAGCACCACCGAGCCGGGGGCGGCGACGTTGTCGAGCGCGTACTGGATCGAGCGGTACGGCTTGGCTGCGGTGCCGTCGCCGGTGGCGTCGTCGCCGGTCGGCGACACGTGGATGCCCTCGGTCTCGCCCGCGGGCGGCGCCGGCGGGGTCTCGGGCGGGAGCTCACCGGGCTCGCCGGTGGTCGGCGGCCCGCCGGTGGTCGGCTGCTCGCCGGTGCTGCCGGTCGCGGCCGTGGTGCCGCCGGTGCCGTCGGTGCCGTCGCCGGGGAGGTTGATCGTGCAGCAGGAGACGGTGAGCAGGAGCGAGAGGACAGGGGCGTGCGGGGTCATATCGGCCGGGTAGTGGCCGGAGCGGGGGGCGATGATCCTTACACGCGGATAACAGGGCGCGTGGACGCTGCGGAGCGCGGGGCCGCGCGGGGTCGTCCGTGTCAGGGCGCGGGCTCGGCCAGGCGGGCCCGCTCGAGCGCGGTGCTGGCCTCGGCGGTGGCGCCGTCGGCGAGCAGGGTCTCGCCGAGGTCGCGCCAGGTGGTGGCGTCGGCGCTCGTGGCGAGCAGGATGGTGAGCGCGCGGCCGTGCAGGGCGCGGGCCTCGGCGGCGCGACCGAGGCCGCGGAGGACGTCGCCGAGCTCGATCAGGGCGCGGGCGACCTCGGGGTGGGTGGGGCCGTGGGTGCGCTCGGCGATCGCCAGGGCGCGGGCGTAGTGGGGTTCGGCGTCGGCGAGGCGGTCGGCCTTGCGCAGCACCCGGCCGGCGCAGGTGAGCGGCCAGATCAGCCGCGGGTGCTCGCCGTAGGCCCGCTCCCACACCGCGAGCGCGTGGAGGTCGTCGCGCAGGGCCGCCGCGAGGTCGCCGCGGCGCTCGTGGACCTGCGCGCGGCCGAGGATCCGCCGCGCGGTGCTCGGGTGCTCGGGGCCGAGCGTCGCCTCGGCGACGGCGATCGCCTGCTCGACGTGCGCGAGCGCCTCGTCGTCGCGCCCGGCGAGCCGCAGGACCTCGCCTAGCTGCTCGTGGATGGCGGCGAGCGCCGGGTGCCCCGGGCCGAGCCGCCGGGTCTCGAGCTCGAGCGCCGCCTCGAGGTCCGCGCGGGCCGGGTCGAGGCTGTCGCGGGCGATCGCGGCGCGGCTGCGGTGCTGCAGCAGGGCGGCGCGCAGGTCGAGCGCGCTCTCGCCGAGGCCCGCGGCGATCGAGCCGGCCAGGCGGGCCCACAGCGCATCCTCCTCGCGGCTGCGCGGCGGGCCGCCGGTCACGTGCACGAGGTGCACCGCGGCCTCGGCCCGGGTGATGCGGTGGTGCGCGGCCTCGGCGGTGAAGTAGGCGGCGGCGAGGCTGTCGGCCGCGCGCGCGCCGTCGCCGGTGTGCTCCTGCAGGAGGCCGAGGCGCAGCAGCGCGGCTGACTCGAGGCGCAGCAGCCCGAGCTCGCGGGCGCGCTCCCGCGCGGCGCGCACGGGGGGCAGGGCGCGCTCGTACTGGCCGGCGAGCTCGAGGGCGCGGCCCTGGGCGAGCAGGCCCTCGATGTCGCTCGCGGCGGCGGCGCGCACGGGGTCTTGCTCGGGGGCGTCCTCGATGAGCAGGGTCGCCGGGTCGACGCATGGTTGCGGGTCGGGCAGCTCGGCGGTGGCGGCGACGGCCTGCTCGACGACGGTGGCGTCGGCGTCGCGGAGCACGTCGACCCAGGCGGAGACGGTGCGGCGGTGGCGGTCGAGGCAGCGGGCGCCTGGTGGTGGGGTGTCGGGGTTGGGTGCGAGCTCGCAGGTGCGCTGGCGGAGGGCGGCCCAGGACTGGAGGTGGGCGTCGAGGAGCCGGGCGGAGCGGGCGAAGGAGTCGCCGGCGTAGGGCAGGTTGGTGGCGGCGAAGGCGCGCTGGACGGCGGTGCGGGTATTTGGGCCCCAGAGGGCGTCGAGCTCGGCGGCGACGGTGGCGGCGCAGGAGGTCGCGGGGTCGTCGCTGCGGGTGAGGAGGGCCCAGGTGACGGAGGTGAGGGCCGCGGAGACGGCGGCGGCGATCAGCCAGGCGCTGCGCGGGCGCGGGAGCGTGTCGGTGAGCTCGGCGAGCAGGGCGGCCATCGTCGGGTGCCGGGCCGCGGGGTCGAGCGCGAGGCCCCGGCGGATCGCCCGGCGCAGCCGCGCGGGGACCTTCGCCTCACCCGGGGCGCCGCGCACCTCGCCGCCGAGCACCTGCAGCATCAACGCCACCGGCGTGTCGCCGGCGAAGGGGCGCTGCCCGTGCAGCGCCTCGAACAGCGCGACGCAGAAGCTGAACTGGTCCGAGCGGGCGTCGACCGGGCGCTGCTCGTACTGCTCCGGCGGGATGTAGCCCGGGGTGCCGCCCCGCGGGCGTGTGTCGGCCGGGCGGGGCGCGGTGGTGGTGGCGTCGGTGGCGGCGTCGTCGGTGGTGGCGTCGGGCCCCTGGCGGCGCGCGAGGCCGAAGTCGAGGACCCGCAGGCGCCCGTCCTGGCCGACCAGGGCGTTCTCGGGCTTGAAGTCGCAGTGGACGAGGCCGGCCTGGTGGGCGGCGGCGAGGCCGCGTCCGGCCTGCAGGAACATGGCGACGACCTCGGGCCACGGCCGCGGCTGACGCAGCCACTGGCGCAGGGTCTGGCCGCGCACGAACTCCATGGCGAGGAAGACCTGGTCGCCGGTCTCGCCGACCTCGTAGACGTGGATGACGTTCGGGTGCGCGAGCCGGGCGAGGGCCTGGGCCTCGCCGAGCAGGGCGGCGCGGGCCCGGGGGTCGCCGCCCGCGTGGTGCATGAACTTGATGGCGACCTTGCGGTCGAGCTCCTCGTCGTAGGCGGCGAAGACCACGCCCATGCCGCCGTGGCCGAGCAGCTCGAGCAGGGTGTAGCGGCCGATCCTGCGCGCCTGTCCGAGCCCGGCGAGCGCGGCGTCGGGGCCGTCGGGGTCGCCGAGCGGCGCGGTCGTCCCGTTCACCGTCGGATCCGTGGACGCTGCCCCGACCGTCGAGAACGACATCGTGCGCCGAGCCTCACACGCTGCGCGCGACCGGGTAGTCGGGCAGCTGCATCCTCACCAATTCAGTGAGCGTCGCGTTCGCGTGGCGGGTATCTGTTGGCCGCATGAGGATGAAGTCGTCCCGGGTGACGACAAAAGCGTCCGGCGGGGTGTTCGTCATCCCGTTGAAGTACGCCATGAAGAACTCGAAGAACGGCTGCTCGCCGCCCTTGCACAACTCGTCGATGAACTCCGAGTAGCGAATGACCGCGTCGTCCTTGACCTGGAAGGTGTAGTCGACGTAGGTCTGAAGCACCGATAGATCGTGGTCGGTCCAGTGGACTCCGTTGCCGAGGACCGCGAAGCTGCGAAACCGCCGCTCGGCGTCCACGGTCGTCAAGGCGAGGATCTGCGCGTTGAACTGGAGGTCGAAGTCGACGGCGACGAGCGCCGTCTGCTTGGCCTTCTCGATGGTCTGAATGCCGCTGCCGAGCGCCTCGGTGCCGGCGAAGCGCTGCGCGCCGACCCGCTTGCTCTCCAGGGAGGCCAGCGGGACCGCGCCCTTGAGGATCGAGATGCGGCAGGTCCCGCCGTCGATGCCGCTCAGCTTCACATAGAAGATCGTCGGCTGGCCGAGCCAGACGAGCGTGATCGCGAGCGCCTGCTCGACGGCCAACAGCTTCGTCGTCTTCCCCTCGCCGGTGAGGACCGCGACGCGCGCCCGCTCTGCCGCGGCGTCCACCTTCAGGACGCTGACCTCCAGCGATGGCTCGTGGATCCGAAGGCTGCGGCCGGCGGCGATCTCGGCCACGACGAGCGGGGCGAAGAGGACGAACTCGACCTTGTGGGTCGCCCCGGACCGGCCCCGGATCCGGGGCTCGTAGATCAGGCAGTCGCGGACCTTCTGGTCCGTGAGCAGGAACTTCTTGATGATGATCTCTTGGATCACACCGATCTTCCGGCCGACGGTGCGACCGTTGCGAATATCGGTGTGGGCCTCGAAGTGGTAGAAGATCCGCGAGATGCGGGGATCATGCGCCAAGGGGCCGCCCGTTGGCCGCTGACGCCGCGCGCTGTGACCACCCGAGCAATGAGGGCTGGCCCTTCTTCTCGACCCGCTCGTACGCCGCGGCCCGCGTCGTGCTGAGGTCGACCGCGGCGCCATACGCGGAGAATACGTCGAGGAACCTGGCGACGTGCTTCCCCCAGTAGACCATGGCGCAGGACATGGGGGCGCCTTTACCCCCCGACTGGCCATCGACGAGGAACTTCAGGCGGGTGTCATAGAGGAACGCGAGGGCGCTGGCCTTGTTCCATACGTACCGCTTCCAATGGCTGGTATTGGTGGCGACCGGGACCAATGCGATGACCTCGGATTTATGGGCCTGATGGGCCTCTGCGCAGCGCTTCAGCCAGTCCTTGATCGTCGTGCCGCGCGATCGGTCGGCTCCATATGGCGGATTTACGTAGATCCTCGGGAAGTCCCAGCTGGCCTCCAGGCCATCGACTTCAGGCAGTCGATACTCCGTCGCTGCCTGGACCACCGAAAACTGATTGGAGCAGGGATCGAGGGCGATCCGGCCGCCGAAGACCTTGCGCACGGCCTCGACATAGACCAGCGGTGTACCCCAGTGGTGGCTCGCCGCGTTTACGGTTCTTCCGGCCGTCATATGAGCGGTCAGTACCACACGGCTGCCTGTGCGACAACGCCCTCACGGGGCGGCGGGTAGGGCGCCCGACGGTGCAGCGTGGGTCCACGGAGATCTCCCCGCGCATGCGCGGACCAGGGCAATAATGACCGTGTCATGGCCCTCCGCCAGGGGGCGCTGCAGCGAGCGGCACGAGCTCGAGCGCGGCGACGCCGATGCGCAGCAGGCGGGTCCCGGGGCGGCGCTCGACCAGCGCGGCGGCGTCGGCGACCCCGGCCCGGCCGAACTGGGCGCGGGCGCGATGGATGTACACGCCGAGGTGGTCCTCCTTCATGCGCAGCATCGCCAGCAGGTCGTCCTGGCGCAGCCAGCCCTGCTCGGCCGCCGGCACGCCGGCGCGCTGATCGGCGAGCCGACGGCGCGCGAGCAACAGCAGCGGATAGTGATGGACCCGCGCCTGCAAGTCGATGCGCCGGGCGTCGGCCCAGGCCACCAGCTCGACGTGCTCCTCGTCGCGGCTGAACGAGAAGCACAGGCGCAGCCGCGCCGTGACCATGAGGTCCGCGCCGGCCTCCCAGGTGCCGGTCAGCGTCGCCGGCAGGTGCACCCGCCACGGACCCCGCGCCTGGACGACCTCCCGGTCCTCGATCGTCCGGGTCGCGCCGTCCTGCTCGACTCGCCAGCGTCCGTCGCCCTCCTGATAGACCGCGAGCAGCGGCTCGTCGGCGCCCGGCAACACCAGATAGCCGCCGTCGGCGACCCGGCGCTCGCCGCCGACCAGCGCGACGGCCATGGCCCGCGGCCCGGCCGCGTCGACGAGCACCCATGGCGGTGACTCGCGCCCGAACTGCAGCTGGGCGCCCACGGCGAGCGGCGCCCGGCCGCCGGCCGCGAGTCGGTGCTCGCCGACGAGGGTGCCGTTGCGGCTGCCGAGGTCGCGCAGCTCCCAGTGGGTGCCGCACCACTGCAGGACCGCGTGCTCGCTGGAGACGTCACGGGCGCTCAGCACGAGGTCGCAGCTGCGCGAGCGCCCGACGAGGCAGCGGTCGGGCAGCTCGACCTCGCGATCTGGGCCGCGGAGGACGGCCATGTTCAGGCGCCGGTGATGTAGACGATGCCGAGGCACATCTCGTCGCCGGTGCCCTCGCCCCAGTACACGGGGTTCTGGCCGGCGGCGTTGTTCCACCGGCACTCGAGCTTGAGCTTGTCGCCGGGCTGCAGGGTGATCGGCGCGGCGAGCTGGTAGCTGCCCTGCCAGTCGAAGTCCCAGCGCGGGATGTCGAGGGCGCACTCGCTGCCGCCGGCGACGTGCTCGACGGCGATGGAGCCGGAGGTGCCGAGCGTGTGCATGTGCAGGGCGGCGTTATGCACGACGAGCGGATCGCCGGCCGCGAGCTCGCCGCCGGGGGCGAACAGGGGGACGGCCTTGCTGAGGTCGGCCTCGAAGTTGTGGACGACGTCGGCGTCGCCGGCGGGGATCTCCATCGGGCTCGTCCCGGTCGGCCATCCGGGGTTGGTGAACGGGACCACGTAGGCGGTGCGCTCGACGGTGTCGGCGGTGCGCATCTGCAAGACGGTGCGATCCGGGTCGGCGCCCGGCAGGGTGTGGTAGTGCATCTGCACGACGATCTTCGCGCCGGGCTCGATGCGCAGGCCGGTGCCGGCCGGCAGGGCGCCGTTGCTGCTGCCGGGCACCCAGGCGCCGATCCACTGCGGGCGCTTGCCGCCGGGGCCGCCGTAGCACAGGTAACCGGGGTCGGGATCGGCGGCGTCGAGGGCCTCGTACTCGGCGACCTGCTCGGGCGGGACGTTGTAGGCGATCACGTGATGCACGATCGCGGTCTCGCCGGGGGTCGCGCGGAAGCCGGTGATGTACTTCAGCTGGTCCTTCGGCCAGTCCATCATGAAGCAGCGATACTCGTCGGGGGCGATCGTCGGGCTGTATGCCATCGGCAGCGGGAGCTCGACGTCGTAGGCGATGTCGTCGACGACGGGCAGCGGCTCGGGGGCGTCGGCGGGGTCGCCCTCCGGGGCGCCGAGCTCGGCCCAGCCGGCGAGCAGCTGCCGCTGGTCCTCGGGCAGCGAGCGGTCGTGCTTGTAGGTGTTGCAGGCGTTGTCGGGCGGCCAGGGCGGCATGGTCCCGGCCATGACCGCGGCGGCCAGCGCGGGCGCGAAGGCCTTCGCCTCGTCGTAGGTCTGCAGCGAGAACGGGGCGATGTTGCCGGGGGCGTGACAGCCGGCGCAGCTGCGGTCGAGGATCGCCTTGATGTCGCGGTGGTAGGTGATCGCGGCGCCTCCGGTGGGATCGCCGGTGCTGTCGGCGGTGCCGGTGTCGGCGGTGGTGCCCGCGCCATCGGTGGTGTCGCCGGCCGGGTCGGCGCAGGCGGGCAGCAGCAGGGCGAGGGTCACGAGATGTGCGGGCGCGCGTCGATGCATGTCGGGATCATCCTGCGAGGTGGAGGGGGCGCGGGGCGGCGAGGCTCAGGCGCCAACCGGCACGCTGGCAGACCTCGCCCGTGATCACCAGGGGTCGCGGCGATGTTCTCATTTGCAGACGCGCGCAGCTCTCTTGGGTTTGTGCGCCGCTTTGACGGGGGTCGCGGGCCATGGCTCACTGGACGACTTGGACAGCGGCACCCTGGCACTGTTGATCGAGAGCGCGGTGGCCGGCGGCGTCGGTCTGTTCATCGGCCTCGAGCGCGAGCACAGCGACCGCACCGCGCCGAGCGGCGAACACTCCGACGACCACCTCGGGGTGCGCACCTTCGCGATCTTCGCGCTGTTCGGCTGGATGTGCGCGCTGCTCGGTGACCGGCTGGCGTGGGTGCCTCCGGCGGGGCTGTTCGTGGTTGGCGCGCTGGTGATCGCCCACTACTTTCGGGTCGGCGACAAGGACTTCGGCCTGACCACCGAGGTCGCGGCGGTCGCGACCTTCGCGCTCGGGATGTTGGTGCATCACGAGCGCGACCTGGCGGTCGCGGTCGGGCTGGCGGTCACCTTGCTGCTGCTCGCCAAGCCGTGGTTTCGCCGCCAGATCCCTCGACTGCGGCGGATCGAGCTGACGGCGACCCTGCAGCTGGCGATCGTCCTCGCGGTCGTGCTGCCGCTGCTGCCGGTCGAGGCGCGCGACCCCTGGGGCGTGCTGTCGCCGCGCAAGATCGGCCTGTTCATCGTCCTGATCGCGGGCATCAGCTACGTCGGCTACGTCCTGAACCGCCTGCTCGGCGCCTCGCGCGGGGCCGGCCTCGCCGGCCTGGTCGGCGGCCTCGCCAGCTCGACCGCCGTCACCGCCGCGATGGCCCAGCAGTCGCGGACCGACGCGCGCATGGTCCTGCCCGGGCAGGTGGCGACCTTCCTCGCCAACACCGTGATGTTCGTCCGCGTGCTCGTCGTCACCGCCCTCATCGATCGCAGCATCGCCGCCGCGCTGGCCGCTCCGCTCGGCCTGATGGGCGCCATCATGCTGGCCGGGGCCGGCTGGAAGCAGCTCGCGCTGCGCAATGAGGACCGCGGCGCCGACCATGACGGCGAGCTCGTCGCGCTGAGCAACCCCTTCGCGCTGGTGCCGGCGCTCAAGTGGGGCGTCGTGCTCAGCCTCGTGCTGGTCGCCTCGGCGGTCGCGCAGCAGCACTTCGGGGATCGGGGCCTGTATGTCACGGCGGCGGCCTCCGGGCTGGCCGACGTCGACGCGGTCACGCTCGCCGTGAGCCGGCAGAGCCACGACGGGACCCTCCCCACGACCGTGGCCAGCCTGGCGATCACGATCGCGGTGGTCGCCAACACGCTGGTGAAGGGCTCGATGGCGGTGTTCATGGGTCGCAAGGGCTTCGGGCGGCCGATCGCGCTGGTGTTCGCGGCCGCGGTCGCGGTCGGGGTCGGCACGGCGGTCGCGCTGCGTATGCAGTGAACGATATGCACCCGCCCCGCTTCGACCTGCACGCGAGCACGGCCCCGGCGGCGCTCGATTACTTTCGCGGGCGCGCCGTGCAGCTCTTGCACGACGACCGCGACTATTCGTGGTCCGGCCTCGTGACGCCCCTGAGGCATCGCGGCGTCGAGTGGGGCGCCGAGACGATCCTTCGCGACGGCGCCGGCGCCGAGTTCGTCGCGATCTATGTATACGCGGGGCAGCGCGGCCACGGCCACCTGCGGCGGCACGCGGCCGCGCGGCCGCCTGGCCAGCGCTACATCACCTCGCCCGGCTGCGGCATCTTCGAGGTGCTCGCGCACATCGGCGGCGAACCGGCGCTCGCGGCGGCCTTCACGGCGACGCCGGAGTATCGCGCGATCGAGGCGTTCTACGGCGACGGCCGGGCCCGCCGCAGCGGCGTGTTCTTGATGAACCATATCGACGAGGGGCTGTACGTGCTGCGCCGCTTGAGCGCGCAGGAGTCGGCCTGGCGGGCGTGGTGTCTGCACCCGATCGTGCAGGGCGACGCCGACCTGGAGGCCGCCGTTCGCGGCGGCGCGCTCGCGGGTTTTGCGACCGAGGTGGTGGTGCTGGTGATGGAGTATCGAAACATCGCCAACCGCTTCCTCTCGGCGATGGAGGAGCACCCGGGCTACGCCGATCCGGGAAGGATCTCCCGCAGTCCGCTGGCCGCGGTCAATCAGATGCTGGTCGCCGACAAGGTCCAGAACTTCAAGGACTTTCGAGCGCACCATCAGGCCTCGCACCCGCGCGCGGCCCGGCTCGAGCGCTACTTTCAGCGCTGGCTCGCCGCGCTCGGCGTCGACCCCTCCGAGGTCGACGCGCTGGCCGGGCGCGCCGCGCTCCCGGTCGGGACGATCGGGCCGCCGCGCGAGGTCTGAGCCCGCGGCGCCGGGCGATGCGAGGGACGCGGTATCACTGCGCGGCGCTTTGGCCTACGCTCGCGGTCCATGCGTCCGGGCCACCTGCAGGTCCTGCCCCAGTCGCCCGCGGCGCGCTTCGAGGCGGGCATGGACCCGCGGGCGCGGCGGCAGGCCGGCGCGCATTACACGTCCGAACGCGACATCCTGCGGGTGATCGAGCCGCTGTTCCTCGAGGACCTGCGCGGCGAGCTGCGGGCCGCGACGCGCGACGGGGCCCCTGCGCTGCGCGGGCTGCTGGCGCGGCTGGCGGGGCTTCGCTTCCTCGACCCGGCCTGCGGCTGCGGCGACTTCCTGGTCGTCACCCTGCGCGAGCTGCGAGGGCTCGAGCGGGAGGCCCTGCTCGCGCTGCGGGAGCATCGGGGGGCGCTGGAGGGGCTGGCGCGGGTCGGCTGCGCGCAGCTGGTGGGCATCGAGCTGGACGCGGTCGCGGCGGGCATCGCCCGGGAGGCGCTGGTGCAGGTCGACGCGGAGCTGGACGCGGCGGCGACGGCCCTCGGCTTGCCGGCGCGCGCGGCGGGGCAGCGCCCGGAGATCCGCGTCGCCAACGCGCTGCGGGCGGACTGGCGCGAATTGCTGGCCCCTGAACAATGCGCGTACGTGCTCGGCAATCCGCCCTTCGTCGGCAAGAAGGAGCAGAGCCCGCAGCAGAAGGCGGACATGGCCCTGGTGTGGCGAGGTGTCCGCGGCGCCGGGGTGCTGGATCTGGCGAGCTGCTGGTTCGTGCTGGCGGCGCGCTACATCGCCGGGACCCACGCGCGGGTCGGCTTCGTGGCGACCAGCTCGATCGCCCAGGGCGAGCAGGTCGCGGCGCTGTGGGGCGAGCTGCTGGCGCATCCGGGGCTGAACCTGCAATTCGCGGTCCGCGGCTTCCCCTGGGGCGGGGCGGCCCGCGGGCGGGCGCAGGTGCACGTCGTGGTGATCGGCTTTGGAGATCGGCCGGTCGAGCGCCGGCGGATCTTCGAGCATGTGGCCGGCGTCGATCACCCGACGGTCACGTCGGTCCGCGAGATATCACCATACCTCGTCGCGGGCGGCCCGACGCTGGTCCGCGCGCGGCGCCGGCCGATCTCCGCGGTGCCCGAGCTGGTCTATGGCAGCTTCGCCCTCGACGGCGGGCACTATACCCTCGATGCGGCGCAGCGGGCCGCGTTGCTGGCCGAGTGCCCGGGGGCGGCGGGCTTCGTGCGCCGCTTCGTCGGCGGGCGCGAGCTGCTGCGCGGCGAGCCGCGCTATTGCCTGTGGCTCGCCGACGCGGATCCTTCGGAGCTGGCCGGGTTGACGGCGGTGACGCGGCGGGTCGCGGCGGTCGGCGCGTGGCGGCGGGGTCGCGGGCGGGCGCTGACGCGGGCGCTGGCGGCGACGCCGACGCGCTTCGCGGAGGTCCGTCAGCCCGAGGCCACATATCTGGCGATCCCGACGACCTCGTCGGAGCGCCGGCGATACCTCCCGATCGCCTTCCTCGGGCCCGAGGTGATCGCGTCCAATCAGCTATATATATTGCCGGGGGCGGG
>Ga0073899_10005351_pt1 | contig 11169 bp, 11 predicted proteins | sample KloWWTmetaKNB5Ph_FD_88975 | JGI IMG/M metagenome (GOLD analysis project Ga0073899, IMG submission 88975) | Active sludge microbial communities from Klosterneuburg, Austria, studying microevolution and ecology of nitrifiers - Klosterneuburg... | ecosystem: Engineered > WWTP > Aerobic digester >...
CGAGTACAGGTAGTCTGAGTTCAGGAGGTCGATATGCGAAAGTTCTTCTTTTTCTTGATCCTGGCTATGGGCCCAGGGATTGGTCTGCTTATCTCCATTGCGTTCAACGATAGGTGGGGCCTCGCAGTGTTGATGATGGGGCTCGGCCTAATGATTTCCGCCCCGCTCGCAGCGGCACTGACCGGAATTGGTCGAAGTGGAGGTAGATCGGGACGAGGCTGGGGTAGCGGAGGTTCAGGTGTCTCCGGCTCTTTGTTTAAGGGCGATTCGCCACTGCGTCGCTGGGACCGTTAGGGTTCCCGTTTCGACTTCATCAACTTCTCCACGAGTTCTTTGGTGTTGTCGAGCGTCGCTTCCCCATCGCTGTAGACCTGCTTTGTGGACTGTCTTACCAGCGATTTCTTGGACTCCAACGTCCCATCGTCCGTCTTGACGATCTCGGCCTTCTTGTCGAATTCGCTACCTCTTCCCGTGGTTTCTCCGCGAAGCTGATCGGCCCGTTGTCGAATTTCCTCCCTGACCGGTGAAGGCGGTCCCGTTCTCTGCGGCAGCGGACGGCTTGGGTCTGCGCCATGGCCAGACGTCGTGCGACGGTGGGCGCGGTGTGTTGCGGAGATATCGGAGGTGAGCGCGGTGTCCTTCAGTTGCTGTTGATGAAGTTCACCTACTTCGCCGAAGGAGGTGGGCAGGTTGCTCCCGTCGTGGAGCGTGTGGTTCGGACGCAGAGACTGTCGCGCCAGCTCAGCTGACATCAAGGCATGGGCTGCAGCGCTGTTGCCGCCGTAGGTCTGGGCATAGCGCAAGAACATCTCCATGTTGTGCGGATCCTGGGCGATGTCGATGGAAATCGACTCGCCTTTCTCTCTAGCGACCGAGAGGCGTTCGGCGAAACTCGTGCGATCGGCGAGCGTGGCGTCGGCGCGCTCGGAGCGTGCCGTCGTCGAGCTGAGCCTTGCGGACATTTCACGGGATTCTCTAGCGTCGCTCGACATCGCCTGGATGAGGCTGGAATCTCGGGAGACGCGGTCACCGAATTGTTTGAAGGCAATCAGTTGCTCCCCGGTGAGGCTACTGAGCGCTTTCTGTTCCTGGACGGAAAGACCAGACTGGTAGGTCTTGTCGCCGCTGGCACGAAGCTGACCGCCGATGATCTTGCCATCCAGGCCCGCATGGGCTGCGGCGCCGAATGCCAGACGCGCTACTTGAGATTGGCTGAGCCCAGTGCTTTGTGCAACGGTCTGAACGACCTGATCCATCTTGTTCAGCGTGTCACCGAGCTGTTCGAAGCTGCTCGATGTCGAGCCTTGGCTATTGCGCGTCGAACGCTGCTTGCTGAGCCCCCGCGAGAACACTTCCGACAGAGCGGCCGAACGTTCGGTGGTTGCCGCAACGGCTTCACCGTGCGCAGCATCGACTTGGCGGCCGGCTTGCTGGACGTCCTGCTCGGACACCCGCATCGACACGACCCGTGATGCGAACCCCTGATTGCGCAACAGGCTGACGGCGGATCGGCCGTTCAGGGCGTTCGACGAGAAGGTGTCGCCGCTGAGATCGTTTTGCCAACTGCTCATGAACGCCGACGTACGATTCGGCGCCAGGCGCATCTGGTCCATCGACACGTTGCCCAGGCTGGTGTTGCCCAAGGTAGCGGAGCCCGTCGACGAGCCGAGCATGGCCTGGAGCCCGGAAAGGCCTCCAACCATCGCTGAGCCGAAGTTCTCCATCCGCTTCACGGCTGTCCAAGCAAGGAACGGGATGCTGATGGAGAGGTAGCCGATGATCGCCTCGCCGGAAATCGCCCGCGAGTAAATGCTGGACGAGGTTTGCAGGGTCAGCCCCTTGAGTCCGGTTCCAAGGTCGGCGGCGGCCGCGATGTCGTAGGCCGCGTAGATCGAGGCCATGTAGTTGAGGACCGCATAGAGCGGCGGCCATAGCTGGACCCAGATGAAGATCGCGGCATAGCCTTTGATCGCCATCATCGTCTCGCGGCCGCTCGTGAGGAGCAGCAACAGGACGAACAACGGGAAGAGGGCGTAGCTCACCGCCTCAATGACGTTGCGGAAAACAGGCAGTGCCTGTTCGGCCACCTTGCCAGCATTGATCCACGCTGCGTTTTGCTGCGCGACACCTTGGGCTCTGCCTACGGCCAGCACCATGGCCGCCGGGTCGTTGACCTTCTGGCCGACGATCTTCCCGGTATCGGCGATGGCATTCAGCATGGCGTTCTGGCGGATCATGTCGGCTGCGGTCGCCGACGCGGTGGCGATGCTGTTCTTCAGATACGCCTGCTGGATTTGGCCCGCGATGACGCTCGCCGCTGCAGCACCAGGCAGCGTGGGGTTGAGCTGGAAAGCCAACTGTCCCTGGATCCGCGTGATCTGGGCGGGCAAGCGTCCGTTGAGGTTCTGGTAGGCGGTCGGGCAGGTCTCGACCGTGCTGCCGGTCGCGTTCGTGATCGGCGTGAAGCGGGCCGGGTTCGGGGTCGCCATGAGGGGCCACACATCGTCGGATGTGGAGAACGTCGCCGGCGAGATGGTTCCGTCCAGCAGGTCGTAGGTGGCGCAGTTGTGAATGAAGTTGATCAGATCCGTGCGGAAGTTTGGATCCTGGAAGACCACGTTGCCGGTCTCGCGGATCAGCCGGTTGCCGAACATCAGCCCGTTGCGTTCATAGGATAGTTCGCTGGGCAGGGCGCCAGCGCCGGGGATCACCTGGAAGGTGGTCTCGAAAAGCCCGGTCAGCGTGTGGCCAATCGTGCTCGTCAGGCTGCCCAGTAGCGCGGCGCCGAACGGCACGTTGTCGACGACTTGCACCGGGGCGCTGCCCGTCTTGTCCACGATGCCTACGGTGACCTTCGGAACGATCAGCAGAGAAAAGACCAGCACGACGGTGGCGAGCCACTTCCAGCCCTGCAACTTCTCAGGCGCGAAGGCATAGGCGATGAGGGCGGCAACGAAACCGCAGAAGGCAACGGCCGCCACTGCGGACATGTAGTCGCCAGAGGCGTGGATGGCGGCAGCGGCATTGAAAACGCCAAAGAGTGACGCCGAGTTTTGATACGCGTAGATCTCCCACATCGCGCTGTTTTCCAGTTGATCGGGTTCAGCGGGCGAGGTAGGCGGCCTGTTGCCCCAGCATGTCCATCACGTGCTGGGGCATGCTCGAGCGCAACTGACGCTCCAGTTCTTCCAGGTGGCCGGAGACGGCGCGGAAGGAGCCGACCTTCTGATAGAGGGTGTTCTTTTCCTGGGCAATCTGCGACAGCATGGTCAGCGCGCGTTGGCGGATGTCTCGGGCCTGCTCGCGCTGCGTCTGTTGCAGCGTGTAGTCCTTGTCGAGGGCAGCCAGGCCCAGACGCAGGTTGCGCTCCAGGAACACGTAGGCGTAGTCGGCGGCGATGAGATCGCGGTACTGACCGATCAGGCTGTCGGCCAGCCCGGAGCCGGGGATGCTCGTGCCGATCGAGAGCATCTTGTAGACCGGCTCGGTGGTCTGGTTCACGAAACCGACCTCGGCCGAGTTGTTCGGGATCGCCGTGCGGGTGGCGATCTTTTCGGCGATCGAACGCATCAGCGCCTCGACCTTCGCGGTGAAGGGCGTGTGGTTGTAGCCCGTGTTCACGGTCACCACGTCGCAAGCCGTGTAGTCGTTGCAACGCAGCAGGTGCTGGACGACGTCACTGCCGCTGCCGGAGGCCTGGCCGTACAGCAGCTGACTGATCGAGGTGAGCGTGGGTGCGATGGTTTCGGGATCGCGGCCCGACTCCTCGGGGTAGTAGATCACCGTGCCGACGATGCTCATGATGAGCTCGCGTTCGTTGTCGTCGAGGTAGGTGCCGGTCTTCTTCAATGCCTGCCACGTCAGGTTGCCGACGAAGGGCGCCTTGTTGCGAACATTGGCATCACCTGAACTGCGCGCTGAGGCGAGGATGCTGGGACGATCGCTGGAGCAACGCCGGCGGGCCGCATCGCGGTCGCTTTCCATGCCCATTTCCATTGCCAGGTCGGCGCAGGTTTCCTGCGAGCTGTATCCGAGAGACTCGGCCGCCGTGCTGACAATGGCCTTCGCCGTCTCGCAGGAATTGATGCGCGCGTTGTTGATCCAGGTCTCAAGTCCCTTGGCCCATTTTGTGAGACCGCCCAGCAGCGGCGAGACGGCTTCGAGGGCAAGCTGGAACGCGATGCCCGGGAGGGCGGCCGTGATGTTCCTGAGCATGTTCTTGAACTCTTCGGCCGAGATGTGGCTGAAGCTGCCCCCGAAGACATCGATCCCGCCGCAGCCTGCCTTTGCACTCGGGAACTGGATCGCCGCGAGCTGGTAGACCTTGTTGGGCGAGCGCATCATCAGATTGCCGCCCGTGTAGGTGTTGTAGGCCTGTCCCCGGAATGCCCCGGGTGAGGTGTAGTTGCCGATGGCCCCAAGGTTGTTGAACATGTTGCTCACTTCGGTGTTGAGGTCTCCGGCACGCAGCGCCGGTGAGGTCGCTACCAGGCTGGCGGCAACGGATGCGGCCAGCACACGGCGCAGGGGGGCAGTGGTGCTCATGAAGTGCTCCTATGGCAGGGCCAGCCGGCGTGTCGCGCTGGGCAACATGGCGACGCCTTCGGGGCTGCTGACGATGGAAATGCGCTCAAGCAACTGGGACTCGGAGAGCACGCCGAAGCCGATGGGCGTGATCTGGCCGGTGAAAGGTTGAGCGAGAAAAACCGCCGGCACCTGCGACACCTGCAGGGCCGTGGCGATGCCGTTGTCGCGGCGCGCCGAGGGGAAGCCGGGCATTGGGCCGCCGTCGATGCTGATGGCGACGACCTGGATGCCGTGCCGGTTCTGGAAGGCTCCCAGCACCGGCGCGAAAGCGTGGCAATACGGACAGTCGGAGCGGAAAAAGAAGAACAGGACGTGGTCCTTGCCCAACTGCGCCACCGTGCGCGAGCGGTCAAAGCGCTGCGTCTCCTCGAAGACTTCCAGCGCCTTTGCATTGACCGGACGGCCTTGCAGCGTCGGGTCGAGTTCGGGCGTGGCCCAGGCCACGCGACGCGCCACGTCGGCGAAGGTGGATGCCTGGCTCACCACCTTCGCCTCCAATTCCATGTACCGCCGCACGTTGGCCTCGGTAGGCCGGATGATTGCGACGTTGCGGTACTCCTCCAGCGTCTTCTGAAGGCGCTCGAACTCTTCGAGTTCAGGGGCGCGTGGCGTCTTTGACTTGGCGGACGGCTGGGGCGATGCGATAGGGGTGGGTGGCGCCGCGGGAACGGCAGGCTTCTCGTCGGGCGCCGGATCCTCATAGAAGTGCCAGCCGCGCCAGGCATCCCGCCAGTACGGCGCGGTGCCATCCTGGGCCGACGAGACCGCGAGGACGGTCGACATGCCGAGCGCAAGGGCGAGACGGAGCAGGGTGCGGCGTCGCATGGCGGCTCCTACAGCAGCGAGCGGGGCGGCAGCCCGTCCAGGCAGTAGTTGATGCCGACGTCCGCCGTCTGGCGCCGCGGTGCAGCCGCACTGGGAAGCAGCACGCCTTCCTGCCAGAACGTCACCTTGAGCCGCGCGCAGCCAGGCTGGGCGTACTTCCGTTCGGTGGAGACGTCGATGTAGATGGGCGACGTGGCCTTGAAGCGCTGCGTGATCGCGTCGGCGATCTCGCCGGTGAGGACGCCGTAGGCCTTGCCGTCGGTTGCGCGCAGCGCGGCGAACATCACCGGGCGTGCGTGGGGAACCGGCGTGCGGACCGGATCGTCGGCATGGGCCAGGGAAGACAGGCACAGGGCGCCGAGCGCCAGGAAGGAGGAGGTCTTCATTGGCAGCGCCCCTGTCCGTAGTAGCAGTTGGTCGACCGGGCGGCATTGCCCGACTGGATCGCGCCCACGTTGGGAAGGGTGGGAACGATCGAGGCGTAGAACTCCGTGAGATCCATCGCCGAGAAATTCAGGGACTGCAGCTGGTCGATCGTGAAGCCCGAGCAGTCCGGGTTCTCGCCGCTGCCCCAACCGTTGCCGATCTGCGCGCGGCCCTGCTCGTTGATGATTCGGGAGAGAACGCTGTTGAAACAGCACTTGCCGGTCGTGTGCTCGATGCACGAGACGCACTTGCCTAGGATGCGGATGCACGACGAGCAGTAGGTGCCCACGGTGTGGCACAGCCGCGCACCTTCCTGCATGGCGACGCGGCCCTCGCTCTCGTTGCAGGACATCATCGACATCACGATGTAGATGACCACCGCAATGGCGAGCGACCACGGGTCGAAAGCGATCACGAGGCTTTCGCCGGAATAGAGGACGGCCGAGCCGGCGGGCAGGGCGGCCCCGTTCACCGCGAAGGTGACGCCATAGGTCGTGAAGGTGCCCGAGAAGCCGCCGCTCATCAGCAGCGCCTGCATGCCTTGGTAAACGAACTGGCGGTTCTCCGAGTTCATGAGCACGTCGAAGACCAGGCGCGAGCCGACCCCGAACATGCTCTGGTTGCTCATGCCGGAGCCCGCGGAGTCGGATTGGCAGCAGTTCTTCAGCAGCCGGTCGCGGCACTTGCCGACTTCCCCCGAGAAGACCTGCAAGGTGGCGGGATCGAGGTAGACGCCTGCCTCGCGCGCGGCTTCCATGAAGGTCATCGACTGCGCAAAGTCCGTGTCGTTGGTGTGGGCCGTGCTGAAGCAGCTATCACCCAGGCAGAAAACGTTCGATGGGCAGCTCGACGGCGAGGCCGTGCAGCCGGCGTAGTAGTTCGCGAGGCTGCCAAGTACGCCGCCGGGATTGGCTGCGACCCCCTGCGCCGCGGCCACTGCAGGGTCGGATGGCAGGACGGGCGTTCTGGGCGTGTTCGCGGACGCCATGGCGCCGGTCTGGGCCTGGCAGCTGGGATCGTTGGGCGCCGCGGCGCATGCGGCCAGGCGGCTGCTCGCCGCGCCGGAAAGGTTGGGCTGGCCGTAGTAGGCCGCTTCGGGCGGCGTCGTCGTGTAGCCGGGCACGACGCTGGTGGCGCTGCCTGAATTGACGGTCGGGCGCGCGGCGCTGTTGGCGGCCTGGCCTGCAGCCGTGCCTTCCGCATGCGGCTGGGCCAGTGCCGCGGTCTGTGTGGAGACGAAGCACAGCAGGGTGAACCAGATGATGAGACGGCGCATGGCAATCCTCCCTATCGCTTGAGGCGCCCGAGAAACACGCCGGCCTCGCGCTGGACGGCAGGCGCTGCGCGGCGCATGTGCTCGAGCGCATAGTCCAGGCTCACGTCGCCGGATGTGCTGACGAAATCCGTGGGTGGCGGGCAGGCGCCGCTCGCGCACGCCTCGGGCCGCTCGCCGTTGCGGGCGAGGACGAAGGCGGGCACGCGCTGGATCGCGTAGCGATCGAAGGCCTGTGGGTCGATCTGGATGCTGACCTGCCTGGTGCCGATGAGCTTTTGCACCCGCGCCACCGTGTCGCGCAGCGAGCCGCCGGCCAGGCCGCGCAGCACGATCAAGGCGCGGGCCTGCGCCGCCTGATCGACGAGCCGCGCCAGCGTCGCTTCGGGCATGCCGAGGCTCGCGAACACGAAAAGACTCGGCCCCTTGGCCATTCCCTCCGCGGACTGCTGCTCCGATGCGTAGCCGCGCGCAATTGCCGACAGATCGGGCAGCGTCTGCGTCAATGGCTTGGGCAACGCATCGATGCGTGGCGATGCATTCGGTGTCGGCAGCGGCACCGGCACGGTGTGCTGGCGCTGCACGCGGCGGACGTCTTCTTCGGTGACTGTTGGCGTGTCGCGGCGTGCCCGCGCGATATCGTCTTCGGTCACCGTCGGCGCGGGCTGCGCATGCGCGGCGGCGCACAGGAGCGCGACCACGAGCGCCGCCGGCAATGGGGTCGTGAGTGCGCCCGACCGGGAATGCCGGCGGGCCATGACAAGTTCAATAGCCCACACAGCAGTTCCTTTTGCGAAACAGCATGAACGCGAAGTCTTCGCCCCGGACCGGGTACTCCTTGCCGGCGCCCCAGGTGATCGTTGTGCGGCCGAAGGGCTGGCAGCAGCGGCCGCCATCCTTGCCGGTGTTGGGGATGGGATAGGTGAGCTGGGTCTTGTAGGCCGTCTTGTCGAGGACGGGCAGGAAGTAGGGGCCGCACAGCCCGGGCGTTCCGTGCCAACCCCAAGCGATCAGCTCGCGATGCATCTTGGCGGTCAGGCGCTGCGCCAGCAGGGCCGCGGTGCGCACACCGCCGAGGTGATAGGGCACGTGTCCATCGAGGGGGAAGACGCCGCCCTGGCATCCGGCGCACCAGAACATTTCCTTGATGCCGAATCCCACGGTTGCCGCTACGCAGTCCGCGGCGCATGCGGCTACCGCGATCGGATTGGCGAACAGCACCGCATCCGGGTTCAGGATCAGCGTCAGCTCGTCATCGGCCCACAGCGGATCGACCTCGGTCAGGTAAGCGACATCGAAGGAACCCCGCTCCAGGCACGGAAAGTCGGTGACGACCTCCAGCCAATACATCACGGGGTTGATGTAGAAGTGCGCCTGGTAGAAGCTTCCGCCGTCGCCATCGGCCTCGGGCCGCGTGAAGCGTGCGCCCTCCGGCGCGGGCAATCCCGGATCGAGATCGACGCCGCCAAGCGACACGAGGCAGAACGGCTTCCTGACCGCTTCCACATGTCTCGCCGGCTCCCAGAAGCCGATCGACAGACCGATGATGGGATTGACGCCGCAACTGCACAGCGGACTCGACGGATTGGGAATGTCTTCCTGGCCACCGATGTCGCCCAGCGTGGCGCCGCCGATCGAGAGCGGCAGGATGCACGACCAGCAGATGTCGGTGATGGGGTTCGGGAAGCGGCCGACGCAAGTGGCCGCACCGGCGGCATGGGTCGGCAGCGAGACAAGTACTACGACGAGCGTGAGAAGAAGGCGAAGCCAGGTCATCGCGCGATCTCCAACTCGTCGATGCGCAGCCGCTTGCCTTCCTGCGACACGATTGCAGGCACCTGGCGAATGCCCATGCGCTTGGTCAACAGGCCGAACTGGTCGTAATAGACCGGGAGCCGCCAGGCCTGCATCAGGTCGAGATAGGAGCCGCCGGTGAGGATCGGCTTCACGCGGCCGTCGTACTGGACGATCAGCCGGCGCGCCTGGGCGACCTGGCGCGGGTCGCGGGCATCGAAGAACAGCAGGCGCCGCGGCAGCGACACGATGTCCAGTGGGTTGGCGCGGGTGCCGGCGGCGAACATCAGCCGGCCCTGGCCATCCTGGACGTTGCGGTCGAGCGTGTAGGTCGGGTCGTAGTAGAAGCTGCGCTTGGCCTGCGTCGTGGAGACGGTGGCCACCGGCTCGGGATGGCGCACCGCATCGACGCCACGCTTGCGCGCTTCTTCCTGCAGCCGGCGCAGTTCCCCGCTGGCCTCCTTCTGGCGCAACCGCTGCTCGATGAACTTGAGCAGGTGCGGCTCTGCGATTTCGTAGGTCGGGCCGATCACGCCCGCGTTGAGCGCATGCGCGCAGGGCACGGCGACGAGCAGCGCGGCACCCGCGATGCGCAGGGAGATCGGTGTGGTGCAGCGTTTCATCGCGTGCCTCCCGCAGCACAGCGGATCTGGCGCACCAGCTGGGCGCGAGCCGTCATGTCCTGCTGCTGGCTGCTGCGGATCAAGCCCATCAGCACCGGGTCGCCACCCTCGCGGGCCAGTGCGTGGCGCAATTCGGAAGTGCTCAGGGTGCTGCCGCACTGCAGGCGGTAGGCGCCGAGATAGACCTTGGCGCCGTCGGCGGCCGCTGGCGCGATCTGCTGGAGCAGGGCGATGAAGTCGGCCATGGGCATGTCGCCCTCGGTGCTGATGGCGCCACGAGCCGGACTGGTCTGCGCCTGGGCGGATGAAAAGGCCAACAGCGCGATGAGCGCCGAGAGCACGGCGATCGCCACCAGCAGCGTGAAGCGAATCAGTCGGGTGGTGCGGGCGTGTTGGACCATGGCGGCTCCCTTCAGAAGATTGGATCGACGACGCCGATCACCTGCTCGGTCCGCACGAGGCCGGACTGGCGATAGCGCGAATCGAAGGAATCGGGACTCAGGCCCTGCACGTAGAAGTGACCGGGCGGAATGACGCCGGATGCGATCGGCTCGAGCGGCCGACGGTTGAAGGCATGTGTTTTGGCGATGCCGACCGACTCGCCGTTGATCCGCACTTCGCGCCCATCGACCGTGACCGTGTCGCCGGGCAGGCCGCGCACGATCTTGAAGAAGGGCTGGCCGGCGAGACCCGGGTAGTCGCGTGCGCCATCGCCGGCGAAGGAGAAGATGATGAAGTCGCCACGGCGCAGCGTGTGCTGGCCCGGATGCAGCAGCGCAACCTTGTAGGGCAGGCTCGGTGTCCAGTTGAACAGCACGGGCACGCGCGGCGTCGCGTCGAAGAATAGGCGCAGGTAGGCCAGTGCCCAGATGCCAAAGACCGGCAGGTAGAGATACCAGCGCCGGCACATGTGGCGCAGAAAGTCCACGCTGGCATTGCGCAGCCGCGCCATGCCGCGCGGGCGTGGCGCCGGCTGGCGCAGCTCGGGCAGAGGCAGGATGGTCATGGGGCCTCCACCTTCTGACGCAGGCGCGGTGTGAGATCGACCGTGTATGGCGTGGGCCCGGCGACGGACGCCTTCAGCACCACCAGGCAGCCGCATTCCGCCGGCAGGCTCTCCAGCGCGACGGGCAGGCGCTGGGCGAAGTTGCGCGCCATCTGCAGCGTGGCCTGGCGTTCCTCATCCGAATGGGCGGCGGTGAGGCGGCGGGTGAACTCGTCTTCTTTGACGCGGTACACCTCGGCAAGGTCGACGACGCCGATGGTTCGGGCCGGGCGAATCACCTGCCGGTCATAGAGCAGTTGTGCGCCGGCGACGATGACGAGACTGATCAGCGCATTGGCGATGAGGAGCGTGCGCGGGGTCATAAGGCGTGTCCCCGCTGGCGCAGCAACGTGGCGATCGCCTCGTCGATGGAGTAGCCCTGGGCGCGCAGTTCGTCGATCGGCGCGTTGTCCTCGAGTTTGTTGGAGAAAAGAAGGTGGGTCGCCGGGTCGAGGATGTTGCGGGCGACGCCTTCGCCGACCGGCGAGGAGATGTACAGCTCGGAAAACGCCCTGGCTTCCGTGCGCAGCGAGTTCAGCAGCCGTTTCTTCGGCTCGTCCATCGTGAGCCGGCCCTTGCGGTCCAGCATCTCGATC
>Ga0073899_10005352_pt1 | contig 11168 bp, 6 predicted proteins | sample KloWWTmetaKNB5Ph_FD_88975 | JGI IMG/M metagenome (GOLD analysis project Ga0073899, IMG submission 88975) | Active sludge microbial communities from Klosterneuburg, Austria, studying microevolution and ecology of nitrifiers - Klosterneuburg... | ecosystem: Engineered > WWTP > Aerobic digester >...
CGCCCGAACCGACGGGCTGACCTCGGCATCGTAGGTCGAGGGACGATCGAGCCGGCGGAGCGATGCCGGCAGCGATGCCAGCGCCGCCGCGGCGCGGCGGCGCGCGGCGGCCAGCGTGTCCGGAGGCGCTAGCCGCCGGCCCGCACGCATCACGGGCACCAGCAGCGGCTCTCCCTCCGTGTCGTCGGTCGCCAGGCCCAGCGTGTCGCCGGCGAGCAACCCGCTGGCATCGCGGCGCCGCCACACCTGCTTGCGACCGGGCCAGGTCGCCTTTTCGGCGGAGCGTTTGCGGCGCGCCTCGCCGTCGTATTCCTGGAGCTTGTAGGCGCTGTCCAGATACGGCCGATCCGCAGACGTGTTCATCCGCGTGCCGATGCCGAACCCGTCGATGGGGGCCTCCGACTCGACCAGTTCGCGCAGCCGGAACTCGTCCAGGTTGCCGCTGGCGAAGATGGTGATGTCGGGAAACCCACCGCGATCCAGCGTGGCGCGCACCTTCCGTGCGAGCGCGCCCAGGTCGCCGCTGTCGATCCGCACGCCCTTGATGGACAGGCCCTCGCCCCCCAGTCGCGCAGCCAACTCCACCACGCGGCCGGCGGCACGCTCGGTGTCGTAGGTATCGATCAGGAGCACGGCGTTGTCAGGCTGCGATCGGACGAAGTGCTCGAAGGCCATCATCTCGTCTCCGAACGCCTGCACGTAGGAGTGTGCCATCGTTCCGTAGAGCGGGATGTCGTATAGCCGGCCCGCCTGGACGGTGGCCGTGCCGGAGAAGCCGGCCAGCCAGCTGGCGCGGGCCGACAGCAACCCGGCCTCGGCGCCGTGCGCGCGGCGCAGCCCGAAGTCGACGAGCACCCGCTCGGGCGCGGCGAGCACCGCCCTCGCCGCCTTGCTGGCAATCATGGTCTGGAAGTGCAGCAGGTTCATCACGCGGCTTTCCACCAACTGCGCCTCGGGCAGCGGCGCCACCACGCGCAGCATCGGCTCGTCCGCGAAACAGAGCGTGCCCTCGGGCATCGCGTCGACCTCACCCGTGAACCGGAAGCCCGCGAGCGAGTCGACAAAGGCCCGCGTGAAGCGGCCCGTGCCCGCCAGCCAGGCCAGTTCCTCGTCGGTGAAACGGACCGTCTCGAGGTAGTCGAGCACCTGGTCCAGGCCGGCCGCCAGCAAGAAGTTCCGCTGGTCGGGCAGATCGCGCACGAAGAACTCGAAAACGGCGACCCCGAGCATCCGCTGCTCAAAGTAGGCCTGCATCATCGTCAGCTCGTAGAAGTCGGTCAGCAAGACGCAGGGTTTCACGGTTCCTCCCCCGCGGCCGGCAGCGGGCCCTCGTCTGCGCGCAGGACGTCGGCCACGGTGGCGAAGCGTGCGCCCGTGTCGCGCATCGAGGCTTCGGCACGCACGCCGTCACCGGGCCGGACGTTGACGGCGCGGATGGCGTCGGCCAGCACGACCACCTGGAAGCCCTGCTCGATGGCGTCACGCACGGTGTTGAGCACGCAATAGTCGGTGGCCAGGCCGCCTACGAAGAGCCGGGCGACGCCGCACTCGCGCAGGTCGGACGCCAGCGTGGTGCCTTGGAAGCCGGAGTAGGCGTCGACGCCGGCCGTGGTGGCCTTGTGGATGTGGACCGTGCCGGCGGGAAGCTCGAGTTCCGGCGCGTAGTCCGCTCCGCGGGTGCCGGCAACGCAGTGCGGGGGCCACGGCCCGCCCTGCGCGCGGAACGACGCGTGATCGGCCGGATGCCAGTCGCGGGTGGCCGCGATCGGCAGGCGCCGCTCGATGAAGGCATCCACGGCCCGACTGAGCGGCCCCATGACGGCCGGCGCGCCGGGCACGGCCAGGCTGCCCGTAACGAAGTCGTTCTGCACGTCCACGATCACCAGCGCGTCGCCCGTCCGCAGATCCAAGTCGCTCATCCGCATCAGCCCTCGTGTATCGTAGCCTAGCGGTGCAGGCGCCCCCTGCGATTCCGACGCCGGTGAGCGACCCCCTTCCCATCGACAGGCACCTCCCCACCATCCGCACCGCGCTCGCCGAGCGCCGTGCGGCCGTGGTGGCCGCCCCTGGGGCCGGCAAGACGACCCGCGTGCCGCCGGCCGTGGCCGACCCGGGTCGCGTGGTCGTGCTGCAGCCGCGCCGCGTGGCCGCCCGTGCCGTGGCCCGCCGCATCGCGGCCGACCAGGGATGGACGCCGGGGTGCGAGGTGGGGTGGCACGTACGCTTCGAGCGCCGCTTCTCGCCGGACACCCGCGTGCGGATCGTCACCGAAGGGGTGAATTGTCCTGTCGTGCGCGTGCCGGGCGCCGCTCACCCGCTTCGCATCGAGCATGCCCCGGGACGCAGCCTGACCGACGCGCTGAGCAGGGTGATGTCCGAGACGGGTGGACAGGTGCTGTGCTTCCTCCCCGGCGCGGGCGACATCGAGCGGGCTGTGCAGGACGCACGCGCGGTCGCCGCCCGGCACGACGCCGAACTCGTGCCACTGCATGGGTCGCTCGACGCCGATGCCCAGGACCGCGCCTTGCAGCCCGCCCCCCGGCGGCGCGTCGTGCTGGCCACCAACATCGCCGAGACCTCGCTGACCGTCCCCGGTGTGTCGGTCGTCATCGACACGGGCCTCCAGAAGGTGGCGCGCTACGACGCGGCCAGGGCCATCGACACCCTCGTGCTCGAACGCGTGACACTGGACAGCGCCGACCAGCGAGCGGGGCGCGCGGCACGGCTGGGGCCGGGTGTGGCCATCAGGCTATGGGACGAGCGCGACCGCCTGCGGCCCGCGCGGGAGCCCGAGGTGCATCGCGTCGACCTGGCGGCCACCGTACTGAGCGTTCTTGCGGCGGGCAACCGGCTCGACGACTTCGATTGGTTCGAGGCGCCGTCCTCCGACCGCGTCGCGGCAGCGCTTTCTCTGCTCCGGCGGCTGGGCGCGGTCGCCGACCTCACCGTTACGCCCCTCGGCCACCGGCTGCGTCGCCTGCCGCTCCACCCGCGCCTGGGTCGCGTGCTGTTTGCAGGCGGCGGGTCGTTCGAAGCCGCCGCGGCGTGCGCGCTGCTCTCCGAGCGCGGCGCCCCGGCCCCGCACACGGGCGCCACGTCCTGCGACCTGCTGCCCCTGCTCGACGCGTGGGCGCGCACGCTGCCACACACGCGTCGCGTCGCCGAGCACCTGCAGGGCCTGGCTGGCGACGCACTCGGACAGGAGTGCCGCGGGCACATCGACGAGGTGGATTTGAGACGAGCGCTGCTGTCGGGCTACCCCGACCGGGTGGCCCGACGGCGACCGCAGGACCCGGCCCGTGTGATCCTCGCCTCGGGACGCGGGGCGCGGATGGGGCGCGAGTCGCAGGTCGGCGGCGGCGAGTGGCTGGTCGCCCTCGACGTGACCGATGGCAGCCCCACCGAAGCGCTCGTGCACATGGCGTCCCTCGTGGAGGCCGAATGGCTCGAGCCCACCGCGCGCCGCGTCGAACATCGCCTCGACGACCAGTCTGGTACGGTCAAGGCTTTCGACGTGGCGCGCTACGATGCCATCCTCATCAGCGAGCGCCCGGTGGCGCCCGACGCTGCCGAGCGCGCGCGTGTGCTGACGCGGGCGTGGCTCGGCCGGCCGCCAGACGAAGCGACCACACAACTGCTGGCCCGAGCCCGATTCGCCGGGATCGACCTCGACTTGGAGGCGCTGGCCACCGCGGCCGCGGCCACCGCCCGTTCGGTCGACACGCTCGACCCGGCCGCGGCGCTATCGTGGGACGATCGTCGCCTGCTCGCCGACGGCGCGCCCGACAGCCTCGCCGTGCCGAGCGGCCGCACGGTGCGCCTCGCCTACGCGGCCGATGGCCGCGTGGCGGCGGCGGTGAAGCTGCAGGAGCTCTTCGGCCTGGCAGAGACACCGCGCATCGGGCGCCAGCAGGAGGCGGTCACCTTCGAGCTGCTCGCTCCCAACGGGCGGCCGGTCCAGACCACACGGGATCTCCGCAGCTTCTGGGAGCGCACCTATCCCGGGCTGCGAAAGCAGCTGCGCGGCCGCTATCCGAAGCACCCGTGGCCCGAAGACCCCTGGACGGCCAAAGCCACGCATCGGACGACACTTCGATCTTGATTGGCCCGGCAGGCCGTATCATCCATGCATGCGCTTTCTCGTCCGTGCATTCGTTCTGCTGCTCGTGGTGGCCGTCCTCGGGGGCGGCATCGGTTGGTATCTCGCCGGGCGTGAAGCCGGCCCCGCCGTCGCGATGACCTCGCCCGGAGGGTTCGTGGGGCAGGCCAGCTCTCTGGCGTTCACGGTGGAGTCGCCGGGGCGGCGCCTCACGCGCCTGGACGTGAGGCTCGAGCAGAACGATCAGGCCATCCCGATCATGTCGCTCGCCGACGTCGACGCCGCCGAACCTGGTCAACCCGATCGGCTGGTCATCTCGCGTCCCATCGGCAAGAAGACGCAGCCGGGCCTGGTCAACGGCCCGGCCCGTATCGTCATCGTGGCGGCGCGGCCGGTGTTCTTCGGGCTGCGCACGGCCGAAACCACGGTGAGCCACGACGTGCAGGTGCGCCTCGATCCGCCGCGCGTGGCGGTGCTGTCGATTCACCACTACATCAACCTCGGCGGCGCCGAGTTCGTGGTGCTGCGCGCAACTCCTGACGATGTGGCGGCGGGCGTGCGGGTGGGCGATGCGGAGTACCCGGCGTTTCCCGGATCGTCGGTCGGCATTCCCAACCCGGCGGTGCGCGTGGCGTTCTTCGCCCTGCGCTACGACCAGGACGTCAACGTCACCATCTCGGCCTTCGCGCGCGACGCCGCGGGCAACCAGGCCAGCACGCCCATCGAGCATCGCCCATTCCCCAAGACGTTCGTCCGCTCCCGCATCGCCATCGACCAGGGTTTCCTCGACCGCGTCGTGCCAGCCATCGTGGCCGAGACCGACGGTCTCGACGTGGACACCGCCTCGCCCGAGGGGCGGCTGAAGGGTTTCCTGGTCATCAACGGCAGCCTGCGCGAGAAGAACGCGGAGGCCATCAAGGCCCTCGCGGCGCAGACCAGGCCCGAGATGCTGTGGCGCGAGTCGTTCGCCCAACTCGGCAACACACAGGTGGAATCCCGCTTCGCCGACCAACGCACCTATTTTTATGGCAACGACGAAATCGACAGGCAGGTGCACCTCGGCTTCGACCTGGCGTCGGTGCAGCACGCGCCGGTGCACGCGGCCAACACCGGCGTCGTGGTGTTCGCCGACTACCTCGGCATCTACGGCAACTGCGTCATCCTCGACCATGGGCTGGGCGTGCAATCGCTCTACGCGCACCTGTCGTCGATTGACGTCAAGCCGGGCGACCGCGTGGAGAAGGGCGCCGAACTGGGCCGCACGGGCGTGACGGGCCTGGCCGGGGGCGACCACCTGCACTTCACGATGCTGGTGGACGGCACGCCAGTGAACCCGGTGGAGTGGTGGGACAGCCACTGGATGGAAGACCGAGTATTCCGGAAGATCCGGGAAGCGGGCGGCAGTCGGTAGCGCGCCGGGGGCGGGCCGCAACCCCTGGCCCCGGCCCGGGGGCATCTCCTGCCGGATTCGGTGGTTTGACAGGGGCGCCCACAATCGGCGAGTCTGTCGGCCAGCGCCTTCAAGGAAGAAGTCCATGCACGCCGGCTCCCCCCCCGAGTCGCCCGGTTCGACCGCCAGCGAGCCACCCCACTGGCTCGAGCGCCTGCTCGAGCACCTGCAGGACATCGGCATCAGCCCTCACCTAGCCGAACGCTTCGTCCACTGGTGGCGGCGGTACGGCCTGGTCAAGACCATGGTGTTGACGACCGCAGTGCTGTGGCCGCTGATCCGTTTCGAGATGCTGCCTGCGGCAACGTCGACCTTCGTCGAGTCGGTGGCCGAGGGCCAGGGGCTGCGCCTCACGGTGGACGACTGGAGCTTCTCGCTCGGCAAGTTCGCCGGCACGGCCCACGGCGTCGTCATCGGCACCGGCGGCGGATATCGCGAGCGGTTCGTCTTTCGGGCCGACGCCATCGAGGTGGATGCCAGCTTGTGGCAGAACGTCCGGGACGGCGTGGCCCGACTGCCGCGCCGCGCCGCCAACACCGTGCGCTGGCTGACTGGACGCCGCCAGGCCCCCATGCCGCCACGGCCGGTGGGCCGCTCGGTGACCATCGTTGGCGGCGAACTGTACCTCGAGCGGCTCATGTCGGGCCGGGGCAACTGGCAGGACGCCGTGGCCCGCACCTTCGCTCCTGGCACCGAGCCGGAGACGACCACTCCCTACTACATCCCGCAGATCGAACTGCAGGACTTCAAGATCACCTACGTCGAGCACCTGCCGGCTGAACCAGGGACCGGATTGGAGCAGTCGCTGACCTCGACCCTCCACCTCGACGAAGGTTCGCTCTCGCTCGGGGACTTCGTTGGGCCGGTCGACGACCGGGACAACCCCACCGACTTCTCGCTGGACGGGCGCGTGGGTGACGGCCGCGTGTCGGTCACGGGCGCGTTCAACCTGTGGGCAGCGAGCTTCGCCCTCGACATCTCGATCAACAACGTGGGCGCGGCCACCCTGGGGGTGATGTCGCCCGAGGCCTCGGTCGTACCCGCCGCCGGCACCATGACCGGTCACATCGCCCTGGCGGTGAAGCAGGACGAACTGCGGACCTGCGATGTCAACGTCCAGTTCTTCGACGTGCGCTATCGGCCGAATCCCCGGTCGCCGTTCACCCGCAGTCGAAGCACCCTCGTCGCCGAGCAGCTCGAACCGGTTCGGGTCTCCGGGCCGGTGCAGGCCGGATGCACGGGCAACTGGAGCGATCCGCAGTTCAGGCCCCTGTGGGCGGTGCAATCGAGCATGACGGCCCAGGCGCTGCAAGACGCCCCGGCGGCGGTCCACCTGGCGGCCCTGTTCGATCAGAAGCGCTTCAGTGACGCCCTGGGCCCCGACAACGTGCAGGCCGAGCTCCAACGTGCCAGCGAGCAGCTGACCGAACGTATCGGCCAGCAAGTCGGCGAGCAGACCGGCAATGCCGTCGGCCGAAGCCTGAAGAGCGTTGGTCGCGGGATCGGCCGCATCTTCGGACGCAAGCCGAAGTAGTACAGCCCGGCCGCTGGGACCAGGGCATCGATCTGTGCGAGGCATTGCGTAAGGTCGTTCGCGCGTCAGCGCGCCACCTTCGCCAGCGCTCCAGCCGCCTCCTGTACTTGAGCAGCCAGCGCATTCACCGCTGCCGAGACCGTCCGGACGCCGCCCTGTGCCTCGTCGAACCGCTTCTCCTCGAGACCTTCGCGAATCTGCGGCATCGTCTTCACCCCGTAGCCGGTGTAGAAACCGGGGGCGTAGATCTGGTGCTTGAACCAGTCGCGCCGGGGGAGGCCGTCGCTGTTACCGAGCTTCTGCTCCGACTTCAGCAGCAGAGTGTTGAGCGAGCGCAGCTCGGCGCGGCCGACGAGTGCGGCCGAGTCCTGGCGATCTACCCGCGCATAGGCCTGCTCGTACGCGCGGCCGGCGCGCTCGAGCGCCTCGACCGCGGCCCGCACGGGCGCGAGGTTCACCTTCGCGTCCTTGGTGTCGGCGGCCAGCTTCTCGAGCTCCACGACATAGCGCATCAGCGTGTCGGCCGTGTCGGTGAACTGGAATGGCAATACGGGCGCGTCCGCCAGCCGCAGCAGCAGCGTGCCGGTGAGCTGCGACAGCGTGCGCCCGTACGCGAAGTCGCCGTCCGCGAACTTCGTGTACCAGGTCACCGTGTCGTACGCGGAGTGGTAGACGCCGCCCGGGCTTTCCCCGCCGAAGCCCACGTTGAGCGACGAGAGGGTGAGGTGCTGCAGAAACGGCGTGTAGTCCGACCCCGAACCGAGCGGCGCCAGCCACAGCGCAGGGTCCTTCTCGCGCTCGGGCCGGGCGGCCGCGGTCGTGTTCATCAGCTGACGGCGCCGCGACTCTTCGGCCACCGGCTTGCCGGTTCGCGGGTCCATCACGTCGCGTGACACCTCGGTCATGAACTGCTGCAGCCCATGGGAGCCGCCGACGTTGAGCCAGCCCTTCCCCGTGCTGTCCGAATTGATGTAGACCGCCGCCTTGTCCTTGAGCTCCGCCGCGTGCTTCTCGGCCCACTCGGTAGACCCCAGCAGCCCCCACTCCTCACCGTCCCACAGCGCCAGAATCAGCGTGCGCTTCGGACGCCAGCCGGCCTTGAGCAGTTCCGACAGCCCGCGCGCGGTTTCCATCAACGACACCGCGCCGCTGGTCGGATCGTCGGCGCCGTTCACCCACGCGTCGTGATGGTTGCCGATGATGATCCACTCGTCGGGGAACGTCGTCCCCTCGATGCGCACGATAACGTCGTGGAGGGGGCGCGACTGCCAGTCGAAGGCGAGTTTGAGGTGCGCCTGCGCCGGGCCGGGGCCCACGTGATAGGTCAACCCCAGCGCGCCCCGCCACTCCTGGGGTGCGACCGGGCCCTTCATCGCCTTCAGCAGCGGCATCGCGTCGCCGTAGGAAATAGGGAGCACCGGGATCTTGAGGATGGTGACCGCCTCGGACTGCGGCAACTTCTTCGCGCCGGGCTCCGACGCCCAGCCCGGGCTGAGGGGATCGCCGGGGTGCACGGGCATGTCCATGACGCTGCCGCGCTGCACGCCCTGCTCCGGCCGGAAGGGGCCCTCCGGATAGACGTCTCCCTGGAAGTACCCATCGTCGCGGGGGTCCGAGTAGATCAGGCAGCCGATGGCGCCGTGCTCCCAGGCCACCTTGGGCTTGATGCCTCGCCAGCCGCCCCCGTAGCGCGCCAGCACGATCTTGCCCTTGACGCTGATGCCCAGCTCGTCGAGTTTCTCGTAGTCGGCGGGCATCCCGTAGTTCACGTACACGACCTCGCCCGTGACATCGCCATCGGCCGAGTAGGCGTTGTAGGTGGGCGTCCGGTCGGCGTCGTTCGTGTCGGGATCCTCGGGCAGCACCGGTTCCTGGATGGTCATGGTGACGCGGGTGGGCGCCACCATCTCCAGGGCGCGCTCGGTGGGCCACGGCATCAGCGCCTCGAACGACTCGATCTTCGCGTCGAGGCCCCAGGACTTGAACTTCTCGAGCGCGTACTCGGCGACCTTGCGCGAGCCGGGCCGGCCCGCCACGTGCGGCTCGCCGGCCATCGCGAACATGTATTCCCTGAGGCGCGCGCTGTCGGGCACCTTGCGGAACTGCTCTTCCCGCTGGCGCTGGGCGGCAGTGGCATCGGCCGGGAAGCCCCGAATCGCGCTGGTTTGCGCGCGGGGGGCGGGCACGACCGTCAGGCCGAGGACGAGGACGGCGAACAACGAGCGGGCAAGGTTGGCCATGGATCGATCTCTCACGCAAGCTTCCTCAGGATGAAGCACTTCAGGTAGTACGTCTCCGGCACGCCGAGCAGCACCGGGTGGTCGCGGCCCTGCATGCGCTTCTCGACGACGGTGACGGGCACATGGCTGTCGACCGATGCCTCGTACAGCACCTGTCCGAACATCGCTTCATCCACGTTGTACGAGCAGCTGCAGGTGACGAGGTAGCCGCCCGGGTTCAGCAGGCGAAGCGCGCGAAGGTTGATCTCCTTGTACCCGGCCAGCGCCTTCGGCACCGATGCCTTGTTCTTGGCGAAGGCCGGCGGGTCGAGCACGATGGTGTCGTAGCGCGCACCCTCACGCTCGAGGTGCCGCAGTTCGTCGAATACGTTCGCCTCGCGTACGGTGAGGTTGGCGAGCCCGTTCTTCGCGGCGTTGTGCGCAATGCGGGCCACGGCGTCGGCCGAGCTGTCGAGGGCCTCCACCTGGTCGGCCCCCGGCGCCAGGCGCAGGGCGAAGCCGCCATTGTAGCTGAAGCCGTCGAGCACTCGGCCCCGGGCGTAGCGCGCGGCGGCCTCGCGGTTCTCCCGCTGGTCGAGGAAGAGGCCGGTCTTCTGCCCGTGCCAGGGGTCGACGTCGTACTCCACCGGGCCCTCGCGCACGGCCACCGTCTCGGGCACCTCGCCGTACAGCGGCTCCACCTTCTGCTCCAGCCCTTCGAGCAGGCGGACCTTGGGATCGTTGCGCGCCAGCACGCCGGTGGCCCCGGTCAGCTCGACGAGCATCGGCACCAGCATCGGAACCAGGTGATCCATGCCCTGCGAAAGCGCCTGCAGCACCAGCAGATCGGCGTACTTGTCTACGATGAGGGAGGGCAGCCGGTCGGCCTCGCCGTGGATCAGCCGATACGCCGTCGCGTCCAGGCCGAGCGAGGCGCGAAATTCGATGGCGGCCTTCAGCCGGGCGCGCCAGAACGCCTCGTCCACGGGGGCGTCACCGCGCGAGATCATCCGCAGGGAGATCTGAGACGGCCCGCTGAAGAGCGCATGGCCCAGCAGCCGGTCTTTCGGCCCCAGCACGCGAACCACCGGGCCGGCGCCGGCGTCGGCATCGCGGACGTCGGTGCGGTAGATCCAGGGATGGCCCGCGCGCAGGCGATCTTCGCCGCGCGGAGAGATGCGAACGGTGGACGTCACGGTGGTTCGTACTATAGCGCGCGCAGGGACGCCCTCCCGGACTTCTGCCAAGGGCGACGCGGGACTGAAGTCCCGCGCTCCACGGTCCCGCGCTCCACGGTCCCGCGCTCCACGGTCCCGCGCTCCACGGTCCCGCGCTGAGGTCCCGCGCTCCACAGGGCGTCGCGGGACTGTCCGCCCATCTGCGTCATCTGCGGCCCGTGCCGGCGTCATCCGCGGCTCTGGTCGTCTGCGTTCAGCCCTCTCGCAGCGCCGTCATCGGGTTGATCCGTGTCGTGGCGCGGGCGGGCAGGTAGCACGAGAGCAGGGCCACGCCGAGCAGCACCATGGTTGCGGCGGCGAATACCGAGACATCCCGGGTGCTGACGCCGAAAAGCTGGCTTTCGAGGAAGCGTGTCAGAGCCAGTGCGCCGGCCAGCCCGAGCGCCACGCCCAGGCCCGCCGTCCGGATGCCCTGACCGAGCACCAGGCCCATCACATCCCGACGGTCGGCGCCAAGCGCCTGCCGGATGCCGAACTCGCGCACGCGCTGGGCCACCCCGAAGGCCAGGACGCCGTAGATGCCGATTCCCGACAGCATCAGCGCCACCGCGCCGAACATCGTCAGCAGCAGGGTCGGGGCCTGCCGGGTTTGAAGCGACCGGCTCACCCATTGATCCATCGTGCGCAC
>Ga0073899_10005353_pt1 | contig 11167 bp, 10 predicted proteins | sample KloWWTmetaKNB5Ph_FD_88975 | JGI IMG/M metagenome (GOLD analysis project Ga0073899, IMG submission 88975) | Active sludge microbial communities from Klosterneuburg, Austria, studying microevolution and ecology of nitrifiers - Klosterneuburg... | ecosystem: Engineered > WWTP > Aerobic digester >...
ATCTTGCCGGTCGCGGTGTGCGGGATCTCGTCGACGAAGACGACGTCGTCGGGCACCTGCCACTTGGCGATGCGGCCCTCGAACCAGCCGAGGATCTGCTCGCGGGTCAGCTCGGCGCCGGGCTTCTTCACGACGACGAGCAGCGGCCGCTCGTCCCACTTGGGGTGCCTGCAGGCGATGACGGCGGCTTCGTGCACCGCCGGGTGGCCCATCGCGATGTTCTCGAGGTCGATCGAGCTGATCCACTCGCCGCCCGACTTGATCACGTCCTTGCTGCGGTCGGTGATCTGCATGTTGCCGTCGGGGTCGATCGCCGCCACGTCGCCGGTCGGGAACCAGCGCCGGCCGTCGACCTCGATCAGCGGCGACTGCTCGTTGCGGAAATAGCTTTCGATCACCCAGGGCCCGCGCACGACGAGGTTGCCCGAGGTCTTGCCGTCCCAGGGCAGCGCGCGGCCGTCGTCGTCGACGATCGCCATGTCGACGCCGTAGATCGCGCGCCCCTGCTTCTCGAGCAGGCGCAGCTTCGACTCGTGGTCGAGCCCCCGGTGCTTGCCCTTGAGCGTGCTCACGGTTCCCAGCGGCGACATCTCCGTCATGCCCCAGCCGTGCAGCACCTCGACGCCGTAGTCGTCCATCAGCGTTCGCATCATCGCCGGCGGGCAGGCCGAGCCGCCGATCACGGTGCGCTTGAAGCTGCTGAACTTCAGGCCGTTCTGCTTGACGTGGTTGAGCAGGCCGAGCCACACCGTCGGCACGCCGGCGCTGAAGGTCACCTGCTCGCTCTCGAACAGTTCGTAGAGCGACTTGCCGTCGAGATGCGGCCCCGGCATCACCAGCTTGGCGCCGACCAGCGGGCAAGAGTACGGCAGGCCCCAGGCGTTGACGTGGAACATCGGCACCACCGGCAGGATGGTGTCGCGCGCCGAGCAGCCCATCGAGTCGGGCAATGCGGAGCCGTAGGCGTGCAGCACCGTCGAGCGGTGGCTGTAGACGGCGCCCTTGGGGTGCCCCGTCGTGCCCGACGTGTAGCAGATGCTCGACGCCGTGTTCTCGTCGAACTCGGGCCAGACGTAAGTGCCGTCCTCCGCCTCGACCAGCTCGTCGTAGCACAGCAGGTTCGGGATGGGGCTGGCGGCCGGCATGTGGGCGCGGTCCGTCATCGCGACGAAGTGCTTCACGCTGCCGAGCGCCGGCGCCAGCTTCTCGACCAGCGGCAGGAAGGTCAGGTCGAAGCAGAGGACGCGGTCCTCGGCGTCGTTGGCGATCCACGCGATCTGCTCGGGAAACAGGCGTGGGTTGATCGTGTGGCACACGAGCTGCGAGCCCGACGCGCCGTAGTAGATCTCGAGGTGGCGGTAGCCGTTCCAGGCCAGCGTCGCGACGCGGTCGCCGGCCGCGCAGCCCAGCCGCGCGAAGGCCTGCGCCGCCTTGCGCGCGCGCAGCTCGGCGTCGCGGTAGGTGTAGCGGTGCACGTCGCCCTCGACGCGCTTGGAGACGATCTCGGTGTCGGCCGCGTGGCGCGCCGCGTGCAACAGCAGCGACGAAATCATCAGCGGCATCTGCATCATCCGGCCGGTCAGCGGCTCCATCGCGGTCTCCTTCGAATCGGCATGCGCCGTCGATGATAGGAAGCCGCGCCGGGCCGGCGCTGTTCCGGTTTACCCCTAGTCGCCCGCGGGCGGCGGCGCGTCACTACACTGGCCCGGATGAGCGATGCGCTGCACGATCTGGAGCGGCCGGCGCCGGTCGAGATCGGCTGGCGCAACCGCTTCGCCGCGCTCGGCGAAGCCTTCGCGACCGAGCTGCCGGCCGAACCGCTGCCGCAGCCGCACTGGGTGGCGCGCAGCGACGCCTGCGCGCGCCTGCTCGGCCTGCCCGACGACTGGTGGCGGCGTGACGACCTGCGCGCGCTCGACGTGTTCAGCGGCAACGCGCTGTGGCAGGGCATGCGCCCGCGGGCCAGCGTCTACAGCGGTCACCAGTTCGGCGTCTGGGCCGGCCAGCTCGGCGACGGCCGCGCGCTGTGGCTGGGCGAGATCGATGCGCCGGGCGGCCCGCACGAGCTGCAACTCAAGGGCTCCGGCCGCACGCCCTACTCTCGCATGGGCGACGGCCGCGCCGTGCTGCGCTCGTCGATCCGCGAGTTCCTGTGCTCCGAGGCGATGTACGCGCTCGGCATCCCGACGACGCGCGCGCTGTGCGTCGTCGGCTCGCCACTGCCGGTGCGCCGCGAGGAGCTGGAGTCGGCCGCCGTCGTCACGCGCGTCGCGCCGAGCTTCATCCGTTTCGGCCACTTCGAACACTTCGCCGCGGCCGGGCAACACGACGCGCTGCGCCGGCTCGCCGACTTCGTCATCGACCACCACCTGCCGGCCTGCCGCGACGCCGCCGAGCCCTATGCCGCGCTGCTCGAAGCCGCGACGCGCTCGACGGCCGAGCTGATGGCGCAGTGGCAGGCCGTCGGCTTCTGCCACGGCGTGATGAACACCGACAACATGTCGATCCTCGGCCTGACGATCGACTACGGGCCGTTCGGTTTTCTCGATGCCTTCGACCCGGCCCACGTCTGCAATCACTCCGACGACCAGGGCCGCTATGCCTGGGCGCGCCAGCCGAGCGTGGCGTACTGGAACCTGCACGCGCTGGCGCAGGCGCTGCTGCCGCTGGTCGGCAGCAGCGAGCGCGCGCTCGCTGCGCTCGAGCCGTACAAGGACGATTTCGCGCGCGCACTGACTGCGCGCCTGCGCACCAAGCTCGGCCTCGCCACCGAGGGAGAGGGCGACGGCGCTCTCGCCGACGACCTGCTGCGCGCGATGGCGGCCGACCGCGTCGACTTCACGATCGCGTTCCGCCGCCTCGCCGGCTTCGTGCCCGGCGCTGCCAACGACGCCGTGCGCGACCTGTTCATCGAACGTGCGGCGTTCGACGACTGGGCCGCGCGCTACGCGGCGCGCCTGCAGCGCGAAGCCAGCGTCGACGCCGAGCGCGCGGCGCGCATGAACCGCGTCAACCCGAAGTACGTGCTGCGCAACCACTTGGCCGAAGCGGCGATCCGCCACGCGCGCGGCGGCGACTTCGACGAGACGCGGCGCCTGCTGCGCGTGCTCGAGCGGCCCTACGACGAGCAGCCCGAACACGCCGCGTATGCCGACTTTCCGCCCGACTGGGCATCGACGATCGAGGTGTCCTGCTCATCATGAAACTCGCTGTATCGACGAGTGAGCCGCGGGACGAGCGCCGGGCCGCCCCAAGCCGGCCCGCGATCCTCTCGGCCGAGGGGTCAACATGAAGCCGCGCAAGGTGACGAAGACGGATGCCGAGTGGCGAGCCCAGCTCGACCCGGTGCAGTACCAGGTGACGCGCAACGCCGCGACGGAACCGCCGTTCAGCGGCAGGTACTGGGACCATTTCGAGCCCGGCCGCTACAACTGCATCGGCTGCGGCACGCCGCTGTTCGAGTCGGGCACGAAGTTCGACGCCGGCTGCGGCTGGCCGAGCTGGTGGCAGCCGGTCAACAGCGAAGTGATCGAGCGCGTGCGCGACACCAGCCACGGCATGGTGCGCATCGAAGTGCGCTGCAACGCCTGCGGCGCGCACCTCGGCCACGTGTTCGACGACGGTCCGGCGCCGACCGGCGAGCGCTACTGCATCAACTCGGCGTCGATCGACTTCGTGCCAGGGAATGACCCACTCCCGTAGCGCCTTCGGCGCTCCCCCCCAAGAGGGCGCTGTCAGCGGACCGGCGAAGCCGGATCCGCGCCAGCCGCCCGAATCCGCGAAGCGGGCAGAATGCCGGCTTCGCCGCGTTCCCGACTGCCGATGAAGATCCTGTTCGACTTCCTGCCGATCTTCCTGTTCTTCGGTACCTTCAAGTACGCCGAGACGCAGCGCGAATGGGCCGCGCGCTTCGTCACGGAGCACTTCGGCGCGATCGTGTCGGGCGGCGTCGTCGGCCCGGCCGAGGCGCCGGTGCTGCTGGCGACCGTCGTCGTGATCCTGGCGACGCTGGCGCAGGTGGCCTGGCTCTACGCGCGCCACCGCAAGGTCGACGTGATGCTGTGGGTGAGCCTGGCGCTTGTCGTCGTGCTCGGCGGCGCGACGATCTGGTTCCGCAGCGAGACCTTCATCAAGTGGAAGCCCAGCATCCTCTACTGGGCGATGGGGCTGGCGTTCTGGCTCAGCCAGCTGCTGTTCCGCAAGAACCTGCTCAAGCTCTTGATCGGCGCACAGCTCTCGCTGCCCGACACGGTATGGCAGCGCCTCAACTTCGCCTGGGTCGCCTTCTTCGGCCTGATGGGGCTGATCAACATCTACGTGGCCTACACCTATTCGACCGACGCCTGGGTCAACTTCAAGCTGTTCGGCGGCCTGGGGCTGATGCTGCTGTTCACGCTGGCGCAGGGCCTCTATCTGAGCCGACACCTGCACGAACCGACCACACCCGGCGCCGACACGCCGGCACGCGAATCGCAATGACGACCACGAAAGACCCTGCCACCTTCCCGACGCCCGCCGAGATCGAGGCCGCGCTGCGCGCGGCGCTGCAGCCGACGGCGCTCGAAGTGATCGACGACAGCAACAAGCACATCGGCCACGCCGGCGCACGCGAAGGCCGCCATTACACGGTGCGCATCGTCAGCGAGCGCTTCGCCGGCAGCACGCGCGTGGCGCGTCATCGCCTCGTGTATCATGCCCTCGACCGCCTGATGCCGCGCGGCATTCACGCCCTCGCGATCGACGCGCGCGCGCCGCACGAAACTCCCTGACCGCCGCCCTCGCCGCGGTTGCCGCCGTAGCGGCGCGCCCCTCCTCCTGAAAGGCCACTCCCCATGCTGATGAAGAAGTCGTCCCTCGTCGTCTGCCTGTCGCTCGCGATCGCCGCCGGTGCCGCGCAGGCGCAGAACATCGCCATCGTCAACGGCAAGCCGGTGCCGAAGGCACGCGTCGACACGCTGATCACGCAGGTGCACAAGCGCGCCGAGGCGCAGGGCCAGCAGCCGCCGCCCAATCTGGAGCAGCTCGCGCGCGACAAGGTCGTGCTCGACGAGATCTTCGCGCAGGAGGCGCAGAAGCGCGGTCTTGCGGCCAGCGCCGAATACAAGCAGCAGATGGAGATGGCGCGCCAGGCGCTGCTGATCCAGGCGCTGTTCGTCGACGAGCAGAAGAAGAACCCCGTCACCGCCGCCGAGGTGACGGCCGAGTACGACAAACTCAAGACGGCCAACAGCGGCACCGAGTACCGCGCGCGCCACATCCTGGTCGAGAAGGAAGACGAGGCCAAGGCGGCGATCACGCAGATCAAGGGCGGCGCCAAGTTCGAGGACGTCGCGAAGAAGGTCTCCAAGGATCCGGGCTCGGCCGCCAACGGCGGCGACCTCGAGTGGGCCGCCGCAGGCAGCTACGTGCCCGAGTTCTCGCAGGCGATGGCCAAGCTGAAGAAAGGCGAGATGACGGAAGCGCCCGTCAAGTCGCAGTTCGGCTACCACGTGATCAAGCTCGACGACACGCGCGAAGCGCAGTTTCCGCCGCTCGATCAGGTCAAGCCGCAGATCGAGCAGCGCCTCTCTCAGATGCGCGAAGTGAAGTTCCGCGACGACCTGCGCGCGAAGGCGAAGACGGACTACAAGTTCAGCCAGTAGCCGCTCTACGCTGCACGATGACGGCGCCTCCCGGGGCGCCGTTTTCGTTTCTGTCCAGCGTGCGGGTCACAACGCCAACGCTCCGCTGTCCACCCGCCCCGCCTCGATGCGCAACTGCCGATCGCAGCGCGACGCGATGGCGCGGTCGTGGGTGACGAGCACGAGCGTGGTGCCGGCCTCGCGGTTGAGGTCGAACATCAGCTCCATCACGGTCTCGCCGGTGGCGAAGTCGAGGCTGCCGGTCGGCTCGTCGGCGAGCAGCACGGCCGGGCGCACGACGAAGGCGCGCGCCAGCGCGACGCGCTGCTGCTCGCCGCCCGACAGCACGCGCGGATAGTGGCCGAGCCGCTCGCCGAGGCCGACGCGGCGCAGCATCTCGGTGGCCAGCGCGCGCGCGTCGGCGCGCCCCTGCAGCTCGAGCGGCAGCATCACGTTCTCGAGCGCCGTCAGGTTGCCCAGCAGCTGGAAGCTCTGGAACACGAAGCCGACCTTGGCGGCGCGCACCGCGGCGCGCGCGTCCTCGTCGAGCGCGAACAAGTCGGTGCCTGCAAGCCGCACGCGGCCCGAGCTCGGCGTGTCGAGCCCGGCGATGATCGACAGCAGCGTGCTCTTGCCCGAGCCCGAAGCGCCGACGATGGCGGCCGATTCGCGCGCGTTCAGCGTGAAGTCGATGTCGTGGAGAATGGTCAGCACACCGGTCGAGTCGCGCACCTGCTTGGTCACGCGTTCGACTTCGATGATGGGTTCGGACATGGCAACGGATGTGAAGGATTTCGATGCGCCCCGGCGGCGCTGGCTGGGGCACTGTAGCGCGCTCGCGCTGGCGGCCGCCGCCGGCGGGTCATTCGCGGCGCCGGCGAAGGGCGCCAGCAGCGCGAAGCTGCTCGTCGTCGGCGACAGCATGTCGGCCGAGTACGGGCTGCGCCGCGGCGCGGGCTGGGTCGCGCTGCTGGAGCAACGCCTCGCGCGCGACAAGATCGCCGTCGAGGTGATCAACGCCAGCATCAGCGGCGACACCACCTCGGGGGGGCGGGCGCGGCTGCCCGCGCTGCTGCGCCAGCACCGGCCGACGCACGTCGTGCTCGAGCTCGGCGGCAACGACGCCCTGCGCGGCCTGCCGCTCGGCCAGACACAGGCCAACCTGACCGAGATGGCGCGCGCCGCGCGCGGCGCCGGTGCGCTCGTCGTCATCGCCGGCATGCAGGTGCCGCCGAACTACGGTCGCCAGTACGGCGCCGACTTCGCGGCCGTGTTCGCCAGCGTCGCGCGCAGCGAGAAGGCGGCGCTCGTGCCCTTCCTGCTCGCCGGCGTGGCCGACGCGGCCGAGGCCGAGACGCTGTTCCAGCCCGACCGCATCCACCCCAACGAGCGCGCGCAGCCGCGCATCCTCGACAACGTGTGGCCGGTACTGCGGCCGCTGCTAGCGTCGCGCGGCTGAGGCGTCAGCCGCGCTCGCCGCGGCCGCCGCGGCTTTCGCGGCCGTCGCCACCCCGCCCTTCGCGACCCTGCGGCGGCGCGACCATCGGCGCGCTGCGGCGCCCGGGGTCGAGCTGCGGTTGCGGCTGCGGCGGCGCCTGCATCTGCGGTTGCGGGCGCGCCGCGGGCATCGCGGCAGGCGCCGGCGCGTTGATCGCGGGGCGCGCGCCTTCGTGCCCGTTGCCGCGCGGCTCGCGCCGCTCGGGCATCGGCTGGGGCGACGGTGCCGGCAGCGGAGCAGGCACGATGCGGCGCGCGCCGTCGTCGCTGCCGTGACCGGGAAACTCGCGCCGCTCCTGCTTGGGCAGCGGCGCGGGCCGATGGTCGATGCGGTCGCCGCGATCACCGCGATCGAAGCGCTCGCCGCGGTCGCGATCGCCGCGATCCTGCGGCGCGACGATATTCGGCACCGCCTGCGGCGGCACGGCGCGCGGCACCGGAGCCGGCATCGGCACGACCGGATCGGGTCGCGGCACGCGGCCGAACTCGGGGCGCGGGTCCGAAGGCAGCGGCAACGGCTGGCGCGGCGCACGCCCGAAGTCGGGCGAGCCGTCGGGCGCGCCGCGCGGCGGGACGCCGGGACGCACACCCGGGTCGCGCGACGGCGACGCGCCGGGATCGCGCGGCGGCCGCACGACGCGCTCGCGCGGCACGGCGCGCATCGGTGGCGGCGGCGCGACGCGCACCTCGCCGCGGCCCGGCACGACGCGCACCTCGCCGCCGCCGCGCACGGGCGGCGCCGTCACCGGCGCTGCCGGGATCACCGGGGCGCGCGACCAGTCGCGGCTGCGCGGGTCGCGCGCACTCCACGCCACGCCACCGACCGGCTGGCGGCTCGTCATCACCTGCGTCGGCACGAAGGTCACGGCGTGGTCGAGGCGGCGGTTGGCGTAGTTCGTCCGTTGCACCACCGTCCCGGGCGAGTGGACGATCGTCGTCACGTTCTGGACGTGCGTGACGTGGCTGTGGTTGACCTTGTGCACATAGCCGACGCTGACGCGGTAGCCGGGAACGTAGGTCTCGCGCGGCGCGAGCGGGAACCAGCCCACCGTCGGCGCGGCGCCGATGCCGATCGTCACGCTGACGTGCGGCCCGCCGATCCAGCCGACGAGCGCCGGCGCGTAGACCGGCCGCGCCACCCAGCGCCCCGGCGCCCAGCACCAGCGGTTGCGCACGTGGACCCAGCGGCCGTAGTGGAACGGCGCGAAGCCCCACGGCGCATCGTCGACCCATGTCCAGCCCCAGGGTTGCATGAAGACCCAGTGGCCGTAGCGGTACGGCGCCCAGCCGGCGACGACGACGCGCGGCACCCAGAGCGCACCGTACTCGTCGCTCTGTTCCCAGCGGCCATGGCGGTCGAGATCGTCGACACCCGTCATCTCGGGCGAGACGTAGCGCGTCGACGCGCTGCGGGCGTCGGCGCGGTCGCGGTCCTGCACCCAGGCGGCGAAGGCGTCGCGCACCGGCTCCGTCAGCGAATACTGGGTGCCGCCGTCGCGCCACATCTCGACGCGCTGGCCGCCGGTCACCGTGACAGCGCTGCCCTCGCCCTGCAGCAGCCCCTGGCCGCGCAGCACGGTGACCTGCGTGCGCTCGTCGATGCGATCGTGCCGGTAGAGGCCGGCGCGGTCGGGGCGGAAACGCGCCTCGGCCGTCAGCAGCTCGAACTCGCGCGCCGCCTCGCCGCTGCGCAACCGCGCCGCGACGCTACCGTCGTGCAGCTCGACGTGCATCGCCTCGTCGTCGAGGCGCGCAATCTCGATCTCGGTGCCGCCATCGAGCATGAGCGTCGTCGAGCCGATGTCGATCTCGACCTTGCCCGCCCCGTCGGTCGCGATGCGGTCGCCCGTCGTCACCGGCCTGTTGCGCACCGCGGCGATCCATTCGCCGACGTCGCCGCCGTAGATCCACACCTGGCCCTGCGTCTGGCCGATGCGGCCGACGCGGCCGGGCGGGTCGGCGTCCGCCGGCTGCGCCTGCAGCGCCGCCGCGGCGGCGCACAGCAGCGCCACCGTCCATGCTCGCAACCAGGTCTTCATCGCTCGCCCTTCGTTCATCCCCGGACAACGCGCCAGCGCCGTGCGGCGCTGACCCGCCGCCTGCGTCAAGTTCTGTAAAGGCGTCAGTCGTCGGCGGCGTCCAGGCCGGGAAACAGCACGCTGGTGTAGCCGAAGCGGGTGAAGTCGCGGATGCGCATGGGATACAGCATGCCGATCAGGTGGTCGCACTCGTGCTGGACGACGCGCGCATGAAAACCCTCGGCCTCGCGCTCGATCGTCGCGCCGAGCGGGTCGGCGCCGGTGTAGCGGATGCGCGCATGGCGCGGCACGGCGCCGCGCAGCCCGGGCACCGACAGGCAGCCTTCCCAGCCCTCCTCCATCGCGTCGCCCAGCGGCACGATCGTCGGGTTGACGAGCACGGTGCGCGGCACTTCCGGGGCATCGGGATAGCGCTCGTTGCGATCGAAGCCGAAGATCACGACCTGCAGGTCGACGCCGATCTGCGGCGCGGCCAGCCCCGCGCCATGGGCCGCCTCCATCGTGTCGAACAGGTCGGCGACGAGGGCGTGCAGCTCGGGCGTGTCGAACTCGCGCACCGGCTGCGCGATGCGCAGCAGGCGCGGGTCGCCCATCTTCAGGATCTCCCGGACCGTCATGACGGGGTCCTGAGGCAATAGCACCAGACGAACTGCTGCACCGTGCCGGCCGGCGTGTGGTGCGCTTCCTTCGCGTGGCGCAGCAGCGTGAACGCGGCGCCGAACTCGGCGTGCAGCGCGTCGGCGCTGTAGCGCATCACGGGCAGGCCGCTGCACTCGGTCGGCCCGTCCTCGGCGAAGCTGGCGACGATGACATGGCCGCCCGGGCGCACGGCGTGCAGCACGGCTCGCACATAGGCGCGGCGCTCCTCGGCCGAGGTGAGAAAGTGGAACACGGCGCGGTCGTGCCACACGGCATAGCCGTGGCGCGGCAGCTCGACGCGCGTGATGTCGGCCTCGATCCACTGCACGCCCTGGGCGCGTGCGCCCAGGCGCTGCCGGGCCGCGGCGATCGCCGCGCCCGAGAGGTCGAGCACGGTGAGCGCGGCATGGCCGGCGTCGAGCAGGTCGTCGACCAGCGTCGAGGCGCCGCCGCCCACGTCGATGATCGGCGCCGCGGGCGCCACGCCGGTCTCGCGGATCAACCGCAGCGAATGCTCGGCGTGCGGTTGGTACCAGCTCACGCGCTCGGGCGGCTTGGCCGCGTAGACCCCTTCCCAGTGCTGCTTGGACTGCATCGTCATCTCCGGTTCGGACCGCAGTGACATCATGCCTCGCCGAGCAGGCGCAGCAGCGCGGCCTCGTCGATCACCTCGACGCCGAGCTCGCGCGCCTTGTCGAGCTTGCTGCCGGCTTCCTCGCCCGCGACGACCCGGTGCGTCTTCTTCGACACCGAGCCGGCGACCTTGCCGCCGGCGGCTTCGATGCGTTCCTTGGCGGCGTCGCGCGTCAGCGTCGGCAGCGTACCGGTCAGCACGAAAGTCTTGCCGGCCAGCGGCTGCCCGGCGGCGGCGGCGCGCCGGCCCTCATGTTCTTCCCAGGTGACGCCGGCGGCGCGCAATTGCTCGACGACTTCGCGGTTGTGCGCCTGCTCGAAGAAGGTGCGGATGCTCTGCGCGACGACAGGGCCGACGTCGGGCACTTCGAGCAGTTCGTCGACACTGGCATCGAGGATGCGGTCGAGCGCGCCGAAGTGCTTGGCCAGGTCCTTGGCCGTCGTCTCGCCGACATGGCGAATGCCCAGCGCGTAGAGGAAGCGCGCCAGCGTCGTGTGCTTGCTCTTCTCCAGCTCGGCGACGAGGTTGCTCGCGCTCTTGTCGCCCATGCGCTCGAGCGCGACGAGCTTGGCCACGCCCAGCGTGTACAGCTCGGGCAGCGTGCGCACCAGGCCGCCGTCGACGAGCTGGTCGACGAGGCGCTCGCCCAGGCCCTCGATGTCGATCGCGCGGCGCGACGCGAAGTGCAGCAGCGCCTCCTTGCGCTGCGCCGCGCAGAACAGCCCGCCCGAGCAGCG
>Ga0073899_10005355_pt1 | contig 11166 bp, 10 predicted proteins | sample KloWWTmetaKNB5Ph_FD_88975 | JGI IMG/M metagenome (GOLD analysis project Ga0073899, IMG submission 88975) | Active sludge microbial communities from Klosterneuburg, Austria, studying microevolution and ecology of nitrifiers - Klosterneuburg... | ecosystem: Engineered > WWTP > Aerobic digester >...
CTCCAGCAAAGCTTTACGCTGCTCTATGCTCTTTGTGGCACGCAACGCCATCGGATTATCTAAAATGCGCTCTTCCAGCCGCTGAAAATTCGGCGGTGCAATCAGTGCTTCAAGATTGCCCAAAGCTTTATCGAATTGAGGATCAGAACTGTTCCACAACAAAGCCAGTCGCTTGCGTGCGGCTATTAAATCTCGATGCGCCTGTTCGTATTCAATCCGCGTCGTCGATAAGCCTACTTGGGCTCTGGTTTCTTCAATAGGGGGGACTTTTCCCGCTTGCACACGCCCCGTGACCGTACTAACCACATTTTGCGCAAGCCGTCTGGTTTCCTCGGCCAGCCTGAGTCGCTCCTGACCTGCCAACACTTCGGTGAATACATTGGCAACTCTGGCGATAATGTCGACTCGCCTTGCTTCGTAATCTTTAACAGCCAACTCTTCACCCAATAGCGCAGCACTGACACGGGCAGCTCGCTTCCCGCCCAATTCGATCAGTTGACTCATGCGAATGGTCGAGATTTGTTGCACCACTTCTTGCGCTACGGATTCAGCCGAATTGAGATCACCGCGTAGCTTTTGTATATTGCCAACATTCTCGACATTTACAGATAACTCTGGATTTCTCATTAATCCAGCTTGCAGTGTTACCCCTTCCAGTGCGCGCATTTCCTTAGCAAAAGCTGCCAATTCAGGATTGCGCAGTAATGCAAGATTGATTGCGTCACGTAAAGTGAGATCGCTTCTCACTTCAATAACTGTCGAATGGTTTGAATAACTTGCTGCTCCACTTGATAAAGCAGGACGAAAATCATCACTAGCGCTTACCTGTAATGAGAAAACAAGTATGAATAAGATACAACCAAGTAATCGCATGATCCAAAATCGCGATGCCCTCGGACAGCATATTGCCATGAACAGATTGCTTAATTTCATGAAATCCCTCCACATGTGCTTAAGCGTACGTAAATCAGTACAAGATAAAATCCAAGTTAACTTGCTATAGTCGTTATTCCGTGAATTAAGGAATACGAATACGATATGCAAACGACTTAGCTAAGAATCTGAGTTACGTAGATATTTCGAGGAGGTCTGAGAGGTAGATCCGGTATTATTTCGGGAATAACTGCAGAAACGAATACAGTCAGAACTTTGGCCGTTATCTGATTGGGGAGTAGAGGAAAAGAATGAAAGAAAAATGGCTGAAATTGCCCGGCTGAGTGCAAACATAAATGGGTCGCCGCATCAAGATCGACACCATCTTTAGTAACGATATTACGATGCAATTCCAGATGAGTCTCAGGATTGGCAGACAGCGCCTGACGAATATGATCCAGCTCATGAGCAAATACCTCTCCCCTGAAAGATAAACTCAGTCCGTTCGTCAATATGCAGACAATTAGCACAAAGATCACAGGATAAACAGGATATTTCCTCATAAAACCCGTATAGAATCAGTGAAACTTCACTTGTTTGCAATCATTTCACATTCTTCAACTATTTGCAATTTAGAAACCACTGTAAAGAACCCCCAATTCTAGATAACAGCCACTCCTTCATGAGCAAGCATATCAATCAGGGAAATAAGCGGCAATCCAATCAGTGCATTAGGATCATCTCCCGTCATTCGCTCAATGAGTGCAATACCCAAACCTTCCGATTTAGCACTACCCGCACAATGATAGGGCTGTTCCTTGAGCAAATAATTTTCAATCTGCTGATCGCTAAGTTGCCGAAATTTTATGCAAAAAGGAATTACACGCATCTGCAATCGATCAGTAGAGCTATTCAGCAGGCATAAAGCTGTGTAAAAAATGACTTCTTTTCCACGCATCAATCTCAATTGCTCAGTCGCATTACCATGATTCAGCGGCTTACCTAAACGGGTATCTTCCAGTACTGCCACTTGGTCAGAACCAATAATGAGCGCTTGCGGAAAAATCCTGGCAACTTCACGTGCTTTTGCTTCCGCCAAGCGTGCAGCGGTTTCTTCAGGCGATTCATTGTCCAAAGGCATTTCATTAATCTCAGGACTCACAGTTTGAAATGGTATTTGCAACCGCTGAAGTAATTCCTTGCGATAAATTGAACTAGATCCCAATATAATTTTCTGAGCAATAGTTTGTGTTTTCAAAATTTCCTTCTTTATTTTTTGACACTTAAAGGTAAAAAATATAACATGCGCGCCTTATGTCTGTACGATTTGCGATAGACTCTCTTGATTTTGTGCGAAATGCGGGTATACATCATGGTAAAATCCCGCTGCTTGAGCTTTCGCGTCTGCATGATTTTCTTTTTGACAGCGAAGGTGAGTTAATTTATCAAGTTCGTGGTCAATACGATATCCATGGTAAGCCAGGATTATATTTAGAGATTAAAGGAAATATACATCTCATTTGCCAGCGCTGCCTTGGCAAATTGGCGCACACTGTGGATTTGCAGACTTTTCTGTTATTGGTCGAAAATGAAGCGGAACTCGATCAAATTGACGATGACGACGCAGTGGATGCTATTTTAGCAGCAGCTGATACAGATGTATTGAATTTAATTGAGGATGAAATAATTCTCAGCTTGTCAATTTCATCACGTCACCCAGAAGGTGAATGTAAAATACATAAACCAGAATCAAATGAACATAATTTAACTGATAACGCACAATCAGCGCATCCGTTTTCAGCACTGGCAGCATTAAAAAAGACAAATTGAATTCAAGGAGCTAATCTTATGGCAGTCCAACAAAACAAAAAATCCCCATCGAAACGAGGCATGCACCGTTCGCATGATTTTCTGACTAACCCACCACTAGCGATTGAACCCAGCACTGGCGAAGTACATTTACGTCACCATATCAGTCCTAACGGTTATTATCGCGGCAAGAAAGTTGTCAAAACTAAAAACGACTAAACATAACATCGACTGCTACAAGTTACATTAAGTGCATAGTTTTCTCCTGCCATACGAGCACCCAAATTGGATATTACTGTAGCAATAGATTGCATGGGTGGTGATCATGGACCCCATGTGACAGTTCCTTCTGCAGTTGATTATTTGCGGCAAGACCCTGAAGCCAACATTATTCTAGTTGGCATACCCGATGCAATCGAAGCAGAGTTGCATGCAGTCAATGCCAGATTAGGGCCTAGAATTCGGTTACATCCGGCCAGTGAAGTCGTTGGCATGGATGAGTCACCGGCACTCGCCTTGCGCGGAAAGAAAGACTCTTCGATGCGAGTCTCAATTAATCTTGTCAAAACAGGTGAGGCACAAGCTTGCATTAGCGCCGGCAATACAGGCGCATTACTGGCCACTTCACGATTTGTATTAAAAACCATCCCCGGTGTGAATCGCCCGGCGCTGGCAGTAATACTTCCCACCGTTTCTGGTCACACTTATATATTAGATTTGGGTGCCAATGTAGATTGCACCGCAGAGCATTTGTTTCAATTTGGAATCATGGGCGCCTCATTAGTAGCGTCAGTAGAAAACAAATCATCACCTAGTGTCGGATTACTCAATGTCGGTGAAGAAGAAATCAAAGGCAATGAAATCGTAAAGCAAGCTGCTGAATTATTGCGTAATAGCGGACTTAATTTTTATGGTAATGTCGAAGGTAACGATATTTACAAAGGAACAACGGATGTCGTGGTTTGCGATGGCTTCGTTGGCAATATCACTTTAAAAACTTCAGAAGGCCTGGCGCAAATGCTGGCGACCTACTTGCGCGAAGAATTTAAGCGTAACTTGTTGACCAAGCTGGCTGGTGTCATTGCCATGCCAGTCATAAACTCTTTCAAACGCCGCGTTGATCATCGCCGATATAACGGCGCCAGTCTTTTGGGTCTTCGCGGTATTGTTATTAAAAGCCATGGTTCTGCTGACAAATATGCTTTCGGTTTTGCCATTAAACGCGCAGCTGATGAGGTACGTGGTGGAATGCTGCGGCGTATTAGTGAACGAGTAGCAGAACTTTCTCAACATTCTCCAGAGAAATGACAAAATAATGTATTCAAGAATCATTGGAACAGGTAGCTATTTACCAGAAAAGATACTCACCAACCAAGACCTGGAAAGCATGGTCGATACAAGTGATGAATGGATACGAACTCGAACAGGGATAACACAGCGGCATATTGCAGGTGATGATCAAACGGCCAGCGATTTGGCTATGTATGCCAGTCAGAATGCCATGAAAGCAGCTGGTGTAACTAGCAAAGATATTGATCTTATCATTGTCGCCACCACGACGCCGGACATGGTTTTTCCAAGTACCGCCTGCATTCTACAAAACAAATTGGGCATAGAAAATTGCCCTGCATTCGATGTACAAGCCGTTTGTAGTGGCTTTGTTTATGCTTTAGCCACAGCCGATATGTTTGTGAGCTCAGGCAAATGTCGCAATGCTTTGGTAGTCGGTAGCGAAATTTATTCTAAAATTCTCGACTGGAGCGATCGAAGCACTTGTGTTTTGTTTGGTGACGGTGCTGGCGCAGTGGTACTTTCGCAAAGTAATGAACCGGGAATTTTATCCACTCATCTTCACGCCAGTGGTAGTTATAGCAATATCCTATCCGTATCCGGCAATATCAGTGGTGGAAAAATACAAGGTAATCCCTATATCAATATGGAAGGTAACACCGTTTTCAAATTCGCCGTCAAAGTGTTAGAGGAAGTCGTACAGGAAGCTATATCTAAAAATAATTTGCAAATCACCGACATTGACTGGTTAGTCCCTCATCAGGCAAACATACGCATTATACAATCGACCGCCAAGAAGCTTGGAATTCCCATGGATAAGGTCGTTGTCGCTGTTGATAAGCATGGCAATACGTCCGCAGCATCAATCCCACTTGCATTGGACATCGCTGTTCGTGATGGGCGTATTCAATCCAATCAATTGGTTCTATTGGAAGGCGTTGGTGGTGGTTTTACATGGGGAGCAGTTCTACTGCGTTGGTGATTTATGACATTTGCATTTGTTTTTCCAGGTCAAGGTTCACAATCCGTTGGCATGATGCATGGGTATGCAGATTTACCCATCATTCAAGAAACCTTCAAAGAAGCCTCTGACATTCTGAAGCAGGATTTTTGGTCAATGGTCAATACAGGATCTGCCGACGATCTTAATTTAACCATCAATACTCAGCCACTGATGTTGACGGCTGGAGTTGCCGTGTATCGCGCATGGGTCACCTTAGAGGGACCTCAACCTACGCTGTTAGCTGGACACAGCCTAGGTGAATACACCGCACTCGTCGTTGCAGAAGTACTAAGTTTTTCTGAAGCATTAGCCCTGGTGCGCCTACGTGCGCAGGCGATGCAGGACGCTGTACCAGAAGGAATTGGTGGAATGGCTGCAATACTGGGATTGGATGAGCAAACCATCCAATCGATATGCGATGAAATAACGAGTCTCGGCAATGGAGATTTGCTTGAACCAGCAAATTTCAATTCACCGGGGCAGGTAGTCATCGCGGGACACAAAAATGCCATTTTGCGAGGCATCGAACTAGCAAAATCAAAAGGTGCAAAACGCGCCATCATGTTACCCATGAGCATCCCTTCACATTGCTCGCTGATGCAGCCGGCTGCTGAGACAATGCAGAGACAGCTAGCACACTTGACACTACAAGCACCTAAAATCCCAATTTTGCATAATGTCGACGTAAAAACTCACTCTGATGCAGCATCTATCAAGCAAATTCTGATTCAGCAACTTATCAGTCCTGTCCGGTGGGTAGACACTATTCAGGCTTTTTCTGTCGCTGGTGTAACGAACATCGTCGAGTGCGGTCCTGGTAAAGTATTAGCTGGACTAAACAAACGTATAAATTCAAACTTACAACAATTACCTTTAGCAGACAGTGAAGCAATCAGACAAGCGGTTAATAGCTTAAGTTGAGATAATGACAATGAGCATTTACTACTCTCAGTCATCGCTCTATTGATGGGGATATGATTTTGGAAAATAAAATAACATTGATAACTGGTGCTAGTCGCGGTATTGGTCAAGCAATCGCACTTAAATTGGGTCAACAAGGTGCAATTGTAATAGGGACAGCAACCACAGAAAATGGTGCCAATGCAATCAGCCAATACTTGGAAAAAGCAAACATCAAAGGAATAGGCATCGTTTTGAATGTAAACGATACTGATCAAATTAATGATACGATGAAGATCATTAAAGAAAAATTTGGTGAAATTGACATATTGGTTAATAGCGCAGGAATAACACGCGATAACTTATTGGTTCGCATGAAAGACGAAGAATGGGATGAAATTATAGAAACTAATCTAAAATCAGTATTCCGCTTAAGTCGCATTGTTCTGCGCGCTATGATGAAAGCCCGTTATGGACGAATTATCAACATTTCTTCGGTAGTGGGATCAATGGGCAATATGGGTCAAACAAACTATGCTGCTGCCAAGGCAGGTATATTTGGTTTCAGCAAGTCACTGGCACGTGAAGTGGGCAGTCGCAACATCACCGTGAATTGTGTAGCCCCGGGGTTTATTGATACTGACATGACTCGCTCGCTTTCCACTGAACATCAACAAACTTTAATTCAACACGTTCCACTAGGCCGATTGGGGCGTCCTGAAGAAGTTGCTTCAGCAGTAGCATTTCTAGCTTCATCTGCGGCCGGGTATATTACAGGCACTACATTACATGTTAATGGCGGAATGTATATGGATTAGCATGCTCTTTGAAACATTTGAAGAATCAAAAGAAATAAATTGAGAACAGAGTATTATTTTGTGTTACATAACTGAACTCTAGTATCATGCATTCATTAAAACTGCATATAGCAATCATGTTTCAGTTTTGCTAACACTCAAAATTTGTTAAAATAACCAAGTTTTTCTTACCTGAAAGGAAGTACCTAGATGGAAAATATTGAGCAGCGTATTAAAAAAATTGTTGCTGAGCAACTGGGCGTCAATGAAGCAGAAGTTAAAAATGAATCATCTTTTGTAAATGACCTCGGGGCTGATTCACTTGATACGGTCGAACTGGTAATGGCACTGGAAGAAGAATTCGAGTGCGAAATCCCAGATGAACAAGCAGAAAAAATAAATACAGTGCAAGAAGCAATTGACTACGTCACTGCTAACACAAATTAGTATTTTATTTTTAAGTACATGTAATTGGAGTTATTTTGTCCAAACGTAGGGTAGTCGTCACCGGGTTAGGTATTGTGTCACCTGTCGGAAACACAGTATCAGCTGCATGGGAAAATATTATCTCAGGGAAATCTGGTATTACTCGGATTACTCGTTTTGATGCCTCAAATTTTGCTTCGCAAATTGCAGGAGAAGTTAAAGACTTTGATATCCAGCAATATCTGTCAGTCAAAGAAGCCCGACGCATGGATATTTTCATTCATTATGGCATGGCTGCTGCAATCCAAGCTATTAAAGATGCAGGTATTGAAGATGTCACTCATTTTGACTCGGAACGAATAGGTGTCAATATCGGATCGGGGATTGGTGGTTTGCCCATGATCGAAAATACTGATACTGCATACCACGCGGGTGGTCCACGAAAAATATCCCCTTTTTTCATTCCCAGCACGATTATCAACATGATCGCAGGCAACCTATCCATCATGTATGGCTATAAAGGTCCCAATTTAGCGATTGTTACAGCTTGCACCACCGCTACACACAGCATTGGCAATTCGGCCCGAATGATTGAATACGGCGATGCTGATGTTATGGTGTGTGGTGGTGCAGAATCATGTGTAACGCCACTTGCTATTGGAGGCTTTGCAGCAGCGAAAGCTCTATCAGTAAACAATGATAATCCTGCAATAGCTAGTCGCCCATGGGATAAAGATCGTGATGGCTTTGTATTAGGTGAAGGTGCCGGGATATTGGTATTGGAAGAAATAGAACATGCCAAGCGTCGTGGTGCAAAAATCTATGCTGAATTAGCTGGTTTCGGAATGAGTGCTGACGCATTTCATATGACGGCACCTTCTGATGATGGTGAGGGTGCAGCTCGCTGTATGTCTAATGCCCTTAAAAATGCTGGTATTAATACTACGGAAGTCGATTACATCAACGCACATGGCACTTCAACTCCATTAGGCGATATTGCAGAAACAATTGCGGTCAAACGCTGTTTTGGTGATCATGCCTATAAAGTTGCGGTTAATTCTACAAAATCGATGACCGGGCATTTATTAGGTGCTGCTGGCGGTATAGAAGCCATTTTTTCCGCTCTTGCGATCCATCACCAAATTGCTCCTCCCACGATCAATCTTGTCAATCAAGATCCACAGTGCGATCTGGATTATATTCCTAATATAGCAAGAGATATGGATATCAAAGTTGCGCTATCCAATTCCTTCGGTTTTGGAGGAACTAACGGAACCCTTGTTTTCCGCAAAATATAAACACTGCCATTTGGCGCATGCGAACGCTAAAACGCCTACTTCTGATAATATCGTCGATAACCATTCTGCTCATAGGATGGTTTTATCTTCATATTCACTCTAATATCAAACTACCTACAGCAACTTATGAGCTTTCTATCCAACCGGGTAGTAACTTAAAACAAATTTCACAACAACTTGCCAACGCTGGAATTATTCCGAGCCAATGGACATTTATCATCTTAGCGCGTTATCTAAACCACGAATCAGCCATTAAAGCCGGCGATTATGAACTGACTGGCAATCTTTCTCAGATTGCATTATTAGATTATCTGATAAAAGGTAATGCAAAACAAAACGAGATAAAATTTATCGAAGGTTGGACCTTTGCTCAGATTCGAAAAGTCCTGAATGAACATCCAGCAATAGAATACAAAAGTGCCGGTCTGAGCGATCAACAGATCCTGCAGCACATTGGCGCCAGTGAAACAGCAGTTGAAGGAATATTTTTTCCAGATACTTATTATTTTATCAAAGGGAGTAGCGACCTTGATATTCTGCAACGCGCATACAAAACCATGCAAAATCACTTGCAAAATTACTGGTCAGAACGCGTGGAATCTCTGCCTCTGAATACGCCCTATGAAGCGCTCATTCTTGCTTCAATCATTGAGAAAGAAACGGGCGCCGAGAGTGATCGCGCTGAAATAGCAGGTGTTTTTATTAACCGACTGCGTAAAGGCATGAAATTACAAACCGACCCAACCGTGATTTATGGACTTGGTGAACAATTTGATGGAAATCTTCGAAAAAAAGATCTTCTTGCAGATCAAGAATACAATACTTATACTCGCGCTGGCTTACCGCCAACACCTATTTCTTTACCAAGCTTAGCCTCTATTCGCGCAGCTCTTAATCCAGCTGAAACAGACGCGCTATATTTTGTTGCAAAAGGAAATGGAGAATCTGAATTTTCTACCAATTTGGCAGATCATAATAAAGCGGTCAATAAATACCAAAAGCAACAATAACAGTATGCCGTCCATCAACAAGTATCAATTTTAATCTGTGGAACTACATGACTCAATTTTCCATCGTAGTGCCCACGCTGAATGAATCTGAAAATATCGATTTACTCTTATCGCGCCTATTTGCACTTAATCTTGATCCTGATAGTTTTGAGGTTATTTTTGTGGATGACGGTTCCACGGATGGCACCCCCGACAAGATACGGGCCTGGGAAAGTCGATCTAATGTGCGCCTTGTCCAGCGACAAGAAAAACCGGATCTTACCGCATCGATCTTAGCCGGCACAGCTACAGCCAAAAGTGATGTTATTGTCGTCATGGATGCGGATCTGAGTCACCCGCCAGAGCGCTTATCCGCCGTTGTTACCCCTGTACTTGACGGCACGCATGATGTTGTTGTTGGCAGTCGCTATATCGCAGGCGGCAATACAGAAAACTGGCCGCTGCACCGACAATTACTGTCTCGTATTGGGGGCTGGATTGCGCGCCCCATCTGTGATGTCAATGATGCCACATCCGGCTTCTTTGCATTTCGCCGCGAACTGACCGCGAGCATTTCCAATCATGCGCATGGCTACAAAATTCTGCTTGAATTACTCATGGCGAATCAAGGCAAGTTACGTGTCACTGAGGTGCCTATTATTTTTCACGATCGAACACATGGCACGTCGAAATTATCTTTTTCCCATCAACGGGCCTATATTCAACGACTGATCACATTAGCAGGCGGCACAGCCACACTCAATACAGCCGGGCGGTTTGCTGTAGTTGGATTATTTGGCGTATTGATTGACGCCATAATTTTTCAATGGATGATCAATCGTGATGCTGGCTTGGCGCTGGCCCATTTTGTCAGTTTTTTTGTAGCTGCAACCATCAACTACACATTCAATTCACAATGGGCTTTTCGTGAGCATCACGCTGGTTATCTTCAATGGCAGAAATTTGGCCGATTCCTGACCGTAGGATTATTGGCATTATTGCTGCGTGGAGGCGTATTGGCCCTGCTGGTTTATGTTTGGCATGTTCCGCCACTACTGGCAATCTTTCCCGCCATCATTGCCACTGCAGCGGTAAATTATCTGGGCTCGGCATTTTATGTATTCCCCAATGAAAAAGACCTTCCGTCATTGAACATACGCTGGCGTATAGCGGCTATTGGTATCGTATTATTTATCCTATTGTTACGCCTTGTGTATTTCGGTCTGGCACAACTTATTCCAGACGAGGCCTATTATTGGCAATATGCCCAACACATGGATTTGAGTTTTTATGACCATCCCCCCATGGTGGCCTGGTTAATCTGGCTGGGCACCTCAATTCTGGGACACAATGAATTTGGCGTACGCATTGGTGCACTGATCTGTGGCTTGATATCCATGGGCTATTTATACGCACTAACGCAGAATCTATACGACAAATCGACTGCGATGCGTGCTGTGCTTTTATTGACCATTCTGCCATTAGGATTCGCTACGGGTATCTTAATGACACCCGATGCGCCGCTCGTTGCCGCTTGGGCTGCCACACTTTATTACATGGAACGTGCACTGATAGCGAACCAAAAATCAGCTTGGTTAGGCATGGGAATTGCCTTTGGCTTGGGAATGTTGTCCAAATATTCACTCGGACTATTAGGAATTGCCGCATTAGTATTTGTCATCATAGACCCAACAGCCCGCCGTTGGATGCTGCGCCCTCATCCTTATCTAGCCGCATTATTGGCAGTGGTATTATTTTCCCCAGTCATCATCTGGAACTAC
>Ga0073899_10005356_pt1 | contig 11166 bp, 5 predicted proteins | sample KloWWTmetaKNB5Ph_FD_88975 | JGI IMG/M metagenome (GOLD analysis project Ga0073899, IMG submission 88975) | Active sludge microbial communities from Klosterneuburg, Austria, studying microevolution and ecology of nitrifiers - Klosterneuburg... | ecosystem: Engineered > WWTP > Aerobic digester >...
GCTGATGTGGAGGAACAGCTTGATGATCACCACCCCGGCGTCGGCGAGCAGCGCCTCGAAGCTGCAGATGTGGTCGTGACGGCGCTCGATCAGCGCCGGCGTGAACATCCCCCGGACCGTGGGCACCAGGATGTCCTCGTAGTGCGAGCGGTTGAAGATCGCCACGTGGCCGGTCTGGGGCACGTTGTGGTGCACGCGCCACAGGAAGTCGTGGCCCCGCTCGAGCTCGTTGGGCGCCTTGAACGCGTGCACCACCGTCCCCAGCGGGTTGAAGCCGCCCATCACGTGCTTGATCGTGCCGTCCTTGCCGGCGGCGTCGCGGCCCTGCAGCACGATCAGCAGGCTGCGCTCGCGGCCGGCGTAGAGCCGCTCCTGCAGGTCGAGCATCCTGGCGAGCAGACCGGGCATCGCCGCCTCCGCCGCGTCCCGCTCGACCTTGCCGTCGTCGTCGGGCCGCCATCGCTCGAGCTTCACCTTGTCGTCGCCGTCGATGCGGTAGTCGTCGATCTTCATGGGCCCTCATCCTCGCAGGTCAGGCTCGCCGCGGGCCCAAGAATGCGAGCGGCGGCGGCCCATCAGCGCCACCGCCGTCACGACACCCGCACCCCGCTCAGCCGCCGCGGCCGCTGCGGGACGGTCGACTCGGCGGCGGCGCGCTCGGCTTGCTCGGGCGCACGCTGGGACGCGGCTGCGGCCGCGGCTGCGGCGGTTGCGGCTGCGGACGCGGCTTCGCCTCCGGACGCGGTTGCGGCTGCGGGCGCGGCTCCGGGCGCGGCTGCGGACGCGGCTCCGGGCGCGGCTTCGCCTCCGGGCGCGGCTGCGGACGCGGCTCCGGACGCGGCTCCGGGCGCGGCTGCGGACGCGGCATCGCGCCTGGACGCGAGCCGGGATCGGGGCGATCGCTGCCGTCCGGACGCGGCTGCGGACGCGGCTGCGGGCGCGGCTGCGGGCGCTCGGGCTGCGGACGATCGCTGCCATCGGGCCGCTCGGGCCGCTCGGGCCGCGGAAGCGGCTGCGGGCGATCGGGGCGATCGCTGCCGTCAGGGCGCGGCCGCTCGGGCGCCGGCCGATCGTTGCCATCCGGACGCGGTCGCTCGGGCGCCGGCCGGTCGCTGCCATCGGGGCGATCCGGCCGCGGACGCTCCGGCTCGGGGCGATCCGGGCCCGTCGGCCGCGGACGCGGCAAGGGCCGCGGGAGGTCGAGTCCTCCGCCATCGGAACCGGGCCGATCGGGCCGCTCGGGCCGCTCGGGCCGATCGGGGTGCTCAGGCCGTTCGGGCCGATCCGGCCGCGGCGGCGGCGGCATGGGGCGATCCGGCGGGTTACGGATCCCGCCATCGGGGCGACCCGGCGGCTCGTCGGGGCGACCCGGCCGGTCAGGCCGACCCGGCTCGTCGGGCTGGCCAGGTCGGTCGGGCTGGCCAGGCTGACCCGGCTGACCCGGCCGATTCGGAGGAACACCGGGCCGATTCGGCGGCTCGCCAGGCTGCCCCGGCCCCATCCCCGCGCCCGGACGGCCCGGCACCCCCGGCACCCCCGGCGACGGACGGCCACCGCCAGGCCGACCCGACGATTGACCCGGCGGCAGCGGCGGGAACAGCGGGCGGTAGCCGACGGTCGCCCGGCTGTGGAAGCCGTCGCCGCGCACCCCGCCCCAGTACCAGCTCGCGCCGTAGCAGCCGTCGGCCCACACGTAGGAGAGCGCCGGGTAGCGGTCGTTCCACACGTAGACGAGCTGCGCCGGCGGGGTCCAGTAGTAGACCCAGGCGCCCAGCTCGGCGCTGTGGAACACCAGGCTGCCCTCGATGTTGTAGTAGCTGCGACCGGCCCAGGTCACGACCGGGAACGACTCGACCGGCTGCACATAACCATGGACGTACTGCACCAGCTCGAGGCGCTGGCCCTCGAAGGTCTCGTGGCCGATGAGACCGCTGGCGAGCTGGCCGCAGACGCTGGTGACGACCGGGGTCGCGCAGCCGCAGCAGTTGCCCGCGCTCGTCGTCGTCGCCAGGCCGCCGGCGCGCACGGTCCCGCGGGGCTGCGAGTAGACCGTGTAGTACGTGCATCCAGCGTTGCTCAGCACGCCCGCGAGCGCGAGGGCGGCGAGGGAGAGGAGGCGAGGTCGATGGCTGCGCATAAGGTGCTTGAGGACGCCGGGGCGCGAGGGCCTGTTCACGCCGGTGCCGGCGGATTGTCGCACGCGAAGGTGGCGACGCACGCGAGTTCGCGTCCTCGCTCGCAAATGCCGGCCCTGCCCGCGTTCAGGCCCGAAGCCGGCCGTCTCCGCCCCGCGAGCGCGGGCGCGGGCGAGCCTCGAGCTCACGGACAACCCGTCCACGACCGCTGCCGGATTGACCGCGAGGCCGCGCCGATATGGCACACAGATGTCCCAAGAGACAGACGCCGCGCGCCCTGCGTTCGGCTCAGTGGAAGTCGAGGGTGTGGCTGTCGCGCTCCGGCCAGGCGGCGGCGGGCAGCTCGAGCGCCCACACCGCGGCCACGACGCACTCCCGCAGCGGCGCGTGGGTGGCCCGGGTGACCGTGACATCGACGATCTCCGGCCCCGTGGTCTCGACCTCGAGCGCGAGGCCCCAGCCGCGCGGCGGGGCGTGGACCTGCACGCAGCGAGCGAGCGCCCCGGCCAGTAGATCGCCGAGCCGAGGCAGGGGGATCCCCCTGCCACCGCCGCCGCCGCCGTGGCCGATCAGGCCCGAACCACCCATGCCGATGACCTCGCCGATCTCGTCCAGACCATCCACCGAGGGTCGCACGCCGGGCTCCGTGGCGAGGTACGAGGTCACCGGCGACACCGCGCGGCCCTTGAACGCGACCGTCCGCATCTCCTCGTGCGACAGCTCGTGGTGCTCGTCCTCGGAGAACACGAAGGCCGCCGTCGCGACGTCGAAGCGCTCGCTGGGCTCGACCACCCGATGCAGCGTGCGCGCCCAGACCTTGCCCGACACCACGACGCGGCGCGTCGGGTCGGCGCTGGCGATCATCGCCCGATAGCCGACGCCCTCGCGCAGCGCGGCGGGCAGCTCGGCCGCGCCGGACAGGTCGATGCCGCGGACCTTGAAGTTGTCGATCGCGACCGGACGGACCAGCCCGAGCATCTGCGCCGCGAGCGACTTGTCCGCCTCGGGGGCGACCGCCGCGTACAGCACCCCGCGCTGGGCCGCCGCGATGCCGGCCAGCGCGTGGCCGTCGTCGCGGCGCAGCGTCGCCGCGTCACCGGGCTCGGGGATCACGAGGTGCGTGATCGCCGTGCGTGACGCGCTCGCCAGCTCGCGCGCCGCGACCCGCGGGACGAAGCTGCTGCGCAGGCGGGCGTCGGTGAGCGCGACGATGCGGGTCGGTCCGCGCCGCTCCGCGAGCGAGCGCGCCGCGAGGCCGAGGCCCTCCTCCAGCGCGCTGCCGTTGCCGTGCGCCAGCTTGCCGCCGCCCTGCGCCGCGGCGAGGGCCGCCGGGAATTCGCCGGCCGCGACGAAGTCGCCGAACACCCGACGGGCCAGGCGGTCGAAGACCACCAGCTCGACGCGCGCGTCGGGGACGTGGCTCAGATAGGCCGCGACGATCCGCAGCTGCTCGGCCAGCAGCTCGGGCTCGACCGAGCGCGAGACGTCGAGCACGAACACCACCGATGCGCCGCGCGGCAGCTCGCCGAGCCGCGGCGCCGCGTCGAGCTCGAGGCGCGAGAAGCCGTGCTCCTGCGAGGCGACCACGCGACCGAGGCGGGCGTCGAGCGTGCGGATCTTCGGCGGCTCGATCTCGATCAGGACATGCCCGCCCGAACCACCGCCATCGGGCGCGTCGGGGATGAAGCGCGGCAGGTCGGCGGCGGACGCGACGATCTCCGCGACCCCGGCCTTCGTCGGGCTCAGGCTGATCGACCACGCGTCGAGGGTGCCGACGTCGAGGCCGGCACGATCGGCGACCACCAGGTGCCAGGCGCCCGCGGCGGTCTGACCCGGCGGCAGCGCGACCTCGAAGCTGCCGCGGATGTCGTTGGTGCCGCCCTCGCCGCCGGTGACCGCCAGGTGCTGGCCGCCGGGCGTCACCAGCCCGACCTTGAGGTCACCCGAGTAGGTGTGATCGATCTCGAGCTTGATCGTCGCGCTCGCCACCGCCTCGCCGCGATCGACGACGATCCGGCTGAACACATAACCCGCGCCCGAATCGGCCGCGCCCTCGCCGATCCACGCGAGCGGGCCCGGAGCCACCAGCACGATCGGCGCGTCCGGGGCCGCCCGCTGGCCGGCGACGCGGATCTCCGTGCGCGCGTCGCCGTGGCCCGGGCGCACCCGCAGCACCGGCGTCGCCAGCTGCAGCGAGTCGCTGGCCGTCGCCGGATCGAAGCCCGGATAGCTGAGCACATAGCGGCCGTCGCGATACTCGAGCGGGGCCGTCAGCGTGTACTCGACCGTGTTCACCGAACCCGGCAGCACCGGGAACACCTGCAGGTGCGCCTGGTCGGCCCAGACCCACTGCAGCAGCGCCGGATCCTTCGGCTGCCAGGCGCCGACGCCCGTCAGCTCGCGGTACTTCTCGCGCGCCTCCTCCGCGTCCATCAGCTCGCCGTCGTACCAGCGGTCGCGGGCCCGGATGCGCAGGCCAGTCACCGCCGCCCCGTGGGCGAGCTCGATGCGCAGCGAGGCCTCCTCCGCGCGGGTCCCGTTGTTGGCGAAGGTGCGGCGGACCCGGTAGCGCGCCACCCCGTCGACCACCTCGACCTCGACCGCGTGCGAGACCTCGACGAGCGGCTGGGCGCGGGCGACCGTGAGCCGGTCCGCGTGGGCGACCAGGCCCGGGGCCAGCGCCCCGAGCAGGGCGAGGACGACGCTGCTGCGCTTCATCGCGGCCCAGACAGCTCCCCGCGCGCGAAGTTCCCGTCGCTAGCGCAGCGCCCAGACCCGCGCGTCCGCGGCCGGTCCGGCGGCCGCCCCGAGCAGCGGCACCCCCAGCGCCGTCGCCAGCCCGATCGCGTGCTCGATCGCCGGCGGCGACAGACCCGGCGCGTCCCAGCCGGGCAGCGCGCGCAGCTCGGGGCGGCATACCATCAGCAGCGCGCTCTGGCTCGCCTGCGCCGCCCGCTCCTGCGGCCGCCCCAGCGTCGTCCAGCGCTCCTCCGTCGGCAGCCGATACGCCGCGCACACCGCCAGCTCGCCGAGGCCCGCGAGGCGATCGAGGCAGGTCAGGGCCAGGCCGTCGACGCCCTCGACCAGCGCGAGCGCGTGGCGGGCCGCCACGAGGTCGAAGCAGCCGACGCGCATCGGCCCCTGCCACGGCCCGGGCGGGTTGTGCGGCTCGGGCAGGCGGGCGAGCAGCCCCGCCGACTCGGAGACCAGCGGCCCGGGGCCGTGACGGGTCGCGTAGGCGCGCAGCACCCCGAGGCGCAGCGCCGGCGCGGCGCCGGCCTCGACGAGCAGCGCGTCCGCCTGCGCGAAGCCGGTGCGCGAGGGCGTGACGTGCGGCCAGAAGCCGAGCTCCGCGTCGAGCAGCGCGCCCTGGGCCCCCTCGAAGATCACCGTCTCGGGCCTGTCCCGAAGGACAGCCCGCAGCATCTCCCCGTCATCGACCGTCACCGCCCCGGCGATCGATCGGTAGGCCGCGAGCAGCTCGCCGATGAGGTCACCGCGCCGCAGCTCGTCCAGCAGCGGCGCCAGTCCGGCCTCCGGCTGCGCGTCGGCGAGCTGCTCGGCCTGGTCGAGCTTGACCAGCTGGATCAGCCGCAGCTTGCCGCGCAGCGCCTCCACCGGGCCCAACAGCTCGGCGAAGCGCAGCGTCGGCAGCCGCGGGTTGTGGGCGTCGACGTAGGCCGCGCCGACCCCGAGCCCGCAGCTGCCGTGACGACCTGTCCCTCGGGCCAGCTCCTGCATCCGCCCGTACAGCCGGTGAAACGGCGTGACGACCGCGCAGGCGCCGTCGATCGTGACCCGCTGCAGCGCCGCCGCCACGCCGATGCGCCCCAGCGCCGCCGCCTCGCGGGCCAGCCCCAGCGGCTCCACCAGCATGAAGCGGCTCAGGTGGGTGCGGACCCCCGGGACCAGCGTGCCCGCCCCGAACTGCGCGAAGCAGTGCACGACCCCGTCCTCGCGGACCACGTGGTGGGCCGCCTGCGGGCCGCCGTTGTGGCGGACCACAAGGCCGAGGCCGAGGCGCCGGACCAGCGCGTCGACGCTGGCGCCCTTGCCCTCGTCGCCGGCGCCGAGGCCGACGACCGCGATCGCCCGGCCGGCGCGGGCCACCTGCTCGTGAGGCCAGGTCGTCTGCGACATGCCCGTAAAGCCAGGTGCTCAGAGCCGGGTCAGGCGCGACGCCGGGCGGAGCGCATCGCCGGCGAGCGGCTGGCCCTCGACCTGCGACTGGCGCATGCGGGTCGCGTGGTCGAGGTCGCCGAGGGTGCGCTGGGCCTGGTCCTGGCGCAGGTCGAGCTGCTCCCGCCCGCGCATGTCGGCGACGAAGGTGCCGAGGTCGGTGCCGCCGCCGACGATCGCCATCACCCCGAGCATCACGTCGACGATCGCCTTCGGGTCCTCGATCTTGAGGATGTGCGCCGCCGGCAGCACGCTCTGCCACTGGCGCAGGATCACGTCGTCGTTGTAGCTGGCGTAGGGCCCGCTGGCGAGCACCTGCGGGTCCTCGGGCTGGCGCTTGTTCGGGTCGTAGTCGAACTCGAGGATCGTGACGTCGCTGGCGGTGCCCGTCTCGTGCTTCGCCGCGATCTTGCCCTCGAACTGCTTGACCTCGCCGTTGATCTCGACCTCGACCCGATAGTCGGTCGCCCCGGGCGCCTCGTGGAACCGGTAGTTCTGCACGAACACCCGGTAGCGCCCCGCGGGCGCGCTGCCGCGGGTCCACTGCACGTTCTCCACCGGCTTGGTCGTCTCCCCGCGCACGTTCATGTCGACGTCGAGCCAGCCGCCGCAGGCCGAGCGCTTGTGGCCGTAGTAGATGTGCTCGCCGGAGGGCGCCACCACGTGGAGGTCGAGGTCGTTGCGGTTGTTCCACAGCAGCGAGGCGCGGATGTCGACGCCCTCGTAGCGGCCGCCCGCCGCCTCGACGCGCTGCTTGATCTCCGCGTCGATGTCACGGCGACGCTCCGACATCGACTTCTGCGGGTAGATGAGAAAGGTGTGAAACTTCTGCTGCAGCTCGGCGAAGATCTTGGCCGAGTCGATCGAGGTCTCGCCGGGCTCGACGCGGCCGCGCTCGTCCCACGGTTGGCCCTCCGGCGCCTCGTGGCCGAGGATCGCGCGCACCTGCGCCAGGTCGACCCGCGGATAGAAGCCCTCGTCCCCGAGGAAGAAGAAGAAGCCCTTCGCCCCGCGCTCGGTCGCCGCCAGCTTGCTGTGGCGCGCGTAGTAGTAGGCCGCGAGCTCGTAGGACTCCTGGCCCGAGCCGCCGCCGCCCTCCTCGAGCCAGATCTTGGCGAGCACCTCGTCGAGGCGGTTGTCGGCCTCGAACTGGCCGACCTGCAGCGGCGCGCGGTCCCCCGAGGTCGCGTCGCCGATCGCCGCGAAGCTGATCGCCGGGCCCGGCACGTAGTTGCGCAGCTCGATCTGCCCGATGAACATCGGCAGCTTCGCGTAGATGACCCGCGAGTCGTCGCCGCGCGAGCGCGTCACGTCCATCGCCACCACGATCGGCGTCAGGTTCACGCACTCCCGCGTCGTCCCGTGCGGGTTCAGCTCCGGGTGCACGCTGCGCTGCGTACTCGGCGACGGCGCCCCCACGTAGCCCTGATAGGTGAACACATCCTGATTCGTCGCTCGCGTCGTGCGCGCGACCTCGCCGTCATAACTACCGCCACCCATGATGCCTCCGTCTGTGACCACCTCCAAGGCGGCCACCTTGAGGCGGCAACGGTAGCGGGCTTCGGCCCTCGACTCAACGCCAGGATCCGGCCGTGGAGCGCTCGCTGGCGCGCACCGCCCCTCGCTCCGTGGTGGTCGTGTACCTCACTCCACCTCGAGCGCCGGGGTCACAACGACTTGGCCGTCGATCTCAGGTGGAGCACCTGCGCGTCCGTGAGAGCGCTTGCAGGGCGTTGCGGGTGATGGCAGCGTCGGCCTCCCTCTCGAGGAAATGGATTTGGCGATACTCGCCCAGCAATTCACGCCGCGCCCGCGGCCCGGCAACCGGCCGCGCTGGGTGATGCAGGGCACGCTGGGCCTCGCCGACGGGCCGCCGATGGTGATCACTGCGCGCTGAATCGGCGCATCATGTCCGCCCCGCGATGCCCCCCCTCGACGCCGTCACGCTCCGTTCGCTGCTCGTGTGCGCCGCGACCCTCGGTCTCGCAGGCTGCACACGCGGCTGCGACTTCGGGCCGCCGGCCCGGCCCTGCGAGCGCACCGACGAGTGCGACGCCCCCGACCTGTGTCACCGCGGCTACTGCTCGAGCCCCGGGTACGTCGAGTTCGACCGCCGCTGCCGCGCCGAGCCGGCGTGCCGCGAACAGGGCAAATGCGGCGCGCTGAGGGTGCGCAGCTTCCTCGGCGCGAACCACAACCTCGAGTGCGCCGCCGTCGACGAGACGGATTGCCGGGCGGCGGAGGTGTGCGCCGGGAACGGCCTGTGCTCGCTGTACGACGGCTGGTGTATCGCCGAAACCACCGAGGATTGCGCCGCGTCGCGGCGCTGCCGGACCCACGAGGAGTGCAGCGCCGAGCGCTACGAGTGCGTGCGGCGCTGGCCCGAGTCCTGCCCGCCGCTCGCGGCGCCGGCGGACGCGCCGACGTGGGCCCGACCCGGCCCCGTCGCCTTCGACATGCAGCGGATGCGCGGCCCGTGGCAGCCGGGCGCGGTCGAGTCGGCGATCCTCGCGTGTCAGGTGCAGCTCGACCGCCGCGGCGCCAGCCGGGTGCGGATCGGCCGGCGCTGCATGGATGGGCCGTACTTCGCGCCCGGCGGCAGCGTCGAGACCTTCGTACGCGCCGACATGCGCCTGGACCCGGGTGACGAGATCGCCGTCGCGGTCCAGACGGACTGGGCGATCGGCAGAGCCTCGAAGGACTCGTTCGTCAAGGCCAGCTACATCGGCAGCTCGCCGTTCCAGGCCGGCAGCGGCGAGGAGCGCCTCATCTGTCACGTGGTCGCGCCGGAGGTGGCCCTCCCGATCGGGATCGAAGCCCTGGCCGCGGTCGACAAGGCCCTCGCCGCGGCGAAGCTTCGGCGACCGGGCAAGTATCGGCTCGCGCCGCCTCACCTCGACGACATCCACCGGACGCTCACCGAGGCGGCCGTGTGGCTCGGCTGGCACGACCTCGGGCTCGCGGCGCGCGTGCAGCAGATGGCCGCGATCGAGGTGGCGTGGGCCCGCGCGCTGGCCCCGATGATCTCCGCGCGGCGCAAGCTCGCCAGCCCGCCGCTGACGCGGGTCGTCATCGACGGCGAGGTCGCGCTGCAGGTGCACGGCCACGTCTGCGGCGCGGAGCTCGACGGGCGCCGACCCGCCGACCCGCGCAGGCCGGTCGACCCGAACCGCTGCGCCATCGAGCTGCGGCTCGAGAACCTCGGCGCCCGCCCGCGCAGCTACGGCGGCCGCAAGAGCCTCAACGAGCTCGGCGACATGGTCTGGCTGCGGGTCGCGGACGGCCGCGGAGAGGTCGTCGCGCTCGACATGATCGACATTCGCACGACCCTCGAAGCCCCCCCCGTGCCCGCCGCGGAGATCGGGCCGGGCAACACCGGGGTGCTCCTGATCAGCGGCATCGACCAGGACCTCACGCGGCCCGGCGAGCGAGCCGACGACGTCGCGCTGCTTCAGGGCCGGGTCGCCTTCGGCGGTCACTTCACGCTGCGCGCCGAGCTCGTGCCCGACCCGCCGACCGCCGGGACGACCGCTCCGAAGCGGCGCAGGCCGGGCCGCTGAGATCGCTAGCAGGAGCCCGCGGCGGCGTCGGTCAAGATGAACGATCGAGATTGATAATAAAAATACCCGCTGATGCACAACAAACCATCCGGACGCTCGTGGTTCGTCACCACATTGGCGATATGCCGTTAGTAGGGGCCGGTGCGCCGGTTGCGGATGCGCGTGGCTCGCTATGCGTCGATGCGCGGATGTCGACGCCCTCGTAGCGCCCGCCCGCCGCCTCGACGCGCTGCTTGATCTCCGCGTCGATGTCACGGCGACGCTCCGACATCGACTTCTGCGGGTAGATGAGAAAGGTGTGAAACTTCTGCTGCAGCTCGGCGAGCACCGGTGGCGAAGCGCGCGAACCCGCGGCTGCAGCGCGATATCGTCCCCCGGATCTGCGGCGTCGCCCTTGTGATCGATGGGCAAGGACGCGGGCACCTCTGATGAGCGAGCCGATGGCCGAGCGGGCCACCTCGTCCAGGACGACCCATGCATCCTCAACGTACAGCCAGCCACCCCACGTGTCCCCCGCGCGACGCCACCCCCCCGTCCGGCGCCATCGCGGGGCTGCTCACCGGCCTCCTGTGTCTGGCCGGATGCCCCTATGCCGAGCCGCAGGCGCTCACCCAGGGCCCGGAGGGTGGCACCGACGCCAGCACGACCACGACCGGCGCCACCGGCGACACGGACGACGCGCAGCCGACCACCGGGCTCGAGCCGGGTCCGGCCGACAGCCCCTGCGTGGAGATCCGCGACGCGGCCCGAACCGTGCTCAAGACCCACTGCAGCGCCTGTCACACCGGGCCGATGGCGACGAAGTTCGACTACGTCGACGACCTCGACGCCCTGATCACCAACGGCAAGGTCGCGGGCGGCGACCCCGAGGCCTCGCTCCTGTATCAGAAGGTCAAGATCGGGGCGATGCCGCAGGGCGCCCCGCCCCTCGATGCAGCCGCACAGGCCGCGCTATATGACTGGATCGATCAATGCACGGTGCCATCGGTGAGCGACCCGCTCGATCCGCCGAAATGCCTCGGCAAGAACGCGTTCATCTCGACCGACCAGATGCTAAACGCGATGCTGAGCGGCATCAACGACTTCAACGACATCGAGCCCGAGGACCAGCCCTTCATCCGCTTCTTCACGCTGACGCACCTGTGGAACGCCGGCTTCTGCGACGCCCAGCTCGACGCCCACCGCCACGCCCTCGCCAAGCTGCTCAACAGCCTCTCGGACGAGGGCAAGATCCGCGTCCCGAAGGCCATCGATCCCGAGCGCACGATCTTCCGCTTCGACCTCCGCGACTA
>Ga0073899_10005357_pt1 | contig 11164 bp, 8 predicted proteins | sample KloWWTmetaKNB5Ph_FD_88975 | JGI IMG/M metagenome (GOLD analysis project Ga0073899, IMG submission 88975) | Active sludge microbial communities from Klosterneuburg, Austria, studying microevolution and ecology of nitrifiers - Klosterneuburg... | ecosystem: Engineered > WWTP > Aerobic digester >...
CGGCACTGGTGGCACGGGCGGCAGCGGCACCGGCGGCGCAGCCGGCAGCGGCGGCACGGGCGGCAGCGGCACTGGTGGCACGGGCGGCAGCGGCGGCACGGGCGGCAGCGGGACGGGTGGAACCGGGGGCAGTGGCACCGGCGGAACCGGGGGCAGCGGCACCGGCGGAACCGGGGGCAGCGGAACCGGCGGAACCGGCGGCAGCGGCACCGGCGGCAGCGGCACCGGTGGAACCGGCGGCAGCGGCACCGGTGGAACCGGGGGCAGCGGCACCGGCGGAACCGGCGGCAGCGGCACCGGTGGAACCGGCGGCAGCGGCACCGGTGGAACCGGCGGCAGCGGCACCGGTGGAACCGGCGGCAGCGGCACGGGTGGAACCGGCGGTGGCGTCTCGGGAAGCGGTGGCTCGGCCGGTGCCGCGGGGAGCGCCGGCAGCGGCGGTTCGGGCGGTAGTGGCACCGGCGGCAAGAAGGGCCTGGACGGGATCGTCGAGGGCGGCGGTTGCGATTGCAGTGCGCCGTCGTCGCGCGGGCCGGGCAGCGCCCTGGGGCTCGCACTCGTAGGTCTCGGACTTTCCGTGGCGCGTCGTCGCGCCAAGCGCTGATGGGTCCCCTCTCTCTCCGGCTCTGATCCCTCGTTGTCAGTGGGTGGTTCAATGATCCAGAATTTCGTGCGCTCTTGTGTGTTCGCGACCGTGACCTTCGCCGCCATCGCGGCGTCGGCACAGCCCAAGGCGGAAGGGTTCGCTCTCAACCGTTACGAGCCTTCCGATCGGGGCAGCGATTGGTTCGCGAACGAGTCGCTCGACCTGCGCGGCCACTTGCGCGGGGCTGCCGGCCTGGTGCTCGACTACGGCCACAAGCCTCTGGTCATCTACGACCTCGACGGCGACGAGCGCTCGACCATCGTCGAAAACCAGCTGTTCGGCCACGTGGGCGGGGCAATCGTGCTGAGCGACATGATCCGCGTCGGCCTCGACCTTCCAGTCGCGCTCTGGCAGTCGGGCGACGGCGGCAGCACGGCGACCCAGACCTTCGAGTCGTCGAATGCCACGACCCTGGGCGATGCTCGGCTCAGCGGTAACGTCCGACTGCTCGGCCAGTATCGCGAGCCGTTCACGCTGGCCGCGGGCCTCTGGCTGCATGTGCCCACCGGCTCACGCGACGCATTCACCGGAGACGGCAACGTGCGCGTGCATCCCCAGCTGATGGCCGCCGGCGACGTCGGCATGTTCACCTACGCGGCCCGGGCCGGCGTGAACGTGCGCGGCAACTCCGACGACTTCGCCGGCAGCCCCACGGGCACCGAGGTGGCCTTTGCGGGCGCTGCGGGCGTGCGCCTGCTCGAGGGAAAGATCACGCTGGGGCCCGAGTTCTTCGGGTCGACGGTGGTGACGGACGCCGACGCGTTCTTCAAACGCCGCACCTCGCCCTTCGAGGTCGTGTTCGGTGGGCACTTCCAGGCTGCCAAGCAGGTCAAGGTCGGCGTCGGCGTGGGCCCGGGCATGACCCGCGCGTTCGGTACACCCCAGCTCCGCATGCTGGCCGGTGTCGAATGGGTCGAGCCCGCGCCGGAGAAGAAGGCTCCGCCGCCTCCGGCGGATCGCGACGGCGACGGGATCTACGATCGAGAGGACGCGTGCCCGGACGTGCCCGGGGTGCGCACGGACGATCCGAAGACCAACGGGTGCCCGCCGCCTTCGGACCGCGACAAGGACACGATCATCGATCCGGAAGACGCGTGCCCGGACGAGCCCGGTGTGAAGACCGACGATCCGAAGACCAATGGTTGCCCGGCGCCCAAAGATACCGACGGCGACGGCATCCTCGATCCGGTCGATGCGTGTCCCGACGTGGCCGGCCCGGCCAACGACGACCCCAAGAAGCACGGCTGCCCGGTGGCGCGGGTCGAGAAGGGGCAGATCCGCATCCTCGAGCAGGTGCAGTTTGCCTACAACAGCGATCGGATCCTGAAAGCCAGCGACTACATCCTGGAAGCGGTGAAGAAGGTCCTGGAGGAGCACGCGCAGATCAAGCAGGTCGAGGTCCAGGGTCACACGGACAACAAGGGCGGCGACCAGTTCAACCTGGGCCTGTCCAAGCGCCGTGCGGCATCGGTGATGAAGTGGCTCACCAGCCGAGGCATCGACAAGAAGCGCCTGAAGTCCCAGGGCTTCGGCAAGAAGCAGCCGATCGACACCAACGATACCGAGGAGGGGCGCGCGAACAATCGGCGCGTCGAGTTCCACATCTTGGAGCAGGACAAGCCCGCGAACTGAGCTTCAGCCGCGGCGCCGCGGGGCGCGCCGGCGGGCGAAGGCCCAGGCGCCGGCGACCAGCAGCCACGCGGTGTTGCTGCTCGCGCGACGCGGCAGGTGACACGCGCAGCCGCCGGCCACGTCATCGTCGCCCGCAACGGGCTCGGCCGAGGCCCCTCCGCTCGGGGCCAGGCCGCCCGCGCCGCTCGAGCCGCCGGCTGCGGCCGAGCCAGCCGCGCCCGCGTTGCCGCCCGCCCCGCCGGTGCCTGCACCGGCGCTGCCGCCCGCTGCGCCGCCGCCGCCGCTGCCTCCGGCCCCGCCGCTCGCGCCGCCGCTACCCCCGCTGCCGCCCGTTCCGGTCGAGAAGCAGCCCGACGGATTGACGCTGCGCTTGTTCGCGCAGTCGGTGGGGGACGCGCAACTCGGCTCGGGCAAGTCGGGTGGCGCGCCGGACCCGCCGACGGTGGCGGGGTTCGGGTAGGCCAGCTTCACGCTGGGCCAGTACGCCGGGGTGCCGCTCGGGTACTCGACCCGACCGAAGACCTTCTCTTGATACGGCGCCGCGCCGCCGACCTTCGGGTTCCAGACCCCGCGGCTCGAGCTGTAGGTCGGGTTGGATGGGTTGTTCGAGTAGGCGAGGCCGTTGTACGCCCACACTGCCGTGTACCAGTGCTCGACGATGCTGGGCTGGTTGTCGCCCACGCACTTGGTGGCGCGCCACTTGCCGGCCAAGATCGACGCGCCCGTCGCCAGGTTGTAGATCGGCTCGGCGGCCACGCGCTTTCGGTCGAACCCCGGGGTCTCGCCCTTGTGCATGCCGCTGGTGACTTGCCCCACGCCGTAGCCGCAGTCGAACGAGATGATGGTTCGCGACGCGCCGCCGACCTGGTCGGCGGGTTGATCGGGCACGCAGAACTGGGTCCAGCCGCTCTCGGCCATGGCAATCGCCTTCAAGAGCTCGCAGGGGAAGCGCGCCGGGACGTCGTGATTCGCCTCGGGCTTGCCGCAGCCCTGACCGATGTCTGCGACCGCCGGCCCCTGGCTGCCCCAGGCCACCGGGCCCTTCGCCACCAGGTCGAAGATCGACTGCCACTCGGTCGGCGTGGGGTTCGTGCCCGGGGCCGCCTCGACCCCGCAGTTGTGCGAGTTCGCCGAGCTCGACAGGGTGTAGCTGGGGCAATAGGCGAAGGCCGCGCTGGGCAAGAGCATCAACCCTGCCGCGGCGGCGATGGCTCGCCGCCTCATGGCAAGAACCCCACGACGCTCAGCCGATGCCCGGGCGCTGCCGGCACGGGCGTGGCGTGTGCGCCCTCGGCGTCGGTCACGAACACCTGCGCGAAGTCGCCGGGGGTTCGATGGGTCAGCGCGACGTATTTCCCGCCGGCGCTCACCGCAGACACCTCGTCGAAGCCCGCCCCCAGCGGCCGACGGGGCCCGCGTCCGCCGAGCGTCACCGCGCCCCGCCCGTCGTTGACCAGCACGCCGCCGGTGGGCCACACGCTGGGCGTCACCCCCATGCCGTCGGCACTGGCAATTGACTCGCGCTTCGCGCTGTCGATGGACACCCGCTCGACCCCCCAGCCCGACGCTGCCAGGTTGGCATACACCAGCGAGCGCGAGGCCACGTCGACCGAGAAGTCTCGCGCCTGGGCCACGATGGGCTGAGCCAGCACGCGCACGCTGCCGCTGTCGATGCCGACCGCAATCAGATCCGCGCCCTGTTGCGAGACGCGGTACACGAACACTTCGCCGTCGAGCACCCCGGCGATGTGGGTGATGTAGCCCGAGAATGCGTGCACCGTGCGGATCGGCGCGCCTTCCGGATCGACCTCGTCGATGCGCAATGCGTCGGTGCGCAGCGCCCCGCTCGGGGACGCTGCCGGATCGAGCTCGGGCCCCGGCGTGCCGCGCTGAACCAGCACGCGCCCGGACGGCAGCACCCACGGTCGGGTCGCGTGCACGCAGCCTTCGGCCAGCACCCGGAGCTCAGCACCCGAGCCCATCGAGAAGAGCCAAGCGCCGAACGAAGGATCGCGTCGGCGCTCCATGTCCGCGACGACCACGGCCCGCTCGCCGCCCGGCAAGAGCGCGCCGCGGACTTCGCCGTCGGGCGCGTGCGGCAGGCGGGCGACCACCTGGGGCGCCAGTGGTGACCCGGGCCGCGTCCGAAGCAAGCTGCTCTCGGTGCTGCCGGGCGCGGTGGCCAAGAGCACGAGCTGCGGCAGCGGCGCGGCGGTGGCTGCCTGCGCGGTGGCGGCCGGCTGCGGCTCGGCGGCCCGCTCGCCGGGGGTCGCGTCGCAGGCCAGGGCGCTGCACGCCAGCACAAGCCCGAGAGTGAGGCGCATGACGACGGAGAAAGATAGCACCCGGAGCGCCCACGGGTCACGGTAGAATGCGGCGCTTTCGGACAATGGCCTACCTCGCGGTCCTCGCCAAGCTCGACGCCGAGCGCAAGCGCACCTTCGGGGCCGTGGCCACCGTCTCGCGGCTGGAGCTTGCCCAGTTCGACAAGGTCGAGGCGGTGCTGACCTGGCTCGAGGCGCACGAGCCCAAGGTGGTGGTGTTCGACGCCGCCGTGGTGCAGGCCGAGAAACTCTGCCGAAAGGTGCGCTCGAAGAAGAACCTGGCGAGCGTGCCGATCATCGCCATCGCGGAAGAGCCGACCGACGCCCTGGTCGAGCGCCTGTACGCGCAGGGCGCCGACGACGTCATCCCGAGCGCGCTCGGCGCTTCGCTGGTCGCGCGCCTCAAGGCGCTGCCCGACCGCGAGACCCTGACCCAGGCGACTCATGGAATTGCCGTGGTCGCGGACAAGGACCACGGTCGCTGTGACGTGATCGGACGCGTGCTGATGAACGCCGGGTACGACGTGAAGTTCGCCCTCGACGACGTCGCGCTGCGCTACTACACGCAGCAGAACAAGCCGCGCTTGGTGGTGGTCAGCGCAGAGCTGGGGGACACCCGCAAGTTCGTGGAAGAGGCCCAGAAGAAGGGCCTCGACGCCGCCTGGGTCGTGATGGCGTCGCGCCGTGACCTGGTCAAACACGCCGAGTTGCTCGAGGGCATCGACCGGCTCACGGTGGTCGCCAGCAGCACGCCGCCCGAGAACGTGCTGTTCACCTCGAACGAGCTGTTGCGGCAAGGCGGCCCGCCCAGCCGCGAGCACGAGCGCGTGCTGTACGGCACCATCGTTTCGTACAAGCCCGCCGGCGGCGACCAGCACGATGTCGGTTTCACCTACAACATCAGCTCGGGCGGGCTCTATGTCCGCACGCTCTCGCCCCCCAAGGACTCGCTGGTGTGGCTCGAGCTTCGCCCGCCCCGCGGCAAGCGAAGGGTGTGCTTCGAGGCCAAGGTGGTGTGGCGGCGACCGTACGATCCGGCGTCGGGGGCCGCGGTGCCCCCCGGCTTCGGCGTGATCCTCACCGACGGACTGGGGTCGAGCGTCGAGCTGTGGAAGACGCAGGTCGAGGCGTTCGTGCGCTCCACGCGGCGCGGGCCTGCCGCCGTCGCGCGGCTGCTCGACCAGACGCTGTCCGATCCGCGGGCGAGCCAGCCGGAGCTCGATCGCCCGAGCGAATCGCACATCGCAGCGATCCCGGTGTCGCTTCCGCCGCAGGCGCTCGAGCTGGCTCAGGCGGCAGTGCCCGCACCTGCGCCTGCCGCGGTCCCGGTGATCGAGCCGCTTGCCGAGCTCGAGCCACCTGCCGAGCCCGAGCCGCCTGCCGTGGTCGAGCCAGCCCCCGAGCCCGAGCTCCCCCAGGCCGCAGCCGAGGCTCCAGCGATCCCCGCGCTCGCGGCGCCCGCTGTCGTGCCGCCCCCCCGCCGCAGCTCCACGCTCGCCTGGGTCGCGCTCGCAGCGCTGCTGCTCGTGGCCGCAGCCACCGCCCTGGTCTTGCTCGAGCTCGGGCCCTTCGCCAAACCCAAGGCCGGGGTCGCGATCAGCGTGCCCGCGACCTCGGTGCGGACCACGCCGTCACCAGCGTCGTCGCCCATCGCGCCGTCGCCGTCGGCGCCGCTGCCCGCGCCCAGCGTGTCGGCGGCGCCTGTTGCGGTCGACGCTGCAGCGGCCGCCGCGGCCGACCCTGGCGACGGCTCCGAGCTGAGCTGGGACGAGGGCTATCTCGCGGTGCGGTCGGCGGCGAACGTGGACGTGTATGCCACCGGCTTCAAGCTGGGCCCCACCAACCGCAAGAACAAGTCCAAGTGCGGGCTGAAGTTCGTGCGGCTGGGGGAGAAAGACCCCCCGCGCTGGCTGACCGCGGGCCGCACGGTCGACGTGAAGTGCAGGGCTACGACCGAGCTCGAGCTGACTCCGGACTGAGCCCGGCGATCACGCGCAGCATGTCCTCGGGGACCTCGGCGGAAAAGCGCACCTCTGCCTCGGTGCGCGGATGCACGAAGCCCAGCTCCCGGGCATGCAGCATCAGCCGGGGCGCGTCGATGCGCGGCCCCGCGGCGCCGCGCACGTAGACCCGCTCGCCCACCAGCGGGTGACCCGCCTCGGAGAGGTGAATGCGGATCTGGTGCGTGCGGCCGGTCTCGAGCCGGCACTCGACCAGCGTTGCGCCCACGAACCGCTCGAGCACCGAAACGTGCGTGACCGCCGGCTGACCGAGCTTCGGGTTGTCGGTCGACCCGCGCAGCCCGTCTCCGCGGTCCTCGACCAGGCGCGAGCGGAGCGTGCCCGCCGGGCAATCGCCATGCACGAGCGCCACGTAGCGGCGATGCACGCTGTGCACCCGCAGCTGCTGCTTCAGGTGGCGCTTGGCGGGCAGGGTGCGCGCGAACATCACCAGGCCGCTGGTCTCTTTGTCCAGCCGGTGCACCACCCCCAGCGGGGGCTGCGCGCGACCGTCGCGTCGAACCAGATCGCGCCTTACCCGATCGATCAGCGTGCCCTGCTCGCCGGGTTCGAAGGGCACGGTGCTGATGCCGGCGAGCTTGTCCACCACGACCACGTCGCGATCGGCGTGGACGATGCGACTGTCGGCCGAGTCGCGGTTCGGTCGGGGTGCGGCCAGCCTGAGCTCGACGCGCTGCCCCGCCGAGACGGTCGCACCGATGTCGGTGACCACTCGCCCGTCGAGACGGACCTTCCCGGTCTCGATCGCCCGCCGCACGCGGGACCAAGCGCACCCCGGGCAGGCGTCGCGCACCGCGCGATCCAGCCGCTGCCCGTCGGCCACGGCGGCCACCACGAAGTCGGCGTCGGTGAGCTCGGCGGAGGTCACGGGTCGTTCTGCGGCGCTCCGAGCATGGCCCACAGGGTCGCACGCGAGAGCGGCCCGGCAGAAGGACAAAAGCGCTAAGATGCGCCGCGCCCGGGCCCCCGCCCAGGCGCGCGAACGGAGAAGTCACCGATGATCGAATGGGGCGAGCAACACCTGGCCATCCGCGATGCGTTTCGTCGCTTCGTCGACGCCGAGATCAAACCGCGGCGTGAAGAGCTGGAGCACGGCGACACGCCGCCGTACGAGGTGCTCCGGAAGATGTTCGCCACCTTCGGTCTGCGCGACATGTCGCTGATGCGCTACGAGGCCGATCTGGCCAAGGCCGACAAGGCTGCCGACGGCAGCGACGAGAAGGTGGGCAAGGCGAACCCCATGGCGGGCGAGATGGCCGCGATGCAGATGATCCCGATCATCGAGCTGTCGCGGCACAGCCCGGGAATGGTCACAGCGCTGGGCGTCAGCGCGGGCCTGACCGCCGGCACCATCATGAGCCGCGGCACCCGCGCTCAGAAAGAGCGCTGGGCGAAGGACCTGCTCACCCTGGACACGATTGGCGCCTGGGCCATCACCGAGCCGGGCTCGGGCTCGGACGCGTTCGGGCAGATGAAGGCCAGCGCGCGCCGCGTCGAGGGCGGCTACGTGCTGAACGGCAACAAGACGTTCATCACCAACGGGCCCTGGGCCGACACCATCGTGTTCATCTGCAAGCTCGACGAGGGCAACGACCCGAAGGATCGCAAGGTGCTGTCGTTCGTGCTCGAGAAGGGCATGAAGGGTCTCGACCAGACCAAGCCGTTCCGCAAGATGGGGATGCACAGCTCGCCCACCGGGGAGCTCTTCTTGAGCGACGTGTTCGTCGAGAAGGACCGCCTCTTGGGTGAGACCGAAGAGGTCTCGTATCGCACCGGGGCCAAGGACACCTTCAAGTCCGAGCGCACCGGCGTGGTGGCCATGGCGCTGGGCATCGTGCAGCAGTGCCTCGACCTGTCGGTCGAGTACGCCAAGACCCGCGTCCAGTTCGGACGCCCCATCGGCGACTTTCAGCTGATTCAGCTCAAGCTGGCCAAGATGGAAGTGGCGCGCATGAACATCCAGAACCTGGTGTTCCGGATCATCGAGCTGGCCGGTGCGGGCAAGGCCATGACGCTGGCCGAGGCGTCGGCCTGCAAGCTGTACTGCGCCCAGACGGCGACGGAGGTGGCGCTGGAAGCGGTGCAGCTCTTCGGCGGCAACGGCTACACCGCGGAGTACCCGGTGGAGCAGCTGGCGCGCGACGCGAAGGTGCTGCAGATCTACGGCGGCACCGACGAGATCCAGATTTCGCAGATTGCGCGCAGCTTGCTCGGGTGACGCGCGGGGGTCATCCCCCGCCATGCGCGTCGGCAGACCAGCCGGCGCTGACGCTTGCGGTCGTGCTCGGTCGCGGCGCCTCACTGCGATGGGTGCGGAGCGTCGCCGTCGTCGACGCCGGGCCGGATGATGCGGCGCGGCTCGGCGGGCAATAGCCCGAGCTCGTAGGACGTCCGGCGCGCGGCGGCGCCGTCGAGGAAAGGCGCGATCTCGATGGGGAAGCCGCAGGCGCAGCCGACGCACCCTTGCACGCGCGGGGTCAAGCGGCGAATCGCGGCGATGGTGCGGTCATCGGCGGGCGAGTTCTGGGCGCGCTCGATCAGGAACATGGCGGCGAACACGCGCCCGCTGGGACTTCGGCTGCGCAGAACGTTGCGCAGGATGTCGAAGCGCCCGGCGTCCGCCAGCAGGCGCGCGGCCGCATGCCCTTCCGTCTCGGCTGCCGTGATCCCCGCGCGGACGGCGAACTCCGTCGGTATCCGCGCGTTGGTGAGCAGTCGGTACCCGGTTTCCAACGCCTCAGGGACATCGACTGCGGGCGCCGGGCCGAGCATCTCCACGCGGTACGCTTCGGCCTGTGCGACGACCGCGGAGTTCTCGCCATCGGCTTCGAGGCCGCGCGGCGTGAAGCGAAGGCGGACGAGCTCGCGCGCGTAGTCTTCAGTCGCATCCCGCGGCAGATCGCCCCTGCAGTGCGCTCGCCAGCGCATGGTCCTCGAGCGGAAGGTCTCGCCGGACACGTCGCACGAGAGCCAGCCGCCGGGGACGCTCAACCGTTCGTCGGACACGTCCAGGTCGGGAACCTTGGTATGGAGGTCGGCAATGGCTAGACCTTGCTCGAGCTCGTCGGGAGTGAGCGCGCCGTCCGATCCGTCCGGGCGGGGCGGGACGAGGTGTCGCGCCGCAGCGATCACGTCGTCCGACTGCAGCGCTGCCTTGAGCCGCCGGATCAGCACGAAGTCGCGCGCCATGTATCGCGCCCTGGTGAAAGCAACACCTCGGGCCTCGAGCTCGCGCTGGATCACGAGTCGCTCATCCTCGTCGCTGCGCTGACCACACGGGGAGCGCAGGGTGGCGAGCACCAGCCCCAGGCACAGGACGGCCAACACCGACCAGGCAGCACGCGCACGGCGTGTCGCTGGCCTTGGCCCCTCGCGCATCACAGTGAGTCCCACCCGTTCGACCGATCTTGCCGTCACGGCTGACATGGCGCAAGCGCCGGTGCGGATCCTCCAGCGGTGCGCCCGCCAACGCGGGGGCGGTGACAGCGGCGGTGCCCGTGGCGGGATCTGTCCCCCGTCGGAGCCGCTTCGGAACACCCGGCGGGGTGGGACTTCCCAGGAGCCGCTTCGGAACACCCGACGGGGTGGTCGTCAAAGAGCGAGGCGGCGCGATGGCCTTGATTTCTTGCTACGCGGTGAGCGGCATTGCTGGGTGACGGCGCAGAAGGCGGAGCGGTCCAGCGGTGGCGGTGAGCGTGGCGAGGAGGAACTCGCGCATCACCACACGCAAAGGCCGGGTGCGCTGTTCTTCGCTGCGCAGCGTCACGCCCCGGCAGAGCACGGTAGGCTCGAGACGAAGTAGCGGTCCTTGCCCAACCCGATGCCGCATCGCGCGGTCCCGAGCTCCGCCCACGCAGCGCTGCTCGACCACTGCGCCGACTCGCAGCTGCGACGCTCAAGCCAAGACCGCCAATGCGGCCCGAAGCAGCGGCTCGACGTCGAGGTCGACGCCTTCGTTTCGCACCCGCGCGACGGCCTGCTTCGCTTGTTTCGAGCGGAAGCCCAGGTTCGTCAGCGCGGACAGCACCTTGGAGCACGCCCGGTCTTCGGCCTGCTTCTTCGCGATGTGCGTTTCGCCGAAGACCTCTCGCGCGCGATGAGCGTTGTGAGCCTTGCAGAGCAAAGCGAGGTTATCGACCGTGGGCGGCCCTCCACGGGCGAAGGGCTGCTTGTGCTCGAGGGTGATGTAGCGCTTCTCGCTGCACCGATGACCGTGCTCGTCGACGAAGGTGCACTGGAAGCTGTCGCGCTCCCAGCTTGATTCTGCGTTCAACGCCAGCCGTCCGGTTGGCCGCCTGCGACTGCTCCCACGGGCGAGCGAAATCAACCGGCCCGGCCGGACGGTCTATTTCGACCGGCACGTGTCGTGACCCCGCCCTGAGCCCCCGCCGAGCTCGCGGCTGGCCGGCGCCCATCCGGCGCTTCAGCTCCGCGGCGAGCAGTTCGTCGATGGCGCGCTCGAAGAGGGAGGCCAGGTCCCCGGTCGACACGGCATGACTCAGGAGGTTCTGCGCGAGCTCGAGCTTCTGGCGAAGCTCGGC
>Ga0073899_10005360_pt1 | contig 11163 bp, 9 predicted proteins | sample KloWWTmetaKNB5Ph_FD_88975 | JGI IMG/M metagenome (GOLD analysis project Ga0073899, IMG submission 88975) | Active sludge microbial communities from Klosterneuburg, Austria, studying microevolution and ecology of nitrifiers - Klosterneuburg... | ecosystem: Engineered > WWTP > Aerobic digester >...
AAAATCAGTGCAACAATGCTGAAACAGGCCAGCAATAACATATGTCCTACCCGGTCGAGCTGGACTTGCAACGGAGTTTCTCCACTTTCGGCAGTCTCCAGCAGTTTAGCGATATGGCCGAGTTCCGTTTCCATGCCGGTATTAACCACCAATGCGCGACCGGAACCGCCTGTTACGCTGGTACCAAGAAAAACCATATTTTTTCGCTCAGCCAAAGCTGTTTCTGGAGGCAGATTATCCGTGAACTTGTTTACAGCTTGCGATTCACCCGTGAGCGGTGCTTCGTTGATGCGTAGAACAGAAGCCTGAATCAGGCGGGCATCCGCAGTAACTAGATCCCCTCCTTCTAGCAGAAGAATATCGCCCGGAACAATTTCGGTTGCAGCAACCACCACGCTATGGCCATTGCGCACTACGCGACAATGAGGCGCTACCATATCAGCCAACGCGGCAGCAGCCTTTTCGGCACGATATTCTTGAATGAAACCAATCAGCGCATTCAATATTACGATGGCAATAATAGCGATGCCATCTACAGTTTCACCCAGCGCTGTTGAAACAGCTGCTGCGCCAATCAATACCCAAATAACCAGGCTTTTAAACTGACTTGCCAAAATAGCAAAAGCTGAAAATCGCTTACCCTTTCGTAGTTTATTAGGCCCATTCCGGACGAGCCGATCAACCACTTCTTCATCAGTAAGTCCCCGTTCCACATCGGTTGCAATGAGGTGTTCGAGTTCGGCTATTGATTGGCTATGCCATGCATTCATAGTTTATTTCTCATTGGCTTGCAGGCACGGTATAAAGCGATGGCTCCGACCACTGTGCGATAACGGGTAGTCTCCTCCACTGGATGGAATCCGGCATCTGCTATAAAAACCGGCAATAAACCCAGAATGTTATCGTGAACCTCTTCAGCCCACCGCATTACCAGAGAGATTAGCCGCATGACTGAATCGTGCGGTTTGCCGAAGTCCGCAATATGCAACTCACCACCGGGCTTCAACACGCGAAATGCTTCTCTGAGTGCTTGCTGTTTATCTTCCCGCGTCAAATGATGCAGCATCAGGCTGGCGAAAACGTGATCAAAACTTTCGTTCAGATAGGGTAGACAAGTTGCCGTACCCTGTTGCAGGACGATAGGCTCTCCTGCTTGCTCGGCCTTCCTTCGTGCGATGTCCAATATCTGAGGATTCATATCAAGACCATTTTCTCCGGTATCCGGTTGAATTTGTTTGATCATCAGAGTAAGTGTGCCCGTACCGCAACCCACATCCAGCACATTTTGACTAGGCTGGATGCGGGCTTGCGCGATCAATGCAGTCTTAATTCCCGATTCAGGGAATAAGCGCCGCATTATCGGATCGTACCAACGCGTCAACCAGTGGAAATGAAACGCCGGGATATAGCGAGGGGAATTCTTCATGATGATAAACCTCCCATCTTTTCAGCTTTAAGTGAATGCCGAATTGAGATTTCCTTGACAAGTGCATAGATTGCTGGAAATACGATCAATGTTAGTATTGTAGCGGAAACCATACCGCCCACCATCGGGGCAGAAATGCGCCTGATCACTTCGGAACCTGTGCCGCTACTAAACATAACCGGGAGCAGACCCACAACGCTCCCAGCAATGGTCATCATTACAGGTCGTATCCGATATACCGCCCCTTGCACTACCGCTTCGTAAAGATCCTCGACAGTGACTTTACTACCAGCAGCTTCGCGCCTTGCAGTCACATCCTTGAACGCCTGATCAAGAAACTCGAGCATAACCATTCCAGATTCAGCCGCAATGCCGACGAGGCCGATGAAACCAATCGCTGCTGCGATGCTCATGTTGTAGTCGAGCCAATACATCAACCAGATACCCCCGACTAAGGAAAAAGGTACCGATAGCATTACTATCAATGTCTCTGTGAGACGATTGAAATTCAGATATACAAGCAGGAATACCATCAGAAGAGTGATTGGCACCACTACTTTCAGTTTTTCGCTGGCCCGCTCCATGTATTCGAATTGCCCGCTCCAGGTGGCATAGTATCCGGGTGGAAATTGCACCTGTTCGCGCACTGCTTTCTGTCCGGCTGTAACGTAGCTGCCGATATCACGATCACGAATATCAACAAAAATATACGCGGACAGTAGTGCATTCTCCGTACGAATGCTTGGCGGGCCTTTGACAAGGCTGATTCGTGCAAGCTGGCCAAGCGGAATCATCGTCGCTCCCATGGTTGGAACCAGCACCTGAGTAGCAATTGCCTGCGGATCGCTGCGTAGCTCGCGTGGATAGCGTACGGTAACACCAAAGCGTTCCCGGCCTTCAACCGTGGTCGTCACCATCTCGCCGCCAAGCGCTGCTGAAATCACAGACAATAAATCGCCGACAGCCAATCCATATCGGGCAAGTTCAAGACGATCGGGCTCAACATCAAGATAGTAGCCGCCGGTTGTGCGTTCCGCATAGGCGCTACTGGTTCCTGGCACTGTTTTTACAGCTGCCTCAATCTGCTTGGCAAGTTTTTCAATCTCGCCCAAATCCTTGCCGAACACTTTGATTCCGACGGGTGTGCGTATGCCGGTGGCAAGCATATCGTTCCTATTTTTGATCGGCATCGTCCAGGCATTACTGACTCCTGGCATTTGTAATACTTGATCCAATTCGGCGATCAACTTGTCGATGGTCATGCCTGGACGCCATTCGCTTTCCGGTTTCAAATTAATGATGGTTTCAGTCATTTCCAGCGGCGCTGGATCAGTAGCGGTATTAGCGCGTCCGGCTTTTCCCAATACCGATGCCACCTCGGGAAAGCTTTTAATGATTTTATTCTGTGTTTGCAGGATTTCTCCAGCCTTGGTTACGGAAATACCCGGAAGTGTCACTGGCATGTAAAGCAGCGTACCTTCATTCAATGTTGGCATAAATTCTGTCCCCAACTTGAGCGCTGGATAGACAGTAATCCCAACTACCACGATTGCTACCATGACAATGACTTTTTTCCACTGCAACACCCTTGCCATTACAGGCCGATAGAGCTGGATCATGATGCGACCCAACGGATTATCTTGCTCGCGCGGAATGCGGCCACGAAGCAGAAGCAGGATTAGAGCTGGTACCAAAGTGATCGAAAGCAACGCAGCGCCAGCCATGGCAAACGTTTTGGTATATGCAAGCGGGTGAAACATGCGCCCTTCCTGCGCTTCGAGCACAAACACCGGTATAAACGATACCGTGATGATCAGCAGGCTGAAAAATAACGGTGGGCCGACTTCCTTGCAGGCTGCAATGACAGCCTCCGTGCGCGATTCATCGGGAGCGAGTCGCGCAAGATGTTTATGCGCGTTTTCGACCATGACGATGGCAGCATCGGTCATTTCTGCGATCGCAAGCGCAATGCCTGCGAGACTCATGATGTTGGAATTGATGCCAAGGTGAAACATTCCAATGAAGGCGATCAGCACACCGATCGGAAGCATAATGATTGCCACCAACGCACTGCGCACATGCATGAGAAAAACCACACATACCAGCGCCACGATTATGATCTGTTCGATAAATACTTCGTTTAGCGTCGCGATGGCGCGGTGAATCAGCTCTGAGCGATTGTAGACAGGCTGAATCGAAACACCTTCCGGTAAGCCGGGTGCGATTTCGTCGATCTTTTTTTCGAGATTATGGGTAACATTGAGTGCATTCTCACCATGTCGTGCTACTGCAATACCCGAGACGACTTCTCCTTCTCCGTTGAATTCAGTGATGCCACGGCGCTCATCAGGAACTAATTCCACTCGAGCAACATGACTCAGCAATACCGGCATACCCTCGTGTGCCTTCACAACCAGATTCTCAAGGTCGCTAATTCCGCGCAGATAGCCCTTACCGCGAACCATATACTCGGTCTCCGTCAGTTCGATCACTCGTCCTCCAACGTCGCGATTGCTGCTGGCGATAACCTCAGAAATTGTTTTGAGTGATATTCCGTAAGCTTGAAGGCGTCGCGGATCTACAGTAACTTGGTAGTTTTTTACAAATCCGCCTACACTCGCCACTTCCGACACGCCATGTGTTGCAGTCAACTGATAACGCAAAAACCAGTCTTGAATAGCTCGCAATTCGTCGAGTGCGTGATTCTTGGCAACTAGCACATATTGGTAAACCCAACCAACCCCCGTTGCATCCGGGCCGAGCGAAGGCCTAACATTTTCTGGTAACCGGTTTGCCGCGAAGCTCAGGTATTCCAGTACTCGCGAACGCGCCCAGTAGATGTCGGTTCCATCTTCAAAGATGACGTATACAAACGATACACCGAAATTTGATATCCCTCTGACAACCTTTGATTTTGGCACACTTAACATAGCTGTAGTCAGCGGATAAGTAACCTGGTCTTCGACCACCTGCGGCGCCTGTCCGGGATATTCCGTGTAGATGATGACCTGTACATCCGATAAATCTGGTATTGCGTCGATAGGCGTCTTCAATACTGCATACACGCCCCAAGCCACCACAAAAAAGGTTCCAAGTAGTACCAGAAAGACATTTCGTACCGACCATTCGATTATATTGCCAACCATCTTAGTGCCCTCCGTGAGCGTTGGTGCCAAGGCTGGAATCCGCTGGCTGAATGTGCACGATGGCATACTCACCGGCTGATTCCTCGGCGATTTCGAATATAACCTGTTGCCCAAGCTTCAGTGAACGAAGTAACGCTGGATCAGAAACGTGGAAATCCATTGTCATCGAAGGCCACTGAAGACTGGTGATCGGCCCATGAGCCAGTGTGACTGTTGCATGGGAAAAATCAATGGCATTGATGGTTCCTTCACCACGATGTGTTTTTGACGGCGATGTCTTAACAAACGAGCCAGTTCCAGTTTCCTTTTTTTCATCCGGCTGTTGGTGGCCTCCGTGACCAAAGCCACTCAGAACCGCCTTGAGATTACTTTCTGCATCAATCAGGAAATTAGCTTTAACCACAATGGTTTCTCCAGCATTAATTCCCCCTAACACCTCAGCATAGCCATCGGCATGCATACCCAGTTTGACCGTACGCGGCTCAAATCGGCCTGCACCGAGATCCACCAACACCACCCGGCGGGTTCCAGTATCCAACACAGCTGAGTCGGGTATTGCCAGTACCTTGTCTTTGCTATGAGATGAAGCGAACTCCACGCGCGCATACATGGCAGGTTTCAGCAAACCATCGGGATTGGGAAGTACAACACGTACGATGGCAGTACGCGTCTCCGGTGTTACCGTGGGATAGATGAAAGCGATTTCACCGTTGAATACTTTGTTCGGATAAGAGTCCACCCTGATTGTGGCCACCTGACCTTGATGCACCATTCCAAGATCCTGTTCAAATACGTCAGCTAGCATCCACACACTGGATAAATCAACAATCTGATAAAGCACCTCTCCAGGCATAAAGCGTTGACCCATGACTGCCTTCTTTTCCAGCACCACACCATCGGCTTTAGAGCGCAATGTCATATACTGCCGCACTTCTCCGGTTTGCTGCAGGCGTTGTAACTCGGTTTCCGCAATATCCCAATTGCGTAGTTTCTGCAATGCGCTGGCAACCAATCGCTGCATGGAGGACCGCACATCGGTATCGCTATCAGCGGTGGATTGCAATCCTCTTATCGCAATCAAGTATTCCTGTTGCGCGGTAATCAAATCAGGACTGTATACATCCATTAATGCATCGCCTTTTTTCACTACCTGACCCGTAGTGTTTACATAGAGCCGCTGGATCCAACCCTCAAATTTGGTCACTAACGTGTATAGCTTGCGCTCATCTGCCTGTATCGTTGCCACAGCTCTAATAGTGCGAGTCAGTTCACGTAATGTTGCGGTTTCAGTCCGCACCCCTAGCTTTTGAATTTTTTCGGTGCTTATTTTTACGATGGTTTGATCCGATGGAGATTCTTCTCCCTCATAGACCGGCAGATAATCCATTCCCATTGGATCTTTTTTGGGTACCGGGGAGGTGTCTGGTAAACCCATTGGATTGCGATAATATAAAATCTTTTTTTCGGTGTTGGGTGTTTCGGATAAAGCAACACCGGGTGATCTTTGTGATTGCGTACTACCCCACCAATAACTTGCAAACAGTGCAGTTGTAATCGCAACTCCAACCATAATTAGCTTAACGACGGATTTCATAGGAATCTCCATAATCGGTAACAGTTAGTGCTGTTTCTTGCCAGCCAGTAAATCAATCTCCGCCACTGCTTTGTTGTAATTCGCCATCGCGGTAATGAGATTGGCCTCAAAATCAAATACTGTCATCTGATTATCGAGCAATGTCAGAAAATCAACCCGGTTCACCTGATAAGCAGCCAATGCGGATTCAACCGTCAATTTCGCTTGTGGCAAAATGGCGGTTTGATAGAGCTTGACCGATTTCAGGCTTTGCTCGGCGATAGCGATTTGCTGACGCAGTCTTGCTGTGATTTCATTCGTTTGTGCCTGATATAAACTGATTGTCTGATCGCGCAATGCTTGAGATTCCATAATACGCGGCTCTATTTTATTGCCACGCCATACCGGCAGATTGACGGCTACCGTCATGCTAACCATGTCGTCGCGCCTCGTACCATCCATCATGTTGTCACGCTGGCCATACGAAAGACGCACATCGAAATCCGGATAGTACGCCCTGCGCGCTAAATCAATGGATTTCTCATTACGTGCAATCAGGCTTTGCAATGCAAGCAATTGTGGGCGTTGCGCTATCGCTTCTTGTTGAAATGTCTCCAGATTAAGCGGCACTTCTTGAATTTGTAGTGGCACCGGAATCGGAATCTCACCTTTCGTGTTGCGTCCCAGGGTGCGAATCAGTTCCGCTTCAAACACTGGCTGTTCGCGCGCCAATACTAATAACCTGTCCAGCATTCTCGATACTTGTGTTTGTGCTTTCAGTACATCCGCCTGACTGCCTTGTCCAACTTGGTAGCGTTCTTCAGCAATGCGCAAAAAACGTTCGAGTGTTTGTTTATTTTTTTCAGCCAATTTGATCATTTCCAGCGTAAGCCCGAGATCAAAGTAAGCTGTTTTAAGATCGTGCACAACACGATTAACCGTTTCATGATAGCCCTGCTCAATGGCTTCGGCATCCTTGGCGGCAACATCTTTACGCAAGCCGCGCTTTCCCGGAAAAGGCAAACGCTGGGATAGACCGATCATTTTCATGGTCATATCCTCGCGGTTGAATGGTGAAGATGCCAACGGTGCATTGATTACGCCAGCCTCAAGCATGGGGTCATCCAGCGCTTCCGCTGGTGATACTCTCTGCTGAGCAGCTTCACGTTCTTGATACGCAGCCTGAATCTCCGGATTATTTTCCAGTGCTTCTGCAATCAAACTTGGGAGCAGCGTCACGTTGTGGGAGTTGGATGCTGTTAAAGTTGCCTTTGTAGCAGACTGTGCAAAAATTGCTGTACCAGCCCTGTTTAAAATATCTTCCTTACCCTGAGCATTTGCCGGAAGTACGATAACAGCAAGCACTGCCGCAACAATTCTGCCGGGAATCACTGCGAACTCCCGGTGGAATTTTGCTTACTCAATTTTACGATGACGTAATTGGAAGCTTCTTTTTCAAGAGAGAATTCAACGATATCGCCTTCTTTAATTTTAGTAGCCAATGAGCGTTCCTTCAGGCGAAAGGGCATAGTCATTCTTGGCCAATTTAGTGCAGCGATCGGGTCATGATTTATTTTTATTGTGGCGTTGGATTGATCGACCTGCAGCACCACACCCCTTGCAAAAATGAGATTGGAAGAAACAGACGATTCTTTATTGGATATTTGTGCCAAGTTGTTGCTTGTGTTATCAGTAATGTCGGATACTGAGTCAATTGGAATTGGTTGTGTAATCCAATCTGCAAGTGACAGAGCAGACATACAGGCAAAGATTAACGACAGTAATAATTTAAAAGAAAATGAAAGGGACATACTAACCTCCTAACTGTTGTATCACCAAAACTTATCAGTCTAGTAATAGACAATAATGGCAATAGCTTGCGCATTGCAAAATCTTGCGTAGCAATTACTTAAACGCAGGATTAATCTGAATTGATATTTTTTGCCTGGATTACAGGCGGATTTTTAAAGGGGGTTAGCTAGCGGAGGATGTTGCGGCTGTTCGGATACAAATGAAATAAAACTTGGACTCAATGAAGTAATAGCGGAAGTGTCGTTAGTTTGCATGACAGCAGTGTAGCCAGACAGGATCGGCGTATTACTGTATGCGTTACAAGAGGTATCATCGCACGGCAGACTTGCTAACAAATGATCGGTTGTATTATCTGCTGTTTGCTTATGACAAGCATCATGATGATGGCTGTCGATAGCTTTCGTCGATATGTTGTGATGACTGTTGATATTGTTTTCTTGCACACACACTGACAAAGCAGCCGCTGCAGCGCCTTGCAATGGAAGCCACAGCATAAAAAAAACCAATAGCCATTTGTAGTTGCGTCTTTTCATTTGTTTATTATAAACAATTTCAAGCTTATCACTAGACAAAAATTAAGTAGCTCAATCGTGCTGCTTCATCAATCGAATATTACTTAATCTCTTCAGCCATTTTGCGATGGGAATCGGCCATATCCGTATTTGCTTTCGCAGCTTGCTCGTATGCATTAATTAGGTTTCGACAGTGTGCCTGCAAATCTAACGCTTGTCTACCATAGTGGGAAGAATTTGACTCGTATCCTTCAAGCATTTTCTTATGTTCTTGTGCTTTTGACAGCATTTCTTTTGCAGCATCTTCATAATGCTTAGCTAGTGCATTATGGTCAGTAGGACTTTTTGCTTCCTGAATAGCTTTAGTCATATCCATTGGGTGTGGATTCATTTGTGCACATGAAGCTAATAAACTTAATAAACCAACAGCAATTAAAATTAAGATTTTGTTTTTCACAATAGTTCTCCATAATAAAAATTAATATAGCCCAATAGAACCATAATACTACTATAGTTATAGATCTTTGCACGACAAAAAGTAAGACAAAGTTGATGAATGATCTAATTTAGGTGGACTCAAGGATGAAGTGGAATTTTATTATGAGCTTTTCAGATTTTGATGTCGCCCACCGCACGCGTAAAGATCTCATATCGTAACTACCTAATTTATAACCTCGAGCTTTAGTAATTTTCTCTGCTTTCCATACCCCCATTATTTTCGTTCTGAAGGATTCTCTGTACATTTATAACGATCAATTTTTTTGTCAGTTTATTAATCTTAATCGCAGGATCGCCTTTAACTTTAATTAAGGCATAAGTATTTAACATTACCTATACGTAACATAAGTCTTTTATTCACAGCCTTTTCCACGAAATTTGTGGATAACGCATAGAACTGACTTAATCCATATAAACGCCAGGTATTTTATTGTTTTCCGTGATAAAACGGTTTTCTAGCCAATTCGCCCATTTAACAGCCCTGACAATCAAATCGGTACGATACTTTGCATTATATTTTGGAGTACGCGAATGATAATTGGCTGCTCTCGTCCAAATATCGCCTTTATCATTTTTGATATGTAAACGCACACGCCATGCGGCCAGATCATAGGCATAACAACCCGTATTTGCTACGTGATCAGGCTTAATGCCATATTTGGATAAATCTTGAAGAAACAAAGTATTAAACTGCATCGAGCCAACATCGTGAGTACCGTTACTATTACGCACCCACTGACCCGGTTTACCGCCTTCTTTTTCGGCTATCGCCAGTAAGATATTGGCTGGTATTTCATACTTAATGGCTGCTGTGATTGAGCACACTACTCTTTCTTGTACATCTGGCGGCAAATCCATCATCGAGCGAATTGCTTGAATGCCTTATCCATATTATTTACCCCCTCCTCGCGAAATATTGTTCATACCTGACGATTCCTGAGCCTGGCCTTTTTCTATGGCACTCCGTAAGGCATCCGTCCCTGCACTCCTTGCCGCTGTCAGCCGACCGGCTGCCAGCGTGCCACCATAAGACGCAACGGCTGCCGCCGTACCGGCCGCTGCCATAAAGCCATCGGCGCCATAACTACCAATTCCGACAGTCGAACCTATGCTACTACCCGTTATAATGCCAGCCAGCAACAATGGCAATCTGGAAATCAATACAAAAAATGCAATCGTAAAAATCAGCATGACCGCCAGTTCTTCATAATTCAGAACGTTTTTACCCATTTTGGCGTAGAAACTGGATAACAAGTCACTGCCGATACCAACGATCAGGAGCATCACAAATAGCTGAATACCAACACCCAGAACTGTTTTAAAGTAATTTATGGCGATATCGGATGTCCAGCGTGCGCCGCCAAAGCCTAAAAAGAAGATACCAGCATACAACAGTACCCAGGAGGAAATTAGCAAGAGCAGCATGTTTACTGCAATGACAGCGATTACGATCAAGATGATTAAAGATATGATGATTGCAATCAAACTGTCTATTGGTTGCATCAATGTTAGGTTACTCGTCGCCTGATTCCAGATTAAAACACCTGTATTCATAATACTGGAATAACTTGTGTTGCCAGGTAAGCCTGCCGCGCTATTACCTAGTTGTTGCATCGAAGCTATAATGGTACCCGCAATATTGTGGCCTGATACTGCGTTGGTCAGTAGCCAAAAGTAAAACCCTGTAAAGATAATAAAACGTGTGAATTCTGCAAAGAAATCACCAATATCAGCTTTTCGCAACAACATCATGCCAAATGTCCAGACCATTGAAATCAGCACCAACGTCCAGAACAAACGCTCAGCAGCAGACTGTATGATGTTTTGCCAGGATTTTACTTTTCCAGCAAACATACTGGTCACCTGGTCCAGCACACTCAGATTAGTCGCTGGGTCAATATAGGCCAGTTCAGCAGATGCCTCACCGAAAAGAAATAATAGAAGAAACAAGGTTATGAAAATAAATTGTATTTTATACATCTTATTTATTCCGTTGATTGTCTTTCGCATGAGAATCGCTTAAACCCACATTCAATTATTTAGTTGCCTTTCTGGCATTATCGGGATCAGATGCATCCCAAACTATCCCAGGTGGCATTTCACTTAATTCCTTCTTAGGCTCCTTCAATTCAAGCTTGCCATCGCCATCCTTATAACACCCTGACAACAGCAACAAAGACAATAAACAGATAACTG
>Ga0073899_10005361_pt1 | contig 11160 bp, 4 predicted proteins | sample KloWWTmetaKNB5Ph_FD_88975 | JGI IMG/M metagenome (GOLD analysis project Ga0073899, IMG submission 88975) | Active sludge microbial communities from Klosterneuburg, Austria, studying microevolution and ecology of nitrifiers - Klosterneuburg... | ecosystem: Engineered > WWTP > Aerobic digester >...
GGCCTGGCCTCCGGCGGGTGCCGCGGCGTCGGCCGGGGCGTCGGGGGCCGGGGTGGATTCGCCACCGCACGCGAGCAGGGACGCGGCGAGGGCGAGGGAGCAAAGCGGGATGCTGCGCATGTACGCCTCAAATCGGAGAGGGGAATCGAGGCGCGGTCGGCCGGATGGTCGGGCGCCCCGCGTGGAGTATGCACGGCGCAAATCCTTGCGGCAAGCGGCTTTGCGGCGAACAATGGGGAGTGATTTAGTCGGACAGGGGAATCGATTGAACGGCACCCCTCACCCCTCACCCCTCACCCCTCACTCTCCTCCGTTCACGTCCAACATCTCCCGCACCCTCGCCGCCAGATCGGAGAGCGTCCACGGCTTCTGCAGGAAGATCACGCCCGTCGGCAAGTCGCGGCCACCCAGGTCGTCCTCCGAGGCATAGCCGCTCATCACCACGACCGGGACCTGCACCCCCTCGGCGCGCAGGACGTCCACCATCTGGCGTCCCCCCATTCGCGGCATCACCAGGTCGGTGACGATGATGTCCACGCCCGGGAGGTGGGCCCGGTGCATCTCGAGTCCCTCCTCGCCATCGGCCGCCTCGAGCACGACGTAGCCCATCTTGCGGAGGGCGATTGCCGCCACGCGTCGGATCGCGGGCTCGTCCTCGACCAGCAGGATGGTCTCGGTCCCGCGGAGGGTGGCGAGTGGGCTGCGCGGGGTGCCCGGCGTCGGCTGCGGCGACTCTCCCGGAAGGACCGGGAAATAGAGGGCGACGGTCGTGCCCTGGCCGGGGGTGCTCTCCACTTCGACCCCGCCCCCGTGCGCCTGCATCAGCCCATAGACCATGGACATGCCCAGGCCGGTGCCGACCCCGGCCGGCTTGGTGGTGAAGAAGGGATCGAAGATCCGGGCCAGGGTGCGGCGGTCCATGCCGACCCCGTTGTCGCGCACGGCGATCCGCGCGTAGAGACCGGGGGTCATGCCGAGATGGATGCGCGGGTCGTCGGGCCCGATGGCGCTCGGCCCGGTCTCGATGATGATGGTGCCGTGCCCATCCATGGCATCGCGCGCGTTGGTGCAGAGATTCGCGAGCACCTGTTGCACCGCGCCAGGATCCATCATGACCACGCCGGTCGGCCCCGCCATCTCCTCCACAATTCCGACCGATTCCGGCAGCATGCGTCGCAGCACGGGCACAAAGGCACGGACTTCCCCGAGGGCGTCGAGCGGGCAGCGTTCGAGCATGCCGCGGCGGGAGAAGCGGAGCAGGCGGTCGATCATGTCGGCGCCGCGCCGGACGGCCGCCTCGAGCTCGGCGAGCTCGTCCTGCACCGAACCGCCCGCCGCGAGTGATTCCGCGATCACCTCGGCGTTGGAGCCGATCACCGTGAGCATGTTGTTGAGGTCGTGCGCGATCCCGCCGGTGAGCTGCCCGACGGCCTCCATCTTCTGCGCCTGCCTCAACTGGTCTTCGAGGTTGCGGGCGGCGGTCGTGTCGCGCACCACCAGGGTCACCCGATCGGCGTCGGTCGGGACGATCATCACGACATACCAGCGCACCTCGTCGCGCACCGTGAGCTGATAGGAGTACTCGCGCATGCCCCCGCTCTGCAGGGCGACGTCGATCTCGGCCAGGACCGGTTCGACCACCTCCATCGGGAGCACGTCGGCCATCGAGCGGCCGAGAAACTCCTCCGGTGGCACGAGCAGCAGTGCCGGATTCGGTACATGGCAGTCAAGAAAGACGCCCCGGTGGTCGACGACGAAGACGGTATCGGGGATGCCGCGCAACAGGCCGCGGAGCCGGGCTTCGCTCCAGCGGAGGGCCTCGGTCATCTGGTAGCGCTCGGTCATGTCGACCGAGAGGATGAAGGCGCCCTCCTTGACGGGCTCGATGCTGACCTGGAACCAGCCCACCGAGCCATCGGGGTAGCTGAAGGAGGTTTCCATCCTGGTGGCGACCCGCTCATCGAGGCAGCGGAGGATCGCGGCGTAGAGCGGCGTGTCCTCGACGCCCGGAAAGAGCTCGGGCATGGTGCTGCCGAGGAGGGCCTCGATGGTCTGGCGCCCGTGCAACGCGGCGGCGGGATTGACGTAGCGGTAGCGCCGGTCAAACCCGATGATGTTGCATCCTTCGAGGAGCGAGTCCAGCAACGCGACCGACGGTGCGTCGTCGAACATCAGCTGACCCAGGCCATGGCCATGGGGCCCTCCCGGGGGCGGTAAGGTGGTCCTTGCAGGCTACCCACCCCGGGGAGGGTCTACAACCTTTCACCCGCCACTTTCCTGGCGGAGGGGGTCCGGAGGGCCGGGGCCCCCGATGCTGGCGCCAACACCCTGCCAGCCCTAGACTTAAGGCTTCACCCCGCACTATTGCTGACGTCCCCCCAGGTTCAGGACCCCCGTGGACCTTCGTGCCCAATTGCAGGCCCATCTCGGCGCGGCCTTCCGGATCGAGCGCGAGCTCGGTGGCGGCGGCATGTCGCGGGTCTTTGTCGCCACCGAAGTGCGGCTCGCGCGCGCCGTCGCGGTCAAGGTGCTCTCCCCAGAGCTTGCCCAGGGGCTGAACGCCGAGCGCTTCGAGCGCGAGATCCTCATGGCGGCGTCGCTGCAGCAGGCCAACATCGTCCCGCTGCTGGCCGCGGGCGACCTCGACGGCCTGCCGTACTTCACGATGCCGTTCATCGAGGGCGAGTCGCTTCGGCTGCAGATGCGGAGCGGCGGCCTCCCGATTGCGAACGTGATCGCGATCCTCCGCGACGTGGCGCGCGCCCTCGAATACGCGCATGCACGCGGCATTGTCCATCGCGACATCAAGCCCGACAACGTGCTGCTCTCGGGTTCGACGGCGGTGGTGACCGATTTCGGCATCGCCAAGGCGCTCTCGGCGTCGCGCGGCGAAGCGGGTGGGACGCTCACCTCCATCGGCACCAGCATCGGCACGCCGGCCTACATGGCCCCCGAGCAGGTGGCCGGCGATCCGAACATCGATCATCGCGTGGACCTCTACGCCTTGGGTTGCGTCGCGTACGAGCTGCTGACGGGGAAGTCGCCCTTCGGCGATCGCACGCCGCAGAAGATGCTCGCTGCGCACCTGAGCGAGACGCCCGCTTCGGTGGCCGGCGTGCGCGCCGACTGCCCGCCGGCGCTGGCGCAGCTGGTGACACGGCTCCTCGCCAAGGATCCCGACGACCGGGTCGCCACCGCGACCGAGGTGCTGCGGACGCTCGACGACGTGGGGACTTCGTCGATGCCGATGGGGACGATCGCATCACCCAACCGCCTGCCCCGGATGCTGCTGATCTGGGCGGGCGCGACCGTTGCCGTCGGCATTCTTGCCAAGGCGGCGGTGGTTGGCATCGGCCTGCCGGAATGGACGCTCCCTGGTGCGCTCGGGCTGATGGCGCTCGGCCTCCCGGCCATCCTGGTGACCGGCTACGCGAAGCATGTGGCGCGCAAGGTGGCTGCCGCGACGCCGACGATCACCGACGGTGGCACGATGGTGCCGAAAGTGCCATCGGGGACGGTGGCGACCATGGCGCTGAAGGCGCATCCGCACCTGTCGTGGCGTCGCACGATGCGCGGCGGCGCGGTGGCGATGGGCGCCTTCGTGCTGCTGGTCGTCGGCTTCATGGCGACGCGCGCGCTCGGAGTCGGCCCCGCGGCGTCGCTCTTTGCGAGCGGCTCGCTCGCCGCGGACGATCGCATTGTGCTCGCCGACTTTGCCGCACCGGCGGACGACTCGGCGCTGGCCACCATTGTGCAGAGCGCGGTGCGCGAAGCGATGGGGCAATCGCGTGCCGTGCGGCTGATTGATCCGAATGACATCGCGGCGGAGCTGGCGCGGATGCAGCGTCCCGATGCGCCGCTCGACGCGGCCACCGCACGCGAGCTCGCGGTGCGCACCGGCGCCAAGGCGATCCTCGGCGGGCGCCTCGCCAAGGCGGGGACGGGCTTCGCCGTCTCGCTCGATCTCGTGACCCCCGAGGGCGGTGCCGTGCTGGCCTCGTTCCAGGGGACGGCGAACGGGCCGGGCGACCTGCTGACGGTGGTGGACGAGTTGACTCGCAAGTTGCGCGGGAAGATGGGCGAGTCGCTCAAACTGGTGGCACGCAGCATTCCGTTGGAGCAGGCGACCACGGCGAACCTCGAAGCACTGCGCCTCTTCACTGAGGGGACGCGCGCCAACGACTACGCCGGCGACTACGAGACGGCGGTGCGGGTCCTGCGTGAGGCGGTGGCGCTCGACAGCACCTTCGCCCTGGCGTGGCGGAAGCTGAGTGCCGCGCTCTTCAATGCCCGGCTTCCGCAGTTGGCTCAGGATTCCGCGCTCGACAAGGCGGCGCAGTACGCCGACAAGCTGCCGGCGCGCGAGCGGCTGCTGATCATGGGCGCGCTCTACGATCGGCACAGCACCCGCGCCGACCGCGCCAAGTCGCTGGAGGCGTACCGCCAGCTCTACGCCATTGATTCGACCGAGCGGATCGCCCTCAATCAACTCGCGTCGCTGTACGCCGAGCGGAACGAGATCGACAGCGCGGCCCGCTACTACCGGCGTCAGGTGGAGGCGGAGCCGACGCCGATGAATCGCGAGAAGCTGGCATCGATCATGGCTGAGCAGGGGAAAGTGCAGGAGGCGCTTGCCCTCCTCGATTCGATCAAGCGGGATTCTCCTGAATACGTCGCGGCGCAGCAACTCACGATTGCCGAATTGGAAGTCCGCTACACCGCCGGGGATCTCGCCACGTCCCGGCTGCTCGCCCAGCAGTTGCGGAGCGCGACCGCGCCGCGGAACCGTCTCATGGGGCTCAACTTCGGGGCAGCGTTGGACAACGCTGCCGGGAAGCTGCGGAGCGCGGCCGCCGCCGAGGCCGAACGGGTTGCCTTTCAGGGGACGCGGGGGGTCCGGCAGGTGCCGCTGTGGGAGATCATTCAGGACGTCCGATTCCGCGGTCAGCCGGCCGTCGGAGCGGCGAAGCTCGACAAGCTCGTGGCGTCGCCGGCCTGGGTGGCGATCCCCCCGCTCGGACGACCGTATCTGGCGGCGGCGGACCTGTACGCCGAGGCGGGACAGCCGGAGAAGGCGCGGCGGATGCTGGCACTGGCGCGCGAGGCCGTGCCGGAATTCTTCGCCACGCCGAACGGCGCGATGGCGCTGAAGGAGCGGGACGTGGGGATCCTGCTGGCGGAGCGAAAGCCGGCGGAGGCACTGGCCCGTGCGCGCGAGACGGCGGTTGCGCCCGACGGCGCGCCGGCAGCGTGCCAGGCCTGCGTGGCCTTCACGATGGCGATGGTGTTTGACTCGCTGGGGCAGCGTGATTCATCGCTGCACTGGTTGGAGCGCTACCTCGCGACATCGCGGCATGGGCGTGCCGCTACCGACAGCTGGCTGCTCGCCACCGTGCAGAAGCGCCTCGGCGAACTGTACGATTCGCGGAACGATCGCGCCAAGGCGATCATCCACTATCAGGCATTCGTGGACCAGTGGGCCGAGGCCGACCCCGAACTGCAGCCGGTGGTGGCGACGGTGCGCAAGCGGCTTCGCGAACTGCAGGGGCAGGAAAAGCCGTGAGCGACCTTCGTGCCCAATTGCAGGCCCATCTCGGCGAGGCCTTCCGCATCGAGCGCGAACTCGGTGGCGGCGGCATGTCGCGCGTCTTCCTCGCGACCGAAGTGCGCCTGGCCCGCACCGTCGCGGTCAAGGTGCTCTCCCCCGAGCTGGCCCAGGGGCTGAACGCCGAGCGCTTCGAGCGCGAGATCCTGCTGGCGGCATCGCTGCAGCAGGCCAACATCGTCCCGCTGCTGGCCGCGGGCGACCTCGACGGCCTGCCGTACTTCACCATGCCGTTCGTCGAAGGGGAATCGCTGCGCCACCGACTCGCGGGAGGCGGGCTGCCGATCGCCGACGTGATGGCGATCGTGCGCGACGTGGCCAAGGCGCTGGCGTACGCCCATGCGCGCGGCATTGTCCATCGCGACATCAAGCCCGACAACGTGCTCCTCTCGGGTGGCACCGCCGTCGTGACCGACTTCGGCATCGCCAAGGCGCTCTCGGCGTCGCGTTCCGAGGTGAGCGGCGGGACCCTCACCAGTGTGGGCACCTCCATCGGCACGCCGGCGTACATGGCGCCCGAACAGGTGGCCGGCGACCCGACCGTTGATCATCGCGTGGATCTCTATGCCCTCGGCTGCATGGTGTATGAGCTGCTCGCCGGGGCGAGCCCCTTTGCCGATCGCACGCCGCAGAAGATGCTGGCCGCGCATCTCAGCGAGACGCCGCCACCGGTGACGCAGAAGCGCGGCGACTGTCCGCCGGCACTCGCTGCCCTGGTGAAGCAATTGCTCGAGAAGGATCCGGCCGACCGGACCAGCAGCGCCACCGAGGTGCTGCGCACGCTCGACGCAGTGACCGGCAGCAGTTCGTCGCCGAGCATGTCGCTCTCGGGTCCCGGTGGCTTTGCGCGCGCGTTCGGGCTCTACGTGTTGGCCACTGCCGCGGTGGCGATCGTGGCGAAGGCGGCGGTGGTCGGAATCGGACTCCCCGATTGGACCTTCCCGGGTGCGGTCGGGCTGATGCTGCTCGGCCTGCCAGTCCTGCTGCTCACGGGCTACGCCAAGTCGGTGGCGCGGCGGAGTGCGCGCGCCACGCCGACGCTCACCCCAGGCGGCAGCATGGTCGGGCGCGCGCCGTCGGGGACGCTGGCCACCATCGCGCTCAAGGCCAACCCGCATCTCTCGTGGCGCCGCAACCTGCGCTACGGGATGATTGCCATGGGCGGCTTTGTCCTGTTGGTGACGGGCTACATGGTGACGCGTGCGATGGGTGTCGGTCCGGCGGCGTCACTCTTTGCAAGCGGCTCGCTGGTGGCCGAGGACAAGGTGCTGCTCGCCGACTTCACCACGTCAGCGGCCGATTCCTCCCTCGCGCCCATCGTGCAGGCCGCAGTGCGCGCGGCGATGTCGCAGTCGCGCGCCGTGCGCATCCTCACGCCGACCGACGTGGCCGGCATCCTCACCCAGATGCAGCGCCCGATCACCACCCCGCTCGATCCGACGGTCGCGCGCGAAGTCGCCACGCGCGGCGCCGCCAAGGCGATCCTCGGCGGGCGCCTCGCGGCCGCCAGCAGCGGCTACCTGGTCTCGCTGGAACTGATCTCGACGGCCGATGGGACTCCCTTGGCATCGTTCCAGGGCACGGCCGATGGCGTGAAGGACCTGCTGGATGTGGTGGACGATCTCACCAAGAAGCTGCGCGGCAAGATGGGCGAGTCACTCAAGCAGGTGCAGGAGGCTGTCCCGCTCGCGCGTGCCACGACCTCGAACCTTGAGGCGCTCAAGCTGTATACCGAGGCCTCGGTCGCCAACGACGTAGAGGCCGACTATGACAAGTCCATCGCGCTGTTGCGTCGGGCACTCGCGCTCGACCCGACCTTTGCCCTGGCCTGGCGCAAGCTCAACGCGTCGTTGGTCAACAACGGCGCCCCGATCGCGGCGCGCGATTCGGCGCTCGACAACGCCGCCCGCTACGCCGACAAGCTGCCCCCGCTCGAGCGCCTGATGGTGCAGGGCGCCGTCGCGATGGCCCACAGCACCAAGTCCGATCGCGGCAAGGCCCTCGAGGCGTACCGCGGCGCGTACGCGATCGACTCGTCCGACATCGTCGCCGCCAACCAGTTGATGCTGTTGTACGATCGCCGAGGGGAGAAGGACAGCGCGGTGCGCTACGCGCGTCGCAAGGTGGCGATCGCCCCGGTACCGAGCAACAGGATTCGCGTGGTGGAAGAGCTGGTCAATGCGGGTCGCGCGGAGGAGGCGCAGCTGGTGGCCGATTCGCTGCGCGTCGAGGAGCCGACCTTTGCGGCATCACCGTTCTTCCGATCGAACCTCGCTGCCGTGCTCTACGCCCGTGGCGAGTTCGACTCATCACGGGCCATGCTGGAGGGGCTCGCCCGTGGCCCCGCATCGGTGTTCACCATCAGCAGTCTCGCGGGACTCGGCGAGCTCGAGCTCGTCCGCGGCAAGCTCGGTGCTGCCGTCGCCCGCCGGGCCACGTTCGACTCCCTGCTGGTCTCGCGCGGTTTGACGGCGCAGCTCGACGGCGTGAGTGAGGCCAGCATCGACATCCGCTTCCGAGGCCGCCTCGCCGACGGCATCGAGCGACTCGACCGTGTCGTGAGTGGGCCGCAATGGGCCGCGGCCTCCCCGGCTGATAGACCGTACGTGGAAGTGATCCTCCTCTACAGCGAAGCCGGTGCCGCCGCCAAGGCGCGTCAGCTCTTCGTCCGCATGCAGGCGGACCGCCCGGAGTGGGCACGGAGTCCGGCCAACCGGTGGCTCCTCTCGCTGCTCGAGGGCTACGTCGCCCTGGCCGAGCAGAAGTATCCCGAGGCGCTCCGACTGCTCCGGGCTGGAGCGGTCGCCGAGGATGGCGCGCCGATCGAGTGCCGGGGGTGCGTACGCTTCGGTCTGGGTCAGGCCTTCGACCTGGCGGGACAGCCCGATTCGGCGATCACGTACTACGAGGCGCTCCTCGTCCTGCCGCCCACCGAGCGTCTGACGCAAGGGTTCGAAGGTGCCCGGCTGGCCCAGGTGCGCAAGCGGCTCGGCGAGCTCTACGACAGCAAGGGTGATCGCGGCAAGGCGATGCAGTACTATGCCGAGTTCGTGGAGCAGTGGAAGGATGCCGACGCGGAGCTGCAGCCGACGGTGGCGACGGTGAAGCGGCGGTTGACGGAGTTGCGGGGGATGGAGAAGTAGGTCGTAGGTCGTAGGTCGTAAGTCGTAGGTCCATATCAGATGTCATCCCGAGCGAAGCGAGGGACCCGCGTGATCGCGAATGGGCGAGTGTTCGCCCGTGCGGCACCACGTAGGTCCCTCGCTTCGCTCGGGATGACCGTTTGTCGACCTACGCCCCACGACTCCGCGCATTGACATGCGCGGCTGCAACCAACATCGCCGTCAACACTGCCACGCCTGTCACCTGGTGCATCACGCCGAGGGTGACGGGCACGAAGGTGAGCAGGGTGGCGATGCCGAGGCCGACTTGCAGCAGCACCAGCACGGCGGCGGCGTCGGTGGCGGGGCGGAGTGATTCGGTGTCAGGCCGGCGCCGCACGGCGGCGGCGAGGAGCAGCACCGTGATGGCGGTGGTGATCGCGAGCACGCGGTGGTGGAACTGCACCGCCACCGGGTTCTCCAGCGCGTTGCGCCAGCCGAACGACTCGACCACATAGCCCGGCGGGACCACCTGACCGCCCATGAGCGGGAAGGTGTTGTACATCATCCCGGCGTCGAGCCCCGCGACGAATCCCCCCGACAAGAGCGTGACGACGGTGAGCACCAGCGCCGCGGTGGTCCAGCGGCGGAGCGGTTGCGCGCTGGTGGCCTGGCGCGGCGTGGTACCCGGGCGCAACTCGAGGTAGGTCCAGATGCAGATAGCGTAGATCAGCAGCGCCATGCCGAGGTGCGCGGTGAGTCGGTAGGGGCTCACGCTGGTGCGCACGTCGAGGCCGCTGCTCACCATATACCAGCCGAGCGCGCCCTGTGCGGCGGTCAGGATGGGGAGCAGCAGCAGGCGCCAGCGGTGCGCCGGGCGGATCAGGCCGCGGAACAGGAAGACAAAGTACGGCACCGCGATGACCAGGCCGACGATGCGGGCGAGGTTGCGGTGGATCCACTCCCACCAGAAGATGGTCTTGAAGTTCTCCATCGAGATGCCGCGGTGCACCGTCTGCGCCTGCGGGATCGCGAGGAACTTCTCATAGGCGACTTGCCAGTCGGCCTCGTTGGCCGGCGGGAACATGCCCGAGACGGGGCGCCACTCGGTGATCGAGAGGCCGCTCTCGGTGAGGCGGGTGATGCCGCCGATCATGACGGCGCAGACGACGGCAACGGCCGCGGCGATGAGCCAGCGGCGGATGGTGGTGTCGGCGGCTCTGTTCACGACTGTGCTCCTGCGTTCACGACTGTGCTCCTGCGGATTCGATCCGGCACCAGCGGCTCACCAGTTGCAGTTCCTCGACCGAGCGCACGCGCACGTCACCGAGCAACGGGGAACCGACGACGATGGCGAGTGCCTGGGCGCGCGAGATGGCCACGTTGAGGCGATTGGGCGAGAGGAGGAACTGCGGTCCGCGCGGCGCGTCGTCGAGGGTCGAGGCGCACATCGAGACGATCACCACCGGTGCCTCCTGGCCCTGGAACTTGTCGACCGATCCGATGCGTGCCTCGCTGCCGAGGCGTGCCCGCAATGCACGCACCTGCAAGTTGAACGGCGCCACGATCAGGATGTCGGCGAGCGTGAGGGCGCGTGGCGTCCCGCCACGGATGGTCACCGTCCCCTGCACCAGCGAATCCACCAACTCCGCGATCTGCTCCACTTCTTCCTCGCTCCCCTGCGTGTTGCCATCGTGCGAGACGGGAAGAAAGACCACCCCGCTTCCCGAGGCAACGGCATCGGGGCGGTTCACGTGGACGCGGTTGCCGGTCGTCGCGGTGTGGCTCGACAGGCGTCCCTCGTAGAAACAGTCGGAGATCAACGAACAGACGTCCGGGTGCATCCGGAATGACGTCCCGAGGAAGATGCCGAGGGTGTCGGGGATGACGGAGTGCCCCTGGAGCAGGTAGGCGAGGCACGAGGCGCCGCTCTCTCCCGGGTGATCGCCCTGCGTTGGCTGTGCGAGCTGCATCTGGTCGCCCATCAGGATCAGGTTCTCTGCCGACATCCCCGCCGCGACGGCATTGGCGAGAGGCACCTGCCCGGCCTCGTCGATGAAGAGGTAGTCGAGGGTGCCGATCATCTCGGGCCGACTGAAGAGCCACGCGGTGCCGCCGATCACGCAGGGCTGACGGGCCACGACGTCGGCGGCGCCCGAGGAATCGAGCAACCGCATCCACCCGGATTCCACCAGCGGGTGGTCGCTCTCCTTGCCCACCTTGAAGACCCGTCCGGCGAGTCCGGGTTCCTGTTCGGCCACTTTCTCCAGCAGGTTGAGGATCACGGCGTGGCCGGTGGCCATTACCCCGACCCGCTTGCCGTCGGCCAGGAGCGCTGCGATGATCCGCGCCCCCGTGGTGGTCTTGCCGGTGCCGGGGGGGCCCTGGATGGCGAGGGTGGTGCCGTCCATGGCGCGCGCGGCAGTGATCGCCCCGGCACTCTGGTCGCCAGCC
>Ga0073899_10005364_pt1 | contig 11155 bp, 7 predicted proteins | sample KloWWTmetaKNB5Ph_FD_88975 | JGI IMG/M metagenome (GOLD analysis project Ga0073899, IMG submission 88975) | Active sludge microbial communities from Klosterneuburg, Austria, studying microevolution and ecology of nitrifiers - Klosterneuburg... | ecosystem: Engineered > WWTP > Aerobic digester >...
GCCCAGGGCCTGCTGGCCGCGCTGCTCGAGCCCGACGCGCTGGACATCGACGTCAACGCGCTGCACCAGGGCTGGTTGCGCGGCGCGCGCCGGGCCGGCGCCGAGCTGTGGATCGAAGCCAAGCTGCAGCAGGCCGAGCGCAGCGCTGACAGCTGGCGGCTGCAGCTGGCCGATGGCCGGCAGCTGCAGGCCGGCGTCATCGTCGACGCCGCCGGCGCCTGGGCCGACGAGGTGGCACAGCGATGCGGCGTGTCACCGTTGGGCATCCAGCCGAAGCGGCGCAGCGCGTTCACCTTCGACGCGCCGCCGGGTCTGGACTTTCGTGCCTGGCCGGTGGTCGCCAGCGTGGCCGAGGACTGGTACCTCAAGCCCGAGGCCGGGCAGCTGCTGGGCTCGCCGGCCAATGCCGATCCGGTGCCGCCGCACGACGTGCAGCCCGAGGAGCTGGACATCGCACGGGCCATCGCGGCCATCGAACGCGACACCACACTGACGATCCGCCGCCCGCGCCGCAGCTGGGCCGGCTTGCGCAGCTTTGCGCCCGACGGCGAACTGGTGGTCGGCTTCGACGTGCAGGCGGCTGGCTTCTTCTGGTTGGCAGGCCAGGGCGGTTACGGCATCCAGAGTGCCGAGGGCAGCTCGAGACTCGCACGCGCGCTGCTGCTGGGCCAGCCGCTGACCGACGACCTGAAACCCATCGACCTGGCCGCCCTGTCACCCGCGCGGCTGCAGCGCTGAACCCCGCGTCGCCGCACACCGGGGCGACGTCGCCCGCTTAGCCCGGTGGCCAGCGGTCCCAGGCGTGCGCCGGCACCGGCTCGCCCCACAAGTCGATGCTGACCAGCGTGCCATGGTGCTCTTGCAGCGCCGCCGCACCGCGCGCATAGCCCAGTGCGACGCAGGCGCCGGCCCGCGGGCTCCAGCCGACCGAACTGAGTTCACCCACCGGCTGGCCGTCGATGGCCAGGGTTTCGCCGCCCCAGGCATAGGCCGCCGGGTCGTCGAAAACCACCGTCAGCAGCTTCTTGCGCAAGGGCTGCCCACGGGCGCGCAGCAGCGCGTCGCGGCCGATGAAATCACTGCCCTTGTCGAGCTTCACGCCGGCCAGCAAACCGGCTTCGAACGGCGTCTCGTCGGGGCCGAGTTCGGCGCCCCAGGCGCGGCGCCCGGCCTCGATGCGCAAGGCATCCAGCGCGTAATAGCCGGCGTCGACCAGGCCCAGGTCGGCACCAGCCTGCTGCAGCACGCCGTCGACATGGCGTGCCATCTCGACCGGCACGTAAAGCTCGTAGCCGGGGCCACCGACGTAGCTCATGCGCGCGGCGCGCACGCGGGCGTGTCCCAGGTCGATCTCGGTGCTGTGCGAGAACTTCAGCGCCGCCGGCGACAGGTCATCGGGGCTGACACGCGCCAGCAGCTCACGTGCCCTGGGCCCCATCAGCGACAGCACGCTCCACAGCGCGCTGACATCGGTCAGCACGGCAAACTCTGCCGGGCCGATTTGGCGGTTGATCCAGTCGGCGTCGCGCACTGGCTGCGCCGATCCGGTGACGATCAGGAAGCGATCGGCAGCCAGCCGCAGCACGGTCAGGTCGCTCTCGAAGCCCCCACGTTCGTTCAGCACGGCGCTGTAGACCATGCGCCCGGGCACGACGTCGATGTCGTTGGCGCACACCCGCTGCAGCACCGCCAGTGCGTCGCGGCCCTGCAGCAGCAGCTTGCCGAAACTGGTCTGGTCGTACAGCGCCACCGCCTCGCGCGTGGCGCGCTGCTCGGCCGTCATCCAGCCCAGCCAGCCGGGGCGGCCCAGCGTATCGGCAGGTCGGGCCGCACCGGCAGGCCGGAAGTAGTTGGCGCGCTCCCAGCCGTTCTTGGCGCCGAACTCGGCCCCGCGCGCGGCCAGCCGGTCGTACAGCGGCGAGGTGCGCAGCGGCCGCGCGCTGACCAGCTCCTGCCGCGGCCAGCGCATCGCGTAATGCAGGCCCAGGGTCTCGCCGGTGCGCTCGGCCAGCGCGCGGCGGTTGGCGCTGAAGGCGCCAAAGCGGCGGATGTCCACCTCCCACAGGTCACCCGGCGCCTGTCCACCAGCGATCCATTCGGCGATCAGCCGGCCTGCGCCGCCGCTGTTGGCGATGCCAGCTGAATTGAAGCCGGCGCAGACGAAATAACGCCGCAGTTCGGGCGCCTCACCGAGAATGAAATTACCGTCGGGCGTGAAGCTCTCGGGGCCGTTGAGCAACATCTTGATCTTGGCGGTCTCCAGGCAGGGCGTGCGGTGGATCGCGCACGTCATCAGCGGCTCGAACTGATCCCAGTCCTCGTCGAGCAGCTGAAACTGAAAGGTGCTGGGAATCGGATCCACGCGCCAGGGTTTGGCCTGCGGCTCGAAACCGCCCATCAGCAGGCCGCCGACCTCTTCCTTGAAGTAGATGAAACCGTCGGGGTCTCGCATCACGGGCAGCATAGGGTGCACGCCCTCGATGCGGTCGGTGACGATGTAGAAATGCTCGGCCGGGTACAGCGGCACGTTGACACCGGCCAGGCGGCCGAACTGACGCGCCCATTGGCCGGCGCAGTTGACCAGCAGTTCGCAGCGCACATCGCCCTGCGCGGTGCGCACGCCGGTCACGCCACCGGCATCACTCAGCACGTCGGTGACCTCAACACCCTCCAGCATGCGGGCACCCCGCTGGCGCGCGCCCTTGGCCAGGCTCATGCACAGGTCGGCCGGATTGGTCTTGCCATCGCCCGGAATCCAGATCGCCCCCTGCAGATCGTCGGTGCGCATCAGCGGAAAGTGCTCACCGGCCTCGAGCGGGCTGATCAGCTGCACCTCGACGCCGAAGCTGCGTGCCAGTGCCGCTTGCTTGCGCAGCACCTGCATGCGCTCGGGCGTGCGCGCCACGTTGACGCTGCCGCACTGCTTCCAGCCCGTGGCCAGGCCGGTCTCGGCCTCCAGCGTGGCGTAGAGCTCGATGCCGTACTTGGACATCGCGGTCATCGTGCGGTTGGGCCGCATCTGCCCGATCAGCCCGGCGGCATGCCAGGTGGTGCCGCTGGTCAGCCGGCCCTGCTCGAGCAGCAGCACGTCGGTGATGCCCAGCTTCGTGAGGTGATAGGCGGTGGAGCAGCCGGCGATGCCGCCGCCGACGATGACCACACGCGCCTGACTCGGCAGGTCCATGCTTCAGCTGGCGTAATGCAGCACGGCAATGAAGTGGCAGGCGCTGCCGCCCAGCACGAACAGATGCCACAACGCGTGCGCATAGCGCCAGCGCGAATCGAAGCTGAACACCACCGCCCCCAGCGTGTACGACAAGCCACCGGCCAGCAGCCAGGCCAGGCCGGCAGCCGGCATGCGATCGATCAACGGCGCCAGCGCCGCCAGCACCACCCAGCCCATGGCCAGGTAGAGGCCGGTCGACCACAGCGGGTGGCGCCAGCGGTCGATCAGCTTGAGCGTGACCCCCAGCGTGGCGATGCCCCAGACCACGCCGAACAGCGACCAGCCCCAGGGCCCGCTCAGCACGCCCAGCGTGAACGGCGTGTAGCTGCCGGCGATGAAGACGAAGATCGCCGCATGGTCCAGCCGGTTGAACCAGCGTTTGGCGCGCCCCCTGGGCAGCGCGTGGTACAGCGTCGACACGCCGTACAACAGCATCATGGTGACGGCAAACAAGCTCGCCCCGACCACTGCCGACGGCCCCTGGCTGTGCAGCACCAGGATCGGCAGCGCGGCCAGCGCCAGAAGAAAACCCAGGCCGTGGCTGATGGCGTTGGCGATCTCCTCGCCCAGGGTTTGGGCACGCTCGGCGTGCAAGGGGACGGCAACGGCGGACGGATTCATCCCGCACAGCCTAACCGATGCGGTAAGCACCTGCCGCAGAATGCCGGCATGCGCAGCCCTGCTTCACCCACCCGGCTGGTCTACAGCACCGACCTCGGCCGGCTGTGCCCCGATTGCCACCAGGCCATGGCCGACTGCCGCTGCAAGGCACTGGCGGCAGCCGCACGCCCGGCCGGTAATGGCATCGCCCGCGTCAGCCGCGAAAGCAAGGGCCGCGGCGGCAAGACCGTGACCCTGGTGCGCGGACTGTCGCTGGTCGATGCCGAACTGGCGGCGCTCGGCAAGCAGCTGCGCAGCACCTGTGGCAGCGGCGGCACGGTCAAGGACGGTGTGATCGAAATCCAGGGCGATCATCGCGACCGCGTGCTGGCAGCGCTGCTGCAACAGGGTTTCAAGGCCAAGAGCGCTGGCGGCTGAGCCGCGACGAAGCAGGGGTCGAGCTCGTAGCGAAAAAAGCAGGATCAGCGCGCGCCCGGGCCGAAGCGCTGCCGCGACCGCTCGCGCAGTCGCGCGACTTCAGTCTCGCGGTCACGCGGCCCGGTGTGGGTGACCAGGTTGGCGATCAGGCGCTGCGCCGAGGCCGTGACCTCTTGCACCGCCATTTCGAAAGCAGCTTCGTTGGCGCGTGACGGCGCGTTGAAGCCGCTCAGCTTGCGCACGAACTGCAGCGCGGCAGCGCGCAACTCCTGCTCGCTGGCCGGGGGCTCGAAATTGAACAACGTGCGAATGTTGCGGCACATGATGCGACCTTCAGACCGTGCGCCGAAGCGCCTGGAAGAACAGTTCGGATTGCAGGCGTTCGCCGCGTGTCTGCTCGCCCACACGGCGCGCCAGGTCGGTATTCACCGGAACCAGGCGGCGCCCCGTCGACGCCGCCAGCACCTGCACCTGGCAGGCACGTTCCAGGTAGTACAGGTCGTCGTAGGCATGGTCGATGCGGCTGCCGCAGACGATCACCCCATGGTTGCCCAGGAACACCACGTCGGCGCCCTGCATCGCGCGCGCAATGCGCTCGCCTTCGGTCGCGTCGAGCGCCAGCCCGTTGTAGTGCGCATCGAAGGCCACGCGGTCGTGAAAGCGCATCGCGTTCTGCGACAGCCGGGTGTCCAGCGCCCGTTCTGCCGTCAGGCTCATCGCGGTGCCATACGGCATGTGGGTGTGCAGCACACAGGCCTTGCGCGCGATGCGATGGATCGCCGCATGGATGAACATCGCCGTCGACTCCACCGGATGGCGGCCGGCCAGCACCTGGCCGCCACCATCGACCAGCACGATGTCGTTTGCAGTCACCTCTTGCCACATCAGACCCTGCGGGTTGAGCAGGAAACGACCCGAACCGTCGGGCAGTTCGACGCTGAAGTGGTTGCACACGCCTTCGGACAGGCCATGCCGGGCCGCGGCGCGCAAGGCGACCGCGAGGTCGTTGCGCAGCCGGCAGAGTTCGGGTGACTGATCGTCAAGTCGGTGGTCGTGCATGCGATACCCCTGTTGCAGGCTCTGGCGGGCGCCTGCAGCCTCTGGCAGACGGCATCATCGCCGACGCGATCGTGCTGGAGCGTCCACCATTGACACCCTTGCTCGCAGGAGCCCCCATGGCCACCGATGCCCCCCCTTTGGCCCGCCCCGATTACGCGCTGTCCGACAGCCTCTGGGCTGCGCAGGGCAAGGTCTACCTGACCGGCACCCAGGCCCTGCTGCGTGTGATGCTGATGCAGGCGCGGCGCGACCGGGCGGCGGGTATGAGCACACAGGGCTTTCTCAGCGGCTACCGCGGATCGCCGCTAGGCGCGGTGGACCTGGCGGTATGGAAGGCGGGTGAACGTTTCACGCAAGCCGGTTTGCGCTTTCTGCCGGCGGTCAACGAAGAGCTGGCCGCCACCGCGGTGCTGGGCACGCAGCGCGTCGAATCCGACCCCGAGCGCCGTTGCGACGGCGTGTTCGCGATGTGGTACGGCAAGGGCCCGGGCGTGGACCGCGCCGGTGATGCGCTGCGCCACGGCAATGCCTACGGCAGCTCGCCCCATGGCGGTGTGCTGGTGGTGGCCGGCGACGATCATGGCTGCGTGTCGAGCTCGATGCCGCACCAGAGTGACGCCGTGTTCCAGGCCTGGGGTCTGCCTGTGCTGGCACCGTCCAGCGTGGCCGACCTGGTCGAGTTCGGACTCTACGGCTATGCGCTGTCGCGCTACAGCGGCGCCTGGGTGGCGATGACCTCGCCGTCTGAGGTGGTCGAAAGTGGCTCGACGATCGACCTCGACCTGATCCACGCACGTGCCGCCACCTGGCTGGCTGCCGATGCCGTGGCGGCTGCCACCGCACATGCCGCACCGCCCGACGGGCTGCACTACCGCTGGCCCGACCTGCCGTCGCTGCGTATCGAGACGCGGCTGGCCGACAAGCTGGCTGCGGTGGCGGCCTTTGCACGCGTCAACCGCATCGACCGCGACATCATCGTGGCGCCGCAGGCGCGCGTGGGCATCGTCACTGCCGGCAAGGCCCATCACGACTTCATCGAGGTCTTGCGCCGGCTGCAACTGACACCTCAGCAGCTGGCCACGGCCGGCGTTCGGGTGCGCAAGCTGGGCTTGGTGTTTCCGGTCGAGACGAGCAGCCTGCGCGACTTCTGCCAGGGCCTGGACGAGGTGCTGGTGATCGAGGAGAAAGCCGGCCTGGTCGAAGCCCAGCTGCGCCAGCTGTTCTACAACGACGCCGTGCGGCCGCGCATCGTCGGCAAGAGCGACGCGTTGGGGCAGCCGCTGCTCAGCGCCACCGGTGAGCTGCGGCCGTCGCGCCTGATCGAGGCGCTGGCCGCCTGGCTGGCGCGTCACGATCAATCGCTTGACCGCCACGAGCACGTGCGCGACTTCACCGTGCCCGAACTGCTGAGCAACGCCGGCGATGCGGTCAAGCGCCAGCCCTATTTCTGCGCCGGCTGCCCGCACAACATCAGCACCCGGGTGCCCGAAGGCAGCCATGCGCGCGCCGGCATTGGCTGCCACTTCATGGCCAACTGGATGGAGCGCAGCACAGAAGGTCTGATCCAGATGGGCGGCGAAGGCGTCGACTGGGTATCGCACGCGATGTTCACGCAGGTGCCGCATGTCTTCCAGAACCTGGGTGACGGCACCTACTACCACTCGGGCTATCTGGCGATCCGGCAGGCGGTGGCGGCCAAGGCCAACATCACCTACAAGATCCTCTACAACGACGCGGTGGCGATGACCGGCGGCCAGCCGGTGGACGGCACGATCAGCGTCGACGCCATCGCGCGCCAGGTCGAAAGCGAAGGCGTGCGCTGCGTCGTCGTGCTCAGCGACGACATCGGCAAGTACGACGCCATCAAGAGCCGCTTTCCGGCCGGCACCGAGTTCCACGACCGCGCCGAGCTCGATGCCGTGCAGCGCCGATTGCGCGAGATGCAAGGCGTCACGGTGCTGATCTACGAGCAGACCTGTGCTGCCGAAATGCGGCGCCGGCGCAAGAAGGGCGAACTGGCCGACCCGCCGCGGCGGCTGTTCATCAACGAGCAGGTGTGCGAGGGCTGCGGCGACTGCGGCGTGCAGAGCAACTGCGTGGCCGTGCTGCCGCACGAAACGCCGCTGGGCCGCAAGCGCCGCATCGACCAGAGTGCCTGCAACAAGGACTATTCCTGTGCCAAGGGCTTCTGCCCCAGCTTCGTGAGCGTGACCGGCGGTCAGCCGCGCAAGCATTCGGGGCTGCTGACGGCGCGGCGCGACGACTTCCTGCAGCGCGTGCAGGCGCTGCCACTGCCGGCGCCGCACGCCTGGACCGGCCCTTACGACCTGCTGGTCACCGGCGTCGGCGGCACCGGCGTGGTGACCGTGGGCGCGCTGGTGACCATGGCCGCGCACCTGCAGGGCCACAGCGCCAGCGTGCTCGACTTCATGGGCTTTGCGCAGAAAGGCGGCGCGGTGCTGAGCTTCGTTCGTCTGGCCGCCGACCCGGCCGCATTGAACCAGGTGCGCATCGACGCGCAACAGGCCGACGCGGTGCTGGCCTGCGACCTGGTGGTGGCGGCTTCAGCCGACGCACTGCAGACCGTGCGCCATGGCCGCACGCGCATCCTGGCCAACCAGCACCCGATCCCGGTCGCCGAGAGCGTGCGCAAGCCCGACGCCGAACTGCACCTGGCCGAGCTGCTGGCCAAGCTGCAGCATGCGGCCGGTGCCGAACGCGTGCAGACCTTCGACGCACAGTCGCTGGCGCAGGACTTTCTGGGCGACACCATCACGTCGAACATCGTGGCCCTGGGCTTTGCCTGGCAGCGTGGCCTGGTGCCGGTAGCCCTGCCCGCGCTGCAGCGCGCGATCGAACTGAACGGCGTGGCAGTGGCCACGAATCAGCTGGCGCTGTCGCTGGGCCGGCTGGCGGCGGCCGACCCGGCGGCGCTGACCGCGTGGCGCGAGCCGTCGACCGACGAAGACGTCGTCACGGAGAGCCTGGCGGCGCTGATCGGACGCGCGCGCGTCCACCTGAGTGCCTGGCAGAACGCGGCCTGGGCCGATCGTTTCGAACGTTGCGTGCGTGGCGCCCAGGCGCGCGAACAGGCGCTGAACGATGATCCTGCCCTGCCCTTCACCCAGGCCGTTGCGCGCAGCCTGTTCAAGCTGATGAGCTACAAGGACGAGTACGAAGTGGCGCGGCTGTACACCGACGGCAGCTTTCAGCGCGCTTTGCACGACCAGTTCGAGGGTGAGCTGCAACTGGCCTTCCACATGGCACCGCCGCTGCTGGCCAGGCCGAAGAACGGCCAGCCGCCGCGCAAGATCACCCTCGGCCCCTGGCTGCTGCCGGCGCTGAAGCTGCTGGCGCATGGCAAGGCCTTGCGCGGAACGGCACTGGACCTGTTCGGCCGCAGCGAAGAACGCCGCCTGGAGCGCCAGCTGATCGTCGACTTCGAGAATCGTGTGGCCGAACTGGCGGCATCGCTCGAGCGCGATCGACTGCCGACCGCGATTGCGATCGCGCGGCTGCCGCTGACGATGCGCGGCTTCGGCCATGTCAAGCTGGCCAACGTGGCGCTGGCGCGTGCGCGCGAGGCCGAACTGCTGCACCGCTGGGACCCGGCGCGGCATCCGCGGCCGCCGGCCACGGCGGCAGCCGGTCAGTTCAAGGGCATTGCGGTGGTCGGGGGTTGAGGGTGTGCGACGCGGCCGCGGAAGGTGCTGTCGTCAGCGCTCAGCGCCCCAGCCGCTCGGGCGCCAGGTACTCCTGCCGATACTGCTCGAACGGCATCGAATCGGCGGCCTCGATGGCCAGCTGGCTGTCGATCGACTCACGCGCCAGGGCTTCGAAACGCGCCTGCAGCGCGGCGTCGTAGGGCCGCGAAAGCAACTGCGTGCGCGCGGCCGCCGACTGCGCGCGCCCGAAACGAACGAACGAGCTGTCGAAATCTCGCTGCAGCGCGTCGAGCACACGCGCCGACGGCAGCGTGTCCATCTGCTGCAAGCCGGTCGTCGCCCGCTCCAGCGCGTGCAGATAACGCTCGTCACCGGTGGCATGCGCCGCCGCTTCGGCGATCGGCCCGCATTCGTGCAGCAGTTGTTCGGCCCAGCCCAGCAAGGGCACGTCGCCTTCCTGACTTTCCAGGCTCAGGCCGGGCTCGCGACCACGCACTGCCGTGCGCTGCTGGTTCTGCGAAATGCTGACCCCTTCCTTGGGTGAATCGGGCGGGCTGTGCGACAGCAGGCAGTGCAGCAGGAAGATGTCGAGAAAGCGCATGGTGTCGGCGTTGATGCCGGCCGGCTCGAAGGGGTCGAGGTCCATCAGCCGCACCTCGATGTACTCGACACCCCGCTCGCGCAGCGCGTGCAAGGGCCGCTCGCCCGCATGGATCACGCGCTTGGGACGGATGGTGCCGTAGAACTCGTTCTCGATCTGCAGCAGGCTGGTGGCCAGCTGGTTGTAGTCACCACCCAGGCTGCGGATGCCGATGCGCTCGTACGGCGGGTGCGGCCGCGTCAGCGCGCCGTGCAGTGAATACGCGTAGCTGGCCAGGCTGTTGAAGCTGACGGCCAGCGCCGCCTGCGCGTCGCTCTGGTAGCCCAGCCGCCCCATGCGCAGCGAGGTGGCGTGCGGCAGGTAAAGGCTGCCGCCCTCGCCCAGCGGCTGCAGTTCGTGCGGGCGCCCCTCGACGAAAGTCTTGCACACCGCCGGCGACGCGCCGAACAGCAGCAGCAGCAAGAACGATTGGCGGCGGAAGTTGCGGATCAGTCCGAAGTACTCGTCGTTGCTCAGCCCCGGCAGCGACCAGTTGTAGTGGATGCCCGAGATGGTCTGCATGCGGCGCCCATAGCGGTGGCCCAGGCCCATGCGGTAAACGCTCTTGGCGCGCGCCACGTTGGAGCTGCCGTAGCTGCCGATCGGGATGTTCTCGTCGGGCGGCAGGCCGCAGGGCATGCTGGCCACCCACAGCATCTCGTCGCCGATGGCCCGGTAGACAAACTGGTGGATCTCGGTCAGCTCGCGTTCGCAGGCAAGGGCGTCGGCATGCACGCCCGTGATCAGCTCGAGCTGCGACTCGCTGAAGTCGGTGGTGATGTGCGGGTGCGTCAGCGCCGAGCCCAGCGCCTGCGGATGCGGGGTCAGCGCCAGGCCGTTGTTCGGCGTCACGCGCAGGCTTTCCTTTTCCACGCCGCGGCGCATGGCGCGCAGACGGTCGGCGGAAAGACTGGCCAATCGGGTGGCAAGACGGGTCATGGGCAGGTGCCTGGTCGCGGTTTCGACGAAAGGCGCGCAACTTAGCAGGTTTGCGCGCCCGCTGCCTGGGCGCGCATCAAAGGTCAGCGCTGCGGCATGTCCTTGACACCGTAGCCCAGGCTGACGGTCGCATCCTGTGGTATCGGCGGCATGGTGTCCTGCCAGTCAGCCCAAGCCTGGCGCAGCGCCACCAGGCGCGCCGGTTCGCGGGCGGCCAGGTTGGCACGTTCACGTTCGTCGGCCGGGATGTCGAACAGGTATTCGTCGCCGTCGACCTGCAGGTACTTCCAGCGGCCGATGCGGCAGGCCCGCTGGCCACGGTGGTTCATGCGCCAGAACAGCGGCCGCTCGAAGGTGGCCGACGGGTCTTGCAGCACCGGCTGCAGCGACACGCCGTCGAGCGGATAGTCTGCGTGCGCCTGCGCACCGCCCAGCGCCAGCAGGGTGGCCGACCAGTCCATCGTCAGGCAATGCTGGTCGGTCACGCCGCCGGGTGCGATGGCGACCGGCCAGTGTGCGATCCAGGGCACGCGGATGCCGCCTTCGGTGAGGTCCATCTTGCCGCCCACCAGCGGCCAGTTGTCGGAA
>Ga0073899_10005365_pt1 | contig 11154 bp, 10 predicted proteins | sample KloWWTmetaKNB5Ph_FD_88975 | JGI IMG/M metagenome (GOLD analysis project Ga0073899, IMG submission 88975) | Active sludge microbial communities from Klosterneuburg, Austria, studying microevolution and ecology of nitrifiers - Klosterneuburg... | ecosystem: Engineered > WWTP > Aerobic digester >...
ATGCCTGTCGTCCTTCGTGTGAACGGCTATAAGTTCTTTTTCTATGAGGCCGATGTAGCCAATGAACCTCCACATGTTCACGTTGTCAAGGACGGAAACGAGGCAAAGTTTTGGCTTGACCCTGTGAGAAATGCGCGTGAGGGCAGGTTCCGAAAAAGCGACCTGCGCAATATTGAGCATATCATTGAAGATAATCTGGAGTTTCTCTTGAACGCCTGGAAAGAGGAGAAAAGCAAGCATGTTAACGGTTAAAGCAAAAATTCCTGCACACGCGGGTTACGAACCGACCCTTCCACTTTCAGTCCCTGACTTGAAAGAAGTGAAGGCATTCGCAAACCATCTCCACTCGCTTGGCGCGTATTGGCAGGGAGAAATTTTCGACTGGCACGCGGAATACTCTCCAGAAAGCGACAAGAAGCCCGAAGACTCGAAAATGACCTTCACTCCCGCCGATTTCTGGATCGGTGAAAGCGGTATCTGGTTCTTTTCGTTAATGTGGGAATACGGCAAAGATAAAGACCCCGTTGAATTTCTGGATGACCGTGGAATTGTGAAATAACCCTATTCGGCAGGATGGATGAGGTCGAGGCGGCGAGGGAGTTGGTGCTGTTTTCGTTTCGACAAGCTCAACGCAAGGCTGGTTGCCGGATGGGTATGAGTTGAGTTAGTGAGGGAGTGAACACGCTTCGCGGTCAGTGAGCAGTGAAGCATAGAAAGACCTCGAAGTTCTTCAAGAACTTCGAGGTCTTTTCAAATTCCCTGTTACGATTCAAGCCTCTTCTGGCACTACCTACTGTGCGCACAACACAGCAGAAGACTCCTCACACGTTTATGACCATTCCTCACTACCCGTCTATGGACGATGCAAATCTCGCGCGGCTTGCACGCGCCGAGCCAGATGCCTTCGCCGAGTTATATCGCCGCCATGTGCAAAGCGTCTATCGCTATCACATGGCGCACACGGGAAACGTCCACGATGCGGAAGACCTCACCTCGCAGACGTTCATGTCGGCGTTGGAGGGGATTCGATCCTATCGCGGCGCGGCTCCGTATATCGCGTGGCTGATGGGAATCGCCTCCAGACTGCGCCTCCGCTTTTTCCGAAGGAGGGCGACCAAGCCTGAGGTCCCGTTGGACGCGGCGCTTCATATCCCGACCCCGGGCCTGCCTACCGATCGGTCAGCGTTTCAACGCCTCGAGCGGACTCGAATCCTGAACGCGCTTAAACAACTCAGCAGTGACCGCGCCGAGGCGTTGATCCTGTGTTTCTTCAGCGAACTCAGTTTCACCGAAGCGGCATCTGTGCTGGGCAAAAGTGAAGCCGCCGTCAAAATGCTCGTCTCGCGCGGATTGCAAGACCTGCGCGCGCGTTCTTCCATTGCATTGGAGATGGATTATGAATAAAGAAATCTTCGACCAACTCCCCGCCGACGAACAACCCGTTGCCGCGAAATTAAATTCAGCGGCAGACAATATGAAAGTTCCGCAAGACTTTCAATGGAAATTGGAGACTCAATTAATGGACGCATATCAAAACAAATCACAGCCCGCAAAAGGCTGGTTTACAAAACTCATCGCGCCTGCGGCATGGACAGTTGCCGCTGTACTCGGATTCGTTTTGCTGAACTGGACGATCCGCTCGATCATTCCGTCCGAACAAGCGCCTGGCTCATCAAGCACAGCAATCCCTTCGGAAACTTTCGAATCGAATGTGAGACAGGGAGAAATTTGCGAGGGTCCGCTGGCGCTTGCGCATGACTTTTCGGTTTATGTGACGAATCAGGATAAGACTGGCTTCATCGAACTGGATGAGTCGCACGCCATCGGTGAGTTGCGCTCTTTCGCGTGGTCAGCGGATGGTCAACTGGCTGTTGTCGGCAACACAACAGGAACAGGCAATATTTTTCTATGGAATCCAACAGACAATTCGCTTTCGGCTGTTGTGCCCAACTCGGAACTCGGCTATCTTATGGACGCCGCCTGGTCGCGCGATTCAAAAATGCTTCTGGCATGGTCGGTGCAAAATAATACGGTTGTTTATCTCATGAACTCGGATGGATCAGCGCAGAAAGAGATTCAACTTGGGATGTATATATCCACCGCGCCTCAATTTGCCCCCGGCGATCAAAGCATCGTCTTATACGGCTCGAATTCATCCTCGTTCGGTTTATTCGAATTCAGTCTCGACGACTCGCAAATCAAAACGATCAGTAACTTCGTTGAAGACGAGACAGGCTTTGCATGGTCGCCCGATGGCTCTCGTTTGGCATACTTTGAAATGGATCGTGATGTGGGCGAAGCGCGTCTCGTTACGGAAGAGTTTGAATCGGGTGATAAAACCACATTTGCAACATTGCCTATCCCCAAAGGATCAGGATCATCCATCCCCGATGTCGCAAACTTGAGCTGGTCACAAGATGGGAAATTCCTTGTCTTTGAATTTGGCAGAAGCGCGTCAGACCGCGCGATCTACCTCGCCAATGCAGATGGAACAGGCTTGGTCAAACTGGTCGACTCCGCGCACGCGCCGACGATTTCATCGGATGGAAATTGCCTCGCCTACATTAGCAACAAGCAAGCGTTCTTGTTGGATTTGAAAAACACAACCGCAACACCGCTGCTCATCGCTGACCTGCCTGCCGGGCGATCCACGTCCGATTTTCGATTGGACAAATTACAGTGGAAACCGTGACTGGCATTCACCCAAACGAGACGTGACTAATCCCAATTCTCCAATCTCCATGTACCACCTATCACTCCCTCCTCCCCTTCGTCACGATTCGAATCGGCGTCCCTAAAAACCCATACTCCTCGCGGATCTGATTCTCCAGATATCGCAAATACGTAAAATGCATCAACTTCGGCTCGTTGACGTAGATCATGAACGTCGGCGGGTCGGAGCGGACTTGTGTGCCGTAGAACATTTTCAGCGCGCGTCCCGCATGGGTGGGGTGCGGATGCGCGTCCTGCGCCTTGTGAATCACCGCATTGATCTTGGACGTGGTCAGGCGCGCCAGGCGTTCCTCCTGCACGCGCAACGCCATCGGCAAGACGGAGTCCACGCGTTGCCCTGTTTTCGCCGAGATGAACAACAGCGGGACGTAGTCCATAAAGTTCAAGTCGGAGCGGATCTTGCGCGTGTAGCTCTCCATCGTGAACGTATCTTTTTCGATGGCGTCCCACTTGTTAACGATCACCACGCACGATTTCCACTGATCGAGAATAAAGCCCGCGATGTGCGCGTCCTGCGCGGTAATGCCCGTTGTCGCGTCGATCATCAGCAGGGCAACGTCGGCGCGTTCGATGGCTTTGAACGAACGCAACACGCTGAACTGCTCCACGCCGCGCTCGATCTTGCCGCGCTTACGGATGCCCGCCGTATCGATCAGCGTGACCTGCAACCCTTCCATTTCGATCAGCGTATCTGTCGCATCGCGCGTGGTGCCGGGGATGGGACTGACGATGGCGCGCTCCTCGCCCACGAGTTTATTAAGCAGGCTGGATTTGCCAGCATTCGGCTTGCCGACGATGGCGATCTTGATGCTTTCATCCTCGTCCGCCGCTGCCTCCGCAGGGAAGCTTGCCACGACCACGTCGAGCAGGTCGCCGGTGTCGCTTCCATGCACGGCAGAGACCGGGTGAGGCTCGCCCAGCCCCAACTCGTAGAATTGACTCGCCGCGTCCCGCGTTTCGCGCGCCTCGCACTTATTCGCCACCACAAGGATCGGCGGGAAGAATGTTCCATCGGGCAATTTCTTCTGCGAGCGGCGCAGAATGTCTGCCACTTCGAGGTCGGCGCCGGTTACGCCGGTCTGCCCGTCGTTGACGAACAACACCACATCCGCTTCATCGATTGCAGCTTGCGCCTGCGCGCGGATATCTTCAATGAAATCTGCCGAGCCAACCGAGAGCGGTGTTTTTCCTCCGTGAGTCGGGTCGATACCGCCGGTGTCGATCACATGAAATACGCGGCCGTTCCACTCCGCTTCGCCGAATAGGCGGTCGCGTGTGGTGCCGGGCGTATCATCCACGATCGCCATGCGCTCACCGACGAGGCGATTGAACAAAGTCGATTTTCCAACATTGGGTCTGCCGACGAGGGCAACAATAGGTTTAGGCATTTTCGATTTCCGATTTCTAATTGACGATTTCCACTTACTGTTTACTGTCTACTGATTACTGATTACTGAACGCTATTCACCAACTACGGACTCGGCGTCCCTGTTCCGGGGATGGATAGTACCACCTCAACGGCGCCGGGCAAAATCGATTCGACCAGCACATTTTCGACAAGGATTTCGATAGTGGGCGTGAGTTGATACGTGCCAGCTTCCAGCCCGGTCACATCGATGTTGACGACAATATCCTGCGGTGTCAACGCGTCGAGCACGGGCAGGGGGCCCGAGATAATCACATCTACCGTTTGCGGCGAAACCTGCGCCGCAAGCCCATTCCCCAAGCCGGTTACATTGATGGGTTGATTCAACAACGTTACGCTGGTTTGAATCGGTGAGACTTCAACAGTCACCTGCACGGTCTGCGCTCCCACGATGCTGATGTTTTCCGGCAATAACAGCGCGAGCCGCGTGGAAATGGCTTCCTTCGCATCTTGCAGGTTGAGCGTTTCGGTTTCGATCACACCGGGCAACGCATTCACCAGTTGCGGGTCGGAGGCGAACACCGTGATCACCGGCGGAAACACCGAAATATTTTCAAGCCGATACCCCGCCGCCACCTGCCCGCTGACGACAACTTTCACCGCCACATCGCGGAAACCGCCTTGTTGACTGACGGGGATCGTCACATGAACCGATTGCGGGTTCACCGTCACGCCCTCTACAACCGCGTTTTGCGCGTCGAGCGCCAGCACCGGTAACGCCTGGTCGATACTCTCGCGCGTGCCGGAGAAACTTAACAGGATGCGCGCCCGTTGCACCCGCTCAACGAGCGACTCGGGACCGGAGATCACCACCTCGGTCGCGTCGGTCTGCGGATCTGCGGCTTGATAGCCCACCGCCGGCTGACCGCTCAGTGACAGGTCGATGGGCAGGGCGCGGGTGGCGAGTCGCTCGAGGGTTACCGGAACAGACGCAGGGTCCGAAAGAACGAGTTGCATCGGTCGCGCCGCGATCTGAATTTGGATATCCTTCTTATGCTCGCCCGCGCTCAAGGTTGAAATATCCAGGATGGCGCGAATGGAATTTTCCTGCGCGGTGACGCGATCCCAGACCGAACGCGGCGCGCGCAAGGTGACTTTCACTGTGGCTGGAATTTCACTGGTGATGATCAGCGACGGGTCTTGCCCGACGATTTCAAGCGGCACCTCAATGGGCGAGCGGATCTCATCCGGGTCGGCGGCAGTGACGGCAGAAATCCATACCGCGACGGCGAGGATGAACGCGAGGAGAATGGTGCGGATGTTTGTGGCAAGCCAGCGCATGTTATTTATTCCTGCGGAAGAATCGTTGGAACCAGGCTTTGCGCGGCGTGGAGACGTCGGTCTGGTAGAACGCAACGAGTATGTTTTCGAGCCGCTCCGGGTCGATGCGGCGAATCATGCGCCCGGCGTGAGCAATGGAGATCGAACCGCTCTGTTCGGAAACAACGACCAAGACCGCGTCGCTCACTTCGGAGGAGCCGAGCGCGGCGCGATGACGCAATCCCATCTGGCGCTCGGGGTTGCGGGTGAGGATGCCGCTTGCCGAGAGTGGCATAACGCATGCCGCCGCGGCCACCTTCCCATCGGCGATGATGACGCCGCCATCGTGCAGGGGCGTATCTGGGTAAAAGATCTGCAACAGCAATTCAGGAGTCACTTGCGCGTGCAGTTGGACGCCGGTCTCGGCGTATTGCGCAAGGCTGTCGGTGCGTTGCATGATGATCAGCGCGCCGTGCTGCCGCGCGGAAAGTCGCCGCGACGCCTCGACCACCGCGTGGATCACTTTCACGATATCGGCTTGTTGCGGCTGTCCGCTTCCGGTGACGAAGGTACCCGCCCTTCCGAGCCGTTCGAGCGCGCGGCGAATCTCCGGGGCAAAAATGACCGGGATGGCGAGGAGCAAGGCAGGCAGGGTGCTTTGTACCAGCCACGAGAACGCCGGCAGTTCGAATAGCGATGTGAGCAGGATCAATGCAATGATGAGGAAAATCGCGCCGCGCAACAACACCATCGCCTGCGTATCGCGCAAGGTGTACAGTAACGCGAAAAAGATCAACATGACCAGCGCAATATCCAGCACGCTGAGCCAGTTGAGCCGCTCGAAAATGAAGAAAATGTTATCGAAAAAGTTCGCCATCGGGTGGAAGTGTAATTCGTAATCAGGGATTGGTAAATGGGTCAGGAATAGGACAATCGCATTTGAAAGATGTGGTTCCTGCGAGCGCCGAAATCTGTCGCAGTATGCGCTGATTTCCGCGAATACTGCGACACGCTCAGCACAAGTTTTCGCTACTCTCTTACGCTCGCAGGCGGTCTATGACCGCCGTATTTGCCAGCGAAGCGACGGTCACACGTGTGCCTGCGGCTCAGCGCAGGCAGACCATCGTAGAGCAGCAAAAGCGAACGTCCTATTAAAAATCACAAAGACACAGAGAGAAAATCTCTTTATTCTTCTCTGCGACTCCGCGTCTCGGTGGCTAGACTGCTTAACGTCAGTTACAAATTCGCGCGGATGGTAAAGATCAGCGGAAAAAGATTCCTACAGCTTTGGCCATAGGGTTAGGAACGCCGGCAAACTTCGTGTTCAGGAGCAGGCGATGAATCTTGATCCCCCCTTTTTACACAGTACCAACTACGGCTGTTAGATCGGTCGTAACACGCGATCGGCGCGCAGTTGTTTGAAGAAGAGCGCCGCGCCGCGCGGCATGGATTCGTTGGCGGCTTCCATCCAAGCCTGCGAACCGAGCGTCTCCGCCGCGCGACGCGAGTAACCGAGTCGTTTCCACACCGTGTCAAAACCCACCAAGTCCATCGGCGGGAAGACCAGCGAGGCTTCGCACTGTAAGGCGTTCGAGGCTTCTTCCACTTCATTGAGCAGAAGCGGCAATGACTTTTCCGCCGACACCTTCGGGTCGATGAAGAGATCGTCTGTGCGAGCCACCAGGTTTTCCACCTGCCAACCCGCCACACCCACCAGTTCGCTCCCGCTAAAAAGCATGAGGAACGCTTTCTCGCCGAAGGCTTCCATGACATCGTTGGCCTGCAAGGCGCGCCTGCCTTTGCTCTGACGTGAAATGAATTCGGCAATCCTCTGCGCGTCGCGTGGGCGGCCGCGCAGGAGTAAATACGTTCCGGGCTGGGTATTGGAAGCGGGAAGTGGACCAGTCTCCGGCTTCGGGGCGAAGCGTTTCCACTCCGTTGAAACCTGATTCCACAGTTCGTCATAGGACCCGGTGTTTCGGATGATAACTGCCGCGGCGGCGAGCTTATCGCTCTGCGGAGCCTGCGCGCGGATTCGTTGTATTGATTCCTCGCGGGTGAGGTTACGCTTGCGCATCAGCCGCTCGATCTGGACTTCCTGCGGCGCGTCGGTGACCCAGATGGAATCACACTGCTCGCGCATTCCGGATTCGATCAGTTTGATCGCCTCGACTACGATTACGCGTTGGTTCGCCCTGCGGATGAGTAAGTCCACCGCCTGCAACACATACGGGTGCACGATCTCCTCAAGTTGGGCGAGCGCGTCGGCATCTGAGAACACCAGTTTGCCCAATTTGGCGCGGTCGATATTCCCATCCTTATCCAAAACCCACTTGCCGAATCGGTCCAGGGTAGGCTGGTAGCCCGGCGCGCCCTTCGAGAGGACGCGATGCGCCAGCGAGTCCGCGTCGATGGTGTAGGCGCCAAGGTGCTCCATCATGCGTCGCACCACGCTTTTGCCGGTGGCGATATTGCCGGTTAACCCGATGATCGTTTTGCCAGTCCGTTTGCTCACAATGACTCCTCAGGGAAACATTATACAACTTCTATTTTAATGTCTTTTGAAAAATAATCCAGTGAAGTTGCCCGCGTTTTCAAATTTGTCAGTTTCATCCCAATGTTGACGCTCTCACCCCTTGCGTGTATGATGACCTTGCCTCAGGTCGGTTGGGCGATCGCGGTGGCGCGTTGTCGCCATCGAGGAAAGTCCGCACTCCATAGAGCACGGCGTCGGATAGTCCCCGGGGCGGGGAAGCCTCCGTAAGGAGCGAACCTGCCGGACAAGGGCCACAGAAACAAACAGCCCCGCGCTTGCGCGGGGTAATGGTGAAAAGGTGGTGTAAGAGACCACCGGCGTTTGCAGTAATGCAGAGCGTCAGGTAACCCCCGCCGGGAGCAAGGCCAAGCAGGGACGAAGCCATCTGCGGATGGCGGGAGACGGCTCGTCTTCATACGTATCCAATCACGCGGTGGTTGGGTCAGTCCCGGGTAGGCTGCACCGAGCGGCGCGGCGACGCGCCGCCCAGAGAGATGATCGCACAAGCGGGGCAACCCGCTGGACAGAATGCGGCTTATAGACCGACCTGAGGTGGTGTTAGTTTTCTTTGCTTTCGGCGGCGTCCTCGCCGCCGAGGCTTGTACTGAGCCTGTCGAAGTGACGGCGGCTTGAGCGACATTGTGAATCATCGAAAAGAATTTGAACTCGCGCAGTCCCTTCTCGCAAAGACTCTTCAACATGCGCGGGAATCCGACACAGCGCAAATCACAAAACTTCACATCGCCATCGGCGAAATCACCGAACTTGATCTTGACCTGATTCAATCTCACTGGCGCGAGATCAGCAAAGGCGCACCTGCGGAACAGGCGCAGTTGCATTTCCGTTTAATCACAGCCGAGGCGCAGTGCATGGCGTGCTTCCAAAAATATCATCCCGAAGGCGGAGAAATCCACTGCCCCTATTGCGGAAGTTTCGGCGCGAAAATTCTATCGGGCGAGGAGTTCATTCTTGAATCGATTGAATAGGAAACCACATGTCGTTGCGAGGAGTGGCGCGAAGCGCCGCGACGAAGCAATCTCCTGGCAGTGGTGGAGATTGCTTCGGGCTGTCGCCCTCGCAACGACATTCCTTGCTTTATCTGGATGCAACCTCCCCGCCGCTTCCACCCCGACGGCAGACCTGTTCGCCACGCTTCAAGCGTCTACGCCTTCCAACTTTACCCCTCTACCCGCAACTGAATCCATCGCAACGCCCGCTTTTAATTTCACGACTCCCACATTTACCGCGCTGCCTCAAAATTCAATCCCATCCCCTTCGCCTTCCGATCAATTGACCGGGAAGATCGTATTCACGTGTCAAGTCAATAAAGTGCAAGCCTCCGATCAAATCTGCATCATCAACGCGGATGGGTCGGGATTCCGTCAACTCACCAGCGACAACGCCCGCCATTTTTACCCGTCCCTTTCACCGGATGGGCAGAGCGCGTTGTACTCGGCATTCCGTGAGAAGAATATCTATGAAATTTACGAATTGAGTCTCACCACAGGGAATGCGAATCAGTTGACAGACCGTCTCGGCGTGTCTAACGCGCCGGAGGTTTCGCCGAATGGCGAGAGTATTGCGTTCATGCGCGGCAACCCGAACACGCAACAGAATCAAATCTGGGTTATGGATCGTAATGGGGAAAATCCATCGAACGTCCCGCAAGCCTTGGGCTGGGACCCCACATGGTCGCCGGATGGAAAATTTATTCTGTTTGCCTCCGACCGCGATGGAGGCGTTCAACTGTTCACGGTCAGCCTGAAGGGGAGCGCGGTCAAACGAATCACGAATCTGCCGTCCATTCGGGGAAGAAGCGATTGGTCGCCCGATGGCGCATTCATCGTCACATATTCCGGTGAGCCGTGGAAGCGTGAAGTCTACATCATGAGCGCGGACGGATCGAACGTTCGTCAACTCACGCCAAGCGGAGGCAACAGTCAGGGACCGTCCATTTCACCGGATGGGGGATGGGTTGTCTTCACCGCGTACTTCGATCATTTCGGCGACGATCACGGATGCGAGATTTATGTCATCCGTGTGAACGGTACGGATTTGCGACGATTAACGAATAACAGTTATTGCGATTACCAGCCGCGCTGGGGACCGTGATACGAATTGGCCGCCTCGTCAATCGGGAAGTATGAGGGCGCTTATTTGAAGGTTCTTATTTTTCTTCTTCCCCCAAAATCTCCTCGATTCTGGCTTTGTTTTCCTCGACAATGTTGGATATCTTATCGCACAGTTTGAGATATTCAACATACTCGGGTACCTCGCGCATGTTTTGTATTTTTTCCAGTTTGGCTCGTCCATACTCGTTTAATTTGAACCTCCGGTCGAAACGAAACACCTGACGGTTGTCTTTTTGTTCATCGGGCAGGTTTTCGTCTTCGAGAGGTTTGATGTTTCGGGAATAGGAGACAAGTCCCATCTGTTCGTATTTTCGTATTTCTCGATAAAAAGAGGGAGTAATCGCATCATGTTTCATGCTGACGCTTCCATGCAGGTCGATACCATCCGCGGACAAACTGTCGTAGATCAACTTGGCAACCTTGTAAATGATCTGCCTTGTGGACCCAAAATATTCGCTCTCGGTGGTCCCGTTTTGTATTTGCTGAATTGCATCCATAATGAAGAACAAAAAATCAGGAGCAAGGATTTTCTGTTTTTGCGCGGTCTCCTGGCAAATTTTTCGATACCGCTGAACCGAAAGGAATGCCAGGAGTTTCTTGATAGAATGCCGGCCCAGATTCTTGACATATTCATCAATTTGTTCGTTCTGCTCGGGCATGCGCTCAATTTCGCGATCTAATTTTTCATAATTAATATCGCTTGCTTTTTCCGGTCCATATACGACGATGTGCAAGTTCTTGATAGACTCCTCGGAAATGCCCCGTAGAATTTCATTACGCAACAGATTGCCGCCGCGCACCTTCATCTCAAAATCGGGGGATTTTATGCGGTGGATATGAACGAAAATATCGTCCCTGCCGATCATCTTGCGGAGTTCACTCTGAAGTTCGGGAATGTGATGAAAATTTTCAGAGAGTACCTGGATCGTCTCCCGAATATATGGGTGAGTTTCCACGCACTCGAGCCTGCAAATCTCCTGAAGTGGGTACTGAGTAGTGAGGATCTCCTGAATGGCTGTGTCCTTGCTTTCATCAAAGATATACTGCAGGAGCCTGGCATCTTGCCA
>Ga0073899_10005366_pt1 | contig 11154 bp, 13 predicted proteins | sample KloWWTmetaKNB5Ph_FD_88975 | JGI IMG/M metagenome (GOLD analysis project Ga0073899, IMG submission 88975) | Active sludge microbial communities from Klosterneuburg, Austria, studying microevolution and ecology of nitrifiers - Klosterneuburg... | ecosystem: Engineered > WWTP > Aerobic digester >...
CGCCTGCTCAGCGGGATGGCGACACCGCGCTGGGACGCCCTGCACGAGAGGATCGTCTGCCTCCTCGTGTCGTCCAGGGCCACTGACGCGGGAGCGCGGCGGGCGCCCCGACAGCTGGGCCGGCTGGCCCGCCGCGCCGAGAAGCGCGTGGAAGAGCGGCGCGTGCGGGCCATCGCGGACCCGTCCAGCACGGCCCTGTGGCACGCGGTTCGAAAGTCGGCCAAGGCGGCCCGCTACGCACGCGAGGTGACGGCCGATCTCCCCGGCGCCGGCCCCGCCGAGCGAGAGCGCGCGGACGCATGGAAGGACGTCACGGCCGCGTTGGGCAGGTTCCAGGATCTCGTCATCGCGCGGGAGCTGATCGACGCGATCGAACCGGTGGGCGCCGACAGCCGAGCCGACCTGGCCGCTCTGCTCGCAGGCATCGATTCACTCGCGGCCCGGCGGCTCGGGGAGGCGCAGTCCGCCCTCCTCGTCGTGTCGTGACACGGTCGGGCGACCCTCGGAGCGGGCCGTTCGGGGCCAAGTGTCAGCGGCCCCCCAGCGCGTCGTCCACCGCTTCAGCGACGGTGGAGTGGCGGAAGCTGAAGCCGGACGCCTGAAGAGCCGCCGGCCGGACGTCGGCGTCGGGAGTCAGCAGCGAATCCGCCGCGTCCGAGCCCAAGACCAGTCGCAGCGCGAACTCCGGCACCGGGAGCCAGAACGGCCGGTGGAGAGCCCGCGCGACGGCTCGGCCCAACTCCTCGGCCGTCGCGGGGGTGGGACCCGACAGGTTGACCGGCCCCGAGAGGTCGTGATCGATGACGTGCCGAATGGCGCGCACCTCGTCGTCCAGGGAGATCCACGGCCAGACCTGGGTCCCTCGCCCGATGCGACCCCCAAGCCCGAAGCGCGTCAGGAGGATCAGGGGCTTCAGCACCGCTTCGGGGTGGACGACAGGAGCGGTGCGCAGCATCGCCACCCTGACCAGCGGCCCCGCCAGCGACGCCTCCGCCTCCCAGGCCACACACAGCCGTGCCAGGAAGGTCGCCCCGGCGGGGGAGGACTCGGTGAGGACGCTGCCGGGCGCGGAGCCGTAGTAACCGACCGCGGAGGCAGTGATCAGGGCTGGAGCATCGGCCCCCAGGCTGCGCGCCGCCGTCGCGATGGACCGGGTCGGCATCAGGCGTGACTCCCAGAGGGCGCGCCGGTACCGCCGGGTCCACGGCAGGCGCCCGATGCTGGCGCCGTTGAGCACCACGACCGCGCGCGCCCCCCGCAGGATCTCGGGATCCAACGGCTCGGCACCCGGGCGCCAGCCGGCCTCACCCGCGTTCCTGGGAGCCCGCCGGACCAGGGTGACCACGGGCACACCGTCCGCCCTGAGAGAACCGACCAATGTGCGTCCGATCAGCCCGGAGGCCCCCGCGACGATCACTCTCTGCGCATCAGCGCCCGTTCCTGCCATGCACCAGACCTTGCCACTTTTCGCTCGGAAATGGTTGTCAAACGCCGCGACCCGTGCGAAGCTGGGGCCAGACGAAGCGGTTCAAACCACGTGCCGACTCCGACTCAAGTGTCCGAAAGTGAGTCAAGTCATGTCACGTGTCCTGACCACCATCCCGTCCCCAACCCCCCAGGTCGACGAACTCGTCCTCGACCATCTCGACCTCTGTGAGGCCCTCGCCCGGCGCTATGCCAACCGGGGCATCGACCTCGACGACCTCATCCAGGTCGCGCGTGTGGGCCTCGTCTGCGCCGCGCAGCGGTTCCGCCCGGAGGCCGGCGCGTTCGTGCCGTACGCCGTGGCCACCATCACCGGAGAGATCAAGCGCCACTTCCGTTCCAGCTGGATGGTGCGTCCGCCGCGGCGCCTCCAGGAGCAGCGCAGCGACGACGCGCCGCACGCGCAGCGTGAGACCGACGCGCTGAGCGCGTTCCGCCCGGTGTCCCTGGACAGCACCACCGCCGGGGATGAGGCCCACGCCGTCGAACTGCCGGTCACCGACCACGACCTCGAGCTTCTCCCGGACCTGCTCACGCTCCACTCCGCTGTCGACCGCCTCGACTCGGTGGAGCGCCAGGTGTTGCGGATGCGATTCGTCGACGATCTCGCCCAGGCAGAGATCGGGCGGCGGTTGGGCGTGAGCCAGATGCAGGTGTCGCGGATCCTGAGCCGGGTCCTCGCCGGACTCCGCGAGGAGATGGAGCCCGCGGCCGCGTGAGCCGGCCGGTGCGTACAGCGGCGAAGTCCGCTGTTTGAAACCCGCAGTAGCGGGTATCTAGTGGGAGAGACGCCATCCGCACCAGCGGATGGGGCCGATTCGAATCCAAGGAGGAACCATGGGAATCGAAGACAGCATGCGAAGGGCCGGCGACGAGGTCGCCGGGCGCGCCAAGCAGGTGTGGGGTGACCTCACCGACGACGAGCGCCTCGAGGCGGAGGGTCGGGCCCAGCACACCGCGGACGACGACCGCATCAGGGCCGACCGGGTCGACGAGACCCGGCTAGACCGGTACAACGACGAGGTCGGCGACGACCTTCGACCCAACACCGGCGACGACGGCACCTTCCGCGACGCCCTCCGCGACGACATGGGGCAGGGCCCCGTCGGCGCCGTCACCGACGACACACACGTCACGCCAGGCGACGACGGCACGATGCGTGACGCCCTCCGCGACGACATGGGGCAGGACCTCCACGCCCACGACACCCCCCGTCGCGACCACATCTGACCACCGACTCAGGAGACACACATCATGGGAACAATCCTCTGGATCATCGCCGCCGTGCTCGTCATCGCCGGCATCCTCGCCATCGTCCGTAGCCAGCTTGTGTGGGGCATCGTCCTCATCATCCTGGGCCTCCTCGTGGGTCCGGGCGGGGTGAGCCTCTTCACCTGATTCTTCGAGACGCGCCGAGGCGCCCTTCCCAGCGGAAGGGCGCCTCGGCGTCTGTTCACACGAAGATGACCTGGGCGCCCTCGGACAGCTCGATGAAGTCGGAGGCGCTGATCACGTCCTCGACTCCGTCGTAGAGATCCGAGCGCGTGAGGCCGTTCATGTCGAAGCTGAGCTTGCAGCCCCAGAGGTGACCGCCCGAGGCGACGATGATGTCCAGCATCTCCCGGACGCCTGGAATCTCCAGATCGTCGAGCTGCTTGCGCATCATCTTCGTGGCCATCTTCGTCATGCCGGGGATGGCGCCCATACCCGCCCACACGGGCATGCTCGGTGCCATGGGCAGGTGCATGGCGGTGTTGCCGAGCATCGTGAACTTGAGGTCGTCCATCGTGCGTTCCGTGACCAGGTCGAAGCCCCAGAACGTGAAGAAGATGTGCGTCTCGACGCCCTCACCCAGCGCGGCGTTGGCCATGATCAAGGCGGGGTAGGCCATGTCGAGGTTGCCCTTGGAGGCGATGAAGCAGATCTTGCGCGGGCGATCCTCGCCGGAGGTCGGAGCCGCGAAGTCCGAGGGCTTGGCCTTGGCGCGGGCTTCCCCCTGATCCGTCGTTGGTGGGGTTGGGCGGGACGTGCCGCCGAAGTCGGGGATGATCGGGGTGTCAGAGATGGTGGTCATGGCGCAGTCCCTTCCTAGACGCAGCCCTTGGGCTTGGGCAGCCCGGCGATGTACGACATCTTCTTGGCGGGTTTCCCCGGGAACAGCCGGAACAGCTGCTTCATGTCGAAGCCGCCGACGCTGGCGACGCGGCGCAGCGTCGCGGTCTCCTTGCGGGCGGGGTAGTCGGCCCGGAGGAACTTCAGCACCTTCCAGTGCTCGTCGGTGAGTTCCTCGATCCCGGCGTAGCCGGCGAGGATGGGCGCGAGGTCCTCGTCCCATTGCTGGTATTCGGTGAGGAAGCCCTCGTCGTTGACGTCGATGGCGCGGTCCCCGATGCGGGTGGTGGGCACGTGGGTTCTCCTTAGAACTTGGGGATGATCGGATCAGGCAGGACGGACGCGGCGTCGGCCGTGGAGTCGACGCCCTTGGCCGGCACGTAGTCCGGAGCCGGGGCGCTGGTGCGCGACGGCGGGGTGGGGCGCGGGGCGGGGCGCGGTGAGGCCTTGCGGGGCGCCGGGGCGCGGGAACCCGCCTTCGCCACCTTGGGCGCCTTCGAGGCCGGAGCGGCATGCCCGCGCTTCCCGAGTGCCCTCAGGAAGAGGTCCTTGTTCGAGGTGCCGGACGCGTCGCCCTCCACCCGCTTGCCCAGCAGGTGCATGTCCGTGGTGAACGGGAGGGGCCGCCCGCGCAGCAGGAACTCCCAGTACACGAAGCGGAAGGCGAGCTTGGCCAGGTGGTTGGACCGGGACTCGCCGAGCAGCGTCATGGGCCCCACCACCGGGAGTGGGAACCCTCCGGTGTACGGCTGGGTGCCGTAGTTGAAGTCCAGGAGCATCCCCTTGCCGTGGCCGGTCTCGATGAAGCAGTTGGCATGCCCGTCGAAGCTGTGCGGCAGGTCCTGGCCGGCCAGATAGTAGGGCCAGTTCTCCATGAAGACGTCGACCGAGAAGTGGGCCACCGAGCCGGCCTTGGAGGTCTGGAGGGTGCCGCCGTCGCCCAGGACGAAGATGTCCGGGTGCTCCAGCGAGCGCATCGTGTGCTGGTGACAGGGCACCAGGTTCATCTCATCCCCGAGCCCGGACCTTGCCACGTACTCCGGTCCGTAGTTCAACGGGATGGAGACCAACAGGTCGTACGGCACGTGCCGGTCGTCGAAGGACACGAGCTCCTTATTCTCCGTGTCCACCCGCTCGACGGCGAAGTCCGCCTCGAGCTGGATGCCGCGGTCCAGGAACATCGTGCCCAGCTCGCGCGAGGCGATCGGCTTGGTGAAGGCGCCGTCGAGGGGTGTGACGTAGACGATCTCCACCTTCTTCCTCGTCTTGCGCTCACGGAAGTAGGCGTCGGCGAGGAAGGTGAACTCCAGCGGCGCCACCGGGCACTTGATCGGCATGTCCGTCAGGTGCACCACCAGCCGGCCGCCGGGGAACTCCTTGAACGCCTCCGCCAGTGCGATCGAGCGCGGGAGGTCGTAGAAGTGGTGCACGTCGTCGGCATCCTGACCCGGGGTGAGGTCGGGCCTGGGTTCGACACCCGTGGCGATCACCAGGGTGTCGTACTCCAGCTCACGCCCGTCGGCCAGGTGGACGCACTTGGCCGCCGCATCGACCCGGTCGATCTCGGCCAGGACCAACTGCACCCCGTCCGGGATGAAGTGGTGCCGCGATCGCACGATCTTGCCCTCGTCGTAGATCCCGAAGGGCAGGAACAGGTAGCCGGGTTGGTAGTGGTGCTCGTCGTCCCGATCTACGACCGTGATCTCAAGTTCCGAGGCGGGGTAGGCCGATCGCAGCTTGTTCGCCACCATCGTTCCTGCAGTCCCGCCGCCCAGGATGACAAGTCTCCTCATTGAGGCTCCTCCGAAGTGTTGGTGCGAAGAAGCCTATACCCGTTGGGGTATGCCCGTGCGGCCACCCCCCCCATTTAGTACGACCAAATGTAGGAGAGGTTCGGCGACTGCGTTGGGTGCCAGGCGGAGGCGGGCTCGGCGTGCGCGATGGCCACCGCGGGGCTCTGCGCGGTGTTGGGCGGGACGCCCCCGCTAGTGGTCGTCACCGTGAGGAAACCAGTGGCGGTGCGCCAGGGACATCGATAGCGTGTCGCGCAGGAGGTGGCGGCGGTGGACATCATTCTGATTCCGGGGCTCTGGCTCGACGGGTCCTCGTGGCACAAGGTGGTGCCGTTCCTCGAACGGGCGGGCCATCGCGTGGTGGCGCTCACGCCGCCGGGTCACGACGGCCAGGAGCCCTCGACCGTCACCTACGGGGACCTGGTGGGGGCCGTCGTCACCGAGATCGACCAGTCCGCCGGCCACGTGATGCTGGTGGGCCACTCGGCCGCCTGCGCAGCCGCCTGGGCCGCCGCCGATCGCCGCCCGGACAAGGTGGCCTGTGTGGTGCTCGTCGGAGGCTTCCCGATCCCCACCGGCTCGCCGATCCTCGACGGGTTCGAGCCCGTCGACGGCCTCGTCCACTTCCCCGGCTGGGCGGCGTTCGACGGGCCGGATTCCGCGGACCTCGACGACGCGTCGAAGGCTGAGCTGGAGAGCCACATGACCCCCGCCCCCGGCCAGTACGCCGTCGGGATCCAGGAGCTCGACGACGATCGGCGCTACGGGCTGCCGGTGGTCAACGTCTGCACCGAGTACAGCGCGGACGAACTCCATGGCTGGGTGGACCAGGGATTCCCGCCGGTCAGCGACCTGAGGAAGCTTCGGCACGCCGGTTACGTGGACCTCGAGTCGGGCCACTGGCCCCAGATCTCTAGGCCGGAGGATCTCGCTGAGGTCATCCTCCGCGCGGCCACCGTCGTCCAGTAGCGCCCCGGCACGCCCCGACTGACCAGGGGTCGTCGACCTCCGTCCGCCGACGGCGAACCCGGACGCCCTTCCCGACGCACGCCGTGCCCGATACCTTGGGGCGAAAACCCGCAGGACCCAGAGGAGTCACCGATGACCTACCGCCCCGAAACGCTCGCCGTCCACGCCGGCCAGGAGACCCCGGACCCCGCCACGAACTCGCGCGCGGTGCCCATCTACCAGACCACCAGCTACGTCTTCGACGACGCGCAGCACGCGGCGGACCTGTTCGCGCTCGCGCGCCCGGGCAACATCTACACCCGCCTGATGAACCCCACCCAGTCGGTGTTCGAGGCGAGGGTCAACGCGCTGGAGGGCGGGGTGGGCGCGCTGGCCACCGCCTCCGGCGCCTCCGCCATCACCTACGCGGTCCTGAACCTCACCTACACCGGCGACAACATCGTGGCTCTCTCCACGCTGTACGGCGGCACCTACGCGCTGTTCGCGCACACCCTCAAGCAGTTCGGCATCGAGGCCAGGTTCGTCGATCCGGCCAAGCCGGAGGATCTGGCCCAGCACGTCGACGAGCGCACCCGGCTCGTCTTCGGCGAGACCGTGGGCAACCCCGCCCTCAACGTCGTGGACCTCGACGCCTGGGCCGCGGCCTCGCACGAGCTGGGCCTGCCCTTCATCGTCGACAACACGGTCCCCACGCCGCACCTCACCAAGGTGTTCGACCACGGCGTCGACATCGCCGTGCACTCCGCCACCAAGTACATGGGCGGGCACGGCACGTCGCTGGGGGGCGTGCTGGTGGACTCCGGCCGGTTCGACTGGGCGGCCCACGCGGACAGGTTCCCCGGCCTCACGCAGCCCGACGCCGCCTACCACGGGGTGGTGTGGACCGATGCTGCAGGCCCCGCCGCGTACGTGATCCGGGCGCGCACGGTCCTGCTGCGCAACACCGGCGCCGCCATCGCCCCCCTCAACTCGTTCCTGCTGCTGCAGGGCCTCGAGACGCTCCACCTGCGGATGGAGCGGCACAGCGAGAACGCCATGAAGGTGGCCCAGTTCCTCACCGATCACCCGAAGGTGGAGTGGGTGAACTACCCGGGCCTGGCCTCCAGCCCCACGCACGAGATCGCCACCCGCATCCTCAAGGGAGGCTTCGGCGGCCTGGTCTCGTTCGGCGTGCGGGGCGGCCGTGAGGCGGGCACCCGCCTGGTGGAGGCGCTCGAGCTGTTCAGCCACCTCGCCAACATCGGCGACGCCAAGTCGTTGGCCATCCACAACGCGTCCACCACCCACTCACAGCTCTCCGACGAGGAACTCGTCTCGGCGGGTGTCCCCGTCGAGATGGTCCGGCTGTCGGTGGGCATCGAGCATATCGACGACATCCTGGCCGATCTGAGCCAGGCGCTGGACCGGATCTAGTCTCCTCTAGGACTGGGTCGGCGTCGTCTCCTGATGGCGCCGATCGGCCTCGATGTCCTCCTCGGCGATCGAGTGGTCCGACGTGTGGAGATGCTCCCCCTCGTCGGGGCCCTCGGTGTCGCGGGGCGTGAGTTCGGTGTCGTCGACGGCGGCGTCGTCGGGGCGCGGGGTCGGGTCGCTCATGGGTCCTCCTGGGAGTGCGATCGTCCTTGTCAGGGTAGCCTTTCCTGCATGGACTCGCGATGGAAACGGGTGTCGAATAGTCGCATGAGCGCGACTGTTGCCACGAACCCGGTCGAGTCCGCCGAACTGTCGGGCCGGTTGAATTGGTTGCGCGCCGGAGTGCTCGGTGCCAACGACGGAATCGTGTCCATCTCAGCGACGGTGGTGGGCGTGGCGGCCGCGACCACCACCGTCACCCCCGTCCTTCTGGCTGGTGTCGCGGCGGTGGTGGCGGGCGCCATCTCGATGGCCCTGGGGGAGTACGTCTCGGTGTCCAGTGCCGCGGACTCCCAGCGGTCCCTCATCAGCTCCCTGCGGACACTGCTGACCTCGGACCGGCGGGCCGCCGACGACGAGCTGGTGGCCGCCTACCAGCGTCAGGGACTGACCCGGGCCACGGCCGAGCAGGTGGTCGCGGAGATCGGGGAGGGGCACGCCGTCAAGGCGCATCTCTCGCAGCGCTTCCACCTGGCCGAGGACGAGATCGTCAACCCCTGGCACGCGGCGATCGCGTCCGCTGTCGCATTCCTCGCCGGCGCCATCCTTCCCTTCCTCACCATCCTGCTCACGCCGATCCCCCTGCGGATCCCTGTGACGGTCGTCGCCGTGCTGATCGCGCTCGCGATCACCGGTGGTGTCGGGGCCCGGCTGGGCGGCGCCCCCGCCGGTCGAGCGGTTCTACGCGTGGTCACCGGCGGGTTGCTCGCCCTGGGCACCACCTATGCCATCGGCCTGATGCTGGGCGTCTCCGGTATCTGAGCCCCGCGCCTGCTGCAACAATGGGGGCGTGAACGGGCCCCTCGAATCCAGCGTCGGCGTCGTGGAGACGCTGTCGGTGGCTGTCTTCGACGCCACACGCCCGCTCGTCCTGCGCAGCGGCGCCACCCTGCCCCACGTGGACGTCGCCTACGAGACCTACGGCACCTTGAACGCCGATCGCAGCAACGCCGTCTACATCTGCCACGCGCTCACCGGTGACGCGCACGCCGCGGGCCTCCACGAGGGGGATACCCGCCCCGGCTGGTGGGATTCGATGATCGGCCCGGGCAAGCCGATCGACACCGACGTCTGGTTCGTGGTCTGCTCGAACCTCCTGGGTGGCTGCCAGGGCACCACCGGACCCTCCTCGATCAACCCGGCCACGGGGGAGCCGTACGGCCTGGACTTCCCGCTGCTGGACATGGCCGACTTCGTGGAGGTGCACCGCGGACTCGCCCGGCACCTGGGAATCGACCGTTTCGCCGCCGTCGTCGGAGGCTCACTGGGTGGAATGCAGGTCCTCCAATGGGCGATCAGCCACCCCGAGGAGGTGGGCCGGGCGCTGATCTTCGCCGCGTCGTCGAGGCTCACCGCGCAGAACATCGCCTTCTCCGCGGTTGGGCGCCAGGCCATCATGCGTGACTCCCACTTCATGGACGGCCGTTTCCTCACGGCAGGCACGGCGCCGCGGCGTGGACTCTCGGTGGCCAGGATGATGGCCCACATCACCTATCTCTCGGAGACGGGCTTCGAGGAGAAGTTCGGTCGCACGGCCCAGCGCGGGAAGCTGGCCAAGAACTTCGGGGTCGACTTCGCCGTCGAGAGCTACCTCGAACACCAGGGCGAACGGTTCCTCTCCCGCTTCGACGCGCTCAGCTACCTGTACCTCACCCGGGTCATGGACTACTTCGACCCGTTCGCCGACGAGCACGCCCTGGCGGCGCTCATCGACGATCCGGTCAGGTTCCTCATCGTGAGCTTCGACACGGACTGGCGCTTCTCGACGGCGCACTCGCGGCGCATCGTCCGGCACCTCGAGGGGGCCCGGCTGCCCACCTCGTTCCGCGAGATCCGCTCCCCCTGGGGCCACGACTCGTTCCTCCTCGACGTCGCCGACTACCACGCCAGCGTCCGCGCCTACCTCGAGCGCGCCGCGGAGGAACTCGCATGAGTGACACGCTGCGCCCGGACCTGTGGCTGATCACCAAGCTGATCCCGGAAGGGTCGCGCGTCTTGGACCTCGGATGCGGCGACGGGGAACTCCTGCGCCTCCTCACCCTCAAGGGCTGCTCCGGCACAGGGGTGGACATGGACCCGTCGAACCTGGTGGCGGCGATGCGCAGCGGCGTGGACGTGATCGAGCTGGACCTCGACACCCAGCTGGGGGAGTTCGCCGACGACAGTTACGACTTCGTCGTCCTCTCCCGCACCCTCCAAACGGTCCGCCGCCCACGCCAGGTGCTGGCGGAGATCGGCCGGATCGCCGTGCACTCGGTGGTCTCCATGCCCAACTTCGCACACTGGCGGAACCGGGTGCGGCTGCTCGCGGGCAGGATGCCGATGTCGAAGGACCTACCGTTCAAGTGGTACGACACCCCGAACCTGCACCATTCGTCGATCCCGGACCTCGAGCCGCTGTTCGGGGCGTTGGGCATGGTGATCGACTCGCGTGTCGCTCTCGACGCGACGGGCAGGGCCCACCCGCTGGGCAATGTCGCGGCCAACCTGCTGGCCAGCTCGTCGCTCTACGTGCTCCACGCTAGGAGATGAGCGCGCGCAACCTCGTGGCGGCGCCGCCGAGCGCGAGCGTCTCCGTCAACAGGTCCAGGCGCGCGGAGTCCACCGGGGTGCGCGCCAGACCGGGCAGTGGAAGCGTGTCCACGCAGGTGACCACCTCGCGAGCCCGCGCCAGGTAGTCGACGTCCGCCAGCAGCTTCCCCCGCACCGACGGCGACATTCCCGACGCCGGATCCACCGCGGCCTCGATCATCGCCTCCAGCGTTGGATAGGCCGTGACCAGGGTCGCTGCGCTCTTCTCGCCGATGCCCTTGACCCCCGGCAACCCGTCGGACGGGTCACCGCGGAGCACCGCGAAGTCGACGTAGCGCGACGGCGCCAGCCCGTAGCGGTCCGCCAGCCACTGCGGGGTGACCAGCTCGTGCTTGGCGACGCCACGGGCCACGTACACCACGCTGGTGTCGTCGTCGACGAGCTGGAACAGGTCGCGGTCACCCGTCACGACCAGAGACGTGCCGTCGTGCTGGCGGGCGAGGGAGGCCAGCACGTCGTCGGCCTCGTGCTGCGCCACGCCCACGACGGGGATGCCGAGAGCATCCAGGCACTCCCTGATGAGCGGCACCTGGACGGTGAGGTCGTCGTCGACGAGTTCCTGCTCGGCATC
>Ga0073899_10005370_pt1 | contig 11147 bp, 6 predicted proteins | sample KloWWTmetaKNB5Ph_FD_88975 | JGI IMG/M metagenome (GOLD analysis project Ga0073899, IMG submission 88975) | Active sludge microbial communities from Klosterneuburg, Austria, studying microevolution and ecology of nitrifiers - Klosterneuburg... | ecosystem: Engineered > WWTP > Aerobic digester >...
ACGTCGCCGCAGGCGTTCGAGGGGCTACGCCTCGCCGGCCGCCGCGTGCGCCGGCCCGACCGCACCATGGCCACCGTCGACCACAACGTGCCGACGCTGGGCCGCGAGAACATCGCCGACCCCTTGAGCAAGCAGCAGATCGAGACGCTCGAGGCCAACTGCGCCGAGTTCGGCGTGCCGCTGTTCTCCATCCGCTCGAACCGCCAGGGCATCGTGCACGTCATCGGCCCCGAGCTGGGCCTCACGCAGCCCGGTATGACCGTGGTGTGCGGCGACTCGCACACGTCTACGCACGGCGCGTTCGGCGCGCTGGCGTTCGGCATCGGCACGTCCGAGGTGGCCCACGTGCTCGCGACCCAGGCGCTGCTGCAGCGCCGGCCGCGCACCCTGCGGATCACCGTCGACGGCGCGCTGCCCGCCGGGGTCACCGCCAAGGACGTGATCCTGGCGATCGTCGCCCGCATCGGCGTCGGCGGCGCCACCGGCTGCGTGATCGAGTACGCCGGCGCCGCGATCCGCGGCCTCGACATGGAGGCGCGCATGACCGTGTGCAACATGTCGATCGAGGCCGGCGCCCGGGCCGGGATGATCGCGCCCGACGACACGACCTTCGCCTACCTGGCCGGGCGGCCGCACGCGCCGACCGGCGCGGCGTGGGATCGCGCGGTGGCCGGGTGGCGCGCGCTGCCCACCGACGCCGGGGCGGCGTTCGACCGCGAGGTGGCGCTCGACGCGGCGGTGCTCGCGCCGATGGTCACGTTCGGCACCCACCCCGGCATGGGCGCGGCGATCGACGCGCCGGTGCCCGATCCGGCCGACGTCGCCGACGCCGACGAGCGCGCCGCGCTGACCCGGGCGCTGGCGTACATGCGGGTCGAGCCGGGCCGGCCGCTGCTCGGCCACCCGGTCGACGTGGTGTTCGTCGGTTCGTGCACCAACGGTCGGCTGAGCGATCTGCGGGCCGCGGCTTCGCTCCTGCGCGGGCGGCGGGTGGCGGCCGGCGTGCGCGCGCTGGTCGTGCCCGGGTCGCAGGCGGTGGCGCGCGCCGCCGAGGCCGAGGGCCTCGATGACGTGTTCCGCGCCGCCGGCGCCGAGTGGCGCACGCCGGGCTGCTCGATGTGCATCGCGATGAACGGCGACCAGCTCGCGCCCGGCCAGCTCGCGGTGGCCACCTCGAACCGCAACTTCGAGGGGCGGCAGGGCGCCGGCGGCCGCACCGTGCTGGCGTCGCCGCTCACCGCCGCCGCCGCCGCCGTCACCGGCCGCGTCACCGATCCCCGGACGCTGGAGGTCGCGCCATGACCGCGCCGCAGGTCACCCGCGTCACCAGCCACGCCGCGCTCTTGGTCGCCGACGACGTCGACACCGATCAGATCATCCCGGCGCGGTTCCTCAAGGTCACCGACCGCGCGGGGCTGGGGCCGGCGCTGTTCGCCGACTTCCGCGCCGGCTACGGGGCGGCGTGGCCGCTGGCCCGGGCCGACGCCGCCGGCGCGCAGATCCTGATCGTCGGCCGCAACTTCGGCTGCGGCTCGTCGCGCGAGCACGCGCCGTGGGCGCTGGTCGCCGCCGGGTTCCGCGCGGTGATCGCCCGGTCGTTCGCCGACATCTTCCGCGGCAACGCGCTCAAGAACGGGCTGGTGCCGGTGGCGCTCGGCGACGCGGACCACGCCGCGCTGGTGGCGGCGGTGACCGCCGATCGCGCGGCCGCCGTGGCCGTCGATCTCGCGGCCGAACAGGTCGGGTTCGCCGGGCGCGCCGCCGGGTTCACCGTCGAGCGGTTCGCCCGGCGCTGCCTGCTCGACGGCGTCGACGAGCTGGGCTACCTGCAGGCGCGGCTGCCGGCGATCGCGGCGTGGGAGCGCGGGCGCGAGGGTGCGCCGTGACCGCCGCGGTCGAGATCTACGACACCACGCTGCGCGACGGCAGCCAGCGCGCCGGCATCTCGTACTCGGTCGCCGACAAGCTGCGCATCGCCCGCGCGCTCGACGCGCTGGGCGTGCCCTTCGTCGAGGCCGGCTGGCCGGGCTCGAACCCGAAGGACGCCGAGCTGTTCGCCCGGCTGCGCCGCGAGCCGCTGGCCCGGGCCACGCTGTGCGCGTTCGGCGCCACCCGGCGCGTCGATCGCGCGTGCGCCGACGACGCCAGCCTGATCGCGCTGGTCGAAGCCGCGACGCCGGTGTGCACGATCTTCGGCAAGTCGTCGCGGTTCCAGGCGGTCGAGATCCTCGGCGCCACGGCCGAGGACAACCTGCGGATGATCGCCGAGACCGTCGCGTTCCTGCGCGCCGCCGGCCGCCGGGTGATCTACGACGCCGAGCACTTCGCCGCCGGCTTCGCCGCGGATCCGGCGTACGCGCTGGCCACGCTGGCCGCCGCCGCGCGCGCCGGCGCCGAGACCGTCGTCCTGTGCGACACCACCGGCGGCGCGCTGCCGTGGGAGGTCGAGGCCGCGGTGCGCGCCGCCCGCGACCACCTCGGCGCCGACGGTCCGCGGCTCGGCGTCCACGCCCACGACGACAGCGGCTGCGCCACCGCCAGCTCGCTGGCCGCGGTGCGCGCCGGCGCCCGCCACGTCCAGGGCACGATCAACGGCTACGGCGAGCGCTGCGGCAACGCCGACCTCACCGCGGTGATCCCCGGCCTGGCGCTCAAGCTCGGCGTCGCCACCGCGATCGACCTCGCCGCGCTGCCGGCCATCGCCCGCCTGGTCGCCGACATCGCCAACCTGCCGCCCGACGATCACGCGCCGTACGTCGGCGCCAGCGCCTTCGCCCACAAGGGCGGCGTCCACGTCGCGGCGATGCTGCGCGACCCGACGAGCTACCAGCACGTCGACCCGGCCGTCGTCGGCAACGCCGCGCGGTTCGCGGTGTCGGAGCTGGCCGGCCGGGCCACGATGGTCGAGCGGGCCCGCGCGCTGGGCCTGCCCGAGCTGGCGCCGGCCGAGGCCGCCGCCGCGGTCGCCACCGTCAAGGCCCGCGAGGCGGCCGGTTGGTCGTACGAGGCGGCCGACGGCTCGGTCGCGCTCCTGGTGCGCCGGGCCGCGCCCGGCTACGTCGCGCCGTTCACCGTCGATGGCTACCAGGCGATCGTCGGGCGCCGCGGCGACGAAGTCGCGATCGAGGCCACCGTGCGGCTGCGCGTCGGCGATCAACGCGTCCACGCCGCCGCCGACGGCGATGGCCCGGTCCACGCGCTCGACCGCGCGCTGCGCAAGGCGCTGGCGCCGACCCACCCGGCGCTGGCGACGCTGGCGCTGGCCGACTACAAGGTGCGGGTCGTCGATGGCGACGCCGGCACGCGTGCGATCACCCGCGTGCTGATCGACTGGCGCCACGGCGCCGCGCGGTTCGCCACCGTCGGCGCGTCGCCCAACATCCTCGAGGCCACCTGGCACGCCCTGGTCGACGGCCTCGAGCTCGCGATCTCGACGTCCGACACATCTGCCGAAACGTCCACTGACTCGTCCACCGCCCGAAGGAGCACTCATGCGCGCACGGATCGCCCTCTGTCCTGGTGATGGCATCGGCCCCGAGGTCACGCGCGAGGCGCGGCTGATCCTCGACGAGGTCGCCGCCGGTTGCGGCCTCGCGCTCGCCTTCACCGAGCACCCGATCGGCGGCTGCGCCATCGACGCCACCGGCCAGCCGCTGCCGCCGGCGACGCTGGCGGCCTGCGCCGAGGCCGACGCGGTGCTGCTGGGCGCGGTTGGTGGCCCGCAGTGGGACGACCCGGCCGCGGCGGTGCGGCCCGAGCAGGGGCTGCTCGCGCTGCGGCAAGGGCTCGGGCTGTGGGCCAACCTGCGGCCGGTCACGCCGTACCCGAGCCTGCGCGATCGCTCGAGCCTCCGGCCCGACCGCCTCGCCGGCGTCGACCTGATGGTCATCCGCGAGCTGACCGGCGGCCTGTACTTCGGCACGCCGCGCGGCCGCACGATCGAGCCCGAGGGCCGGCGCGCGGTCGACACGCTGGTCTACACCGAGGCCGAGATCCGCCGGGTCGTGACGCTCGCGTTCAAGGTCGCCGCCGCCCGCCGCGGCAAGGTCACGTCGATCGACAAGGCCAACGTGCTCGAGTCGTCGCGGCTGTGGCGTCAGGTCGCGACCGAGGTCGCCGTCGACTTCCCCCGGGTGCGGCTCGAGCACCTGCTGGTCGACGCCGCGGCGATGCGCCTGATCACCCAGCCAGCGTACTTCGACGTGATCGTCACCGAGAACATGTTCGGCGACATCCTCACCGACGAGGCCGCCGTGCTGAGCGGCTCGATCGGGCTGCTGCCGTCGGCGTCCCTGGGCGACGGGCCGCGCGGCCTGTACGAGCCGATCCACGGCTCGGCGCCCGACATCGCCGGCCACGGCGTCGCCAACCCGGTCGGCGCGATCCTGTCGGTGGCGATGCTGCTCCGGCACTCGCTGGGCCTCGAGACGGCGGCCCAGACCGTCGAGCGCGCCGTCGAGGACGCGCTGCGCGCCGGCTGCCGCACCCGCGATCTCGGCGGCACGCTGACCACCGCGCAGATGGGCGCCGCGATCCGCGAGCGCGTCGTCGACGCCGGCGGCGACGCCTCGAGCGCGGCGCTGCTGAGGGCGTATCGATGAAGGTGGCCGCCGCATCCGCATCCGCGCCAACCCCGACGGCGCTGTCACCGTACTTCGACGTCGTCGCCGGACCCGACGGCCAGCCGCGCATGGAGGTGGCGGTCGACGGCATCGCGCTGCTGCGCCTGGTGCTGATCAACAAGGGCACCGCGTTCACCCGCGAGGAGCGCCTGGCGCTCGGGCTCGAGGGCCTGTTGCCGCCCCAGGTCAACGATCTCGACACCCAGGTCGCGCGCGCCTACCAGGGCTACCGCGCCGAGCCCACCGCGCTGGCGCGCTACCAGTTCTTGCGCGGCCTGCAGGAGCGGCAGGAGATCCTGTTCTACGCGCTGCTCGAGCGGCACCTCGAGGAGATGCTGCCGGTGGTGTACACGCCGACCGTCGGCCTGGCGGTCGAGCGGTTCAGCGCGCTGTACCAGCACCCCCGCGGGCTGTCGATCACGCCCGACAACGTCGACCACCTCGACGCGATCCTCGCGCGCTACCCGCTGGCCGACGTGCGGATGATCGTCGCCACCGACTCGTCGGCGATCCTCGGCATCGGCGATCAGGGCTGGGGCGGGCTGGCGATCCCGATCGGCAAGCTGGCGCTCTACACCTGCGCCGGCGGGGTGTCGCCGTTCCACACCATGCCGGTCGCGCTCGACGTGGGCACCGATCGCGACGACCTGCGGGGCGATCCGCTGTACCTGGGCACGCGCGTGCCGCGGCTCCGCGGAGACGCTTACGTGGCGTTCATCGAGCGGTTCGTGCGCGCGGTCGGGCGCCGCTGGCCACGCGCGGTGATCCAGTGGGAGGACCTGGCCAAGGACGCGGCGTTCACCGTGCTCGACGCGTTCCGCGCGACCCAGCCGTCGTTCAACGACGACATCCAGGGCACCGGCGCGGTCGCGCTGGCCGGCGTCACCCGCGCGTCGCGGCTGGCCGGGCGCCGCCTGCGCGACGAGGTCATCGTCGTCCACGGCGCCGGCGCCGGAGGAATCGGCGTGGCCGAGCAGCTCGCTCGCGGCATGGTCGCCGACGGCCTCAGCCGCGACCAGGCCCGGGCCCGCATCCTGGTGCTCGACTCGCGCGGCCTGCTCGTCGATGACCGCCCGCTCGACGCGTACAAGCGCGCCTTCGCGCAGCCGCGCGATCGGGTGGCGGGGTGGGGCGGGCTCGATCTCGCGACCACCGTGCGGCGGGCCGGCGCCACCGCGCTGCTCGGGCTGTCGGGGCAGGCCGGGGCGTTCACCGAGGAGGTCGTGCGGGCGGTCGCGGCCAACACCGCGCGGCCGATCGTGTTCCCGCTGTCGAACCCGACCAGCTCGGCTGAGGCCACGCCGGCCGAGCTCGCCGCGTGGACCGACGGCCGCGCGCTGGTGGCGGCGGGCTCGCCGTTCACCGCGATCACCCACGGCGGCACCACCCGCGTCGTGCCCCAAGGCAACAACGCCTTCGTGTTCCCTGGCCTCGGCGCCGGCGCGATCGCCTGCGGCGCGCGCACCATCACCGACGCGATGGTGATGGCCGCGGCCCAGGCGGTGGTCACGTACACCGAGCGCCACCACCCCGCCGCGATCTACCCGCCGGTGGCAGAGCTGCCATCGGTCGCGCGCGCGGTCGCGCTGGCGACCATCGACGCCGCGGTCCAGGGCGGCGTCGCGACCGTGGCCGGCGATCCTGGCGCGATGGCGGCGGCGGGGCGCTGGGCGCCGCACTACTTGCCGGTCGTGCGGCGCTAGCGCGCACCGGCACGCAAACTTGGCCGGCAGATCGCGGCGGCGAGCTGGCACGGCGCATGCTGTAGATCGGTCGCATGGGCATCGGTCGCGTGCACGTCGTCGTGGTGTGGCTCGCGCTGGCCGCGGCCTGCGTGTCCGCGCCGACGCCCGGCGTCGATCACGGCTCGTTCGAGGACGTGCGGCGGATCGTCAACGCGCTCGACGACGTCGCCGGCGACTATTCGAACGCGGTGGCCGACGGCGCCGTCGCCGATCCGGTGCGGATGCGGGTGCTCGAGCGGCTGCTGCACGATGCGCAGCGCTATGCCGAGCACCTCACCGGACGCGATCGCGAGGCGCTGGCCGCCCTGGTGTCCGCGATCGCCGGGCGCGCCCCGGCGCCCGTGGTCGTCGCGACGGCGCGCCGGATGCGCGCCGAGCTGCTCGCGAGGCGCCGCATCGTGCTCGCGCCGGCGGCGCCGCCGCCGCTGGCGCGGGTGCGCGCGCTGTGGTCGACGATGTGCACCGCGTGCCACGGCGACACCGGCATCGGCGACGGCCCGCAGGGGCTGTTCCTCGAGCCGGGGCCCAAGGACTTCCAGGAGCTCGAGTTCATCGTCGACCTGGCGCCGAGCCGGGCCTACAGCCGGATCACCGACGGCATGGCCGGCACCGCGATGCCGTCGTTCGGAATCCCAACCAGCGCCGAGCGCTGGGGGCTGGCGGCGCTGGTGCTGTCGTTCCGCCACGACGACGCGGCCGTGGCGCGCGGGCGCGCCTTCGCCCAGGCCACCGGCGTCGCGCCGCCATGGACGTCGCTCGCCGATCGCTCGGACGCCGAGCTCACCGCCGTGCTGATCGGGCGCGGCGTGCCGGCGCCGGTCGCCGACGACGTGCTCGCGTACCTGCGGGTCGAGGTCGCGTTCGCGCCGGTCGCGGGCCGGTTGGCCGACGCCCGCGTCCACCTCGCCGCCGCGCTCGACGCGTACCAGGCGCGGCGCTGGGGGCCGGCCCGCGCGCGGATCGTCGACGCCCGCCGCGGGCTGCGCGATCGGCTGGTCGCCGTCGCGGCGGTCGATCGCGCCCTGGCGGCGCGCATCGACGAGCAGCTCGCGCGGCTGCTGGCGCTGGTCGATCGCGGGGCGCTGGAGGAGGCGTTGGCCCACGAGGTGGTGCGGACCCAGGCGCTCTTCGACCGTGCCGAGTTGGCCACCGCGCGGCTCACCGCCGGGCGCGGCGCCGGGCTGATGCTCGAGCGGGGCGGGCTGGCGATCCTCGCCCTCGGCTGCGTCCTGGCCGCGCGGTCGGCGCGGCGCCGGGCCGTCGCGCCCGCCCTCGGTGGCGTCGTCGTCGGTGCGGCCGTCGGGTGGGGCGCCGCCGGCGGTGGCCTCGCGGCCGCGACCGGGCTCGCGCTGGTGGTCCTGCTCGTCGGCCAGGCCCGCCGCGCTGCCGCGGCGCGCGTGTTCGCCGTGGCGGCGCTGCTCGGGCTCGCGCTCGGCTCCGCCGGCCGGGGCGTGGCTGCGGTCGGCCCGGTCGGGGCGCCGCTCGCGCTCGGTGGTGCGCTGGCCGTGGTCGCCGTGGCGGCGATCGCGTTCGCCGCCGCCCGGCTGCCGCGCTCGTCCACCGACGCCGCGATCGTCGCGATCACCGCGGTCACCGCCGGTCAGGTGGCTATGCTCGCGTGGTCCCACGCCGCGCACCCCGCGGCGCTCCACGCCTGGCCGCGCATCGACGCGCTCGGCGTCGCCCCGATCGCGCTCGCCCCGATCGCGCTGGCGGGCGGCGCGCTAGCCGCGGCGCTCGCGACCTGGCTCGCCGCGCGCCGCCGGGCCGAGGCGCGCCGGCCGGTCACGGCGTGATGCAGCGCGCGCCACAGCGATCGCCGGGGCCGTTGCACTTGCCCGCCGTAGTGGATGATCTGCGCGCCGCCGCCGGTCATGTCGTGGACGGGGCTGGCGCGATCGCCTGCGGCGCGCACCACTACTTGCCGGTGGTGCGGCGCTGACGCGGCCGAACCGGCCGGGCGGGCGAGGTGTGGTCGGGACCGCGCGGCCGGTCGGCGATCAGTCGTCGGGCGTGCCGCGGGGCTCGACGCTGGCGATGTAGCCCATGCGCGCGGCTGGCGCGTAGCCGATGACAAACGACGCGTGAGTCACGCTGTCGTCCCATTCGTAGCGCAGCGTCAACATGATCCCGCCGAGCGGCTGCACCGCGTTGGCGTCAAAGGTCGCGGGCGTCGCCGCCGTGACCTCCAGATCGTCCCAGGTGGCCTCGTGCACCTCGGTCGCGTAGAAGCCGCCCACGAACCAGGTCACCGCATGCGACGGGTGGGCCTCGGTCGGCAGGCCCAGGTGGCGGGCGCGCTCGGGGATCCCGACCATCACGCCGTCCGGCAGCGCCGCCACCATCGGCACGAACTGCACCTTGGCCCAGGTGTGCATCGCCTTGAGCATCATCGGCGGCTCGCCGAACCCGTGGTCGTCGGTCTCCGCCCACCACCACGCCGGCGGATCGCCCGCGGTCGTGACGTGGGCGAAGCGAGCGGCGAGGCGTTGCTCGGCTTGCAGCTTCAGATCCTCGGTCCACAGCCCGCGGACCGCGTCCGCGAGCCGGGTGACCTCGTCCGGAAGCGCCGGCCCGGCCGGCGGTGCCGGCGCGGTGGCGGCGGTGGTCGCCCCGAACTGCGCCAGCCCGGCGAGCGGCTGGCCCGCGGCGGCCGCCATCGCGGTGGTGCCGGCCGCGGCGCCCGGCGGGCCGAGGTCGGGCGGCGGATGACCGTCTTGCCACCGATCGAGGTCGACGCCTTCGGACTTGGCGCGGGTGAAGACGGCGTCGAGGTACGCCGTCGCGATCTCCCAATGCAGCGCGCGCTGTAGCTCGTCCTTCTGGACGGTCGAGATTCCGGACGGCAACGCGCCGCTCTGGCCCTCGGGCCGCGGGTTGATCCACGCGTTGACCGCCTGCACCGCGCGGATCGCGTCGAGCGCGCCCTTGATGACCGGGATCGCCGCCTTCACCATCGCCACCGTGTCGATCGGCGGCCCGGCGCCTGGGGCGGGCGCGGCGCCGGACGTCGGCGCGCCGGCGGGGCCTAGCTCGAGGTCATCGTCCAGCGCGGGCTGACGCTGAAGCGCCGCGCTGCCGCCGCGGTCGCCGTACGCCGCCAGCAGGTCGGCCGCCGACGCGCCCGCGACCACGCGATCGGCGACGGCGTCGGCGTGCCGCTCGTGGACATCGCCCGCGGCGCCGACACCGCCGGCGAGGTGCACGCCGCCGCGCTGCTGCACTACGTGGGCAGCCTCGTGGGCAGCGGTGTGCAGATCGGGTGTGCCGCCGAACGCGACGTGGTGCCCCGTCGCATACGCGGTCGCGCCGATCGCGGCGGTGGCGTCGGCGGCTGCGGCGTCGGTGTGGGCGGCGATGTGGCGCACTTCGTGAGGCCCGAACGCCGCCTGGATCTGCTCGAGAAACGGCAGGGGTGTCGCCGGCCCCGCGATGCCGGCCGCGGCCCGCGCGTGCACGTCGTCCGGGGCGGTCGTGCGCGCCGCCCGTTGTATCGGTTCGCGGAGCAAGCTCTCGGCGAAGCTCTCGTCGCGCGGGGCCTCGGGTGTTGGCCTCGGGGTAACCGGCGCTGGCCGTGCGGCTGGTGCGGTGGCGCGGCGTTGCAGGCGATCGGTCAACGTGCGCTTGCCCGGCGCGCGCGGTTGCCCACCGGTGGGTTCGGCGTCGACGGCCTCGATCGCGTTCGACTTGTACATGGCGGCCGTCAACAGCAACCTGCGCGCCATCCGCAACCCCGCGCGAACGCGCCCGGACCGTTGGTCGGCTGGACGTCACGTCCAGGCATCACGTCCAGCGTCGGCCGAAACCTGCTCCCGGTTCAGGGCGGGCCGGCGTCACTCGGCCGCCGTCGTGGGCGTTGCGCACGGCGACGTCTGGCTACTCCCGTTGGTGGCGTCGGCTCCGAAGCTGGTGCCACATTACCTTCCACGTGGGAGTTCTCAGCCGCCCCATACGATGCTCCCACGCGGGACGGCGGTGCCCCGTACGGCCGCCCATCGGCGTGCACGAACCGCAGCTTGCCGGGCGCGATCCCATCGATCCGCAAACGGCCATCGTGCGCGGCCTTGTGGTGCGCCGAGCACAGCGCCGCCAGCGTGGTCGGCGTGTGCTTGCCGCCCGCCGCCCGCGGCACGAGGTGGTGCACGTCGACGTACCGGGCGTTGCGACACCCCGGCACCACGCACCGGCCGCGATCCCGCCGCAACACGGCGCGCCGGGTCCGCGGCGGGATCGTCTTGGTCACCCGCGCCGGCTTGTCGCCATCGACCCGCCCCAGCAGCTCCGCGTCGCACGACGCCTGCGCCACTTCCGCTTCACTGATCTCGATCGTGTGCCCGGCGACGTCCTGCCACGCGCGCATGCAGTCGGGGCACCGCGTGATCGCGATCTGATACATGGGGCCGGACGCCGCCGCGGCATCTCCCACGTGGGCGCCGGCGCCCGCCACCTGCCCATCGCACAACGTCGCGATGAGGTCGCCGTCGGTGAGCGGATGCCCGCACGCCGCCTCAAGCGCGCGCCGCGCCGCGGTGAACTTGCCGAGCACCGCCGCCGGCAGCAGCAGCCGCAGCTCGTGCAGCCGCGCGGCCGGGTCCGGCGGATCCTCCGGCGAGTCGCCCCGCCGCCGCCCGCTGACCATGTCCTCGATCTCCCGCACGGTGTGCTTGGCCGCCGCGGCCAGCCACGCCGCCTCGGTGTCGACGGTCGCGACCCGGGTCAGCTCGCGCGCCGCGCTGTACGCGACGTCGCCGGCGGACATCGCCGCCCGCAGCTTCGGCAG
>Ga0073899_10005371_pt1 | contig 11147 bp, 10 predicted proteins | sample KloWWTmetaKNB5Ph_FD_88975 | JGI IMG/M metagenome (GOLD analysis project Ga0073899, IMG submission 88975) | Active sludge microbial communities from Klosterneuburg, Austria, studying microevolution and ecology of nitrifiers - Klosterneuburg... | ecosystem: Engineered > WWTP > Aerobic digester >...
CGGCCCCGAAGGTCTGGCGTTGGCAAGTGGCAATGGGCCTTGTCGCTGCCCAAGCCAAAGCGGGCGGTGAAGGAAAAGATCGAGCCCACGCCCGGTTCGCTGACGACGCCGATCTCGCCGCCCATCAGTTCCACCATGCGCTTGGAAATCGCCAGCCCCAGGCCGGTGCCGCCGTACTTGCGGGTAATCGAGTTATCGGCCTGCTGGAAGCTCTGGAACAACTGCCCGCGCTGCTCCTCGGTCAGGCCGATGCCGGTGTCGCGGACGGCAAACGCGAGAAGCACCTTGCCATCTTGTACGCCGCATGAGCGCACGGTGATGTCGATTTCGCCCCGGTCGGTGAACTTGACGGCGTTGCTGCCCAAGTTAAGCAGGACCTGACCCAGGCGCAGTGCATCGCCGACGAGAAGGCGTGGTGCGTCGGGCTCGATGTCGATCACCAATTCGAGTTCCTTGCTGGCGACACTCTCGCCGAGCTGGCAAGCGACCGTATCGAACAGATCGTCGAGATCGAATTCGCGCTGTTCGATGATCAGCTTGCCGGCCTCAATCTTGGAAAAGTCGAGAATGTCATTGATGACACCGAGCAGATGTTGGCTCGCCCCCTGTATCTTTTGCAGGTAGTTGCGCTGTCGCTGATCCAGATCGGTCTTGAGTGCGAGGTGCGACATGCCGATGACGGCATTCATCGGCGTGCGGATCTCGTGGCTCATGTTGGCGAGGAAGGCACTCTTGGCCACGCTGGCGGCCTCGGCCGCCTGGCGCGCCGCATTCAGGGAGAGATTGGAGCTCTCGAGCTGGCACCGGGCAGCGTCGAGGTCGACAATGGTTTCCGCCAGATTGAACCAGCGACGGCGCAGTATTTCGAGCAGCAGCACGCCCAGCAGGGCAACCAGCAGGAAGGCGCCGAGATGGGTTACGGTCTTCTGGCGCAAGGCCGGAACCATCGCCGCCTCGATCGGTTGGTAGGGCAAGGTAACGCTGATGCCGCCGCGAATGTCGTCTAGCTTGTAGCCCTGTTTCTCGTGGCAGACGAGACAGGGTTTGACCACCACCAGGGGGGCCATGTAGCGCAACTGGCGTTCCTCAAGGTTGGCGGTCTCGACGACTTCCAGGTGCTCCTTGTCGCCGCTCTCGAACAATTGCAGTGCATGGTGCTCCCACGGGTCCGGTGCATTGGCCGGGCGGATCGGCTTGAGACTGGTAATGTGAAAGGCGGCGCCGCGCTGTGCGTCGGACAGTTCGCTCAACAGGCGTGTCATGAAGGCCGGATTGACCAAGGTCAGGTGTTGGCCATCAGTGGTGACCAAGTCGCGGCGCGGGTGCTCAAGATAGGGATTTGGCTGGATCTTGTCACCCACCGGCACATAGACTCCACCATGCTCGGCGTTCCAGGCACGGGTCAGCACGATCATACGGAACACGTTGCGCGCGCCTTCGGCGGCAACGGTCCGAGAATGGTCCCTGACATCCGCAAGGTGATGGTACAGCGAGACGCTGACCAGTGCCCCCCATGCCAGCAGCGGAATCAGCCACAGGGTGCGGCGCGCGATGAAGGCGGGAATCTTCGGTACGGGTGGCTTTTTATCCCCGACGGCTCCTGTTCCTGACGTCATTGGGAAGGTCCAGTCTGGTCCTCCTGAATCAGGTGCAATCCTGAAGCGACGTCGCCCAGCGCGCCATTTACGCGGGCACAATCATCGGGCAGCTCCGGATCGACATGATCCGGCAGGGCATCTTCCAGCTTACCGACCAGGGTTATGCACACCGTAGTGGAGAACATCACACAACTCCTGCATAGATAGGTGCATCCGCACTCAATATCACGAGGGATTCACCGCCGCATGCACCGCTTTGATTCCAGAATTGCGTTGCCATCTTATTTTCACTCCGTTTGCGTTATTCACCAGCCAAAGTGACGCTGAAAACGAAATAAACACCTCCATCCTGCCATGCTCAAAAAGTGCAGTTATTGTTCTATCACAAGCAGTTGCACATTTTAAACCTCAGAAGCGTTTGTTCGAGATTTTGCTGATTGCCATATCGCCCGACAAAGGAGTGCCGTAAAGGCTTAGCGGAGCACATATGTGCTATGTCCGTGGTCGGCAGCTTCACAATGAGTAAGCGGCCATTGCCCATGAAAATTTCATCAGTCGGCAATGGGCACAAACCTGCCAACGCTCAGTGCCGAACCGGCAAACTCAGCCTGGCCAGCAGCCCACCCCCTGGATTGGGCATCAGTTCGAGTCGCCCTTCATGCAGCCGGGCAATGCGCTCGACGATAGCTAGTCCGAGGCCTGTCCCTGTGGCATTGGTGCGCGCATTTTCCAGACGCGTGAATGGTCGTTTCAGTCGCTCGATTTCAATGTCCGGTACGCCCGGCCCGCGATCACTGACTTCGATCACTATTTCGTCATTGTTCGCAGAGGCGGCCAGAGTGATCTCGCCACCGCCGTATTTGACGGCGTTGTCGATCAAGTTGGTGATGGCACGGGTAATCGCCTTCGGGCGCAGTTGCATTTCCGGCAAGGACGCGATGGCTGTATTCAGTGGCTGGCCTATGTAGCGCTGGCGTTCAGCGATGCTGGCCAGCAGGTCGCTCGGGTCGGTGGCGACCGGCGTTTCGCCGGATTCGGTCCGGGCGTAATCCATGAACTGGGAAATGACGGCTTCCATCTGCTCGATGTCGGCGACGACGGCCTGACGGGAGCCATCGGCGACGCTCATTTCGGCTTCCAGACGCAAGCGAGTGAGGGGGGTGCGCAGGTCGTGCGAAATGCCGGCCAGGACTTCCGAGCGATCTTTTTCATGGCGTTCGAGATCGGCCGCCATGGTGTTGAAGGCAACGGCCAGACGGCTGAGTTCTTCGGCGCCATCCTCGGGTAGCGGCTCGGGTCTCTGCCCACGCCCTACCGTTTCGGCCGACTGAGCCATGGCCTTGAGCGGTCGGCTGATGCGCGAGGCGATGAGCCAGGCCATCGCCAGGGCCAGGCCGACGGCGAGCAGACCCCAGAGCAGCCAGTGGCTGGCGAAGTCGCGGGCGGCGCGGTCGCGGGGCAGGACCAGCCAGTATTCCTCGTCGTCGGCGTCATCAAGGCGGAAGCTGACCCAGAAGCCGGGGACATCATCGACGCTGGCGGCAATCCGCGTGTGATTTCCGAGGCGCGCCGTCAGTTCGCGCTGCAATAGCCGGAAAAATCGTGAATCGGGCATCGCCTCTATCCTGTCCTCCGGTTCGGCCGGCAGCAGGCGGATACCTTCGCGGGTCGAGAATTCGGTGAACAGGCCGAGACGTTTTTCCGGCGCCGCGGCAAACAGCGAGGCACGAATGAGGTTGACGGCAGATGCCGCCAGCTGGGCAGTTTCCCGCGCTCGTGGCTCGGCATCGATATAGCGGAAGAGGCTCAGCCAGGCCGCCGTGGTGAGCAGGACGAGCAGGGCGAGCAGCAGGAAAGTGCGCGCCAGCAGCGTGCGCGGCATCATTCCTTGGCGGTGCCGTCCGGGACGAAAACGTAGCCGAAGCCCCAGACTGTCTGCAGGTAGCGCGGCTGGGCCGGGTCGATTTCGATGAGCTTGCGCAGGCGCGACACCTGGACGTCAATGGCGCGGTCGAAGGGTCCCTGTTCGCGGCCGCGGGCCAGGGTCATGAGCTTGTCGCGCGACAGCGGCTGACGCGGATGCTGCAGGAGCACCTTGAGCACGGCGAATTCGCCGGTGGTCAGGGACTGGAGTTCATCGCCACGGGTCAGTGTGCGGGCGGCGAGGTCGACTTCAATCTCGCCGAAGCGGATCTTTTCCTGCTCGTCTTCCGGTGCGCCGGGGGGCTTGCTGCCCTGGCGGCGCAAGACGGCATGAATGCGGGCGAGCAGTTCGCGCGGGTTGAAGGGTTTGGGCAGATAGTCGTCGGCGCCCATTTCAAGGCCGACGATGCGGTCGATTTCGTCACCCTTGGCGGTCAGCATGATGATCGGCGTCCTGTCCCCCTGGCCGCGCAGGCGGCGGCAGATGGTCAGGCCGTCTTCGCCCGGCATCATGAGGTCGAGCACGATCAGGTGGTAATGTTCGCGGGCGCGCAGCTTGTCCATCTGCTGGCCGTCGGCCGCCGCCTTGACCTCGAAACCCTGTTCGCCGAGATAGCGGGTGAGCAGATCGCGCAGGCGGGCATCGTCATCGACGACGAGGATGTGTGGGTGTTGTTCGTTCATGCTGGCAAGGATAAGGGCGGACAGTGAAGGAAACGACTTGAATGGTAACAAGGATTGTCAGGGCCTTGCCGGGAAACATATTCTTACATTTTGACGTCTTTGCCCGGTCTGCTCCGATGGACAATGATTGCATCTGAACTCCCTGTGATCCGCATTGCCATGAAACGTCGTCTCGCCCTTTCGCTTTTGCTGCTCGGCCTGTTTGCCTCGGCGGCCGGCGTCAGCGCGCAGGGTTACTGGCGTGACCTGCCGCCGGACGAACGGCGCCAGATGCGTCAGCAGATGCGTGAGCATTGGCAGCAGGAGCGCGAACTGCGCCGTGACGAAGGCGCGCCGCGCTGGCGCGATGTGCCGCCGGAAGACCGCCGTCGCTTGCGTGACGACATGCGAGAACAACGCGGCTGGCAGGATCAGCGACAACAACAGCGCGCCTGGGGTGAGCAACGCGAAGGTCGGGGCGGTGGCCGGGGCTGGCGCCGAGATTGAATCCCGGCCGGGCCGCGCCTCCGGTAAAATGCTGGCCCATGCTGATCCTTGCCCTTGAAACCTCGACTGAACATGGCTCCTGCGCCCTTTGGCGCGAAGGGGTGGTGTCCGAGCGCATCTGTCCACCGGGGCAGTCGCATTCAGAAACGCTGTTGCCGCTGGTGCGCGAACTGCTGGCCGAGGCCGGGTTGAAGATTGCTCAGCTTGATGCGATTGCCTTTGGCGTCGGCCCCGGTGCCTTTACCGGCCTGCGCGTGGCCTGTGGCGTGGCGCAGGGTTTGGCCGTAGCCGCCAATCTGCCGCTGATACCGGTGACCAGCCTCGAAACGATGGCGGCACAGACGGGTGCCGAACGCGTTCTGGCGCTGCTGGATGCGCGCATGGGCGAAGTGTATTCGGGTTTCTATCAACGCTGTGATGCCGGCTATGTCCTGCATGGCGAAATCCGGGTTTCGGCACCGGATGCCGTGGCTCTGCCCGGCGAGGCGGACTGGGTCGCCTGTGGCAATGCCATCGCTGCCTACCCGGCCCTGGCTGAGCGCCTGAGTGCGGCCGGCAGGGCTTGCCAGGCTGATATTTTTCCGACGGCCGCCACAGTCGCCCGGCTGGCCGCGCCCCGCGCCGCCCGGGGCGAAGGCATCGATGCCGCGCTGGCTGCGCCGCTTTACATCCGCGACAAGGTCGCCAAGACAGTGGCCGAACGACTGAGCGAAGGCGGGCGGGCGTGAGCGCCCTGGTGCTTCCCGTCGAGTTTTTCCCGATGAACGAGCGCGACCTCGATGCCGTGGCGGCGCTCGAAGCCACCTTGCAGACTTTCCCCTGGTCGCGCGGCAATTTTGCCGATTCGCTGATCGCCGGCTACAGCGTCTGGGTCTTGCGTCTGGGTGGCGACCTGATCGGTTTTTCGGTGCTCATGTCGGTCATCGACGAGGCGCACCTGCTGACCATTGGTGTCTGCAAGCGTTACCAGGGGCAGGGCTATGGCGCCCGGCTGCTGCGCCATGCGATGGAGTGCGCCCGACTCGGTGGTGCGAGCAAATTATTCCTCGAAGTCCGGCCCTCCAATGAGCGTGCGGTTGAGCTTTATCGCCATTTCGGATTTCGCCAGGTCGGCCTGCGCAAAGGCTATTATCCGGCAGTGATCGGGCGCGAGGATGCGCTGATTTTTGACAAGGAGTTGGTGTGAGCCTGAGCCGCGAGCAGATGTTGGTCGAGATGGGCGTGACGCCGATCTGGGTGTTGCGCGAGACCGAAGCGGCCGCCCCGACTGTCGAGATTCGCGAGGCTGCACCTGTCGAGGCAGAATCTCGCCCAGCCGCGCCGGAAATTGCGCCGCCGGCCAAGCCTGTTGCTGATTTTGCATTGCGCCCGATGACCTCGGTCGACACGCTGGACTGGCCGGAACTGGGAGCGCAAGTCGCCGAGTGCCGCGCCTGTCCCTTGTGCGAGCAGCGCAAGCAGGCGGTGCTGGGTGTCGGCGATCTCAATCCGGACTGGCTGTTCATCGGCGAAGGTCCGGGGTCCGAGGAGGATGCCAGGGGCGAACCTTTCGTCGGCCAGGCCGGCAAGCTGCTCGACAACATGCTCGCCTCGCTCGATATCGCGCGCGGCAACCGGGTGTATATCGCCAACGCAGTCAAATGCCGCCCGCCGGCCAACCGGACGCCCGAAGCGGCCGAACTGGCGGCTTGCGGGCCTTATCTTGAGCGGCAGATAGCCCTGCTCAAACCAAAGATCATTGTGCTGCTCGGCAAGGTCGCCGTACATGCTGTGCTGCACGACGACAAGGCACTGGCTGCCTTGCGCGGCAAGCGCTATGAGTACGCTGGGATTCCGGTGGTGGTGACCTATCACCCCGCCTATCTGCTGCGCAATTTGCCGGACAAGGCCAAGGCCTGGGAAGACCTGCTCTTCGCCCGCCGCCTGTTAAGAGAACTGGCGACGCCCGAACTGCCGTTTTAATGGTGTGATGAATCGTCCAGATGCTGGACGTCGTCCTGCTGCGCCTGGTTGGCAATGTGGCGCTGGCGGATGAGGTACATCAGGCTGCTGACGAAAAGGCCGAACAGGGAGACCACCCAGTAGATCGACATATCCATCTTGACCATCAGGTAGTAAAGGCCGGTCATGACCAGGATGGAGATATTTTCGTTGAAGTTCTGGACGGCGATCGAGTGTCCGGCGCCCATCAGGATGTGGCCGCGATGCTGGAGCAGGGCGTTCATCGGCACGACGAAGAATCCGGAGAGGCCGCCGATCAGGATCAGCAGCGGCACGGCGAGCCAGATTTCGTGGACGAAATTCATGATCAGCACGATGAGGCCCATGGCAATGCCGAGCGGAATGACGCGGACCGACTTGCGCAGGGTGATGAACTTGGCCGCTGCTATGGCACCGACCGCGACGCCAACGGCAACAACGCCCTGCAGCATCGAGGCCTTGGAGAGACCAAGGCCGAGCGCCGTTTCGGACCACTTGATGACGATGAACTGCAGCGTCGCGCCGGCCCCCCAGAACAGGGTCGTGACGGCCAGTGAAATCTGGCCGAGGCGGTCGCGCCAGAGCAGTGTCAGGCAGTGATTGAATTCGTGGATCAGGTAAATCGGGTTTTTCTTCAGCGCCTTGTGATCGACACCGGTATCCGGGATATAAAGATTGAAGAGGGCTGCAAGAATGTAGAGTACGGCGACGACCGACAGCGCCATTTCGCCGACACTATCGACCCCGGTTTCGATCAGCGGAAAATCGAAGGTGAGCAGGTTGCTGGCGACATCCGGGCGGATCAGCGTGCCGCCGATGACGACGCCAAGGATGATGGCGCCGACGGTCAGTCCTTCGATCCAGCCATTGGCGACCACCAGCAGGCGATGCGGCAGGTATTCGGTCAGGATGCCGTACTTGGCCGGCGAATAGGCGGCGGCACCGAGGCCGACCACGGCGTAGGCAAGCAGTGGATGTGCCCCGAAGAACATCATGCTGCAGCCGATGATCTTGATGCCGTTGCTGATCAACATGACCCGGCCCTTGGGCATCGAGTCGGCAAAGGCGCCGACAAAAGCGGCGAGGACGACGTAGGAAACGGTGAAAAAAGTCTTGAGCAGCGGTTCGTATTCCGAAGGCGCCTGCATCTCGCGCAGGGCGGCGATGGCGGCAATCAGCAGGGCGTTGTCGGCCAGCGCGGAGAAAAACTGCGCGGCCATGATGATGTAGAAGCCGAACGGCACGAAATATTTGTCTCTTATATGACTTTGGGCGAGGTTTATACCACGCTGAGAATTCGGCGCAAGCCTTGCGCGGTCGTCGCCGTTATGCATGGTTGAGTCATTCCGGGTCAAATCATCGAACCCTAGGGGGCGACGGTTAAAGCTTGATGACAGTCGGACATTCGAAAAATCGGGGACTTCCACGCCTTCGCTGCCCGGCCGGAATTTTTGCCAAATTCTGATTTGCCCGCCGGAAGCGGGGCGGAATGTGATTGAATATCGCCCGCAACCCTTTAGGAGAGAAATCATGGCTGACCGGCGCTTGCAGGTCTTTCATGCCGTCGCCAAACATCTGAGCTTTACGCGGGCGGCCGATGCCTTGTTCATGACGCAGCCGGCAGTTACCTTCCAGATCAAGCAACTGGAGGAGCAGTACGGCACGCGCCTGTTCGAGCGACGGCACGGCGGCATTTCGCTGACGCCGGCCGGCGATCTGGTGCTCTCCTTTGCCGAAAAAATCCTCGCCTTGTCCGATGAAATGGAAACGCGTCTCGCTGAAATGACCGGCGAAATGCGCGGCCCGCTACTCGTCGGCGCCAGCACGACCATCGCCGAATTCATGCTGCCGCGCGTGCTGGGTGAATTCAATGCGGCCTATCCCCAGGTTCGGGCGCGGCTGATTGTCGCCAATTCCGAAAGTATCGAGGGACGCGTCGCCGAACATACGCTCGATGTCGGTCTCATCGAGGTGCCGGCCAAGCTGGCCGGGCTGACCAGCCAGATCTGCTGCGAGGACGAATTGCAGGTCATCTGTGCCCCCGACTATCCGCTTGCCGACATGAAATCGGTGACGCCGAAAGTCCTGGCCGAATACGAATTCATCTCGCGCGAACCGGGTTCGGGCACGCGGGAAATCACCGATGCCTATTTCAGCAAGCACAAGGTGCCGCCCGAAACACTCAAGACGCAGATGGAACTGGGCAGCCCCGAGGCCTTGAAGGGCGTGGTGTCGACCGGGCTTGGTTTCGCCATTGTCTCGAAGGCGGTGGTTGACAAGGAAACCCAACTCGGCGAGCTGCTCGCCATTCCGCTCAATCCACCGCTGAAGCGTAGCCTGCACCTGATATTTCAGCAGGACCGTTTCCAGTCCAGGCTGACCAGCACCTTTATCGAATTTACCCGCCGAAAGCTGAAAGAAATGGCGTCATGAAAACTTCGCGCCCCATTCGCGCCCGCATCACGCCATCGGCCATTCTTCACAATTACCGGCTGGCCAGGCAGCATGCTCCGCAGGCCAAAGCCTGGGCGGTCGTCAAGGCCAATGCCTATGGTCACGGCCAGTGGCGGGCGGTGGAAGCCCTGCGCAACGAGGCCGATGGCTTTGCCCTGCTTGAATGCGAAAATGCCGTGGCCCTGCGCGAGGCCGGTATCACCCAGCCCATACTGCTGCTTGAAGGCGTGTTCAGTGCGCGCGACGTACGAGCTGTCATCGAGCATCGGCTGACTTGCGTCGTGCATTGCCTGGAGCAACTGGAGTTGCTGGTGCGGAGCGGCCCTTTCGTGTCGCCTGTGGCGATCTATCTGAAATTGAATACCGGCATGAACCGTCTCGGGTTTACGGTGGCAACGCTGGCCAGAGCCAGGCAGATCCTGCAGGAAATTCCGCAGGCCGAGGTCACGCTGATGACCCATTTTGCCGAGGCCGATGGCGAACGTGGCGTGACCGAACAACTCGAACGTTTTCACGCGATGGCGGGTGACTGGCGTGGTCCGGTCAGCCTGGCCAATTCAGCCGCCATCCTGCGCCACCCGCAAACGCGTGGCGACTGGGTGCGACCGGGCATCATGCTCTATGGCGCCAGTCCGTTTGCTGATCAGAGCGCGACCGATCTGGGTCTGCAGCCGGTCATGACGCTGGAGAGCGCCATCATCGGTGTTCAGGATCTTTCGGCCGGTGACCGCATCGGCTATGGCGGTACCTTCACGGCCGACCGGCCGATGCGCATCGGCATCGTCGCCTGCGGCTACGCCGATGGTTACCCGCGCCACGCCCCGACGGGTACGCCGATAGCGGTCATGGGCAAGCGGACGCGGACCCTGGGCCGGGTGTCGATGGACATGCTGGCCTGTGACCTGAGCGATATCCCGGAAGCCGGCATCGGCGCGCCGGTTACCTTGTGGGGCGAGGGCATCGCCGGTAGCGTGGCGGCCGATGAAGTGGCCATCGCGGCGGGAACCATCGCCTACGAACTGTTCTGTGCCGTCGCTCCCCGCGTGCCGGTCATCGTCGACGGAAAATAATGGCCAAATTGAAGACCATCTATAGTTGCACCGAGTGTGGTGCGACCAGCCCGAAATGGCAGGGCCAGTGCCTTGGATGCAATGATTGGAACACGCTGGTCGAAACGGTGGCCGAGAAGGCACCGACCAATAGCCGCTTCGAGTCACTGGCGCCGACGGCAAAATTGCAGAACCTTTCGGAAATCGAAGCGCGCGAGGTTGAGCGCATCGCTACCGGCATCGGCGAATTCGACCGGGCGCTCGGCGGCGGGCTGGTCAATGGCGCCGTCGTCCTGATCGGTGGTGACCCCGGCATCGGCAAGAGCACCTTGCTTTTGCAGGCGCTGGCCCACCTTTCGCTCGCCAACAAGGTGCTTTACGTCAGCGGCGAAGAGTCCGGCGAGCAGGTGGCTCTGCGTGCCCGCCGACTCGGTCTCGATACCCGGCGCCTGCAACTGATGGCCGAAATCAACCTCGAACGCATCCTTGCCACCTTGCAAGCTGAAAAGCCGACGGTTGCGGTCATCGACTCGATCCAGACGCTTTGGTCCGACCAGCTTTCGAGCGCCCCCGGTTCGGTTGCCCAGGTCCGCGAATGTGCGGCACAACTGACCCGGCTGGCCAAACAGGCCGGCATCACGGTCATTCTCGTCGGCCATGTGACGAAGGAGGGCGCCCTGGCCGGGCCGCGCGTGCTCGAGGATATCGTTGATACCGTGCTCTATTTCGAGGGTGACACGCATTCCAGCTTCCGCCTCGTGCGGGCCGTCAAGAATCGTTTCGGCGCGGTCAATGAGTTGGGCGTCTTCGCCATGACCGACAAGGGCCTGAAGGGCGTCAACAATCCGTCGGCGCTTTTTCTCTCGCAGCACGGGCAGGATGTCGCCGGCTCCTGCGTGATGGTGACGCAGGAGGGAACGCGACCGCTGCTTGTTGAAATTCAGGCACTGGTCGATACCTCGCATGGCAATCC
>Ga0073899_10005373_pt1 | contig 11142 bp, 11 predicted proteins | sample KloWWTmetaKNB5Ph_FD_88975 | JGI IMG/M metagenome (GOLD analysis project Ga0073899, IMG submission 88975) | Active sludge microbial communities from Klosterneuburg, Austria, studying microevolution and ecology of nitrifiers - Klosterneuburg... | ecosystem: Engineered > WWTP > Aerobic digester >...
CGCCGCCTTTCGGGCGCTCGAGCAGCTCGGCAAGCCGGTGATCGCCGCGGTCAACGGCTTTGCCCTTGGCGGCGGCTGCGAGCTCGCGATGGCGTGTCACGTCCGCTACGCCTCACCCAATGCCAAGTTCGGGCAACCCGAGGTCAAGCTGGGCCTCATCCCCGGCTACGGTGGTACGGTGCGTCTCCCGCGGTTGGTGGGGCGCGGCCGCGCACTTGAACTGCTCATGAGCAGCGCGATGATCGACGCCACCGAGGCGCACCGTATCGGGCTGGTGAACAAGGTGGTGCCGCAGGAGGCGCTGCTCGACGACGTGAAGGCGCTGGCCCGGAGCATCCTGCAGATGGGTCCGCTCGCGGTGCGGCTGGTGCTCGAGACGGTGGACCGCGCGCTTGACCTGCCGCTCGAGGCGGCATTGGCCCATGAGGCCGCGCAGTTCGGCGTGGCGTGCGGCAGCGACGACAAGCGTGAAGGAACCTCGGCGTTCCTGGAGAAGCGGCCGGCCCAGTTCAGCGGTCGCTAGGCGATGCGCGCGGCGACCCTGCTGGTGCGGAGCTTCCGCAACCTCGCAGACGCCGAGCTGGCGTTGCCGGCAGACGGAATCGCGCTGGTGGGGCCGAACGGTCACGGCAAGACCAATCTCCTCGAGGCGCTGGCCTATCCGGTGCTCTTCCGGTCGATCCGTGGCGCGGCCGATCGCGAGCTCGCCCGGTTTGGCGGGCCGGGATTCCATGTCACCGTGGCGCTCGACGACGGTACCGCGATCACCACGACCTGGTCGTCGGCCACTCGGCGCAAGCGGATCACGCTCGACGGCGAGGAGCTGGCCAGCCGGACCGCCGCCCTCGGGCGCTGGCTCGCGGTCGCTTTCCTCCCCACCGATCTCGCCTTGGTGCAGGGTGGCGCGGGTGAGCGGCGACGGTGGCTGGACCGGATGCTCTCGCTGGCGTCGCGGCCCTATCTTGAGTCGCTCCTGCGGTACCGTGCGGCGCTGGCCCAGCGCAACGCCGCACTGCGACAGGGCGATGGGGTATCGGCTGGCGCGTTCGAGCACGTGATGGCGCGTCACGGCGCCGCGGTCACCGCGGCGCGGCAGGCGTGGTCCCACGGTGCGGCCGGTCCCTGGGCCGAGGAACTTGCGACGCTGGGCGAGGCGGCGGCGGTGGGACTCCGCTACCGGTGCGAGGAGGCCCTGTGTGACGAGGCCGCGTGGCCGGCCCGACTCGCGGCGTCCATGGGCCGGGACCTCGCCCGTGGCCAGAGCCATGTCGGACCGCATCGCGATGAGGTCGCCCTCTCACTCGGCGGGCATGCCCTGCGCGATTACGGCTCGACCGGCCAGCAGCGCTCGGCGGCCATCGCCCTGCGATTGCTCGAGCTCGAGACGTTGGCGACAGGGCGCGGCGTGCGCCCCGCGCTGCTGGTGGACGACGTCTTTGCCGAACTCGATGGCGATCGACAGGCGCGTCTCGCCGTGCGACTGGTGCGACACCCGGGCCAGCGGATCGTCACGGCACCGCGGCTCGAGGAGCTGCCGCCCCAGCTGGCGTTGCCGACCTGGCTGGTCCAGGATGGCGTGGTGACCCCGATGGAGGTCGTGGCATGAATCGGCCGAGGCCGCTGACGCCGTTCGCCGACGCGCTGGAGCAGTGGCTGGCCAGCTCGGGGCTGCGCAAGCGCTTCGACCTCGCGGCCGCGGTGGACGAGTGGCCGGAGCTGGTGGGACCGCAGATCGCCGGTCACCCGTGCGCTCTCCGTCACGCCGGACGGCACGCTGATGGTGCGGGTCGCCTCGGGCGCCTGGGCCACGGAGCTGGGCCTGATGACCCCGCGGATCCTCGCGCGCCTGAATGGCTCGCGGAAGGGCCGCGTGCAACACATTCGCTGGATGGTCGGTCCCCTCGACCGACCCTGATCGCTCTCGAGCGCGAGGACGCATGGCCAACGACGACAAGAACGGGAACGGCGCGCCGCATTACGACGCGCAGAACATCACGGTCCTCAAGGGACTCGAGGCCGTCCGCAAGCGGCCGGGCATGTACATCGGCTCGACCGGCGAGAACGGTCTGCACCACCTCGTCTACGAAGTGGTGGACAACTCGATCGACGAGGCGCTTGCCGGGCACTGCGACAAGATCGAGGTCACGATCCATCGCGACAACTCGATCACCGTGGCCGACAATGGGCGCGGCATCCCGGTGGACATCCACCCGACCGAGGGGATTCCGGGCGTCGAACTCGCGCTGACCGTGCTCCACGCGGGCGGCAAGTTCGACAAGGACTCCTACAAGGTGTCGGGCGGCCTCCACGGCGTCGGCGTCTCGGTGGTCAACGCGCTCTCCGAATCGCTCGTCGTCACGGTCGATCGCGGAGGGGCGCGGCACCAGATGTCGTTCGTTCGCGGCCAGACCCGCCAGAAGCTGAGCGTGATCGGGATGGCGCCGGGCACCGGCACCACGGTCCACTTCAAGCCGGACCCGCAGATCTTCTCGGTGCTCGAGTATTCGTGGCGCACCCTTGAGGATCGCCTGCGCCAGCTCGCCTTCCTCAACGGCGGCATCGCGATCACGCTCGCCGACGAGCGCGAGGAGCAGACCAAGTCGGAGACGTTCCTCTACAAGGGCGGCCTCGTCGAGTTCGTGACCTGGCTCAACCGGTCGAAGAAGGTGCTGCACCCGAAGCCGGTGCACTTCTCCGCCACGCGCGACGACGTCGACGTGGACATCGCCCTGCAGTACGAGGACGGCTACAACGAGAACACCTTCACCTTCGTGAACAACATCAACACCCACGAGGGCGGCACCCACCTCACCGGCTTCCGCTCGGCGCTCACCCGCACGGTGAACGAGGTGGTGAAGAAGTCGAACGCGCTCAAGAAGGAAGGCTTCACGCTGAGCGGCGAGGATGCCCGCGAGGGGCTCACCTGCGTGCTGCACGTCAAGGTGCGCGAGCCGCAGTTCGAGGGACAGACCAAGACCAAGCTCGGCAATGGCGAGGTCGAGGGGATCGTCCGCGCCATCGTGAACGAGCACCTGGCGCAGTTCCTCGACGAGAACCCGGCCGTCGGCCGCGCCATCGTGGACAAGGCGGTCAGCGCGGCGCGTGCGCGCGAGGCGGCCCGCAAGGCGCGCGAGCTCGTCCGCAAGAAGACCGGCCTCGAGAACGCGGTCCTGCCGGGCAAGCTTGCCGACTGCTCCAGCGACGACCCGGCGCTCTGCGAGATCTACCTCGTCGAGGGCGACTCGGCCGGCGGCTCGGCCAAGCAGGGACGCAATCGCTCCTTCCAGGCGATCCTTCCGCTGCGCGGCAAGATCCTCAACGTCGAGCGGGCGCGCATTGACCGGATCCTTGGCAACGAGGAAATCCGTGCGATGATCACCGCGATCGGTGCCGGTGTCCGCGAGGACTTCGACATCGCCAAGGTGCGCTACCAGAAGATCATCCTGATGACCGACGCCGACGTCGACGGCGCGCACATCCGGACGTTGCTGCTGACCTTCTTCTTCCGGCAGATGCCGGAGTTGATCGAGGCCGGCTACATCTACATCGCGCAGCCGCCCCTCTATCGCGTCGCCCGCGGCCGCGAGGAGTACTACGCCTACACCGAGGAAGAGCGGATGGAATTCCAGCGCCGCCTCGCCGAAGGTGGCAAGGGGAACGTCGGCGTCCAGCGCTACAAGGGCCTCGGCGAGATGAACCCCGACCAGCTCTGGAAGACCACCATGGACCCGGCGACTCGCACCGTCCTCCGCGTGACGCTGCAGGACGCCGTGGAAGCCTCGAAGCTCTTCGACGAGCTCATGGGCGACAACGTCGAGCCGCGCCGCCTGTTCATCGAGGCGAATGCGAAGTATGTGAGTGTCCTCGACGTGTAGCGGCGAACGGCGAACGGCGAACAGCAGCACAATGGTGAGGGGTGAGGGGTAAGGGGGCTGTTCCCCCTCACTCCTCACCCCTTACCGCTGTTCGCTGTTCGCTGTTCGCTGTTCGCTGTTCGCTGTTCACCGTTCGCTGCTCGCCTTCAGCTGATCCCCGGCAACCCGCCCCGCCCCGGACTTCCCGGCCCCCAATCATCATCGTCGCCCTCGCCTTCCAGCGCCTCGCCGATCGAGCGCGCCGAGGGATCCTGCCGCAACTCGGCCTCGGCGGCCGCGAGTTCGTCGTGATCGAGTGGCGAGTTGATGTCGTCCTCCGGTGCCGGGGCCGGGCGTCGCGAGCCGAAGCCCATGAGCCAGGCGAAGAGCGCCGCGAGGGCGATGAGGCCGATCAGTGCTCCCATGCTGGATCTCCGTAGGGTGCGGCGTGGTCGTGCGTGATCCGCTCGAGGAGGAGCGGCAACGGTTCTGCGTCTTCCTGCCAGGCGTGGTCGAGCGCGCGACGCAGGGTGAGCTCGGCGTCATCGGCGGACGCGGGCGTGCGGGCATGGACGATGGCAAGCACGTCGCCGGCCGCCACGGACTGCCCGGCGCGTGGCAGGATCTCGAGACCGACCGCGGGGTCGACCGCGTCGGCCGCCATGCGCCGCCCCCCGCCCATCGCGACGATCATCTCGCCGAGGACCCTGGGGGAGAGTGGTGGCATCCGCCCGCTGCGGCCGACGCGCACTTCCCGGATCTCCGGCGCGCGCGGCAGCCGTTCGGGATGATCCACCACCTCGGGGTCACCGCCCTGCCAGCGGATCACCTCGCGGAACCGCTCAAGCGCGGCACCCGAGCGGATGGCCGACTTGAGGATCTGCACCGCCTCGCCCCGGCCCGTGGCACCGCCTGCCAGCAGCAGCATCTCGGCGCCGAGCGCCAGCGTGACTTCCATCAGGTCGCCCTCGGCCTCGCCGCGCATCGCCGCGATGGATTCGACCACCTCGATGGCGTTGCCTGCGGTGCGACCGAGCGGCCGATCCATCGCCGTCAGGATCGCCACCGTTCGGCAGCCGGCGCGTTCCCCCACGCCGACCATCGTGCGCGCCAGCGTGCGGGCATCCGCGATGTTCGGCAGGAAGGCACCGCTCCCCACCTTGACGTCGAGCACGAGGCCGTCGAGCTGTTCGGCGAGTTTCTTCGACATGATGCTCGCCGTGATGAGCGGAATCGACTCGACGGTGCCGGTGACATCGCGCAACGCGTAGAGGCGGCGGTCCGCCGGGACGATCTCCTCCGTCTGGCCGAACATCACCACCCCGATCGCGTCGAGCTGGCGAACCGCCTCGCTGAGTGGCATGCGCGTGGTGAAACCGGGGATCGACTCGAGCTTGTCGAGGGTACCACCGGTGTGCCCCAGCCCACGCCCCGACATCATCGGGACAGCCACGCCGCACGCCGCGAGCAGCGGCGCGAGGATCAGCGAGGTCTTGTCGCCGACGCCGCCGGTGGAATGCTTGTCGATCCGCCGCCCCCCCGTGGCCGAGCGAGGGAGTCGTTCGCCGGAATCGAGCATGGCGCCGGTCAGCGCGGCGAGCTCCTCGTCGGTCAGGCCGCGGAAGAGCACCGCCATCGCCATGGCCGCCATCTGGTAGTCCGGGACCGCACCGGTGGCATAGTGCGCGATCAACTCGCGCCACTCGTCCCCGGACAGCGCCCCACCATCTCGCTTGCGTTCGATCAGGCGTGGAACAACCATTCTGCCTCGGGCCGCGAGGCCCAGTGCTGCCAGATTTGAGGAACCCGTGATGCCCGGACACCGCCACACCCTGTCACTCGTCCTGCTGCTCGCCCTGGCCCTCCCGGCAACCGGGGCGGCGCAGGATGCGCTCGAGCTCGGCACCAGGGCCATGGATCGCTTCGACCTGCCGAGCGCCCGTCGCCACCTCGAGGACGCGGTCCGGGCGGAGCCTGGCTCGTATGAGGCCAACTGGCGCCTGGCGTACGTCCTCCTCGACCTGGGGAAGCAGACCCCGGAGGAGGAGAAGGACCCGGTGCGGGATTCCCTCTATGTCGAGGCCGAAAGTTACGCTCGTCGTGCCACGGCCGCGAAGGCCGATGGCGCCGACGGCTATTTCGTGCTCGCCAACGCGGTGGGCCGCACCTCGCTCACCAAGGGGAAGAAGGAACGGATCCAGCATGCCGTCGAGATCCGCAACGCCGCCCGTCGCGCGATCGAGCTCGACCCGCGCCACGACGGGGCCTACCACGTCCTGGGACGCTGGCACGCCGAAATCCAGCGGCTCTCCTCGCTGCAGCGCTTCTTCGCCAAGAATTTCATGGGGGCCTCGATCTTCAACGAGGCGTCGTGGTCGGAGGCCGAGCGGCTGCTCCGACTCGCCGTGGAGCTGCGGCCGCAATGGATCTACCACCGCCTCGACCTCGCCGAGATCCTGATCGATCGCGGAAAGTGGCAGGAGGCCAAGGTGCAGCTCGACGCCATCGCGGCGCTCCCGGCGCTCGAGCCGATGGACGCCGCCTACAAACAGCAGGCGAAGGTGCTCGCGACCAAGGTCGCCCGGAAGCTGCCGGCGTGACGGACCCGCGCCCGGCCGACGACGTTGCCGCGCTTCGCGCGGCATTGCAGCGGGCAAGCCGCGCGTATTACGAGCTCGACGCGCCGGAGATCAGCGACGCGGAGTACGACATCCTCTTCCGCCGCCTGCAAGCGCTCGAAGCGGCCCACCCCGAACTCGTCGACCCGAGCTCACCGACCCAGCGCGTGGGCGGTGCCGTGGCGGCGTTCCTGCCGAAGGCGCGCCACGCCGTCCCGATGCTCTCCCTCGACAACGCCTTCTCCGACGACGAGATGGCCGCGTGGTTCGACAAGATCGTCAAGGTGGACGCCCGGGTCGGCACGGCGCCGCTTGCCGTCGAGGTGAAGATCGACGGGGCGGCCCTTTCGCTTACCTACGAGGATGGCGTGCTGGTGCGCGGCATCACGCGCGGCGACGGCAGCGAAGGCGAGGAGATTACCGGCAACGTGCGGGCGATCGAGGACATCCCGCTTCGGCTCTCGGGGACGGGGTGGCCCAGCCTGATGGAAGTGCGCGGCGAGGTGTACATCGCTCGCGCCGCGTTCGCGCGAGTGAATCGTGAGCGGGCCGCCGCCGGCCTGGAGCCGCTGCAGAATCCCCGCAACGCCGCAGCAGGTGCGCTCCGTCAGCTCGACCCCGCCGAGGCGCGTCGCCGGCGGCTGCAGTTCTTCGCGTACCAGGTGGTGCCGCTTCGCGGCCAGTGGCCCGTGGCACACCATCACGAGGCGCTCGCACAGCTTGCGGCCTGGGGTTTCCCGACGGCGCCGGAGTGGTCGGTGGGCGAATCGATCGATGCGGTGCAGGCCACCATCGCCTCGTGGGCCGATCGCATCCGCTCCCTGCCGTTCGACGCCGACGGCCTGGTGATCAAGGTGGATGCCTTCCGCCTCCAGGAGGAACTCGGCACCATCGGCGGACGCGTGCCGCGGTGGGCGATCGCACGGAAGTTCCCGGCGGAGTCGGCCTTCACGCGCCTCCTCGCCATCGAGGTCAACATCGGTCGCACGGGGGCGCTTGCACCGACGGCGATCCTCGAGCCGGTGCGGGTGGGCGGCGTCACGGTCTCGCGCGCGACCCTGCACAACGAAGAGATCATCGCCCAGCGCGACGTGCGCATCGGCGACGTGGTCGAGGTGATCCGCTCCGGCGAAGTGATCCCCAAGGTGCTCGGGCCGGATCGCAGCAAGCGCACCGGCGCGGAGGTGGCATGGGTGGCGCCCACGGCGTGCCCCGTCTGCCACACGGCACTGGTGAAGCCCGAAGGCGAGGTGAATCGCTACTGTCCCAACCCGCGCTGTCCCGGGCGCGCCTATGAGGGGTTGGTGCACTTCGTCTCGCGCGGCGGCATGGACATCACCGGACTCGGCCCCGAGCGGCTCGGGCAGTTGCTCGAAGCGGGACTGGTGCGCGACGCTGCCGATCTCTACTCGCTGTCCGCAGAGACGCTGCTCACGCTCGACGGCTTCGCCGAGCAATCGGCCAGGTCGCTCGTCGAGGCCATCGCGGCCTCGCGAGCGCGCCCACTGCGTGCGCTGCTCGTCGCCCTCGGGATCCGGCACGTGGGGACCGCCGCCGCCAAGAGCATCGCGCGCGCCTTCGGCACGCTGGCGAACTTCCGCCACGCCGACGCGGCGGCACTCGAAGCACTCGAAGGGATCGGCCCGACCATCGCGGCCTCGGTGGCGGCCTTCCTCGCCGACCCCGACAGCGCCGCGTTGCTCGACCGCCTCGAGGCTGCCGGCGTGGCGCTCTCCGAGGAGTTGCCCGGGACGGAAGGCCCACGGCCGCTGGCCGGGCTGCGCATCGTCCTGACGGGCGCGCTGCCGACGCTGTCGCGTCCGGAGGCGACCGCACGCATCGAGGCGGCCGGGGGCACGGTCACGTCGAGCGTCTCCAAGAAGACCGATCTGGTGGTCTGCGGAACCGACGCGGGGGAGAAGCGCACCAAGGCGGAGCAGTTGGGGATCACGATCATCGACGAGGCCGAGCTCTTGCGGCGGCTCACCCCCGACGCGTAGCTTCGCCCACCGATGCCGCACTTTTCGATCGCCCCCGCTTCCCTGCACCGCCTCCGTCGGCGGCTCCACGACACGGCCCCCGCCGCGGCCGCCGACATGTTGCAGGACGCGGGCTTCGCCTCGGGCGAGGCACTCGCCACGCGGTGGCGCAATCGGATTGCGGAGCGCACCGGGCTCGATGACGCCACCCGGCTCGATCTCCGCTGGTTCGGTCCGCTGCTCGACGAGCTGTGTGTCGGGCTGGGTTGGGGATCGCTCTCGATGACACCGCTGGGCGACCGCGCATTGCTGTTGGAGGCCGGCGATTGGGCCGAGGCCGACCCGGGCTCCTCGGACCGACCCTCGTGCCATTTTTCCTGTGGCTGCTTCGCGGCGTTCCTGACGGCCCAGGCCGGTGCCCCGCTCGGCGTCCTGGAAGTCGAGTGCCGCTCGAGTGGCGCCGAGGCGTGTCGCTTCCTCGCCGGTTCGACCGCCACGCTGGCGGCGGTCTACGACCTGCTCGCCGCAGGCCGGCCGTGGCGCGAGGCGTTCACGGCCGACGAGCTCCCCGACTGAATCAGCCCGCCAGGTAGTCCCGCAGGTCCGGCCGCGTCACCAGCTCTCCCCCTTCCACCACTTCGCGATCCCACGGCAACACGATCGCCTTCGTCGTCACGAAGGCGTGGAAATCGGTCGGCCATCGCCCGGTGCTGAACGACGCCGCGGTGCGCACCTCGGCCGGGCGCGACGCACGGACGGCATGGAGCGCCAACTTCATCGTGTCGCCGCTGTCGCACGTTTCATCCACCAGGAGCACGCGGCGGCCGCGAATCGACGGCGGCGGTCCGATCAACAGTTCGGGGGCCGCGTCGTCGGTGGCGCGGGCGATGGTGATGGACGCGAAGTCCCGGTGGAGGATGGTGGCGATGATCGCGGCCGGGATCACCCCGGCCTTGGCGATCCCGAGGACGATCTCGGGGTCGTACTCGCGGGCCACCTTGAGCGCGAGGGCGCGGCACAGCTCGCCAAAGAATGGCCAGTCAACGTCAAGCGTCTCGCGGGCGGCTGTGGGACGGGGGCGGGGCACGGGTCCCTCCGGGGTGATGCGGCCACTTCACCGCTTCCGCGAAGCTAACACCACCGGGCCGGGCCCGGGCCGCGCGTTGCCCCCGTCGGCGGCGCGGCCTAACTTAGGTGGATGCCCTCCCTCGCCGTGCAGCCCCATCAATGAGCTGGTGGAAGCGGATCCTCGCCGGTGACGGCGAGATCGTGAAGCCGCAGCGCCTCGACTACATGAACGAGGGCCTGGCGCTCGAACGGCACGGCGACTTCGAGGGGGCCATCACCTCGTACCAGCTGGCGCTGCGCGACGAACCGGCCAACGTGAAGGTGCTGCAGTACATCGCCATCGCCCTGTCACGGACCGGGCGCGTCGAAGAGGCGATTCGGCACTACCGCCGCGCCCTCGAACTGCAGCCGGACCTCGCAGGCGCCCACTACGGCCTGGCCTTCCTGTTGCGCCGACGCGGCGACCCCGAGCGCGCCGCCGAGCACCTGCGGGCGTTCCTCGCCAAGCCCCCGCGCGACCCCGAAATGGCCCGCTGGGTCGAGCACGCACAGGCGGCGCTCGCGGAACTCGATCAGGGCCAGCCCGAGGAGCCTGCATGAGGACGTCCCTGTTTGCCCCCGCGGCCCTGCTCCTCGGCCTCCTCGGATGCAGTGCGTTGCCGGCCGACAGCGATGGCATCGTGGCCCTCGAGATCCGCACCCAGAGCCCGGTCTCCCTGCCGTTGGGCCAGCAGGTGATCCTGCGGGCTCGCGCCCTCGACATCAACGGCGATTCCGTCCCGGCGCTCATCCGCTGGCGGACGGCCGACACCGCCCTGGTGGTCCTCGATTCCCTGAGCGGGATCATCGAAGGGCGACTCGCCGCCGGGCAGGCACGGGTGCAGGCCGCCGTGGGGACGCTGCGCTCCGACCTGATCGTCATCACGCTGCTTCCGGCGCCCGTCCCCCCTGGCCTCAGGACTCCCCGATGACGCCGCGCACGCTCAACGACCTCTTCTTCGATGCCGCCGCGCGGTACGGCAAGCGTCCGGTCGCGTTCCGCATCAAGCAGAATGGGCACTGGATCGATACGAGCTGGCCGACGTTTTATACCGCCGTGCAGCACGCCCACGCGGCACTCCGCGACCTCGGACTCGCCGCCGGTGATCGCGTGGCGATCCTCTCCGAGAATCGCCCGGAATGGGCCATCGCCGACTTTGCCTGCCTGAGTGCCCGCCTCACCGACGTGCCGGTGTATCCCACGCTGCCGGCCCGCCAGATGCAGTACATCCTGCGCGACTCGGGCGCGCGAGCGATCTTCGTGTCGAGCGAGGCCCAGCTCGCCAAGATCCTCGAAATCCTTGGCGAGCTCCCGACGCTTCAGCACGTGATCCTCTTCGACGGCGGTGCCGTCCCAGAGGGCGTCGTCGCCTTCAGCGAATTCCTGGCCCAGGGGGCCGATGCCGCGGCGCGCTACCCGGAGTGGGAGCGCGAGGCACGCCTCGCCGAGCCGAACGACCTGGCCACGCTGATCTACACCTCGGGCACGACGGGCAATCCCAAGGGCGTGATGCTGAGCCACGGCAACATCACCAGCAACGTCGTCGCGGCCCTGCAGGTCCTCGACATCTCCAACGGTGATGA
>Ga0073899_10005375_pt1 | contig 11141 bp, 3 predicted proteins | sample KloWWTmetaKNB5Ph_FD_88975 | JGI IMG/M metagenome (GOLD analysis project Ga0073899, IMG submission 88975) | Active sludge microbial communities from Klosterneuburg, Austria, studying microevolution and ecology of nitrifiers - Klosterneuburg... | ecosystem: Engineered > WWTP > Aerobic digester >...
GGCCGCGGTCGGGCTCGGGCTGGGACTCGTTCGTGCCCTCGGTGCCCGTCGGGTCGGGCGGGGCGATCTCCCTCGCCTGGTCCGGGCGGACGGTGGTCGGGTTCTCCGGGTCGCGCTGTTGCTGCTGCGCCTCGTCGATCGGCTGCTCGTGCTGCGGGGTGGTGTCCACCACGGCCCACCGCCCGTCGGCGCCCAGCACTTCGGCCCAGGCCGTCATGTTGCGGCCGCGGCAGACCCCGTCCACGCAGGCCGGGACGCCGGCTGCCGCCTCGTCCCCGCCCGGCACGAGGCGTGCCCCGAGCACCACTCGCGAACGGAAGCCGAGTTCCCGGGCCAGCAGCGCGACCCCGACCGCGAACTGCTCGTCGTCGCCGACGGCCGCCACCAGCGAGGCACCATCGGTGTCGCCGACCGCGTCCGCCCTGTCCAGCAGCTCGGAGAACAGCTCGTCGACCCGGCCGAGGGAGTGCCCGGCGGTGCTCGCGCGGAAGGTGTAGCCGGTGCCGAGGTCGGTGACCCAGCCGGGCACCGGTTCCGCGCTGAGGGAATGGCTCAGGTAGCCGCGTTCCCGGAGCCGCTGCACGAGGTTGGCGAGACCGGCGCCGTCCTGGGGCTGCCGCTGGTCGCGCACCCAGGTGTGCAGGCTCTCCGGCAGGGCGACGTCCGACGTCCAGCCGACCGGCTGCAGCGCCGCCAGGTCGACCGCCGGCGGCAACCGGACGTCGAGGGTGTAGCTGTCGCCGGCGCGCAGCCCGCCGGCCACGGTGTCGACCGCGGAGTCGGAGGTGCCGTCGTAGTAGAAGCCGTCGGCCAGCTCCTGTGCCCGCTGCCCGCCGAACTGCACCTGCTCCAGCGAGCCGGCCACGGGCAGCCACAGCGAGCCCAGGTCGCCGGCGGTCACCGTGATCCTGGCCGCCTCGCCCTCGCCGGCGTCGCGCCGGTACGGCAGCCGCCGGAACGCGGTGGCAGCGTCGCCACTGACCGTGAAGACCTCCCCGTCGTAGGACGAGAGGGTGGCGAGCCGGATCCGGTCGGGCAGGGTGCCGCTGTCGGATCCCACCTCGAACAGCACCGCGTCGTAGCTGGCGTCGGTGAACCAGGCGCGGTACCCCGCCAGCGGGCTCACCTCGGCGGCCAGCCGGAGGTCGGGCCCGGTCGCCGAGCGCAGCACCTCCCGGGTCGACCCGGCGGCCACCAGGGGGGTGAGCACCACGCCGGCACCCACCGCGATGGTCACCATCCCCAGCGCCAGGGCGAGTGAACGCGCCCCGGCTCCCGTCGGACGGCGGACGAGCCGCACCCCGGTCGCGTCGGCCGCCCGGCCCAGCGCCGCGGCCCGCTCCTGGCGAGCGCGCCAGGCGAGCATGCCGAGCCCGAGTACGAGGCCGAGCGCGCCCAGGACGGCCTCCCGTGGGGCGGCCACCGGCACTCCGAGAACCGTGACTGGCGCCGTCGCGGCGTCGGCGCCGAAGCCGAGCCCGAACCACTGCGCCGCGAGCAGTACCGGCACCGCGAGCACGTGGACGCGGCTGTGCCGCCAGGCCAGCAGCAGGGCCGCGAGGGTGCCGACGGCGAAGACCACCAGGGCGGGCACCAGCAGGTTGCGGTAGCCGCCGACCGGCAGGTCGACCGTGACGAGGTCCTTCCACGCCGTCACCAGCCCGGTGCCGAAGCCGGCGATGGCCCGCGCCGGGCCCACCGACCAGATCGGGACGGCGACCGTCAGTCCGATCACGACGAGAAGGCCGGCCACGGCCGCGACCACGGCGCCGGCACGCCAGCCCCGCCAGTGGGCCAGCACCGCGATGGCCGTCCCGCCCAGGGTCGCGGTGCCGACCGTGACAAGGTAGGCGGGCGAGGCGTAGATCGGCCAGGCCGCGACCGCTGCGACCGCGACCATCGCCAGCACGAAACCGGCCGCGACCACCTCCTGCCCTCCGAAGCTTCCCCGGGCGACCCGGGTGGCGCGCGGACGGGCGGCGCGCGGCTGCCTGACGCCCTTCACGACTGCACCCCCCGCAGCAGCAGTTGGGTGAGGTCCTCCAGCAGGCCGATGGTCAGCACGGTGAGCGGCCCGAACCGGCGCATCGCCGGGTGCGCGCGCTCGTCACAGACGATCGCGATCACCGCCGAGTCGGCCGGGAAGGCCAGGGCGGCCTGGCGCAGGTCCCGCAGGCCCGGCGTCGACCCGCACACCAGCACGGCCAGCGACACCTGGTCGCCGGATTCGGCCGCGAGCCGCGACACCTCGGCGAACGACATCGTCGAATCGGCGAGTTCGATGCCGCAGCACTCGTCGAGCAGGATCCGCGGGGTCGCCGCCTGCAGCGCCCGGATGCTGCGCACCCGGGAACGGATCAGCTCGGGGATCTCCACGCTGACCACGACCTCCAGGTCCCTGCCGTCGCGGATCGCCTGCACCCCGAGCGAGGCGGCGGCGCTGACCGCGAGCTCGAACTCGTCCGCGTCCCGGTACTCGGTGCGGGCACACGACAGCACGATCGCCATCCGCGAGCGCCGCGACTCCTCGTACTGGCGCACCATGAGGGTGCCCGTCTTGGCCGTCGACTTCCAGTGGATCTGCCGGCGCGAGTCGCCGGGCGCGTACTCGCGGATGGCGTGGAACGACACGTCGGCGTCGACCAGCTGGCTGGTCGGGGCACCCTCCAGGTCGCGCACCAGGCCCACCCCGGTCGAGGGTACGCTCACCGTCCGGGGATGGACGAAGAGCTCGTGCCTGTCGTCCCAGGCGCTCTCGCGACGGAACACGCCGACGGGGTCGCCCCGTACCGCGGTGACCGGGCCGACCATCACGATCCCGCGGCGGTGGGCGGGCACCACCAGGTCCTGGGCGAACTCCCGGCCCGGCCGCAGCAGCGGCAGCGCGAGTTCCACCAGGCCGCGGCCGACCGGCACGTCCAGCCGGCCGGGCAGCGCGACGCGCCGGCCCGTGTTCACCACCCGGATGCCGCCGCGCACCTCGCTGCCGGCGACGACGCGCTGGTCGGTGATCGCCAGGTCGACGTCGTAGGAGGCCCGGCCGAGCAGGAACGGGACGGCGAGCAGCACCAGCACCAGGGCGGCGACGCCGGCGACCAGCCACTCCACCCAGCCTTGCGCGAAGCCGAGCCAGAGGCCGAGCGTCGCGAAGCCGAGCACGAGCCAGCCGCCCGGGGTGACCGTCGCCGCCGTGAAGGTCCACGCCCGCACCACCGCCCGGCGCACCGCCTGCCAGGCGCGCAGCGACGTCACGACGGCGCCGACCAGCTTCCCGTCCCGCCGGGTCTGGAAGACCGTGCGGGTCCGGGTGCCGGTCTGCGTCGAGGTGCGCGTCAGGTGGGACTCGGTGGGCATGGCGTCAGGAGGCCTCCCGCTGGCTGGGCGGGGCCACGTCGAGGATGACCTGGCCGATCACCGCCCCAGCCGTCACGCCGTCGAACTCCGCCTCGGGGTGCAGGATCAGCCGGTGGGCGAGGACGGCCTCGGCCAGCACCTTCACGTCGTCGGGCACCACGTAGGTGCGACCCTGCGAGGCGGCGCGGGTCTTCGCCGCCCGCGTCAGCGCCAGGCCGCCCCGGATGCTGGAACCGAGCCGCACCTGTTCCGCGTCCCGGGTCGCCTCGACCAGCCGCGCGATGTAGTCGTAGACCATCGCGTTGACGTAGACCTCGCGGGCCAGGCCGCTCATGCCGGCCAGCGCCTGCGGGGTGATCACCGGGGAGAGGTCGTGCTGCTGGACGGCCGTCCCGGCCAGGATCTGGACGGTCGACGCGCGGTCGGGGTAGCCCAGCGAGGTGCGCAGCAGGAACCGGTCGAGCTGGGCCTCGGGCAGCCGGTAGGTCCCGGCCTGCTCGACCGGGTTCTGGGTGGCGATGACGAGGAACGGCGTCCCGACCGAGCGGCTCACCCCGTCAATGGTGACGCGGCCCTCCGACATCACCTCCAGCAACGCCGACTGGGTCTTCGGGCTGGCCCGGTTGATCTCGTCGGCGAGCACGATCATGGCGAACACCGGCCCGGCGTGGAACTCGAACTCGCCGGTCTTCTGGTCGTAGACGGTGATGCCCGTGACGTCGCCCGGCAGCAGGTCGGGGGTGAACTGGATCCGGGTGGTGGTCCCCTGCACCGACTGCGCCAGCGCCCGGGCGAGGGAGGTCTTGCCGGTGCCCGGGACGTCCTCGAGCAGCACGTGGCCCTCGCTGATCATCGCCGTGAGCACAAGCTCGACGACGTGCCGCTTGCCGATGATCGCGTGCTCGATGTTGTCGGCCAGGCCGGAGAAGGTCTGCGCGAACCAGCCGGCCTGTTCCTGCGAGAGGGTCATGGGTGTCTTCCTGGGTGGGGTGGTCAGGGGGTTTCGGTGGGGGTCGGATCCGGGGTGGGCTCGGGTTCCTCGGGGGGCTTGGGCTTCTTGGCCCCCTTGCACGTCGCGGCGCTCTCGAGCTGGCCGTCTGCGGCCGAGACCTGGTCGAATCCGACCCGGTAGGGCACGTTCCTCACCGAGATCGCCAGCAGCGGGACGGTGTCCCCTGCCGTCACCCACTCGGTGTCGCCCGACGGGAGGTACACGAGGTACTCGATGTCGTTCCCGTTGGAGTTCACCGAGACCGTCCCACCGGCGTTGGGGGTGAGGTCGGCGCTCAGCTGGAGCTTGTTCCCCACCTGGCAGGTCCTCACCTCGACGTTCGTGGCCCTGAGCTGGAAGGGCGCCGAACCGGCCGCCGGCTTCACCACCGCGGTCGGCCCGCACGCCTTCTCCCAGCTGTCGTGGCAGTACCGGACGGTGAAGTCGCGGGCGAACGGCTTGCCGAACTCGTCCTTCGGCAGGCTCACCTCCACATGGTTGTGCAGCGGAGGTGCCGCGGGCGAGGTGTCGACGGGGTCAGCGGTGACCAGCCAGGCGAAGCCACCGTCGTGGCGGCTCGGGTCGGGGTTGACCGTGAACGTGTAGCCGGTGGGCGGCGGCGGGTCCTGCACGACCGCGATGTCGTCGCTGACGGTGTCGGAGCCGAACCCGACCTCGCCCAGCCGCGCCTGCGTGCAGACCGTGACCGGGACCTTGACACCCGCCTCGACGGTCGGTGTGGTCCACTCCCGGGCGGTGCCGGTCGGGGTGCAGGGGGCTCCGTTCAGCGAGTACCCGTACCAGGTCTCCGACCCGTCACCGCCGGAGGACGGCGACGCGGCGATCTTCAGGACGGCGGTCGCGTAGTCCGACGCGACGTCGACGTCGACCGGCTCCAACTCGGCCTTCGGCGCCCCGATCCCGTTGCCGGACCTGGTGTCCGACGCACCCTCGCCGGTCCCCTTGCCGTCGGGCGACTTGAGCGAGGAGATCGAAGTGACCTTGACGGTCGAGGATTCGTTGGTGCCGATGTTGTACGTCCTGGTGACGCTGTCGCCCGAGACGTCGAAGACGACCTCGGAGCCCTTCTCGCCCTTGATCCGAAGCCGGTCGACCCGGGGGTCGATGTTCGTGATCACGATCTCGACGAGTTCGCCGGTCTTCCCGTTGGGAACCGGGGTGATGGAGGAGATGGTCGGGGCCGGCGGCGGCTCGTAGGCCCAGGCCTGCACCGAGACGGAGTCGTAGGACTCGCCGACGGAGTTCGTCGAGAACACCTCGAAGGTGCGCTTCACGCCCAATTCGGTGTCGATCGTGCAGACCTCGTCGCACGCCTTGGACTTGTCGCCCCACGTGACCTTGTACCCGCTCACCTCCGGGTGCGAGGCCCGGACGGCGTCGCCCGGCCGGATCCGCAGGGTGACGGAGTGGTTGTCGTACGACTGCAGGTCGACGCTGTCGGGCGCGCCCGGCCGTCCCTGCAGGTCGAGGGTGAGCTGGCCGTCGCGGTCGCCGCTGGAGACCCGTCCGCGGGCGTCGCGGACGCTGAACGATGCGGTGCAGGTGCCGCCCACCGCAGCCTTCGTCCACGACACCCGGACGGTGGCCTTGTCGGCCACCGAGAACGAGACTCCCGCGCACTCGCGGGTGGCGCGGACGTCGGCCAGTTCGAGCTGGTCGTCGTTGGGGAAGGGGTTGACCTCGCCGGCCGCCCCGATCACCTCGACGGGGCACGAGGTCGCGGCGCCCTTCTGCTCGCACTTCGCCTCGACCGTGCCGCCGTGGGGCAGCAGGCTCGGCGCCGGACCGATCCGGACGGTCAGGGTGGCCGGCGCCACGTCGGCGGCCTTGGCACCCGCGACGCCGATGCGCAGCTTCTCCTCCTTGCCCGTGACACCGGTGGGCTTGCCGTGGAAGCTCAGCACCGTGCCCTTGCGGGTCAGTTCGACCTGCTTGAGTGCCTCCGGCGCCATCGTGAACTCGATCTTGCCCAGATCGGTCTCGCCGTCGGGCGACAGCATCCGCGCGAGGTCGAAGGTGGCGTCGAAACCGGGGTTGACCGTGATCGAAGCCGGGTTGAGGACGGGCAGCGGCTCGACCGGGATCACCTTGATCGGCACCGACACCACCGTGTAGTTGTCCTGCCCTGCCACCCTCACCCCCACCGCGCAGCTGTCGGTCCAGGGCGAGCCCTCCCCGGCCCGGTACTCGACCTGGGTACCGCGCGGCAGCCGGCACTCGGCGGCCTTGCGGGCGCCCGAATCGGCGAGGCCGTCCGCGGTCGCCTCCAGCACCTTCCCCTTGGGCACCGCGACCAGGTCGGCCAGGTCGAAGCTGACGCTCTCGCCCTCCTTCACCTCGACCGGCTTCACGCCGGCGCGCAGCGCGAGCTGCAGGTCGGCCTCCCCGGGCACGTGCAGGAAGCCGTAGGTGCGGATCGGCGTGCCCTGGCCGGTCGTCAGCGGCCGGTCGTTGGAGTCGGTGGCGGTGAGCTCGAAGGGGATGGTGCGCGACTGCTTCGGCAGCTCCCCGGCGAGCATCCAGCCGTCGGCCACCACCCCGGCCGCCGGCCCGTCCTCGCCCCACACCGACAGTCGCAGGCCGGCCGGGTCCCCGCCCGTCCAGGCGGTGCGCGCCGAGACGACGTCGACGCCGCCGGCGAAGCTCTCGCGCGTCTCCGCGGTCAGCGTGGTGTCGGACACCACCGGGAAGTTGGGCACCTCCTGGGTGACGACCTTCACGACGATCAGCCCGGTCCCGGTGTTGCCGGCGGCACTCACCACGTCGTACGTGAACGAGAGCGTGCCTGCCTCGTCACCGGCGGCGATCTGGACGTCGCCGTCGGCCAGGCCTGCCGGGTCGTCCTTGATCAGCTTCTTCAACCGCGTGTACTCGGGGTTGGCGACGCCGCCGTCGAACTCCGCGGTGACGTTCGGACGCACGGCGGTCAGCCGCAGGGCGCCGCCGAGGGGGTCGAGGTCGTTGCCGGCTGCGGCCACCCGGATCGAATTCTCGCCCCCGGCCTGCACCTGCACGTAGTCGGTGAACGTGACGGGGGTGACGTCGGCCTCGCGGTCGAGGACGCCGATCCGGACCCGGGCGTCCGCGGTGCCACCGCGGCCGTCCGCGACCCGGAAACCGAAGGACCACTGGCCGCCGTTGCTGCCCGCGACACCGGTGTAGACCATCGAGAGACCGTCGGCCGCGACCGCTGCGGAGCCGTGCTCGGGCTGGTTGGTGATCCGCTCCACCCGGACGGGGTCGCCGTCGGGATCCAGCCCCCACTGCGGCAGCGGGATCTCGACCGTGCCCCCGCTGAGCACCCGGGCGGTGAGGTCCCAGGGTTGCGGGTCGCGGTTCCCCTCCTCCGGCAGCACGGTCACGGTCAGCGTCGCGTCGTCGGCGAACTTCGGGTTGCCGGTGGCGTAGGCCGCGTAGTCGACGGTGTACTCCCCCGGCTCGGACGGGGCCAGCAGGCGAACCACGTCCCCGGCGGCGAAGGCGAGCAGCCCGGCATCGGAGGCCCGCACCGAACTCGGGTCGAGGGTCACCGAGGCGCCCGAGGGGGCGATGTCGTTGGCCGTCACGGGCACGTCGATCTGGCCGCCGGCGCGCACGGTGACGGCGTCGTCCACGGCGACCGGGGCCTCCTGCTCTGCGGGCGGCAACAGGTACACCGTCAGTTCGCCGGCCGCGGTGGCGCTCTCCCCGTCCGAGATCGTGTAGTGGACGACGCCCAGCCGGCCCGGACCGCCGGACTCGGTCGTTCCCATCACCCGCAGGAGGGCCTGGCCGACGTTGTTCACGGTCAGCGTCGACTCCGATCGCTGGCCGGCGCCCGCCTCCTCCTCTGCTTCCGCCTGGTACTCGTCCAGCATCAGCACCCGGCCGCCCGGGTTGTCGACCGCGGCCAGCACGTCGACGGTGGCGTCCTCGTTGGGGCGCACGAACGCGGTCAGCGGTGCGGTCGTGAAGTCGGCGCGGCCGGCCTCGACCGCGGAGAACCGAAGCTGCGCGCTGACGGGTGCCGCCTCGCCGTCGGAGACCTGGTAGTCGACCAGGTAGCTGCCCGGTGCCGACGCCTCGACGGTGAACGTCGTGCCGCCCACGGCCGTGATCTTGACCTTCGACTCGTTCTGAGCGGTGGCCTTGACGAGGCCGACCTTCCCGGCGGGGCCGGTGACGTGGCGGACGATGTCCACCGTGACCGGCTCGTCCACCCGGTGGCTGAGCGCGAACGACTCCGCGGTGACTTTCGGCGCCGGCTCGATCACGACCGGCAGCTCGCGCGTGTCGGACGCCCCGCGGACGTCGGAGACGGTCACCGTGACCGACAGTTGCGCCGTGGCGGCTTCGTCGGCCTTGGTCGCGGTGTGCTGGATCACCACCTCGCCGGTCGGCGTCGACGCCACCGACAGCCCGCGGGATTCGGTGGTCGCGCCCACGAGGAAGACCGGGTCGCCCTCGGGGTCGACCCAGCCGTCCAGGACGGGCAGGGTGAGCGTGCCGCCGGGGGCGAGGTGCGCCGCGGGCCAGGCGGCCAGACAGCCGTCGTCGCCGCAGAACGCGGGTGCCCGGTTGAGGCCGTCGTCAGCCAGCTTCAGGTGGACGGCGACCGGCTCCGACAGCAGGCCGCCATCGCCGCCGGTGCCGTCGCTGACCCGATAGGTGAAGCTCGCCGAGGCGGGCGCGTCCTCGGCGACCTCGACCGCGAGCCGTTGCCCGTCGTCGGTCAGCGTGAGCCGGCCGAAGGACGGATCGAGCCGGTCGAGGCCGCCGGGGTCGACCGTCAGGACGTCCTTGTTGGGGTCGTGGTCGTTGAGCAGCACCGGCAGCGTCACCAGCTCGCCGGCCCGCACCCCGAACTCGTCCGGTTCGGCCACCGGCGGCTTCGGCTCGGTGACCACCCTCGCCTGCTGGCCGTCGTCGTCGGAGCTGTGCTCGTCGGGGTCGGCGAGATCCCAGTCCTGGCTGGACGGCACCAGCTCGCCACCCGGCACCCGCCAGACCCACCCGGTCTTCACCTCGTTGAGCACCATGCGGTCCCGGCCCACCATGAATTGGGGGTTCGGCTCGCTCGACAGCGACCCGCCCGACCCGTAGTCGAGCGTCGTCGCGCCCGCCCCCGAGCGCCACAGGGTGCCCGGCCCGTTCGTGCCGAGCCAGGCGGCGTACACCTCGCCCCCGAACACCACCGGGGTGGCGGGCTGGCCGAGCTCGGTGCGGCCGCTGCCCTGGTAGGCCCAGGTCGGGGCGCCCTCGAACGACAGCTGGATCAGGCCGTCCCGAGCGGCGAGGAAGAAGGCGTCGCCCGCTGCCACCGCGTGCTGCGGCGCCACCGCGGAGGTGGAGGGCAGGTCGACCGGTTGGTCGTGACCCGAGAGCCAGGCACGCCGGCCGTCGGCCGCGACCAGCAGCCAGCGCTCGCCCACGCTGGTGAGTTCCAGGCCGGCACCCGTCGGCCCGCCCGCCAGCGGGGTCGCGGAGAGCTTCTTCGACGTGGCCAGGTCGTACCTCAGCACGACCGCGGCGTCGGCGGAGTAGACGGTGAGGATGCCGTGATCGTCCAGCGCGACGGCGTCTGCGCTCAGCGTCCCGGCCTTGGGGTCGGCCGGGTCCGCCGTCAGCAGCCGGACACCGGCCGGGTCCGCGGCCGACCCGACGAACACCTCCCGGGAGCTGGTGAGGAAGGCCACCCGGCCCCCGGCGACCTCGACGTCCTGGGTGCCGGCCGGGCTGGCCCCGGCATCGCCGAGCGCCTCGTCGTCGAGTTCGGCCGGGTCGGCCTGGTCGACTGACGCCACCCGGGCCCACGAGTCGGCGAACAGCAGCACCGAGCCGTCTCCCTGGGCGAGTCCGCTCGGCCGCGTGACGTCGCGGACGGTGTCCAGTTCGCCCAGCTCGACGTTCACCCGGGCGTACCGCTCCCCCTTGGCGGACTGCAGCACCCACACCCCGGTGTCGACCTGGCTCGCCCGCTGGGCGTCCAGCCCGGGCAGCAGGATCGACGTCGCCACCAGGCCCGCGGCCAGCAACACCACACCTCCGGCCAGCAGCGGCCTCCAGGGTGCCCTCATCGAAGCCAGCTCATCGCCAGGACGATCAGCAGCACCAGCGCCAACCCGGCGGCCACGCCGACCGCGATCCACGGCCACACGCCCTGCCGGGAGCCCAACGACGCACCGGTCATCGCCGCGTCGGTGTGACGATCGGTGCCGGCCGTCCGCCCGGCGAGGGAGTGCTCCGGGATGCTCCGGCGACGGGAGAGGTGGGGCACGTTGGGGCGCACGACGCCCCGGAGTTCGGTGTTGTCGAACGAGACGGTCGCGCCTCCGGCTGCCCACTCACTGGAGGCGACCTCCAGCGGGGTCACCGGCAGCCCCACCTCACGCTGCACCTCCTGCAGCGCCCGTCCGAACTCCATCGCGCTGCCGAACCGGGCGCCCGGGTCGCGCCGCATCGACTGGGCCAGCACCGCCTCCAGCGAAGCGGGGACGTCGACCCGTCCGGTCGGGGAATAGGCGGCCTTCTCGATCCGCCGGGCGAGCTGCTCGCGGGAGTTCTGGCCCTGCGCACGCTCGAACGGGCTGCGTCCGGCCAGCAGCGAGTAGACGGTGCCGCCCAGGCTCCACACCTCGGAGGCGACCGTCCCCGAGGTGGTCTCGCTCACCACCTCGGGGGCGCTCCACGGCACCGACATGGCGAACAGTTCGTCAGGCTTGCTGGCGCCGAGCGAGGCGGCGATGCCGAAGTCCGACAGCACCGGAACCCCGAACTCGGTGATGAGGATGTTGGA
>Ga0073899_10005376_pt1 | contig 11140 bp, 12 predicted proteins | sample KloWWTmetaKNB5Ph_FD_88975 | JGI IMG/M metagenome (GOLD analysis project Ga0073899, IMG submission 88975) | Active sludge microbial communities from Klosterneuburg, Austria, studying microevolution and ecology of nitrifiers - Klosterneuburg... | ecosystem: Engineered > WWTP > Aerobic digester >...
GGCATCCACCACCCATACGCCCTCCTGCAGATTGTCAAATGTGGCCTGCAGCAAGACCTCCCGGGGCTGTTCCATCACAGCAGTGGCTCCATCTGGGCAGGATTCACCGCCCGTTCAAAGAAATAACAGATGCGCTGACGCGGCGAGAGGTAGTCCAGCGCATCGCGCGGCAATTGCAAAGGACGCAGGCTGCGGCGTATTCCCAGTTCGGGCATCGTTTCCAGGTCGAGCACCAGCGCCTGGTGTCGGGGCACCAGGGGGTCGTACACGATCACACGGGGCCGCAGCGGGCGGGAGGAATTGACGGATACCACCATGGCATACCGGTCGTTGACCAGTTGTACGACCGAACCCGGTGGGTAGACACCCATCATCCGGATGAACAACCCCAGAATCATCGGGTCAAACCCGTTCTTCTGCCGCGCAAACATGACTGAGAGGGCCTCGTGGGGCGTCAGCCCCATGGCACTGCGCGCCGGGTTGCACAGGCGCTCGTAATGGTTGACCAGTGACAGGATGCGGCCGGCAACGCAAAGGTCGTCTCCGCGCATGCGCAATGGAAACCCGCTGCCGTCGGCCATTTCGTGGTGCTGCGCAATGGCGAGCAAAACGCTACTGGGCAAGCCCATGCCCTTGGCCAGCACCACGGATTCGCCCACATGCTCTCGATAGCGCGCCAGTTCTGCTACCGACATGCCCTGCTGAGGCAGGGAAAGTGCGGGTGGCAGTCGCAACTTGCCAATATCGTGCAGTAGCGCTGCCAGTCCCAGGTCCTGCATGGCTTGCGGCGAGAGCCCGTGCGCCTTGCCCATCAGCAAGCAAAGAACCATGACATTGACGGGATGCAGTGCGTTGCGCTCGCCAACACCTTCTGACAATAGAACAATCACCGATTCGCTGTTGCCCAGAAGTTCCTGAACGCAGTCCGTCACCAGCGTCTCGCTTTCGATCCGGGCGAGAGCCGGACTGCCCTGAACGCTGTCAGCCAGCTTCCGGTACTGGCGGGTCAGCGCGAGGAAGCGTTGATCACAGGTATCAAGCAGCTGCTGCTGCCGCTGCAGTTGAAGGCTCAGTTCAGACAGGGTCCGCTCCCGTGCTTCTGACAGCGACGCTGAACCGGCTTCTTCACTGTCACGCGCCGACTGGGGGAACACCGATGCATCGGATCCGTTCGCATCGTCGGCCTTCAAGTCCAGAACATCGGGATCGCTGCGGGCGGGAACGTAACGGATTTCCTTGAGGCCAAGCCCCCTCAGGATATCGATCTGGGACTCGGAGGCAATGCGAAAGCTGCTGACGGGAAAAGGATGGCTCATCCAGTTCACATCGAGAACGATGAACATGCCAATCCGCAATTGGCCAATGTCGATCAACAAGGTGGGGTGTTCATCCATCGCAGGATCAAAGCATCTGTCAGCCAGGGCATGTGTTGCGATGCATTATCAAGCGCCGATGAAACCACTCCATTGAATCGGCCTTGATTGGTGCATTTTCACAACAGCTTGTTACTCGCAAATGAGGGAAGGCCGGTAGATCAGGTCAATCCACAGTGCCCATCCAGCAATACCGCACAGCAAAAGGCCTGCCACACGCGTGCCCCAGTCAGCACGCAGGGCATTCAGGCGCCTGCGAACACGCTCCCAGATCCAGGGGCCCGCAACCAGCCAGAGACCGCTGCCGACCCCGAACAAGGCCATGGTCAATGCGCCCTGCCACACACGTCCGCTGAGTGCAGCCAGCAGCAGGGCGGAGTAAAGCAGCCCACAGGGCATGAGCGCCCAGAGCAAACCCGCAAAAAAAACACCGCCTGGAGCGGCAACCAGCGGCTGGACGCGCCTCCAGACAAGACGCCCGGCGTTTTCGATCCAGGCGGGCTGGCGCGCCTGGAACACCATCGCAAGCCCCCAGGCCAGCACGAGGACGTGGGAAAACGTCCAGAGCGGGCGCAATGCAGACGTCTGCTGCGTGAGCCAGGCCAGGCTCTGCATGGCAGCAGCCGCCAGCATTCCGGCCAATGCGTAACCGAGCAACCGCCCTGCATGGTAGGCCGCACCACGCTGCACGTGCCCGCCGCGCGGCACCAGATGCACAGGCTGCCCTTCCGGGGCCCTGGCGCCTCTGCCGCCGATGACCATGTTGCACGGGGCAGCGCACATGGCAACACAATGGGACCCGCCCGCGAGCCCCATGAGCAACGCGGCAGATACCAGGGACTCGTTCATGGAGCCTAAATGATGCGTGAAAACCGCGCCCGGCTCTTGTCTGCCTGCAAATACCTGTCGAACACCATGGCAATGCCACGCACGAAGTACCAACCCATCGACGTGACTTCAACGCCCTCGCTGCTGAGAACGACCAGGCCCTGCTGCTCCATCTCCTTGAGCTGCTCCAGCTCGGACGCGAAGTAGCTGCGGAAGTCGATCAGCCAAGCTTGCTCCAGGGGCTCGAAAAGCAGCTCCCCCTGGCACATGATCGCCATGATGACCGCGCGGCGCACCAGATCGTCACGCGTCAGGCCCAGACCGCGAACCACCGGAAGGCGCCCCTGGTTCAGAAGGTCGTAGTATTCCTCCAGCGTCTTGGCGTTCTGGCTGTAGGTGGCACCCACGCGTCCGATCGCCGACACGCCCAGCGCGATCAGGTCGCAGTCTGGCTGCGTGCTGTAGCCCTGAAAATTTCGGTGCAGGCGCCCCTGGCGCTTGGCAATGGCCAGTGCATCTTCGGGGAGGGCAAAGTGGTCCATGCCAACATAAACATACCCCGCGCTGCTGAATGCCTCCAGCGAGCGCGCCAGCATCGACACCTTCGCCGACGCCATTGGAAGGTCGGCCCAGACGATGCGCCGCTGGGGCTTGAACCGCTCGGGAAGGTGGGCATAGGCATAAAGGGCAATGCGGTCTGGCCGCAGTTGCGCCACCTGTGCCAGCGTTCGGTCAAAGGACTCCGGTGTCTGGCGGGGCAAACCGTAGATCAGGTCCACGTTGATCGAATCGAAGCCGATGGTTCGAGCCGACTCGACCAGCGAGAACACCTGTTCAGCGGGCTGGATGCGGTGCACGGCCTTCTGGACCTCCGGGTCGAAGTCCTGCACACCAAAGCTGAGCCGGTTGAACCCAAGCTCGGCCAGCAGCGCCAACCGGTCAGCGTTCACGGTGCGCGGATCCACCTCGATCGAATACTCTCCGCCAGGCACCAGCGTGAAGTTGGAGCGCAGCATGCCCATCAGGTCGCGCAGGCCCTCATCAGACAGAAAGGTCGGGGTGCCTCCGCCCAGATGAATCTGGCTGACCGCCTGCCCTACGCCGCAATGCGCCGTGTGCAGATTAATTTCGCGACTCAGATAGCGCAGGTAAACGTCTGCCCGGTCGTGGTGCTTGGTGATGATCTTGTTGCAGGCACAGTAGTAGCAAAGCGACTCACAGAACGGAATGTGCACGTAGATGGACAAGGGCAGCGCTTTGCCCACCGGACTTTGGGGGCGCTGCTGCAATGCCAGCACATACTCCTGCTCACCAAAGGCATCGACAAAACGGTCGGCCGTGGGATACGAGGTGTAACGGGGCCCGGAAACATCAAACCGGGTGAGCAATTCGGGGGTGACAACTGTCATTGAGATTCCTAGCTAGCCTTGGTAATGTGCCCCAGATTGACCTCCGACCTCTTGATTCCCGTCAAGCATCCGACACACGAGCACAGGATTGAAAGTGCTGGAAGCGGATGGGCGATAATTTGACCTATGTCAGCCCCACCCCGTATTCCCATCGTGCCTACCGAGGCTGCAGAGCTTGCAGCGGACCCTGCGCTGGTGCCGGTTCACATGAACCAGCAAACCATCAAGGTGGCGTGTTCCAACTGCAACTTGCGCGAGTTGTGCATGCCCGTGGGCCTGACCGACGACCAGCTCAAGCGCATTGACGATGTTGTTGCCGTGCGCCGCAAAATCAAGCGCGGCAGCACACTGTTTCGCAACGGGGAGTCTTTCACTTCGCTTTTTGCCATTCGCACGGGGTTTTTCAAAACCTGTGTGGCCACCGAAGACGGACGCGACCAGGTCACCGGGTTCCAGATGGCCGGAGAGATCATCGGACTTGACGGGATTGTGAACGACCACCACACCTGCGACGCAATGGCGCTGGAAGATGCGGAGGTCTGCGTGATGCCCTTTGAACGCATCGAAGAACTCTCGCGTGAAGTCAACGCGTTGCAACACCACGTACACAAGATCATGAGCCGTGAAATTGTGCGTGAGCATGGCGTCATGCTGTTGCTCGGCAGCATGCGCGCCGAGGAGCGACTTGCAGCCTTCCTGCTGAACCTGGTTCAGCGCCTGCATGCGCGCGGATTCTCGCAATCGGAGCTGGTCCTGCGCATGACTCGCGAGGAAATCGGCAGCTACCTGGGGCTCAAGCTGGAGACTGTCAGTCGAACTTTCTCGAAATTCGTGGAAGACGGCATCGTGGAAGTCAAGCAGCGCCACGTGCGCATTCTCAGCCCCGACGCCTTGCGGCGCATCGTCAACAACCAGGCCGCCTGCCACTGAAACGGCTGCGAGGGGATCGCAAGGCCGCGCTGAACCAGTGCAACTTGGCGCAACAACAACATTGGGTAGCAAAAAAAACGCTCCGCGCCTTGGAAACCTGTTTTTTTGCCGGTAGCATCAGCGAGCCAGTGGAGAAGCAGGTTTTCGCTGGTGCAATGACCACTCCCAAAAAGGAAAACCCAACATGGCAACTGCAAAAAAGACTCCGGCCAAAACAGCCGCTGCTGCCAAGACCGCTGCCCCCGCCAAGAAGCGCGCACCCAATGCCGCCTTCATGAAGGCCCTCAAGCCAAGCCCTGCCCTTGCAGCCGTGGTCGGAGCCGCGCCTTTGCCCCGCACCGAAATCATCAGCAAGCTGTGGGTGTACATCAAGGCCAACAAGCTGCAGGATGCCGCCAACAAGCGCATGATCAATGCCGACGCCAAGCTCAAGCCGATTTTTGGCAAGGCCCAGGTTTCCATGTTCGAAATGGCTGGCCTGATCGGCAAGCACGTCGAATAAAAAAACCAACTCACCTGCCTTTCAGAAAAGCCGACACCGTCGGCTTTTTTTGCGCCTGAAAACTGCTGATTGTTGCGCCCAAGCGTCAATGCTAAAAGGAATGACTCGCATTTGAATTATCATGCCGGTGCGAGCTAACGCACAGCCATTCGTACGACAGCCAAGCCCCTCGCCTGACCTGGACGCCCTGCACTTGCAGCCGTCCACCGCAATGAACCATCCGACGGAGGCCCGATTGGCACACTCACGCACCCCGCGCCGCAACATTTCACGCTCGCAAACAACCGCAACCATCCCGTCCGACATTCGCCTTCTCCCGTTGTGCGCACTCCTGCTGACAGCCCCTTTGGGCGTTCAGGCGCAGTCGGCGTCTGGCACGGGCAACGAAAAATCGCTGGCACCGGTCATCGTCAAGGAGCGCGCCGAGAGCCCGGAGGGCAAAGACAGTGTGCGAGCCACCGAAACCACCATCGGCAAAGGGAAGCAGCAACTGCGCGACATTCCGCAGTCCATCACCGTGGTGACCGAGCGCCTGATCGACGACCGCAACCTCGATACCGTGAAGGAAGCCCTGAAGAACACGGCTGGCGTCACCTTCCTTGCCGCAGAAGGGGGCGAGGAGGACATTCGCCTGCGTGGGTTCGCCTTGCAAAGCACCGGGGACATTTTCGTTGACGGAATTCGGGATCCCGCCTTCTATGACAGGGACACCTTCAACCTCGACCGCCTTGAACTGCTGCGGGGGTCCGCCTCCATGCTGTTTGGCCGCGGCTCCACCGGGGGTGCCGTGAACCAGGTCAGCAAGGCCCCACGGCTCATCGACACACACCAGGTTGACCTGACGCTGGGGAGCCACCAGTACCGCCGCATCACGGGCGACTTCAACATCCACACCGGCGAAAACGCCGCCCTGCGCATCAACGCGATGGGCACCACTGCCGACAACAACGGCGCTGGCAGCAGCATCGAGAAAAAGGGGATTGCCGGCAGCTACGCCTGGGGCATTGGCACGCGCGACGAATTTTCTGTCAGCCTCTATCACCTGGACAACAACAACGGCATGAACTATGGCCTGCCGTGGATCCGGCGCACCGCCACCTCGGCAGCGAGCGATACGGCCATGCTTTCCCTGGACCCTTCTGCCTACTACGGCGCAGCCAGCGACTACAACGCAGGCAGCGCCACCATGGCATCCCTGGCCCACGTGCACCGCTTTGAGGGAGCTGCCGAGCTCAAGACGCAGTTGCGCGCCGGCCAGTTCGAGCGCGACCAGCGCGCAGGCGCCATCCGACTGGCCGCTGCCGCACAGCAGCCGGGAGGCATTGCCGCCAACCTGTCGAACTTTGGCCCCGCCACCCGCCTGACCCGTGGTAGCCACCTGAAGATGCAGGACATGGACACCGTTCACCTGCAAAGCGACTTCAGCAACAAGTTCGAGGCACTGGGTGTGCGCCACGCATTGCTTGCCGGTGCCGATTTTGCGCATGAAAAGAAACGTGTTTACGGCGCGCGCACTGCCGCACAGGGCGGCACCACCATCACCAAACCGACCACCACTGTCGGCACTCCCAACGATGGAGCAAGCGTGAATGAGGGCAGCCGCGTGCTGCGCACCACCAGCGACTTCGACGCCCAGGGTTGGGGCGTCTATGCGCAGGACCTGGTGCAGGTGGCTCCGCACTGGAAAGTCTTGGGGGGGCTGCGCTATGACAGCATGGATGGCAGCTACAACACCTTTGGCATTCCCACCACGGCGGCAGGCCCGGTCACCACCACCAGCTACCGGCAGAAAATTGCGGAATGGAGCAAGCGCCTGGGCGTTCTGTACCAGCCCACGCCCTTGCAGTCGTACCATTTTTCCTACGGCACCTCGTTCAACACGTCGGGCGACACTTACTCTTACAGCGCACAAACCGTCAACACGCCGCCCGAATCGAGTCGCAACATTGAGATTGGCGCGAAGATCGACTCCGCTGACAAACGCTTCACCACCCGCGTGGCGGTGTTCCACTCGACCAAGCTGCACGAACGCAACACCGACCCGGAGCTGAACATTGCCGTCCTCTCCGGCAAACGCCACGCCGCCGGTGCCGAAGCCGACATCACCGGCCGTCTCACTTCCAAGTGGGAGGTTTTTGGTTCGTACATGTGGATGCCGAGCGCAAAAATCGACATCGGTGCCGAGGGTGCCGAGGGCCAGGGCACCCGCCCCTCGCTCACCCCCCGCCACAGCGGCACATTCTGGACCACCTACCAGATCACACCACAACTGCGCCTGGGCGGCGGCCTCAACTTCCGCAGCGCCCAAACCCCCAACCGCAATCCGGGCTGGAGCGTTCCGGGCTATGTCACGGCCGATCTGATGGCGGAGTACAACGTCAACGAACGCCTGACCCTGAAGGCCAACCTGACCAACCTGACCAACAAACTCTATGCAGACGCGGTGTATTCAGGCCACTACGTCCCAGGAGCGGGCCGCACCTTCCAGCTCACCGCCAGCATGAAGTTCTGACCTGCTACAGCGATTGACCACCTTCACCCGGCCGCCCCCATGCGGGGCGGCCCTTTTCTGGTACCCGGCCTGGCGCCCCGGCAGTGCAGGCCTCTATTGACCACGAACTCTCCGCGAGGAATTGCACCAAACGATTGCTAATGCGATGGATTCGCATTTATAATTTGTGCATTACTCCGATACCAATCACCATGATCGTCTGCGTTTGCCGCCGTATCTCCGACCGCGAAATCGCCCGCCATGCCCATGCCGGCATGGGCTTTGACGAGATCCAGTTCGAACTGGGGGTTGCCACCCAGTGCGGTCAATGCGAAGGATGTGCGCGCAACGTGGTCGCACAGTGCCAGGCAAGTCACCCTCTGGCCGAACTGCACAAAGCATCCGACATGCAGTCCGCCTGCGCCTGCGCTGGGTAAGCAACCATGGCGCTTGTGTCTACACTCGGAGTCTGCCTGCTGCTGGTTGCAGGCGCAGCCTGCTGGATTCTGCGACCCTGAAAAAGCTGATCTATTCAGGCTCCAGCGCAATCTGGTATTGCGCTAACAGCTATCATTTTTATGTCATCTTTCGACCGTTTCGAGCAACCCCGGGGCCTGAGCCGCAACGCCATGATCGCCGTGGGCGTGGTGCTGCTGCATGTCGGCGCATTGTGGGCGCTGCAAACCGGTCTGCTGCGCCGCGCGGTGGAAGTCATCGTCCCGGCAGAATTGCTTACCGAATTCATTGCGCCACCCGCCCCGGTGGTCAGACCCGATCCACCTGCACCACCCCCTGCGCAGCCAACACCGCAGCGTGCAGTGACCCGCGCGCCCGCACCCCGGCCCGCACCCCAACCCCAGCCCATTGCCGACGCGACTCCAGCCGCCAACGCCCCGCTGGTGGCACCAGCCAGCCCCGAGCCACCCAGCCCCGCACCCATGGTGGCGGCACCGGTGGCGGCAGCTTCTGCGCCCGTAGCACCGGCCCGCATTGAACTGCCGTCGAGCAACGCCGCCTACCTGCAGAACCCGGCTCCGGCCTATCCGGCCATCAGCAAGCGCATGGGGGAACAAGGCAAGGTCGTGCTTCGCGTCTTCATCGGAACGGACGGGCTGCCCCAGAAGATAGAAATCAGCCAGTCCAGCGGCTTCGACCGCCTGGACCGCCAGGCCCAGGACACCGTGCTGCGCTGGAAGTTCGTGCCCGGCAAACGCAACGGCGTGCCCGAGGCCATGTGGTACCTGGTGCCCATCAATTTTGTTCTCGAATAAATCTCAGGAGTTCTCATGGAATCGCAATTCGGCCTTGCCAATGTCTGGATACAGGGCGACTTCGTCACCCGCGCTGTGGCCGTGCTGCTGCTGGGCATGTCACTGGCATCGTGGATCGTCATCATCATCAAGGCACTGGACATCGTGAAATTCAAGAAGCACGCCAGTGCGGTGCAAACCTTCTGGCACAGCGAGGACTTCGCCGCCGGGCTGACGCGCCTGGGCAGCGACCCTTCCAACCCGTTCCGCCAGCTCGCCATCGAGGGGCGCGAAGCCACGCAGCATCACCGCAACACCAAGGCCCAGTTGCACGACAGCCTGGACGTGAGCGACTGGGTGACCGGCAGTTTGCGCAATTGCATCGACGGCTTCACCGCCCAACTGCAGTCGGGCCTGGCCATCCTGGCTTCGGTGGGATCGACAGCCCCGTTCATCGGTCTGTTCGGCACGGTCTGGGGCATCTACCACGCACTGCTGGCCATCGGCACCTCGGGCCAGTCCACCATCGACAAGGTGGCCGGCCCCATTGGCGAGGCGCTCATCATGACGGCGCTGGGTCTGGCCGTGGCCATACCGGCGGTGCTGGGCTACAACGCACTGGTGCGCGGCAACAAGCACATCCTGATCCGCCTCAACAGCTTTGCGCACGACCTGCACGCCTACTTCGTGACCGGCGCCCGGGTGACTGCAAACGGCGAAAACGGCAACGTGCGTCCGCTCAAGAAAGGCAACTGACCATGGCTTTCGGAACCCAGGACGAAGCCGACGAGGTGATGAACGAAATCAACATGACGCCGCTGGTCGACGTCATGCTGGTACTGCTCATCATTTTCATCATCACCGTGCCGGTGATGAAGCACTCGGTGAATGTCGACCTGCCCCGGGCCACCAACCAGCCCGAACAGGTCAAACCCGAGACCATCCGCCTGAGCGTCACCGCCGACGGCAGCTACCACTGGAACGGCCAGCCCGTCAGTGAATCCGACCTTGCCACGCGCCTGCAAGCCGAAGCCGCCAAGGAGCCGCAGCCCGACCTGCACATCCGCGGCGACAAGGAAGTACGCTACGAGCGGGTGGCCCAGGCCATGGCCGCCGCCCAACGTGCGGGCGTTCGCAAGATCGGCTTCGTGACAGACCCCCAGCCCTGACGGGCCTTTGAGTTCCTGAACAAAAAGCACTTGCATTTGCAACTGAGAATTGTTATCATCAACAAAACCACTGCGCAGGACTCTGATTCATGCAAACCGCACTGCACCATTCCTCCCTGTTTGACCCCAGCCTGCAACGCTCCGCCTGCACAACGCAACGCACCGAGGATCGCCTGCCCGCCGTCGACAGTGGCGCACTGCTGCAAGGGCAGAAGGCGGTGACCATCCACCACAACGGTGCGCTCTACCGGCTGCAGTCAACCCGGCTGGGCAAGCTGATCCTGACCAAATAGTTCATCGTGGGGCGACTCCCGGACCCTCTCCAGGGTCTGCATGGGTCGTTTTTGCCAGCCAACGGATCACCCGCGTAGCCAGGCTTTTTTTCCCGATGAAACCACAAACCGGCCCCGGCCGGTTTTTCAGTCTGTGCACCGAAAAAACAGGGTCAAAACGGCCCAAGCCGCTTGATTGGTGGACTTTTAATGCTATTATTTTAGTAGCATTCCACCCCGTCTGATTCACGTCGCCAAGGCGGCAATGCCTGCACGTGCAATCTGCGCATCTTCCGCCGATTTGACCCCGCTGACGCCCACAGCCCCAAGGCACTGGCCATCGCGCAGGATGGGCACGCCGCCCTCCAGCAGGCCGTCGATCTCCGGGGCACTCAGAAACGCAGTGCGCCCGTTGTTGATGATGTCTTCGTAGACCTTGCTCTCGCGCCGCCCCAACGCTGCGGTGCGCGCTTTTGCAGGGGCGATGTGCGCCGACACAGGCGCTGCGCCATCGAGGCGTTGCAACCACAGCAGGTGACCGCCCGCATCGACGATGGCGATGGTCACAGGCCATTGATTGTTGATAGCTTCCGCTTCGGCGGCCGTAGCGATCTTCTTGATATCGGCCAGTTCAAGTTCGAAGGTGGTCTTCATGAGGCAAGCGGCCTTGTGGGCCGGAGTTTGGTCGGCCCAGGGGCCGGGGAGGGGTAGCCGGGCTAGCATACCGCCGCAAGCGAACCGCGTCACCCACTCCACGGGCAAAAGAATCCTGACCCAATCCAGGGTATTGCTGCAGGTGATTGCAATTACTGTATGCATCCCCATCTAGAATGCTCCCACCTGCGCTGTGCAGGTCACTCAGGAGAGCAACGATGAACGACCGGGTCACCACCCTCCCCTCTGCGGACTATGGCTA
>Ga0073899_10005378_pt1 | contig 11135 bp, 13 predicted proteins | sample KloWWTmetaKNB5Ph_FD_88975 | JGI IMG/M metagenome (GOLD analysis project Ga0073899, IMG submission 88975) | Active sludge microbial communities from Klosterneuburg, Austria, studying microevolution and ecology of nitrifiers - Klosterneuburg... | ecosystem: Engineered > WWTP > Aerobic digester >...
CGTCGCCCCCGGCACCCGCGACCGCACCGCCGACGCCCCCACCATCACCGCCGACACCCAAATGGCCGACACGTTCACCGGCGGCATCAACCCCGCCTACCTCCTCGACGGCATCAACCACACCCACGGCGACACCATCACCGTCGAATTCAACATCCCCGGCAAACCCATCAAACTCACCGGCACCGACACCTTCGAACACGTCATCATGCTCATGCGCCTACCCAACTAAGAACTCCCCAGGCGGACCCCACCCCCAGGGGGTCCGCCCCATCGCCCGGCCCCGTAGCCGCCTTGGGCTCCTCGCGAGGTTGCTACAGGGAAGTGCGCAGCTCCTGCGCAGCGGGGTAGGTGTGCCGCCGGATCCTCATCTGACCGAGCACGCGCCGATCAACTACGCCATGATTCGAGCGTGACCGGAGCCCGAGCGCGTGCCCTTGCCCTGCTGCTCTCAACTGGGGACTGGGAACCAGTCAAACCACCTCGGCCACCGCGGGGGGTGGCGCATCTTGAAGCCGTCGACCAGGACCTGATCCGCAACATGTACCAGGCCCTCGGCGGTGATCCTGAGCGGCTCGCCCGAATCCACCCCGCCAACTACGACTTCGCGTTCAACACCCCCGACGGACTCCTCCTCATCGAGCTGGACGAGGAACAACACTTCAACCGCTACCGCGCCACCACACTGACCCTCACCGAACACCTCAAACTTCCATGGACAGCGCCCTACCTGGACTACAGCGACGACGACGAGCACCGCCTCCAACCTCTCTGGAGCAAAGGGAATCGCTGGAGCAACCCCTCCGCAGCACGCTTCTTCGGCGAACCATCGCCCCCAGGCGATCTCACCGGCAACGGCGCACCCCGCTGGCGACAGCGAGCCTTCTACGACAGCGTCAAAGACGCCCACCCCAACCGCCGACTCGCCCGCCTCTCCACCTACGACACAGTCGAAGATCGAACACTCGATGAGCTCCTCACGCACCCCCACCCCCGCACCACCCCAGCCATCAAGCAGCTCCTGAACAGCCGCACGCACCCGGCCTGACGCACACGATCCCAAATCACCGTCGAGAAGGTCGCGCGGTCACGCGCCCGCTAGTCGCTGTAACCCACCACCCCGTCCCCCTACCCGGGGCGGGATGGTGGCACACCCGGTCGTCTTGTCGGTGGCGCGGGCTAGGGTGGAGTCATCCACAACGGGGAGTCTCACCAGCTCCCAGACCTGCCCAGGAAAGGGGCGAAGTGATGTCGCTGATCATCGCGCACAGCGCAGCAGAAGGAACCGTCGTGTGGGGCACCAGCCGCGGGGACGGATCCGCCGAGATCTTGAAGACGCAGCGGTGGCGCTGGGGCCGAGGCCTGGGGGCCTGGTACCTGCCGCGGACCCGCGACCGGCGCCCCAACCGGGCCTGCATCGAGCAGACCGCCCACGCGCTACGCGAGGCCGGGTTCACTGTGGAGCTCGACCTCGACGACCGCACCCGCCCCGCCGCTGAGGTGGAGGCCGACAAAATAGCCCGCCAACAGCAGCGCACCAACCATCTGCAGACGCAGGCCGATCGCGCCGCCGCGGCCGCTGACGGGGCGTGGAATGTCGCCGACGCCGCCGCCGGGAAGCTGCCCCCGATGGGGGAGCCGATCAAAATCGGCCACCACTCCGAGCATCGCCACCGCCGCGCCGCTGAGCGCGCCGAGATGGCGCTCGGCGCAGCGCTCGACGCCCACCAGCAGGCCGAGGAAGCGCAGCACCGCGCCGAGACCGCCACCCACACCACCGGGGCTCGCTACAACCCGACCACCGTGGCCAACCGCATCGACAAACTCGAAGCCGACGCCCGAGCACTGCAACGCCACCTCGACGGATACACCCACACCCACAACCGGCACCCCGTCACCGGCCAAGCCATCGGCGACCTCGCCGCGCCAGCCACCGGCGGCCGCCGTGAGCAGCTCACCGACCAACTCGCCCAGATCAACGACCAACTCGCCTACTGGCGCCAGGTCCGCGCCGCCCAGATCGCCACCGGAGAAGCCACCCACCACAGCCGCAGCACCATCAACCCCGGCGACCTAGTCGAAGTCAGCCGCCGCTGGTACCGCGTCATCCGCGCCAATCCCAAAACCGTCAGCGTCGCCACCAACACCGGCCGCCGCACCACGCCCTACAGCCACATCACGGACCACCAGCCCAACCCCGAGGGGAAGTGACCTCGATGAACCGCCACGACATCGCCGCCCAGATCGCCGCACTACCGGCCGCCGAGCGCTACCAACTCGTGCGACACATCCTCACCCAGCTCGACGCGACCGCCGGCATGCGCCACCACTTCGCACCTGGTGGCCTTCAGATAGCGTGGTGGGCGCGGCCGGCAGTCGAAGGAGGCCAGGTGGTGGTGCGATTCAGCCTCGAACTGATCGTCGGCGTCGCCCTGGCGGCGATCGTCACGGCAGCAGTCATGGTCACGATGTTCTACTTCGGCCCGTGGGCCGATCCGCCTGGGATGGACGAACTCTGGTGGCTGCTGTCGACCGCGGCGGTCATGCTCGCGTCTTGGCGATGGTGGGCACGCCGACGAGCTACTTGATCACAAGAGCTCCATCATCGCGGCAGACATCCCAGGTTCCGGTGGTGTCAAGAGGCGGCGGCGTGGATGTGCCCCCAAGCCAGGTGTTCGTCGTAGGTCTGTCCGGTCTTGAGGCAGCCGTGAAGGATGCCGACCCACCGGTTCCCGAGCTGGCGAAGTGCTGCCTGGTGGCCGATCTTCCGGGCCCGCAGCGCCTTGTAGTACGCCTTCGCGCCCGCCGAGCCGCGCATCGATCCGAACGCCCACTGCTGAAGGGCATCAGCCAAGCGGTCGTTGCGGGCATAGCGGGCAAGGACGACCTTCTTCTTGCCCGAGGCTCTGGTGATCGGGGCCGTCCCGGCATAGGCCTTGCGCCCCTTCGCGTCGACATACCTGTCCGTGTCGTCGCCAAATTCGCCCAGCACCCGGGCCGCCAGGACCACACCTAACCCGGGCAGGCTGGTGTAGATCTCAGCGTCACGGTGACGGCCAAAATGGTCGCCCACCACCACGCTCAGCTGGTCGATCTGCTGGTTCAACACGCCCAGGACGGCGACCTGGCTGGCTATCCCGGCCGCGTAAGCCTGTTGCACCGGCCCCGGTAGCCGGAGCTCCGGTGACCGCAGCACCTGGAGGATCGCCATCGCCCGCTCGTCGATGTTGCGGCGGTGAGCACGCTTGAGCGCTGCCGCGATCCGCGTCTTGGTGAGCTTCGCCGCCGCATCGGGGGCCGGCGCGGCCGCAAGCAGCTCCAACGCCTCTGGGGCATCAAGGTCGTCGAAGACCCGGATCGCGGCAGGAAAGTACTCCCGCAACGCAGAACGCAACCTGAGCAGGTGCCGCGTGCGGTCCCAGATCAGCGACTGGTGCATCCGGGCCACCACCTTGACCGCCTGCGCGTCAGGGCTGTCGCCGGCGACCGGCCGGTGATGCGCCCGGTCGACCCGGACAATCTCGGCGAGGAGGTGCGCGTCGGTGGCATCGGCCTTGGCGCCCGACATCGAGTGCCGCTGCCGATACCTGGACGCCGAGGTCGGGTTGATCGCGAACACCTGATAGCCAGCCGCTACCAACCCTGCCACCCACGGCCCACGGTCGGTCTCGATTCCGATCACCACCTCCGCGGCGGCCTCGGCGGGGTCCAGATCCGCCCAACTCGCTGGCACGTAGCTACCGAGCAGTTCGTGGAACGCGACCATCCCACTCAATCCCTCGGGCAGCCTCTTCTTGGCCAAAACCGTGCCAGCCTCATCCTGGACTTCGATGTCGTGATGCTCCTCAGCCCAGTCATCACCCACGAACAACACCTGACCGCCTCCTCTCAGATGGAACACTCAGCAGCGCGGAGGAGGACTGCCAGCGATCTAACGGCGCGAGTGCTCACCCCGGTCCGACCAAGGGGGCACGACATCCCAGTAGCGGTACTGCCTCCCCACGACCAGCGGGCGCACGGTCTGCCGCGAGACCTCAACAACGGTCAGATGAGTGAAGTGCTGACCCGCCAGCCGCTACAGAACCGAGCCTGCCAGAAGCCCGGCTAAAACCCATTAGATGAGTGCGTTCGACTGCACAGTGCGGGGGTGGTGGTGGTTGCGTCAGCGCGCCGAGTTGGGCCTTGGCGGGGCGGTGATGGCGCGAGGTAGCGCGGCGGGGTCGGGCAGGCAGTCCAGGGCGAGTGAGCGCAGGATCGACACCACGTGAGAGTGGGCGGCATCGCGTTCTGCTTCGGTGGTGGAAGAGTTCGCCAGCCTGGCTGCGCCGGCGGCGCGTCGTGCTGGGCCGCGTGCGGTGTGTGGCAGGTGCAGTTCTCCGATGGTTTCGGCGTGTGACCGTGCGGTGTCGAATGCCACGGTGACGAGGGCGCTTCGCCGGATGACTTCCTCATCGCTGGTGCTGCGGGTCACGTCGGACCAGAGCGCCAGGGCGGTCTGGAACTGGCGGGTGGTGGCCACCGTCGAATCGAAGAAGGCGGAATTCTCGATCCGGTAGGCGATGTCGGCGAGCATCCGACCGTACAACGCCCGGATCTCGGCGACCCGGGCGATGGCCGCCTCACGGGGGCCGCTGGTTCGCGGGAGCCGGGCGAAGGCTGCCGTGAGGCTGATCGTGGTGGCCTGATCGATGACCAGCGGCGAGAGCCGCCCTCTCCATCGCAGACCGGGCAGGTAGAAGGCGGCTGTGGGCATCACTGCGTGGGCGAGGACCACTGATTCGACGGTGGTGTACTCGGGGACCTGGCGTTCCCGGTGGCGCGGCGAGTCGCCGCCGTTGCGCCAGGTGTAGACCGCTGCCAGGGCCAGGTCCAGAGCCAGCGGCTGAGGGTCAACCGCCTCGATGCTAGCCACGACGAAATCGGCACCGTTGACGGCCATGAGATCGGCGCCCGCGAGGACTTTCACCGTGGTGTCCAGAGGCAGCGGCTGCCACGCCCTGCGTGCCTCCTCATCCGGGTGCACGGGATCTACCAGCGCCCGGCGCGGGAGCGGTTGGTCTTGTGGGTCGCGGGTCACGGGGCGGGCTCGATCGCGCGGCGGGCACCGATCAACGACGGCGTCTGCCGGTCCACAGTCGGCAGGTAGTACAGCGCCAATGCCCGAAGAGTCTCGTCGGCGCGGGCGATCGCCGACGTGCGCTCGGCCTCTGGAGCATCACTGAGCGCCACGCGGACCGCCTTCACGGCACGCTGGGCCGGGCCGCGCGCGGTGAGAGGCAGATGCGCCATCCCCAGCCGCTCAGCCTCCCTGCGCGCGGCCGCGAAAGACACCTCAACCTCCTGAGCCAGTTGATCGGCGTGCACCGACCCTGGATCCCAGCTGGCGAGCGCGACCTGGAACCGGCTGGTGGCCGGCTGCGCCGCATCGAACAGCGCCGAGTTCTCGATCCGGTACACGATGTCCCCCAGAAGCCGACCGTAGGCGGCCTTCACGACGTCGACCCGATCCAGCGGCGACGGACCAGCCAACTCCGCCTCGGACGGGATCCGCGCCATCACCTGCGATGGCATCAACTGGCCTTCCTCGATCACCGCTGGCTGCAGCATCAGCAACGCGCCGTCGCGCTGCCACCACGCATTGCCGATCAGCGGGATGGCACACAGCAACGCCAAGGGCTGGGACAGAAAGACCGCGGCCCCGAGCACCAGGACAAGCAGCACGGCCGTCACCGGTACCGTCATCCGGAACCCGCTGATCGGCCACCTGATCCGAGGCGGCTCAGCAGCCGACGCGCCCCTCACAGCGGTGTGGGCCAGAACCGCCGCCCGCAAAGTGACCGAGCCCGGGCACACCACCCGCTGAACCATCGGCATGGGAACACGGGTGGCAGAGTCACACATGCGGGCCCCCACCTCGCCGTCGCGTGCCAGACCGAAGGTGACCAGCACCACTGTCGGCTCACCGTCGGGACCCACACCACGAACGGCCACATGACGACCCGCCAGGTCAGAGACTCGACCATCGAGCGCTACCGAGGGCCAAGACATGCCGCCATGCTAAACGCCACGCGCCAAGCCCTTCGATCCGAGCCCGCACTCAGCATGTTCCCAGGCAAACCAGCCACCCCATGCGCGGCTGATCCGGACGTTGAGGTACGCGGCGGTGCGCCTGAATGGTCGGCTGTCGCTGCTCCTAGTGGGCGGCGCCGAGTTCGACGAGAAGTACGCCGCCGATGATGAGTGCGATGCCGCTCATCATGATCGGGGTGAGGGGTTCTTTGAACAGGACCTTGGATGCCACTGCGGTGAGGGCGACCCCGGACGCTGCCCAGATGCCGTAGGCGACCCCGAGTCCGAGGCCTTCGTTGAGGGTGAGGGTGAGGAACGCGAAGGCGACGAGGTATCCGACGGCTACGCCTGCGTAGTAGGCGCGCTGTCCGGTGGCCGCCATCCGCAAGGAGAGGGTGGCCGTGACTTCGAAGATGATAGCTCCGGCCAAGAACAGCCACTGCATCAGATGGACTCCTTCGTGTGTGGGTTCTTGTGGGCGGCTTGGGAGCCGAGTTCGACGGTGAGGACGCCCGCGATGATGATGGCGATGCCGAGGCCCATGAGGACGGTGAGCGTCTCGTCGAAGATCAGTGCGGACATGACTGCGGTGGTGGCTACGCCGAGTGCACCCCAGATGCCGTACGCGACCCCGAGGGCCATGCCTCGCTGCAGGACCAACGCGAGGAACGCAAACGATGCGATGTAGCCGATGGCGACGACCACGTAGAGCGCGGGCCGGTCGAGGGCGCCTTTGAGGGAAAGGGAGGCGGTGACCTCGCTGAGGATGGCCGCAGCGAGGAGTAGCCACTTGGTCATGATTTCTCCTGGAGGAGTTGGTGGGCGAGTGCTTGGACCGCGTCTCGGTCCTGGTCGGTCAGGGGGATGCCGTTGCTGGCTGCGTTGAACCAGATGCCGTCGGTGATGAGCCGCACGGCGTGGAGACGGGCGCGTTCGTGAGCGGGCAGGGCTTCGGGGATGTGGACCCACTCGCCCATCCGCTCGTTCCAGCGCGCGCTCAGCGGCTCGCGTAGACGGGGGTCGGTGAACATGACGAGGTCCCCGTGGTCGAAGTGGCCGTCGCACACCCAGTCGAGGTAGGCGCCGAGCCGCGAACATGTCACCGCTGAGGTGGGGTGCTCATCAGACAGCCGTGCCGCCAGTTCGTTCTCGTACTGGTCCATGAGGTGGTCGATGACGGCAGTCATCAGCGCCTGCTTGGTCGGGAAGTGATACATCAGCCCGGCCTTGGTGACACCGGCAGCGCGGGCCGCCGACTCCAGGGAGATCGACGCGCCGGTGCGTGCGAGCGTCAGAGTGCTGGCGACCATGTCGTCGCGCAGGGAAGGCCGGCGGGCGGGCGCAGGCTGGGAGGAGCTCACATGGCTTACTTTACTGACCGGTCGGCAAAGTAAGCAAAGAAGGGCGTAGTGACCTGTGTTACTCCCCACCCGTCGGGATATCGCCACGCGCGTCCGCTCATCGGCATTATGTGGGTATCGGTTGTCAAGAGGCTTCGTGCGTGTCGAGGCCGGTGAGCAGGTTGTCGTAGATCTCGGCGCGGCGGATCTGGCCCTTGGCGCAGGCGTCGTCGCGTTGGGCGAGCAGGGTGGGGCGGAATTCGATGGTGGTCTGGAAGAACGTGCAGGACTCGCAGATCGTCTCGTAGATGCAGTCCATGATCTGGGGTCTGATGCAGTAGCCGTTGCCGAGCATGCGGGAGTGTTCGCGGTTCAGGCGGGCCATGTTCGGCCCGAGGTCGTCGGCGGGGAGCTCTGCGGGGCGGGCGTAGAGGGCGTCGACCTTCTCCGCGACGGTGAAGTACTCCTCGGCGACGGTCCGGTTGGCGATCTTGGCGTAGACCAGGGTCATGTCCATCGATTTGTGGCCGAGCATGGCGGCGATCGCTTCGAGCGACATGCCGCGGTTGATGGCCTGGGTGGCGAGGGTGTGGCGTAGCTGGTGGGGGTGGATGTGGCCGAGTCCGGCGGCGGCGCCGGCCTTGTTGATGAAGCGGGTGACCATGTGCCGGTCGATGCTCTTGCCGTTCTCTCGGGGCAGCAGCAGTCGGTGGCCGTCGGGGACGTGGGCCGCGCGGTAGTTGGTGACGAGATCGACCAGCCTCGGATGCAGGGGCAGGTAGCGGTCCTCGTGGAGCTTCCCGACCGGGACGTGGAGCCAGTGCGTGTCTCCGATCAGGACGACGGCGTCGGCGGCCAGCGCGGTGAACTCGCCGACCCGTAGGCCGGTGCGCAGGAGGAACTCGACGGTCAGGCCGACGAGTTGTCGCTTGTCGGCCTGGGCGGCAGTGAGGAGCCGGGCCGCGGTCTGGTCGTCGAGAGCTTTGGGGAGTGCGTGGTGTTGCTTCGGGACGTCGCCGGGGAACATCGGCACCCGGGTCGGGGCGTCGTCCCAACCCCATTCATCGATGCGTAGGAAGAACATCCGCAGCGTTCCCAGCCGGTGAGCCAGGGTGGCGTTCGTGGCGCGGGGGGTGCCGGAGCGTCCAGGTCGGGCGGCCAGCCAGAGCTTGAATCCCTCGACATGCGCCCGGCCGATGTCGCGGACGCGGCTGATCTCGTGGTGGTGGAGCAGCAGGTAGGTCGCGAACGAACGCAGACATTGGTCGGTGTTGGTCACGCTGCCGGGACGCAGCACGACCGCTACCTGATCCAGGTAGGTGCGCATCGTCGCGGCGACCAGCGGCAGGTCAACCACAATCTGCTCCCAAGACGCCATCGGCGCCCCGCCGCCTCGCCCGGGCTGGTCCGTGGAGAACCGGGCCGGCAGCGTCGTGCTCATCGCAGCCTCCTAAACCCCGGGATGCTCACCTGCGGCTCCGCGACGCTCGTGCGCAGTGGTGGTGAGCCGACGGCGTAGACCTGGGCATCGATCACCTCAGCGGCGCGCCGATACTGCGATGCCAGCCAATCATCGGCCAGATGCAGATAGATCCTGGTGGACTCGATCGAGGCATGCCCGGCCTGGGCCTGGACCGCCTCCAGCGCCATCCCGGCCTCCCGCAGCCGGGTCAAACAGGTATGCCGCAGCTCGTGACACGATCCACCACCCGCAATCACGGCGCCGCGAGAACGGGCGCCGTCGGCCCCTAAACAGACCCCGCGCTTACACCCCGCCACCACCCCTACCCGGGTCGTGGCGGGGTGTGACATGGCTTTGACTACGGGTGTTGTCGGGTTCGGCGGGTAGAATGGAGCCATCCGATGGAGGTCTCACCAGCCTCCGCTACCCCTATGAAGGAGGGACCCGATGTCTGTTGTTGTTGCTGCGGCTGTCGCCGCCGATGAGATGCGTGTCGAGGAGCTGGGTCTGGTCGGCAGGCACATCTTCAAAGACGGGCAGCCGAGGCAGCTGACCGCCTACAAGGACGGCCAGCTGGTCAGCACCGCTGGCCCGGTCAGCATGCTGGAGGCGTCCAACGCCTTGCTGCCGGAACCGGGGAGCGTTGTTCTCGTGCACGGGCAGGAGATGGTGTGGCTGGAGCCGTTGTTCGGCTCGGCCAACTGTCTGTACTTCCTTGCTGTGGCCGGGAACTCGGTGGAGACCAGCATGGTCACCGACCCGGCAGCTGTGATGGTGCTGGAGGACCGGGAGAAGGAGGACCCGCGCACGGTAGGGCTGCTGCTGGCTCAGCACCGCGCATTCGAGGCCTGGAAGTCGGCGCTCAACTGCGCCGCCAACGAGTACGCCGAGGACAACGACCTGTGCGAACGCTACGACCAGTTCATGGAGCAAAACGGGCTCGAAGGCCGCACCAACGACTACGAGGCCGAGATCACCATCACCATCACCCGCGCCATCCGAGGCTGGAACTTCGAACGCGCCAGCGACGACATCACCAGCGAAGACATCGCCCGATGGGTCACTGAAGAGCGCGACTTGGAATGGTCCGTGGAGGAGGGGTAGTAGACCCACCCCCGCCGGGGCCGGCTCCCCCCCCGAGCCTGCCCCGGGGGTTTCCCTCCGCCACGCCCCCTACCCGGGTCGGGGCGGAGGGAAACCCCAGGTGACTACGGTTTCGGTGCCCGTTCTGGCGGTAGAATTGGCCGTATCCATCCAGGGCCGTCTGACCAGCGGCCCGCCTTCCGGGAAAGGGAAGAAGCTATGCAAGACAAGATCGTGTTGTCGTCGTCGCCGTCGGATGCGGTGGCTGTGGGCCCCGCGCTGCTGGGGTTCCAGCCGAGTGAGTCGGTGGTGGTGGTGGGGCTGTGTGGGCGCCGGGTGGCGTTCTGTGGCCGGGTGGACCTGGCCGATGCCCAGGCGTGCACCCGTGACGTGTTGGTGGCGATGCGCAACAGCGGCGCCGATGCGGTGGAGCTGGTGGGCTACAGCCAGCGGCCCGAGTGGGCCGCGCTGGTGCTCGATGGACTGGCACGCGGCCCGTTCGACGGCGCGGTGATCCGCCAGCACATCACCGACGGCGCCACCGCGTGGCGCTGCGACCAGGGAGCGCTGCTCGACTCGGAGCCGTTCACCCCGTCGCTGCCCCAACCGGAACGCACCCGCGCCGACACAGTGGCCGCCGTGACCGTCGCTCGCCAACCCGCCGACGCGCACACCGTCGAGTCCCGCACCGCCGCCGTCAGCAACAGCCAACGGCAGAGACTCCTGACCGACGCCATAGACAGCGACGAGCTGCACCCCGACGACGCCGCCGCCGCCGCCGCGCTGCTCGACGGCCGCGACGGTCTCGCCGCCGCTGTCGCCAGCATCGTCGGCGATCCCGACAAGGCGTACCGGAACCTGCTGGTGATGCGCCAGCACTGCGCCGATGCGCACCTGCCCGGGGTCCTCGCCATCCTCACCGTGGCCTGCTGGGCAGCAGGCCACGGCCCCGCCGTCGTCGAAGCACTCACCCAACTCGACGCACTCACCCCCGGATCACGCACCGTCGCCATGCTCAGCGAACTCACGTGCAGCAACCCCGCCGACTGGCTCCGCGACAACACGACGGTCTGAACCGTGGACGGCTATCAGGAGGGCTTCAAGGCCGGGTACCGCTCTGCTGAGCAGTTCTACGGGCTCGCGGCCCGGGAGCGTCTGGACCGCATCGCAGAGGCCACTAG
>Ga0073899_10005379_pt1 | contig 11134 bp, 13 predicted proteins | sample KloWWTmetaKNB5Ph_FD_88975 | JGI IMG/M metagenome (GOLD analysis project Ga0073899, IMG submission 88975) | Active sludge microbial communities from Klosterneuburg, Austria, studying microevolution and ecology of nitrifiers - Klosterneuburg... | ecosystem: Engineered > WWTP > Aerobic digester >...
CAACCTTGACCGTATCGGCGAAATCATGGAACGCGTCCTCAGCAAGCATCCGCGCGAAAGGTTCCTGATCGAGGGCCATACCGATGCGGTAGGCTCAGACGCCGCCAACTTGGCGCTGTCGCGCGAACGCGCCGCGGCCATCAAGAAGGCGCTCACGACCTATTACGTCATCTCTCCTGAAAACCTTGAAACCGTGGGTTATGGCGAGCGTTACCTGAAGATCCCCACCGCCGAGGCGGAGCAGGAAAACCGCCGGGTATCGGTGAGCCGCGCCACCTCCGTATTCGGTGAACTCGAGGATTAACCCTTTCCCTTGCAAGTTACTTGGGCCGCCCCTAAAAGGCGGCCCAATTCATATCTAAACATAGGGAAAATCATGGCCATCGAACGTACCTTTTCCATCATCAAGCCGGACGCAACACGGCGCAATCTGACGGGCGCCATCAACGCCAAGATCGAGGCGGCGGGCCTGCGCATCATTGCCCAGCGCCGCACCAAGTGGAAACAGGCCGACGCCAAAAAATTCTACGCCGTTCATGCCAAGCGCCCGTTCTACAAGGACCTTGTGAAGTTCATGACCTCCGGCCCCATCGTCATGCAGGTGCTGGAAGGCGACAACGCGGTCGCCAGATACCGCGAAATCATGGGGGCCACCAACCCGGCCAATGCCGATGCCGGAACCATCCGCAAGGATTTCGCCGAGTCCATCGAAGCCAACTCGGTGCATGGCTCCGACAGCGCCGAGAACGCCAAGAAGGAAATCAAGCTTTGCTTCAAGGCCGCTGAGATCGTCGGCTGAAGCCATGTGGGTCGCCCTCTACATTGCTGCTATCGTGCTGGTGAACTGGCTGTTCACCGCCGTGGCACCCTGGAGCACGGTTCTGGGCGACCTTTATCTGGCCAACGTCGTGGTTGGCTTCGTCTTTGTCCTGCGCGACTACGCCCAGCGCGGAGTCGGCCACAAGGTTCTATTGGCAACATTGTTTGCCGGCATCGCCACCTATGTCATGGTGGATCCCGCCATTGCCATCGCCAGCGTGACAGCCTTTGTCCTTTCGGAAATGGCCGACTGGGCCATCTATTCCTTCACCAGGCGCCCGCTGCAATCGCGCATCCTGATTTCCAGCCTGGTGGCCGTGCCGCTGGATACGTTAGCCTTCCAGTATCTCGCCGGCTACCTGACGCCTGCGGCCTTCACCACCGAAGTGCTGAGCAAGGCGCTCGGCGTCGCCATCGTCTGGTACCTCCTGAAGCTGCGGATGGACGCGAAACCCGCCGCCGTACACTGATCTAGTTACACCTAGCTGATCATCGTGGGCGGCGTTTCCAGCGGGGGGACATTGAGCTTCCGTTCGCGGTAGGAAATATAGATCGCGCAGGCAATCAGGATGCCCACGCCAACAAAGGTCCAGGCATCGGGAAAGTCGCCGAAAAAATACCAGCCCACGATCACCGCCATGATCATTTCCGTATAGCCAAGCGGCGCCAGCAGCGAGGCTTCCGCATAGTCATAGGCCCGCACGATGAGGTAATGCCCGGCCGTGGCGATGAAGGCGAGCAGAACGAACAGCGCCCATTGCTGCGGCGTAGGGGCCTGCCAGACAAACACCACCGCAATCGAGGTGAGCACCGCGCCCGCAAGGCTGGTGAGAAAGGTCGTGGTCATGGCGCTGGCACTTCCGGCGATGCGCCTCGTGAGCAGCATGTAAAGGGCAAGCGAGGTGCCGGCCCCCAGCGCCATGAAGACCCCCGGATTCAGGCCCTGAAAGCCCGGGCGTATGATGATCAGCGTGCCCATGAACCCGACAGCCACCGCCAGCCAGCGACGCATGCCCACTTTTTCTCCCAGCACCAGCGGCGACAGCATGGTGATGACCAGCGGCTGGACAAAGAATATCGCCAGCGTTTCGGCGATCCCCTGGAATTTCAGCGCCCAGAAGAACAGCGCCGTTGCCGCCACGAGGAATATGGCGCGGATTGTGTGAACTACCGGGCGCTGCGGGATGAGGCTGCGCGCCCCGTCCATTTTCCACACCAGGGGCGCGGTCATCACCATGCCGAAGAAGAGCCTGGCCCAGACGATTTCCATGATGGGCACATTCTGCTCGCCGAGGAACTTGGCCACCACATCGAGAAACGGCAGCACGATCATCGCCGCGATCATCAGGGCAATGCCGAACAGCGTATTTGGGTGGGTGGCAGGGGAGGCAGGCATGGCCGCTAACTATCCCATTGCCGGGCTCTTCGCAATTTGTTTACGACTTGGGCGCATGATGATTCGGTACGTGTAGTTGGAGCTGTTTATGAACGATCAAATCGGCATAGCCGCTCCGGGACCCGCCTAACCTCAGGGGGCTGAGTTACCTCCGGCGGCGTCTCGGACGGCCAGACTGGAGGAACTATGATTAAGTTCAGTTTTGTATGTGCATGCGTATCATTCCTCGCCCTGTGCGCGACCAGCCCGGCGCAAGCCCTTGGCATGTGCGGCAAGCGTGCTGATTTCGTCAAGGCGCTGAATGACAAATACCAGGAATCAGGCAAGGCGCTTGCTATCGCCGGCCAGGTCAATCTGGTTGAAGTCTTCGCCTCCAAGGCGGGGACATGGACCATTCTGGTCACCACGCCCGAGGGAAAAACCTGCATTATCGCCGCGGGCAATTCCTGGGAAGACCTGCCGCCGAGCAAGAACCTCACATCCCTCTAGGATTTAAGCCGGGCATTTGCCGGATCCCAGGGCGATTCGCCGATGATGCTTGCCTTTCGTTTCTCACCAAACATGAGAACGTCAAAGCCGGTGCCAACGCCTGTCATCTTGGGGTCCACATATGCAAAGGCCAGTGACTTCCTGACGGCATGGCCATAACCGCCCGACGTGGTGAGGCCCACGATCCTGTCGCCGCTGTATACCGGTTCATTTCCCACGCAATCGGAGTCAGTGTTGGCAACTTCCAGGGGCACCAGTTTCATGCGTGCTCCGCGCTGGTGCATGGAAAGGGTGGCGGCCTTGCCAATGAATTCCGGCTTCTCCAGGCGGATGAAGCGCTCCATCGAGGCTTCAAACATGTCGATTTCAGTGGTGAGTTCCGAGCCCCAGCCCCGGTAGGACTTCTCCATGCGCAGTGAATTCATGGCGTAGGTGCCGAATAATTTCAGTCCGTATGGCTTCCCGGCCTTTGTCAGGGCATCGAAAACTTTAGGCATGTCGGCCATCGGAACATGCAGTTCCCAGCCCAGCTCGCCCACATAATTCACCCGCAGCAGCCTGACCTTCTTGACCCCCGCAACTTCGGCTTCCTTGCCCGTAAGCCAGCGGAAGCTCGTGTTGGAAAGATCTGTGGCGGTGCATTTGCTGAGAACTTCGCGCGCCAGCGGCCCTGCCAGGACAAGCACACCAAAATCATCGGTGACGTCGGTAATCGTGACTTTCTCCGTGGCAAGCCTGCGCCACTCCAACTGGTCTTTGTCATGCAATTGGGCAACGGCGGCAGAAAGCACGTAGAAATGCTCCGGCCCCAGGCGCGTGACGGTGATTTCCGATTCGATGAAGCCGTTCTCGTTCAGCAGATGGCCGAGAATGATGCCCCCGTCCTTCGCAGGAATTTTGTTGGCGCAGATCCGCTCGAGGAACCCATACGCATCGGGCCCCGTCACCTCGAACTTGGAGAAGGTTGAGAGGTCCATCAGCCCCACCTTCTCGCGCACCGCCAGGGCTTCATCGCGCACCGCATCGAACCAGTTCGAGCGCTTGAAGGAATAGGCCTCGCCCTTGCCTGTGGTGTCATACCAGCGCGGCCGCTCCCAGCCGAAGATCTGCGCAAATTGCGCACCCTCTGCTTTCAGCTTCTCATAGAGCGAAGATCTCCGCAGTCCCCGGCCAACCTCATGCTGCTCGCCCGGCTTGTAGCAGTAATACATGTGATGGTAATCGGCGACCGAAACTTCCGCCGTGTAATCCTTGCTTGCCCAGTTGCCGAAGCGCCGCGGATCGAATTCCCGCATGTTGATCTCGGCCTGGCCATGCACCATCCACTGCGCCAGGTACTTGCCCGCCCCGCCACCCTGGCAGATGCCGATGGATGCCCCGCAATGCATCCAGTAATTCTTGGGGCCGGGAGCAGGGCCCGAAAGATAGGTGCCATCCGGCGTGTGGGTGATGGCCCCGGAGATGATGGACTTGAGCCCCGCATTGCCGAAAATCGGCATGCGTTCCGTGGCGCGTTCCAGCCACGGCGTGAGGCGGTCAAGCTCAGGCGCCACCAGCTCGCTCTCGAAATCCCAGGCTGGCGGCTGGCCATCCCAGCAGAGATGCGCGGTTGCGGTTTCATAGGGTCCCACCAGAACGCCATTGGTTTCCTCACGCAGGTAAGCGTGGGAGTAGGGGTCACGCACCACCGGCAGTTCCGGCGCCAGATCGATCAGTTCCTTCAGGGGTTCGGTGATCATGTAGTGGTGCAGCATGTTGGCGATGGGCACATTGTGCCCGGTCCAGGAGCCCACCACGTCGCAATAGGAACCGGCGGAGTTCACCACGTGCTGGCAGGTGATATTGCCCTTGTCGGTGATCACGTTCCATTCGCCCGACGGCAGCAGCTTGATGTCCATCACCCGCGTGCGCCGGTGGATTTCAGCCCCAAGCTGGCGCGCCCCCGCCGCCATGGCATTGGTGATGTCGGCCGGCGCCACATGGCCGTCGGTCACCGTGCGGAAAGCCGCTTTCACCCCGAAGGTCTCAAGGAACGGGTGGTACTGCTTGATCTCGCCGGGGCCGATGATCTCGCACTCGTAGCCCGCAAGGCGCGACACGCCGTAGACATACTTGAACCAGTTTACTTCTTCATCCGTGGTGGCGAGCCGCAAGCCCCCGCAGCCATGCCAGGACACCGCCTGCCCGGTGAGCTTCTCGAGCTGCGGATAAAGCTGGGTGCCGTAGAGATGCACCTTGGACATGTTGAGCGAGCCGTTGAACTGCGGGCACTGGCCCGCCGCGTGCCAGGTCGAACCGGAGGTCAGCTCGCCCTTTTCGATGAGCGCAATGTCGCTCCAGCCCTCCAGCGCCAGGTGATAAAGCAGGCCAACGCCCATTACGCCGCCACCGACCACAACCACCCGCGCATGGGACTTCATTCGATTCCTCCGAGTAACAAAACAGTGTAAACCGTGAGTGCTCATGTTCTCAAGCGCCACGCAAGCGAGTTTCTTGTGCCTGAGGTGAGCGGGATTCACCACCGCTGGGTTCATGGTGGGTTCAGGTGCATGCAACGATAGTGGAAAAATCAGGAGAATTCTTCATGCGCAAGCTTTTGGCAGTTCTGTTTATCGCCGTTTCTCTCACACCCGCCGCCTATGCCACCTCAGGCCCCGGCTGCCTGATCGTCACCAATGTGGCCGATGACGATGCGCTGAACATGCGCAGCCGGCCCTCGGCTTCATCGCGTATTGTCGATCAACTGGTGCCGGGCCAGCACGGCATCATCCATCTCGATGAGCCATGTACGCCCCTCAGCAGGCCTTGGCCGCAGCGCTGGTGCCGGGTCAGTCATTACAATGCGGAAGTGGTGACCCAAGGCTGGGTCAAGGCCCGCTATGTCAGGGATAGCGACTGCCCGTAATCAGGGGCAAACCACCGAAGGCAGGCTGCTGCAGATCGCGCCGACGATTTCGCTGCGTTGGCCCCAGAAGCCGATGCCGAGGAGCAGCGGCCCGGCAAAGCCGCTGGCCACGTAATAGATGAAATTGCGCACGCTGTCCGGCGCCCAGAACCCGGCATCGTCCCAATCCGCCCCCACCACATGTTTTTCAAACTGGTAGTTGTCGCGGGTCAGTGTGTCCAGCGGTTCGCCCAGGCCCAGGTCCTCCGCGAACATCGTCGCATGGGCCCGCCAGAAATGGCCAAGGCCGCCCAGCAGCGCGCCAATCACCGAGAGCGCGAAGACAAAACTGATATAGGCAAAACCGGTCATCGGCGAAGATTATCGCTGCCCCGTTACTCAGGGCTTAACGGCCTCGTACAGCATCAGCGCCGCGGCCGTGGCCACGTTGAGCGATTCCGCACCCCCCGGCATGGGAATGCGCACCAGTGTTCTGCAGGCTGCCGCAAGCTCGTCAGACAGACCGCGGCGCTCGCTGCCCATGACGAGCAGGGTGGGGGACTTGTAGGCCCGCCGGTAATCTTCAGTCGTCTTGAGATGGGTGCCAACCACGTCGCCGGGCCAGGATTTGCACAGTCCGATGAAGGCCTCGGTCTCCATCCGCACCAGCGGCACACCAAAGATGGAGCCTGTGGTGGCCCGCACGCAGTCTCCCGAATAGGGATCGCAGGATTGGCCCACCAGGATGACCCCTGAAGCGGCCACCGCATCGGCAGTGCGGATGATCGTGCCCAGGTTGCCCGGATCGCGCATGTCTTCCAGGGCAATCCACACGCCGTTTGCCGTGACATCGCCCACATAGCGCTGCCCGAAGGTGGCGACGACATTGTGCGGGTTGTTCTGCCCGCTGAGCCCTTCCATGACCTTTTCCGTCACCAGAATAGGCCGCGTCTGGCCCCAGGCCGCAACCGGCTCCGTCGAAACCAGGTGTTCCGGCGTCCAGCCCATCTTCCGGGCCCGCTCCAGCATTTCCCAGCCTTCCGCCACGAACAGCCCGGTTTCCTGCCTGAATTTCTTCTCGGCAAGCGAGCGGATCAGCTTGATCGCCGGATTTTGCGGGGACATAACTTGAGCCATGACGGCAAGTATAGTTTCGGATATACCCTCCGTCCATGAACATTCGCCCCAACATCAAGACCGGCATATCGGTATGTCCGCATGATTGTCCTTCGGCCTGCGCCCTTGAGGTGGAACTGCTGGATGAACGCACCATCGGCCGGGTGCGAGGCGCCAAGGACAATTCCTACACCCTCGGCGTGATCTGCGAAAAAGTCGGCCGCTATGCCGAACGCATTCACCATCCCGACCGCCTGCTTTATCCGCTGAAGCGCAGTGGCCCCAAGGGTTCCGGCGAATTCAAGCGCATCACCTGGGACGAAGCGATGGCGGAAACCGCCGCCGCATTCCTGAAGGCCGAGGCCGATTATGGCTCGGAATCCATCTGGCCCTACTACTATGCCGGCACCATGGGCCTTGTGATGCGCGACGGCATCGAGCGCCTGCGCCATACAAAAAATTATTCCGGCATGTATGGCACCTTCTGCGTTTCGCTTTCCTGGTCCGGATTTTTTGCCGGCACGGGCAGCATTTCCGGCGTCGATCCCCGCGAGATGCAGAAGTCGGATTTGATCGTAATCTGGGGCGGCAACCCGGTGAACACGCAAGTGAACGTGATGACCCACGCCATGAAGGCCCGCAAGGATCGCGGCGCCAGAATTGCTTGCGTCGACATCTATGACACCGGCACCATGAAGCAGGCCGATGTGAAGCTGCTCATCCGCCCCGGCACCGATGGCGCGCTGGCCTGCGCCGTCATGCATGTGCTGTTCCGCGATGGCTATGCCGACTGGCCTTATCTTGAGGCGCTCACCGATTGCCCGCGCGAATTTGAGGCCCATCTCAAAACCAGAACGCCGGAATGGGCCGCGAAGATTTGCGACATCCCTGTTTCCGAAATCGAAGCCTTTGCAAAACTGATCGGCGAAACCAGGCGCACCTTTTTCCGTCTGGGCTATGGCTTCGCCCGCGGGCGCAATGGCGCGGTGAACATGCATGCCGCCTCCTGCATCCCCGTTGTCACCGGCGCCTGGAAACACGAAGGCGGCGGCGCGCTCCATTCCAACAGCGGCATCTACAAGTGGAACAAGAAAATGATCGAAGGCACCGATGCCGCCAAGCGCGGCCTTCGTGTCATCGATCAAAGCCGCATCGGCCCGGCACTTCTGGGCGATCCCTTCGATCTCGCCGGCGGCCCGCCGGTCAAGGCCATGCTCATTCAGAACACCAATCCGGCTTCCGTGGCCCCCGATCAGACCAAGGTGAAGCAGGGCCTGGCCCGTGAGGATCTCTTCGTCTGCGTCCACGAGCAATTCATGACCGAGACGGCGAAATTCGCTGACATCGTTCTGCCTGCCACCATGTTTCTCGAACATGATGATGTCTATCAGGGCGGCGGCCACCAGCACATCATGTTTGGCCGCAAACTCGTCGAAGCATCCGGCGAATGCCGCAGCAACCATGATGTGATCTGCGACCTCGCCAGGCGTCTGGGCGCCGAACATGAAGGCTTCACCAAAACGCCACGTGAATTGATCGACTGGACCCTGCAGCATTCCAGACGCCCCGATTTGCAGAAGCTCGATGCGGAAAACTGGATCGATGTGCAGCCCGATTTCGAGACGGCGCATAATCTCAAACGCTTCGGCCATCCCGATGGAAAGTTCCATTTCCGGCCCGATTGGGCAAAGGCCGCTTTCCTCTCGCCAACCGGCCCTCTCGGCCCCGTGAAAGACATGCCGGAATTTCCCGACCACTGGGGCGCCATTGAGGAGGCAACCGAAGAGTATCCCTTCCGCCTGGCCACCAGTCCGGCCCGCACCTTCCTGAATTCCACCTTCAATGAAACGCCATCCTCGCGCAAACGCGAGGTCAGGCCTACGCTCTTCGTGCATCCCCTGGACCTCGAAGCGGCAGGCATTGCCGATGGCGACAAGGTGAAGGTGGGCAGTGCCCGCGGTATCGTCACGCTCCATGCCAAGGCCCATGACGGGCAGCGCCGCGGTGTTCTGATTGCCGAATCCATCTGGCCCAACGAGGCATTCGAAGACGGGCAGGGCATCAATACCCTGACCGGCTGTGACCAGGCGGCCCCGGCCGCTGGCGGGCTCTTTCATGACAATCGCGTCTGGCTGAAGCCCGCGAGGTGAATCGGGGATGAACGGCGGGTTCAGGTCCCGCTCAGGCCGTGTCAGCTAGTGTGAGGTCTAGTTTAACGCCTTTCACGACGGAAACCGTATGAAGACCTCGATCACCCTTACCCTGGCAGCCCTCATGCTGGCATTGGCCCCGGCCAATGCCGGCCACATCAAGAAAAAGCCTGTGCAAACCCAGGCCGCAATGGCCAGCCAGCAGGTTTCCATCAAGCATGTGCGCCTGAGGGCCAGAGTCCTGGTGGTTAACCAATGATTAACCCTTTCGAGTCCGTCCAAGTGCTTGAAAAGAATCATTTTCTTGCAGCCCAGAATCGCCCCAGCATGGCTCGCATGATAGAAATCCGCTATCCCAACCCGCCATCCCGACTTCTGCTGATGGCCGTGTTTCTAGTACTCGCAACCCTCGCGCCGGTCGCTGTTCTGGTCGGGTAAAATCCTCAGGCCAGTCGCGAAATGCGTTCGATGAGCAGGTCGAAAAACCCTTCGGCATTGATCGAGCGGCAGACTGTGGCGTTTGGCTTCCGGCTGGTGACGCGCCACCAGTCTACCACCGTCATGCCAACAGTGAGTTCCGACTCGCATTCAATCTCCACATTCACCTCGCGGCTTTGAAAGAGCTCAGGCTTCAATAGCCACGCCATGACGCAGGGATCATGCAGCGGCCCGCCATCAGTGCCATACTTCTGTTCATCGAAACGTTCGGAGAAAGACAGCATTGCCGCGATCGCCGGCCCCGGCCTGTTCTTCAATGCGCGGAATCTCTCGATGCGTGCCGAAGTCGACAGGGCTTGGTGGGTGCAGTCCAGCGGAAGGAGCGTCATCGGAATGTCGGCATCAAACACGGCCCGCGCCGCATGCGGGTCCACATAGATGTTGAATTCCGCCGCCGGAGTCGTATTCCCGCCTTCAAAGAATCCGCCGCCCATGGCGACGATGCGCTTGATGCGCGAGGCAATCCGGGGCTCGCGGATCAGCGCCAGCGCGATGTTCGTCATGGGGCCGAGAACGCAGAGCGTGATGGTTCCCGCTTCATGCGTCATCAGCGTCTCAACGATGAAATCCACTGCATGCTGTTTCTGCAATGGCATCTTGGGCTCGGGCCAGACCGGGCCATCGAGTCCCGTTTGCCCGTGCACATATTCCGCCGTCACCAAGGGGCGGAGCAGGGGCCGTACCGCCCCGGCAAAGACCTTGATCTCCGGCCGCCCTGCCAACTCGCAAATCTTGCGCGCATTGATCTCGGTGAGCGCCAGCGGCACGTTGCCGGCCACCGCCGTAATGCCCAGAACCTCGAATTCCGGCGAGGCGAGCGCCAGCAGTATGGCAACCGCATCGTCCTGGCCGGGATCCGTATCGATGATGATGGGCAGGGGCTTGGTCATTTCTGGGAAGCTCTTTGTTTCTTGCGCAGGTGATAGGTGAGCGCCAGGGAAATGCAATGGCGCAGGGGCTCCTCTGGTAGCCTATCGGCCACATCAAAGACAATGCTCCTGTTGCCTTCAAATTTCATCTTGTCCCGGTAGAGCTCCTTGAAATCCTCAATCAGGCCCGAGGTGCAGATGAAAAACATGGCGTATTTCGTGGGTTTGTTCCTGATATGGTCGATGCGGATGGTGCTGCCGCTCCCGGTTTCCGGGGTGATATAGCTGGGCTGCCCCCAACGCAGGGTTTCTTCGATCCTCCCCACCCCCGGCGTTGCCTTCGCCACGTCCATTATCATTTTCCGCAAGGCCAGAAGCCTATCCCTTGCTGGTTTGGGATAGGTGCTGAAATCAGGTTTTGCCATGCCACCAAGTTTCCTCTTCTTATCCCGGCAAATGCCCCTCTACTGCCACACTGCTGACAGCATGTTGTCAGCAGTGTTAAGGTAGGTAAAGCCATGCGTAGAGCCGACCGCCTTCTGCAGTTGATCCAGATCCTGCGCCGCCACCGTCGGCCGGTGACCGGCGATGTCATGGCGCGTGAGCTGGAAGTCTCGCTCCGCACGGTTTACCGCGACATTGCCACCTTGACCATCGATGGGGTTCCCATCCGCGGCGAGGCGGGCGTGGGCTATGTGCTGGGCGAGGGCTATGACCTGCCGCCGCTGATGTTCACCACCGATGAGCTGGAAGCGGTCATGCTGGGCCTGCGCTGGGTGGCCAGGCGCGGCGACAAGGACTTGGCCCGTGCCGCACTTGATACCGTGGCCAAGATCGGCACCGTACTGCCTGAAAAGCTCAGGCCCTTCCTGTTTGATGCGGGGCTGCTGGTGCCGCCCCGCACGCACCACGC
>Ga0073899_10005381_pt1 | contig 11131 bp, 8 predicted proteins | sample KloWWTmetaKNB5Ph_FD_88975 | JGI IMG/M metagenome (GOLD analysis project Ga0073899, IMG submission 88975) | Active sludge microbial communities from Klosterneuburg, Austria, studying microevolution and ecology of nitrifiers - Klosterneuburg... | ecosystem: Engineered > WWTP > Aerobic digester >...
CACGAAGCGGGCGACCGCGTCCGGGTCCTGGCCCTGCGAGTCGTGGAGGAGCTTGCCGGCGTAGCGGCGGCCGTCCTCGGCCTCGAGGGCCACCACGGTGGCGATGGCGCCGCGGCCGAGGAGCTCGCCGAGGCGGTACCGCTGGTCGTCGCTGCGCGCGTCCACGTCTAGCGGCGGAGGATACACCCGGTTCAGCCGCGCGGGTGCGTGACGGCGCGGAGGTCGACGGCGAGCGGGGAGACGATCGCGCTCCAGCCTGCGCCGTCGCCGGAGCCGAGGATCGTGCCGGAGGCGCCGACGGCGATGTGCAGGCCGCCCTCGCTGGTGATCCCGCGCAGGGCCGAAGTGAGCCCGGTGGGGCGCGCGGTCCAGGCGCGGGCGTCGGGGGAGCTGAGGATCAAGCCGTTGTCGCCGACGGCGAGCCAGCCGGACTGCGTATAGGCGAGGTCGAGCATGACGCCGCCGTTGAAGATCGGGGTCGCGTTCCAGGTGGCCGTGTCGGTCGAGGTCGCGGCCGCGCCGAAGTTGATCATCGCGAAGTTCGGGATCCCCGATGCGATGACGTCGTAGCGCACGGCCGCCGAGGCGCCGTCGATGCGCTGGACCCACCCGCTGCCGTCGGCCCACGCGAACAGGCCGAAGGTCTGCAGGTTGGACTGATAGTTGCCGATCGTCACGAGGTTGATGCCGTCGGAGGCGATGTCGGTCAGCAGGTGCCTCGGCTGGGTGATCTCGGGGCGGGTCCAGCTGGCGCCGTCGAAGGATACGAGGGTCTCCGCGCCCGCGCTGTAGTCGCCGCCGACCGCGTAGAAGCGGTCGATGTGCCACACGACGGCGTTGAGGTCGCGGCTCGAGGGCGAGGACGCGCTGCTCCACTCGAGGCCGTCCGTCGAGACCACGATCTTCCCCGCCTGGCCGACCGCGACGTAGCGCTCGCCGCCGTGGGTGACGTCGTTGAGGGCCAGCGTCGTGCCCGAGGTCCGCACCGACCAGGTCGCGCCGTCGGGGGAGCTCAACACCGCCCCCTCGTCGCCGACCGCGACGAACACGGGGTCGGCCGCGCCCGCGCTGTCGCCGGCGTCGTCGCTGTCGCCCTCGGGGAGGAGCAGGTCGCAGGCCGCGAGGCACAGCAGGCCGAGGCCCGCGAGGCCCATCGAGGCGGAGGACGGGCGAGTCAGGACCGGGGCGCTGCGCATGGCGCCGAGTGTAGCGCTTCATCCCCGGGGCGCACCATGTGCACGCCGGCCGATGCAGGGGGCCCACCGGGGTCGTCGGGGGCCGCGCCACGCCGGGGGCGATCCGGGCTAGCATGCTGGCATGGTGATCGTCCGTCCGCATGGTCTCATCGCCTCCTTCCTCGTGATCGCTGGCGTCAGTGGGTGTGCCCCGTCGAAGGGCGGCACCGAGAGCGACAGCGCGACCGCGTCGAGCGGCGACACCACCGCGGCCGCCACCGACTCGGCCTCCGTCACGGGCGCCTCGGCCTCCACCGCGGCGACGGGGACCGACTCCGGCACCACCGACCCGGGCCCGGTCACCAGCGACGGCTGCGAGGGCGGCTGCAGTCGGGCGCCGATCTGCGGCGAGCCTTGCAACTGCTGCTGCGGCTGCTCCCCCGGCGAGAGCTCGTGCGAGCAGATCGACGGCGCAGCCGCGGTCTTCCGCTGCGCCGAGGACGGCTCCTGCTTCGAGCCCGAGCGCTGCGCCGAGGGCGAGCGCTGCACCGTCGACGCCGGCGGCTCGGCCAGCTGCTCCGGCGCCGGCGCTTGCGGCGATATCGAAACCGAGTACGACGCGATCGTCGAGGATCCGGCCAACAAGGGCTGCGCCGACGTCGCCGAGTGCAAGGTGATAAGCGGGGACTGCAGCGTCGGCCTCGGCGGCTGCCACTACGCGGTCGCCCAGAGCTTCGACGAGGGCCAGCTCGAAGCCCTCGCCATGGCCTACACCGACATGGGGTGCATCTCGGCCGTGTGCGACTGCGCCGAGGCGCCGCCGCTCGTCTGCGTCGACGGCCTCTGCGGCTTCGAGCCCTGAGCGCGTGCGTGAGACCCGGCGCCGCGCGCCGCCCGGGCCTCAGGCGCGCAGCATCCAGTCCATCGGGGCGACCTGCGCGTCGGGGAAGCCGCCGGTGAGCTCCTCGGGGAGGCCGAGGGACTTCATCACGGTGCGCCACACGTAGGCGCCCGGCAGGCGCCCGGAGTTATCGGTGGAGGCGCCGAGGGGCGCGCCGGTGGCCGGGTCGGGGGCGCTGTAGCTGTAGACGTGGCCGTCGCCGTCGTCGCCCGCGACCCCGACATCGCCGTAATACCCGCCCTGGATCCTTCCGCCCGCGAGCATGAGGCCGCTCTTGCCCTCGCCGCCGGAGGACCCGGCGGCCGGCGCCCGGCCGCCGTCGAGGGTGTAGATCGCGATCACGGTGTTGTCGTACATGCCCGCGAGCTTGAGGCTCTCGATCAGGCGGGTCAGCGGCAGCACGGTCTGCAGGGTCAGGACGTCCATGATCTCCTGCGGCCGCGAGTCGTGCCAGTCGATGTAGTCGAACTCGAGCGCGACGGTGCGACACTGGCCGCCCTGCAGCAGCTTGAAGGCGTAGGCGCACTGCTCCCAGATGTTGCACTTGAGGCCGGGCGGGTTGCCGACCTGGTCGGGCACGCCGGCCTGCCAGTACGCGACCTCCTCGGGGCTCAGCGGCAGGCTGATGAGCTTGGGCTCGCCCTGGTAGAGCAGCGGCGAGAGCTCGCCGAGGTTGGCGGCGTGCTGCGCGTGGGCCTGCTCGGCGTACTGGTGGCGCTCGAGGTAGCGCGAGTCGGCGCCGCTCAGGACCTTGACCAGGGCGGCGGCCTGCTCGGGGGTGGGCACGACGTTGTAGTCCTCGAGCTTGTCGGGGAAGCTGGCGAGCAGGGCGTCGACGGTCTGCTTGCGGTCGAGCTCGGAGCCGGGCAGGCCGGCGCCGTAGTGATACGCGGTGTGTTCGCGGCTGATGCCCTTGAAGGCGATGCCGTTCTTCACGGCGGGGTCGACCGTCTTGATCCAGTGGTTATGGAGGGCGGCGGGGGTCGGGGTCGAGCTGTAGTGCAGCTGGTTGCCGGGGACGTAGGGGACGGGCTCGTTGGCGCCCATGTCCCCGCGGCCAGGTCCGGGCACGCCGCTGCGGCCGGGCGAGCGCTGCGGGTTGCTGGCCTCGTGGCCGTGGATGTCGCCGATGCCGAGGTCGCAGGTCTCGATCATGGCGATGGTGTCGAGGTGGGGCTGCAGCGGCAGGGAGAGCGGCGTCAGGAACACCCGGCGCTCGGGGACGTGGGTCAGCTGCTCCGGCGTGTAATACATCGAGCACATGCGCCCGGAGGCGCCGCGCTTGAGGTTGGGGTAGGTGGCGAGGCCGGGGGCGACGAAGACCTGGCCGAAGTCCCACTGGTCGCGGAGGTTGATCTCGATGAAGTTGATCGGCGGGCTCTCCAGCTCCTCGGCCTTCGCCTCGCCGAGCGCGAGGGCGCGGGCGGCGTAACGCACGCCGAGCGGCACGCCCGGGATCGCGAGGGCCACGCCGAGCAGCTTCATGAAGCCGCGGCGCTGGAGCGGGTGCAAGGTCTCGATCAGCGACGGACGGGGTTGGCGCTTCATGGGACTCCGAAGGCGGGCGCGAGGGACAGGGAAGGATCGAGGACGGCGGCGTCCCCGAGCGGCGGGCCGATGACGGCCTGCAGGACGCGGGGGTGGGTGAGGGCGACCACGAAGAAGTCGCCGAAGGTCGGGCCGCCGGTCCCCTCGGGGCGCAGCCGCAGGTCGCGGGCCTCGGCCCGCTCGGCGAGGTCGACCAGCAGCGCCGGCTCGATCAGCAGCGCCTCGGTCTCGCTCATGCCGAAGCTGTACTCGATCACGTTGCGCGCGGCGCAGCTGGTGAAGTTCGGGCCGCGGGCGAGCACGCGGGCGGCGTCGACGAGGGTGTGGACCGGCTCGTTGAACACCTGCGAGACCTCCAGCGGGGCCGCGAGCGGGCTGACGAAGTGGGAGGTGAAGAGGCCGTTGGTGCTGCGACCGAGCTCGTTCTCCGGGTCCTGCAGGCCGGTGGCGTCGGCGTGCCACAGGCCGAGCTGGTCGAAGCGGACGAACAGCTGGGCGTGGGCGCTGAACTGGCCGTGGCACGTGTAGCAGCCGCTGCCGTTGCCGAAGCCGTTCTGCGCCTCGGGCACGGTCTGCTCCTCGGCGGTCATCGCCCGGAACATGGGGATCAGGTCCTGCTTGTTGATCCGCGGCTGCAACAGCTCGTCCATCGGGTAGGTGGCGCAGGCGAAGATGAACATCATCCGCCGCGCGCGCCGGAGGTTGAAGCGGCTGGCGGTGGCGAGCAGGTAGGCGCGCGTCGTCAGCACGCCGGCCTGGTACGGCGCGCCGGTGTCGCAGGGCAGCGGCCCGCCCTGCGCGTCGACGCAGTAGTCGGCGGTCAGCAGCTCGCTGTAGGGCCGGTCGTTGCGGGCCAGGTGCGCGGCGAGGTTGCCGGGCAGCTCGAAGTCGACGCCGTCCTTGTTGCCGCTCGCGGCGAGCTTGACCTGCATCAACATCCGCACCGACTCGGCGAAGGCCGGCTGCGTCACCCACGACTCGACGATAGGGACGATCGCCTCGGCCCCGAAGTGATAGATGAGGTTGTCCTCCTCGGCGTCGAGCAGGCGACCGACCACCATCGGCGCGACCACGGCCAGGTACTCGCGCGCGTCCTCGGCGCTGTAGCCGAGCTCGCCGAGGCCCGGCTCGGCCGGCTCGCCGGTGGTGCCGGGCTCGTCGGTGGTGCCGGGCTCGCCGGTGGTGCCGGGCTCGTCGGGGCTCGCGGTGGTGCCGGTGGTGGTAGCGAGTCCGGTGGTGCCCGTGCTCGCGCTGATCTGCTCGGTCGCCGGCGCGCCGTCGTAGCAGCCGGTGAGGGCGAGCAGGCCGGTGAGGGCGAGGTTGCGGCTCATCGGGCGACGAACTCCAGCGCGGCGAGGGCCGCGGCGCACACCGAGTCGTGACGGGTGGCCTCGTCGAGGTTGGCGTCGCCGAGCAGGGTCTCGAAGTCGGCGAGCTGCTCGGGGCTCGGGGCGGTGCCGTAGGCCGCGGTCAGGAACTCGGGGAGGTCGTCCGGGAACACCGGGAAGCGGGCCACCAGCGCGGGCGCCCGGCACACCGGCAACATCGCCGAGATCCACAGCGAGATCTTGGCGGCGCTCCAGGTCAGGTCCGGGTTGACCCCGCTCGCGTAGTCGTAGTCGCCGAGCTCGTAGCGACGCGCGCGCAGCACGTCGAAGGCGGGGTCCTCCGCCGGCAAGCCAGTCAGCTGCAGCAGCTTATTAAAACGGACCTTGAAGGGCAGCAGCCGGACGTTGTCGCGGCCGAGCTCGAAGGGGTCCGGCAGCGCCTCGGCCCCGGTGTCCTCGCTGCTGCCCCCGGCCACACCCGTCGTCGAGGTGCCAGGCTGCGGCTCGTCCGCGCCGGTCTCCGCGGGCTCCCCGGCGGGCGGATGGGCGGTGCCACAGGCCGCCACCAGGGCCCAGGTCATCACGGCGAGCGCTCGAGGTTGCAGCAGCATCGAATTCCTCCGGGCAGACACGCGGGCACCTTCGCACAGGCGCCGCGCGCTTTCAAGCGCCCCCCGGATACCGGGGGAGCACCGGGGATCCGGGGATCCGGGGATCCGGGGATCCGGGGCGGACCCGGGCCGCACCGCGAGAGCGCTGCTCAGGCGCGACGCAGCAGGATCACCGCGCCCAGCCCGACCACCACCGCGATCGCCAGCGGCAGCGCGCGACGCATGAGTGGCTTCGGCTCGGACGCGACATCGACCTGGTCCGGTGCCTCCGGTGCATCCGGAATCGTCGGCGCCGTAATCGTTTGTGTCGCAATCGTCGGCTCCGCAATCGTCGGCGCCGGAATCGTCGGCTCCGGAATCGTTGGCGCCGGAATCGTCGGCGCCGGAATCGTCGGCTCCGTAATCGTTGGCGCCGGAATCGTCGGCTCCGGAATCGTTGGCGCCGGAATCGTCGGCGCCGTAATCGTCGGCGCCGTAATCGTCGGCTCCGCGGGCGCGGCGGCGACCGTCGGCACGATCTCCTGCGCGGGCGCAGGCTCCACGGGAGCCGCGACCGGCGGCGCAGCGGGGGCATCCGTCTCCGTCTCCGTCTCCGTCTCCGTGAACGACTCGGGCAGCTTCGGCGCCGGCGGCGGATCGATCGGCTGCCGCAGCGCCCACCTGGCGAAGCTGCTCGCGTACTTGTCGACCTTCGTCGGCTTCATCGGCCGAAACGGCAGCGCGGGCCGGCGCGTGTGCGCGAGCTTCAGGGTCTGCTCGCTGCCGTCGACGAAGCGGTAGGTCGCCTGGTCGAGCACCAGCACCAGCGCGTCCGCCTCGATGCGCAGCGCGTGGACCACCTCGTGGACCCCGCGCAGCGGCGACCCCGTGGATGCATAGGGCGGGTTGTCGACGAACTTGAAGTCGCTGCGAAACAGCCGCGGGTCGTCGGCGAAGAACGCCTGCTGGGCGGCCAGGGGCATCGCCGCGAGGTCGACGCCGGCCGCGACCTCGCGGGCCAGCGCGTACACGGCCGTCTCCTGGCAGGGGCCGTCGGGGCCGATCCACTCGGCGATCGGCCCGTCGTGCAGCTCGGCGTAATTCGCCAGCTCGTCGACGCCGTCCTCGACCTTCAGATCCTCGACCCCGAGCCACTCCAGGCCGTGGTCGAGGCGCACCAGCGCCCGCGAGCAGCGCAGCGGGAACAGATAGAACACGTGATCGGGGAACCGCGCGAGCCCGGTGATCGCCGTGCTCGCCGCGATCGCGTCCCCGTACAGCTCCTCCTCCGGGAACACGTCCGGCCATGCGACGGCCGGCCCCAGCGCGAGCGCAAGACCGAGGATCAGCGGAGCGCCGAGACGAAGGTCCATCGCCCCATCCTAACGGGCTGCCGGCGCCATGAGGGTTGCATTGTGGGTCCGTGGGTCATGGAGAGAACGTCGTGATGTCCGCGCCTGGGGGCGCGTCTTGCGGGCGCGAGCGGCGCGGCCTATCCTGCGGCGGTGGTGCGCAGCACGATCGGCATGATGGTCGCGCTCGCGGTCCTGGGCTGCGGGGCCGAGCCGACCTTCGTCGAGTTCGCCGAGCTCTGCGGCGAGGCCGGGCCGGTCCGCGTGCTCGAGCTGGCGCCCGGTCAGCGTCTGAGCCGCAGGCCGCAGTGGGTCGCGGAGCGCGTGGTCTTCGCGGTCGGCACGGCCGCGGCCGGCGAGGCGAAGGAGCCGACACCGGCCACCGTGGCGACCGAGGCGGTGTGGACGACCGGGCCCTGCGGCGAGGCGCCGCGGCAGGTGGCGGGTGCGGTCGATACGGTCTTCACGATCGCGCAGTGGCCCGGGGTGCTGCTGGCCTGTGACGCGGCCGCCGGCGAGGTGCTCGCGCTCGACCCGGAGGGCGCCTCGCCGCCGCACGCCCTGTTCACGGGCCTCACGGACTGCGGCGGCCTCAACTGGACGACGCACGGCCTGGTGACCGTCGCCGCGATCGATGAGGACGAAGATGCGCAGGAGGATGAGGAGGGCGCGGAGCCGGGGCTGCAGCGCTTGCTGATGCACCCTTATCCGGCGGACCCGTATCGCGACGTCGTCGAGGCGGCGCCGCTGCTCGAGGCGGTGCGCACGGTGTCGCGCGAGGGCCTGGCCACGGGCCAGCAGATGGCGGTGTTCCCGGAGTTCGTGCTCGCGCTGACCGCCGACGACGCGCTGGTTCGGGTCGCGCTCGCCGACGGCGCGGTCTCCACGGTGCAGACCGGCGTGGCGGGCTTCGTGGCCGATGACGATGGGCGCTATCTGCTGTGGCAGGACGCGACGCCGACGAACGACAACCCCGACTATCCGGCCGGGCGGCTGTTCCTGCGCGACCGCGACGACAGCACCGATGTCTTCCTCGGGCAGGGGGTGCTCGCGTTCAATCCGAGCCCGCTGCGCTACATCGCGCGCGGCGACCTCTTCCTCGAGCTCGAGGCGATCCGGGTGTTCTCGGTCCCCGACATGGGCTTCACCGACCTGCCGGACCTCGGCCGGGTCACCGCCCGGCTCGACGAGCGCCGCTGGCTGATGGCGGGCAAGGGGATGCTCAACCTCGTCGACCGCATCAGCGGCGAGGCGACCCTGCTGTACCGCGGCTCCGGGGACCTCCTGCGGCTGCTCGACGACGGCGTCGACCTCCTGCGGGTGCAGTCCTGCTGCCAGCGCAGCACCATGCGCGCCGAGGGCCCCCTGTGGTTCGTCCCCTTCGAGGGCGAGGCGCGGCAGCTGGCCGCCCGCGCGAGCCGCTTCGGTCACACCCTCAAGGACGGGCGGCGGGTCGTCACAGTCGACATCGGCGGCGACTGGCGCGGCACCCTGCTCCTGACCGACCCCGAGACCCAGGAGGCGCTGCGCATCGACAGCGGCGCGTTCGCCCAGTCCTTCGCGGTCTCGAAGGCCTTCGGCGACGACGTCGTGGTCTATTCGATCCCCGGGGGGGCGCGCGCGGGCGTCTGGATCGCGCGGATGCCTGCGGCCGCTGAATCGCCTTGATGTTGTTGGTTTTGTTTGGATGTTGGATTCGAGGGTGTGCGGACGACGTCGCGCGGGCCGACGTGGGTCCGGCCTTGCGTCGCACGAATGGGCGCAGCCCGGTGTCCGGCGGGCGGCGCGACGCTCAGACAGGTCGCGCTCGCTGTTGTGCCTGGCGTTGTGCCGACAATATCTCTCGCGCTAGACTCGGTCGCGCCGCCCGCCGGCCCCCGGGCACCACCGATTTGTGCTGAAGGACGGTGCGGTCGGCGTCGCCGAGGGCCGGACCCACGACGGCCCTGGGGGCGCGACTGGGTGGCGCGGGCGAACGCATATCGTTGAGTGATCGCTCTGGGCGCGGCCTCGGCTTGTTGCGGATGTGATGGTGTTTGGTCCCGTCAGGAGGATGCGTATATGTTCGCGTGGAGAGGGCGCGCCCCGAGGGGCGGTGTGGGGCCGGCCCTCGGCGCAGTCGACGGTATCGTCCTTTAGCGCGAAGCGGTGGTGCCCGGGGGCCGGCGGGCCGCGCGACCGAGTCTAGCGCGAGGGCCATTGTTGATACAACGCCACACAGAGCAGCGAGCGCGACCTGTTTGAGCGTCGCGCGGCCCGCCGGACACCGGGCTGCGCCCAGTCGTGCGACGCAAGGCCGGCCCCACGCCGGCCCGCGCGACGTCGTCCGCGTCACCCGGTCGGGCGCGACGTCGTCCGCGACACGCGGTCCGGTGACGGAGTCCGCGTAATCTATAGTGTCAGGATCGGCGGATGTTAATATGAGCGACGGGGGATGGTCATTCGGGCGGTGCGCGGCCGAGCAAGAAATAGGTGGTCATCGAGCCGAGGCCCTTGACGTCGATCTTGCCGCGGGGCTCGAATGCGTGGGTGCCGCGGAGGGCGAGGTAGGTGGATTCGTGGACGTGGACCTTGCCGGAGAGGCCGTGGGACTCCATTCGGCTGGCGGTGTTGACGGTGTCGCCCCACAGGTCGTAGGCGAACTTGCGGGTGCTGATGATGCCGGCGACGACCGGGCCGCTGTGCATGCCGATGCGGACCGCGAGGCTGGTGCCGAGGGCGGCGTTGACGCGGGAGACGGCGCCGAGCATGGCGACGGCCATGTCGGCCATCGCCTCGGCGTGGTCGGGGCGCGGGGTGGGGAGGCCGCCGACGGCCATATAGGCGTCGCCGATGGTCTTGATCTTCTCGAGGCCGAAGCGGTCGCAGAGGGTGTCGAATTCGGTGAACACGGCGCTGAGCAGCGCGACGATCGCCTCGGGGGCGGAGCCTGCGGACATCGGGGTGAAGCCGACGAGGTCGGCGAAGAGCACGGTGACGTGGTCGAAGTGCTCGGCGATCCGCTGCTCGCCGGCCTGGAGGCGGCGGGCGATCGGGGCGGGGAGGGTGTTGAGGAGCAGGCCCTCGGCGCGGGCCATCGCGGCCGACAGCGCGCGGGTGCGCTCGCCGATCTTGTGCTCGAGGTCGATCTGGGCGTTGCGCAGGCGCTCGTCGAGCAGGGCGCGGCCGACCCGCGAGGCGGTCATCGAGGCCAGGGTGGTGAGGATCTCCAGGTGGACATCGGTGAAGAAGTCGGCCTGGGAGTGCTCCGAGTCGATCACGCCGATGACGCGGCCTTGCAGGAGGATCGGGAGGGCGAGCTCGGAGAGGCGGAGCTGGTCGTCGCAGATGTAGCGCGGGTCGAGGCGGGTGTCGGGGATGATCACGGGCTGCCCGGTGACCGCCACCGAGCCGACGATGCCCTTGCCGACGGGGAGCCGCAGCGGCGCGAGGATCTCCCGCTCGCGCGGGTTCTTCGGGCCGTAGGCGGCGCGCTGGACCAGCTGCTCGCCGCGCTCGTCGAGCAGGTAGATGACGCAGTCCTCGAGGCCGAGCTTGGCGACCGCGCTGTTGGCCACGTCCCAGAGGATGTCGTCGAGGTCGGTCTGCGCGTAGAGCAGCGAGGCGGCGAAGTAGTTGACGACGTCGAGGTAGTGGGACCTGGCCTCCAGCGCGGCGCAGCGGGCCCGCAGGGCCGCGTTCTCCCGCTCCAGTGCCCCGCCGTCGTCGCGCTCGCTCACCTGCCCCCCGGGGGGCCGACTGTAGCTCAGGGGTCTCCGCGGGTGTAGGGGCGGACGGGGTCGGGTTCGCGCGCGGGCCCGCGCGGCGCGTCGTTGTGGAGATTGCGAACTATGGTGAATGGTCGGATTGGGTGGTCGCGGGGCGCCATAATACGAGCAATCGCCGCGGGCGGGATATACTCGTGAGCGCGCCGACCGGGCGCGTGATGGCGCACATGGCGACGGCGCCGCGGGTGTCCTCACGCGCCCTGGCGGCTCAAGCGACGTCTTGCAGGCCGAGGCTCCGCGCGAGCGCGCGGACGCAGGCGAGCGGGCGACCCTTGAACACCCGCACGTAGGGGACGCCGCCAGCGCGGGCGGCGCGGGCGAGGATGCCGTCGATGGTGTGGGCCTGGAAGCCGGTGGCGATCAGCACGAGGTCGTAGCTGCGGCGGGCGATGCTCTCGCACTGGGCCTGGACCTTGCGCGGGTTGCCGTCGCACCAGGTGATGTCGAGGCCGAGGCGGTCCTCGAGGCGG
>Ga0073899_10005382_pt1 | contig 11129 bp, 10 predicted proteins | sample KloWWTmetaKNB5Ph_FD_88975 | JGI IMG/M metagenome (GOLD analysis project Ga0073899, IMG submission 88975) | Active sludge microbial communities from Klosterneuburg, Austria, studying microevolution and ecology of nitrifiers - Klosterneuburg... | ecosystem: Engineered > WWTP > Aerobic digester >...
AGTACGTCAAGATGTTCGAGAAGGCCTACCCGGGCACCGACTTCGCGGACATGACCTTCGCCCACGCGGCCAACGCCCTCGCCGCCTTCGAGGTCGACACCTTCGCGGCCACCGACACCCCGTGGGACCGCTTCCTCGAGGGGGACAACGACGCGCTGACGGTCACCCAGCTGAACGGCGCCAAGCTGTTCATGGGCGCGGGCCGGTGCGCGACCTGTCACAGCGGTGCGGCGCTGTCCGACTTTCAATTCCACAACACCGCGCTGCCGCAGTTCGGGCCCGGCAAGGGCGACGGCACCTTCGCCGACGACGATGTCGGTCGCGGCGGCGAGACCACCAGCGCCGACAATTATCGGTTTCGCACCCCTCCCCTCCGCAACGTCGCGCTGACCGGCCCCTACGGGCACGCCGGACAGTTCGCGCAGATCGAGGACTTCGTCGCGCATTACATCGACCCGGCGACCTCGCTCCAGAACTACGACGTCACGCAGATCGACGCGGCCCTGCAGGGGACGCTGGTCCCCAACACCGCGGCCGTGCTGGCCAACTTCAATCCGGCCGAGGTCACGGCGAACATCACCCCCGACGACGTGCCGCTGATCGTCGCCTTCCTCGACGCGCTCACCGACCCGAAGTCGGCGAAGATGAAGGACATCGCCCCCAACTCGGTGCCCAGCGGCCTCCCGGTGGGCGAGACGGTGGTCACCGACACCAGCCAGCTGGCGGGCACGATCCACCTGCCGATGGCCTTCGAGACCTCCGGCGCCCGCGAGTACCAGATCCAGGAGCAGTCGATGTGCGACGGCTCGGCCAGCGCGGACGTGAGCTTCGACCGCCTCGCCAACACGCTCAGCATCCACGCCCAGTTCGACGGCCTGCCCTACCGCCCGCACGTCGCCTACGAGTACAACCCGTCGACCCTCTACAACCAGTACCCCGACGAGGTCGAGGACGGCCGCTGGCAGATGTGGCTGGTCGGCCACTACTTCACCCAGCGCTCCACTTTCTACTACGACGGCCTCGACGGCCACCTGATCGGCAACGAGCACGACATCACCGGTCCGCTGCCCCCGAGCGCCTTCCCGGTCGAGCTCCCGGTGCTGCAGATGCTCTGCACCGACTTCTTCGAGTCCGACCCGAACACCCTCCAGGCCGATGTCACCTTCGAGTACGACTACAACAACATCCTCGACATGCTCGGCAGCGCCGGCGTCTACGTCGCGGTCCTGCCCTACAACATCTTCAACCCCGCCGAGCTCGACATCTACTACACCCAGGGCGGCCTGCCCGCGGAGCTGGCGATGGACTTCGACCGCATCGCCGACGACATCTCGGAGGGCCGCGGCGGGCTGATGCTGGTGACCAGCTACGAGCCCTACCCCAAGCCCGCGTACCTCGACGCCCGCGACAACATCATGATCGGCTGGGGCAGCGCGTGGCCGCGGCCGACCCCGCTCTTCGAGCCCTACGAGGAGTGCGGCACCAGCTTCCAGTGGAACACCGGCTTCGTCATCCCGCCGTGAGCCCCGCCCGATCAGGGCCCGAGGTCCGCGTCGGGTGAGCCGGCGCGGACCTTCGCGTGCTCGAGGAGGGCGTGGAGCCCGGCGATCAGGCGGCCCGAGGTGAAGGGCTTCTCGAGGAACGCGACCCGCGTGAAGCCGGCGATGCGACGCTCGATCTCGTCGCGGCCGTAGCCGCTGACGAAGAGGATCGGGAGGTCGTCGCGCAGGGTCCGGAGCTCGTGCGCGACCTCGATGCCGTCGATGAAGGGCATCGCCACGTTGAGGAGCACGCAGTCGAAGCCCTGCGCGGCCGCGGCGAACAGCTCGAGCCCCTGATGCCCATCGGTGGCGGTCATGACCTGCGCGCCGCGGGCCGTGAGCACGCGGACGCTGACGCGGAGGATCATCGACTCGTCGTCGATCACGAGCACCCGCAGGCCGTCCAGGGTCTGCGTGCTCGCGGGCGAGCCCTCGTCGAGGCTGCGCGGCGCGAGCGAGCCCACCGGCAGGAGGATGCGGAAGGTCGTGCCCATGCCCGGGGTCGAGGCGACCAGCAGACAGCCGCCGTGGCCGGTGATGATCGAGCGCACCCCGGCGAGGCCGAGGCCGCGCCCCTTGCTCTTGGTCGTAAAGAAGGGGTCGAAGATCCGGGCGAGAGTCGCGGCGCTCATGCCACAGCCGGTGTCCTCGAACTCGACGAAGACGTAGTCGCCCTCGGCGGCCTCGCTCGCCGCGTGGCCGGTCGCCAGCAGCGTGGCGTCGGCGTACATCGTGCCCGAGCGGATCGTGATCGTGCCGACATCGGCGATCGCGTCGGCCGCGTTGACGATCAGGTTCATGATCACCTGCCGCAGCTGCGAGGCGTCGCCGATGGCCGGCGGGAGATCGTCACGGATCGCGAAGTGGAGGCTGATCCGCGGCGGGATCGAGGCCCGCAGGAGCCGCGCCATCTCGACCGTGATGGCGCTGACGTCGAGGGCGGCTCGCACGCCGCCGCGCCGCTTCGCGGCGTAGCCGAGCATCTGCGCGATCAGCTCGCGCGAGCGCTCGGCGGCGGTCGTGATGTCGGCGACGGCGGCCCGGAGATCGCTGCCACCGCTCGAGATCTCGGCGATGGCCTCGGCCAGGAACTCGGCGTTGCCGAGGATCGCCGAGAGGATGTTGTTGAAGTCGTGGGCGATCCCCGAGACGAGGATGCCCAGCTCCTCGAGGCGGTGCTGGACCAGCTGCGCCTCGCTGACCACCTCGCCGACGGCCTGCCGCGGAACGCCGCGGACGACGATGCAGGCGCCGAGGCGCGCGAGCTCGACGACCAGCGGGAGCTCGCGGCCGTCGAGCTTCAGGTCCAGGCTGAGCTGATGCGGGCCGTCCTGCTCGCCGATCTCGCCGATCAGGGCCGCATGCGCCGCGTCCAGGAGCTCCGCGACCGGTCGCCCGACCGCCCGCGCCCACGCCTCGCGGGAGACCCCCCCGCGGCCGCCGAGCAGCCGCAGGTCCGCCGCGCCGAGGATGAACTCCACGACGTCTTGCGACGCGGCGGCGTCGGCGTCGGACGCCACCACGCCAGTAGGAGCAGGCCCCGACACAGGAACATCCAGGATATCCGGGCGTGCACGCCGGCACCAGAGCAACCCTGACGGGACCGGCCGGGCGCAATCGAACCTTCGCCGCCTTGGACAGTTCTTCGGCGGTCCGCTATGGTCGTCGGGCCTTGGGTCCGTCCGCGCCGGCTTCGAGCGATTCCTGGTCGTTCAACGAGAGCGACGCGATCCTCACGATCACGCTGCACGGCGACTTCGACGAGGCGCAGGCCAAGGGCCTCGACCTCGCCCTGCGCGAGCGGATGACCCGCATCACCCCCGGGGTCCTGGCGGTCGTCTTCGACCTCAACGCGCTGCAGCGCTGCAGCGTCGAGGGGCGGGCGATGCTGGCGGAGCTCCAGCGCTACCTCGGCGAGGTGGCCCGCCGCACGGCCTATGTCACCAACCGCCCGCTGTTCCGCGGCGTGGCGCTCTGGATCTGCCACAGCGCGCCGGACGCCAACGCCCGCGCGTTCCCCAGCGCGGACGCGGCCACCGGCTGGCTCGCCGCGAGCGAGGGCCGCGGCGAGCTCCTGCAGCGCAGCGCGTCGACGTGGCTCGACCGCGCCAGGGCTCTGGTCTTCGCCAAGGAGGCGAGCACGTGATGGGCTCCGGGCTCAACTTCCTGCAGCGCTCGTTCGTCTCGGCGCTGCGCATGTTGACGAAGGTCAGCGCCGGCTACGACATGCGGCCGATCCAGGAGGAGATGGTCCGCACGCTCGGCGTCGGCGGGACCTTGCGGATGATCAAGATGGGCGCCGAGATCACGTCGACCCTCTCGCGCGCGGTCGGCGACTATACGGCGCAGACGCTGATCTCGGTCGCGGCGATGTGGAACGGCTGCCGCTACTGCGTCATCGGCCACAACTACTCGGCCAACCTGTTTCGCTTCCGCGACACCGGCGTGCTCGGGCCCCTCGACGAGGAGGAGCTCGTCGAGCTGATGCGCGGCACCGATGACGAGGTGATCGAGGTCCTGCGCCAGAAGTTCGAGACCAGCGAGCCGCGGACCTGGCACCTCGTGCACCGCATGTTCCAGCTCCGCTTCCGCGACCTCGACCCGGTCGAGCCCGAGGACCAGCTCCTCAAGGCCACGCTCTCCTACTGGGAGTGGCTCAACGAGTGCACGATCATCCTCGGCGTCGACGCCAGGCCGGGAGACGTGCCGGCGCTCGGCTTCATGCGCCCGCCGGCCGTGCTGGTCCGCGGCTACGACGACGCGCGTCAGGCCGCCCGCGCGGTCAGCAGCCGCGGCGAGCGCAGCTGAGCGGGGCCGCGGGGCCGCGGGGCCGCGGGGCCGCCGCGTGTGATCGGCGCGGTCAATCGCAGCTGACGCGCCAGCTGCCGTCGAGCTCGTAGGGGAGCATGAGGGTGCGCAGCTCGGCCGCCTCGGCTTCGGGGCAGAGCTGGCCGGCGAGGGCCTGCGCGTCGGCCTCGTCGCCGGGGTACTCGACGTTGAAGATCGGCTTGCCGGCGAGCGTGAACGGGGCGAGCTGCTCGCACTCCTCATATTCGTGGCACTGCTCGTTGAGCTCGAAGTCGAAGTAATCGACGAGCTCGGGCGCCTGATCACCGGCATTCTTGAGGCCGACGGTGAGGCCGCGCAGGTGCGCCTGGTTGGCGATCCAGCGGTTATAGGCGAGCTGGTCGGCGGCGGTGAGCGGGTAGCCGGAGTCCTGCAGCCAGCCGTCCATGTTGTCGGGGTCGACGCCGTCGCAGCCGGCCATGAGCGCGCGGTCGAGGCGGCCGCGCATCACGGCCCACACGGAGGGGTGACGGACGTCGAGCCAGACCTCGCCGGGCCAGCCGTCGAGCGGCTCGCCGAGCGCGGCGGGGTCGAGGTCACCGTGGTCGGGCCGCCAGTCCTCGCCCGAGCCGGCGGAGAAGTAGCAGACGACCTTGCGGCCGTCGTCGTGCAGCTGGTCGATGGTCGCCTGCGGCGCGTCGAAGAGGTCGATGTCGTACAGGTCGACGACGACGCCGACGTCGATGACGCCGGTGAGCTGCAGCTGCCAGGTGGTCGCCACACCCGGGCGCCACCAGGCGCCCCTGGTCACCGGCGGCGCGTTCGGGTCGGGGTCCCCGTCGCCCATGCCGCCGGTGGTGCCCGACGTGTCCGTCGCGCCATCCGTGGCCGTGCTGGTGGTCCCCGACGTGACCGTCGCGCCATCCGTGGCGGTGCCTGACGCGCCCGACGTGGACGTGCCGGTGATGGAGGCGTCGCCGCTGGTGCTGCCGGTGGTCGCGCTGCCCGCGCTGCTCGCGGCGCCGTCGCTGTCGGTGGACTCGCCGCTGCTACCGCAAGCGAGCGCGACCATGGTGAGGAGCGCGAGGGTGAGGCGTGGCACGGAGCCCAGCTTAGGCGCGGCGCCCTCCGAGGCCCAGGGGTCATTGACGGGCCATACTGACTGAGGCAGCCGGGGAAAACGAGCTCATGAACAACCTCTCACAGCGCGCTGCCTCGGGGCTCACGACCGGCGAGGGGTTCGGGGCGGAGCCCGACGGACGCCGGCTCCGGGAGCTCGAGGCGATCCTCGAGAGCCTGATCGACGGGGTCTTCGTCATCGACATCGAGGCTCGCTTCACGGTGGCGAACTCGTTCGGCGCCGAGATGCACGGGCTGCGCCCCGAGGACGTGCTCGGGCGCTCGATCTACGACTTCCCCGCGGTCCTGCGGATGCGTCACTTCGACGGCCGGCCCTTGCGAGACGACGAGCACCCGCTCGCGCGCGCGCTGGGCGGCGAGCTCGTGCGTGACTTCGAGAAGCTGATCTTCAACCGGGAGACCGGGCGCGACGTGTACCTCCGGCTCAACGCGTCGCCCGTCCGCGACGCCAGCGGGGCCCTGATCGGCGCCGTGGAGATCGCCCGCGACGTGACGGGGCTCCACGAGCTCGACGAGCTGAAGGACCAGTTCATCGGCGTCGCGGCGCACGAGCTCAAGACGCCGATCGCGATCATCAAGGGCTACGTCGGGGAGCTGCTCCGCAGCGTGACGGACCTGCCCCCGGCCAGGCGTCGGATGCTCGACGCGATCGCGCGCGGCACGACGCGCCTGACCGAACTCGTCCAGGATCTCCTGGACATCTCGCAGCTGCACCTCGGCCAGATGGACCTCGTCACCGGCCGCGTGGACCTGGCCGAGATCATCGAGTGCGTCGCCTCGGCGGCCGCCCTCCGCGCTCGCGGCCGCGACGTCCACATCCGGCCGCTGAGGCCGACCTGCGTCCGCGCGGACGCCGATCGGGTCAAGAAGACGATCGAGACGCTGGTCGACAACGCGATCCGGTACTCGCCGGATGGCAGTGCGATCGACGTCGAGCTCCGCGTGGCCGGAGACGCTGCGATCGTCACGGTCGGCGATCACGGCGTCGGGATCCCCCGCGACCGGCAGCCCCGCATCTTCGAGCGATTCTACCGGGCCCACACCGACACGCCCTTCGACGCGGGGGGCATGGGGGTGAGCCTGTTCATCGGACGCGCGGTGATGCGACAGATGGGCGGCGACCTGTGGTTCGAGACCGAGGAGGGCCGAGGCAGTCGATTCTTCCTCAGCGCGCCGCTGTGGGGCCGAGGTGATGAGCGAGGCTAGCGTGCTCGTCGTCGAGGACGACGAGGACCTGAGGCACCTCGTCGCCGAGGTCCTCACGGGCGACGGCCTCACCGTGCGCACCGCGGCCGACGGCCACGCGGCCCTCGCCGAGATCGCCGTCCACGGGATGCCCGCCCTGATCCTCCTCGACATGCGGATGCCGCGGATGAACGGCCAGGAGTTCGCAAGCGCGCTCGTCCAGCAGTATCCCGCTCGCGCGCGGTTGATCGTGCTCACGGCGGCCGCCGACCCCCGCCGGATCGCGGAGCAGGTCAACGCCTTCGACTGGCTGCCGAAGCCCTTCGAGGTCGAACAGCTGATCGCGGCCGTCCACCGCGCGCTCCCGAGTTCGACGGCAAGCGCCTGACCGCCGGGCCGCGGGATCCGCCGGCCTCGGTCGGCGCCGTGGGTCCGCTCGTCAGGGCGCCGCGCCGCTGTCCAGCCACTGCCGGATCAGCTCGAGGTCAGCCGGGTCGAGCAGCCCGCCCGGCGGCATGCGCTTGCCCTTGCCGCCGACGTCCTGCTGCGTGTCATTGAGCTTGTGCCACAGGTAGCTCTTGTCCGACGATCCGGGCTGGGTGAGCATCATCGCCGGCAGCTGCTCGGAGGGCTCGAGGAGGTTGATGTACGCGTCCTCCAGCGTCATGCGCAGCTGCCCCGCCCCGTTGGCGTCCTTGTGGCAGGAGCACTTCGCGTCGAGGATCGGCCAGATGTCGGCGATGAAGCCCGGGACGCCGGCCGTATCGTCGCCGGTCGTGCCGCCGGTCGTGCCGCCGGTCGTCACCGGTCCCCCGGTCGAGGTGCCTCCGTGGGTGGCGCCGATCTCCGGGTCGCCCGATTCACCGAGTCCGCCGTCGCCGGTGGATCCGCCGGTGTCTGGCGCGCCCGTGGTCGGCGCCGCGCCGCTGGAGTCACCGGAGGATTCGGGTGCTTCGGCTGATTCAGATGTCTCGGACGCCGCGGCCGATGACGAGGATGACGCGCCGAATGTCGACGCCGCGCCCGGGGTGTCGGCGGAGGTCTGGGTCACCAGGCCGGCGCTGAACCCCGCGTCGGCGGCATCATCGGCGCATCCGGTGAACAGCAGCCACAACAACGTCGCCCCCCGGGCACTCCCAACCTGGCGCATCATGTACGAACAATAGCCGGGGCCCTCAATCTGTCCACTTGCGTCGAGACAGACCCGGTATTCTACGCATCACACGATCGGCTGCGGGGGGACGCGGCGCCGGCGTCATCGCCGGCGCCATCATCGTGCGCGAGGCCCGTCACGGCGGGCGCGCCGCGGGCCCGCGATCACGGGGTGCAGGAGACCGGCGAGATCGTGACGTCGTCGACGCTCCAGCCGCCGTGGTCGAAGGCCCCGCCGTTGCGCGTGTGGCAGATGCGCACCTGCATGTTGGCGCTCTTGTGCGCGCTGATGTCGAACTTGTGCTCGGTCCAGTCCGGGTCGTTGATGCCCGGGCTGGCGTAGCCCGACTGGAGCGTGGTCCAGATGTTGCCGTTGAACACCTCGACCGTGCTGACCGCGTAGTTGGTGTAGTCGGTGTGGAGATGGCGCCAGAAGGTCCACCAGACCGTCGGCATCAGCGACGTGTCGATCTTGGGCGAGGTGAGGCAATTCGCCTGACCGGTCGTGGTGTTGTTGCTGGTGACGAGACCGCCGACGAACTGCCCGGCGACCCCGTTGTCGTCGGTCGCCGTGTGGTCCATCGCCGGGTCGGCGCCGTTCCAGCCGCCGGGGGACGCCGCCGCCGCCTTGATCTCCCAGCTCTCGGGCAGCGTCCAGGCCGCGCTGTTGTCGAGGAAGGGCTCGTAGAACGCGTAGCCCTTGTTGTTCGGGTCGCCGCAGGAGCCGGCCGTGCACACGGTGTTCGCGGTGCAGTTGTTCTGGTCGTCGCAGGCCATGCCCTCGGCGTCCTTGTCCGGCTCGACGCCGCAGGTGCCGGTCAGCGGGTCGCACACGCCCGTGCCGCACAGGGAGTTCAGGCCGCTGCAATCCGTGAGGTCGCTGCCGACGCACGCGCCGGCCAGACACGCGGAGGCGCCGGTGCACAGGTCGCCGTCGTCGCACATGGTGGCGTCCATGGCCGGGGTCTTGACACAGGCGAAGGCCACGAGGTCGCAGGTGCCGGTGTTGCAGGCGTCGTCGAGCCCCGCGCAGTCGGCGTCCGCGAGGCACTCGGGCGTGACGCACAGGCCGCCCGTACAGACCACGGAGACGCAGTCCTCGTTGGCGAGGCAGACCTGGCCGTCCTGACAGCCGGCGCAGGTCGCCCCGCCGCAGTCGATGTCGGTCTCGTCCTGATCGAGCTCACCGTTGGCACACAGGTCCACCATGCCGGTGCTGCCGGTGGACTCACCGGTCGAGGAGCCGCTGGTGGAGTCGCCGGTGCTGCTGTCGACCGGGCTGGTGGTGTCGCCGGTGTCGCCGGTGGTGTCGACCGTGGTGGTGCCGACGCCGGTCGTCGGGGCGGCCGTCGAGCCGGATGGGTCGCCGGTCGTCGGGTCGGTCGTCGGAGCGACCGTCGGGTCGGTCGACGGGTCGGTCGTGGCCACGTTGCCCGTGGAGCTGCCGCTCGAGCTCGCGCCGTCGGTGGTGGTGGCGGGGTCCTCGGTGCAGGCGGATGCAAGGACGACGATCAAGGCAAGCGGGGTTACTGGTCGCATCTGAGGCATTCGTGCAGTTTCGGCGGAGCGCTCGGTCATGCCCAGGGCACCACATGCGGACCGCACGACGCGCGGGCGTCATCGCGCAGGCCCGCTTTCGTGCGCTCGACGGTGTGTGGCGCGCATCGAGCCCGGATCCACCCCTGGACCGCGGATCCCCCCCGGCCCGGCCGCCGTTTCGCGGGCTCGATAGCGGGGGATCGCGCGAGCGAGACGTCACTCGATCGCCGTGATGCTCAGGGTCCGCAGGCCTCCGCCGAGGTCGACCTCGCAGTCCTCGTCGACGCGCCGGCCGAGCAGCGCGCGGCCGATCGGTGAGCTCGGGGTCACGACGGTGACCTGCCCGGGCAACGTGAGGCCGCCGCCGTGCCCGGCGATGAGAAATTGGCGAGCGCGGCCGTCGTCGTCGACCGCGACCAGGGCGCCGACGGCGATCGCGGCGTCCTCGGCGAAGGCCCGCGGCTGCCACCCGGCGATCGCCGCCACCGCGGCCTCGAGCTCGGCCGCTCGCTGGGCGACGCCTCGCGCGAGATACGACTGCTCGAGCCCGCGGGTGTCCTTGTCGTTCTCCGGCCGCGCCTCGGCGTGGGTCGCCCCCTCGACGGCGGCCTTGTGAGCCGCGCGCGCGGTCGCCAGGGCCGCCTCGAGCTGGGCGAGCAAGGCGGCCTTGAGCGTGGACTTCGAGCGAGCGGACACGCGGCGATTGTAAGCGATCCCTCGCTCGCCTCGTGCCCCGATCGATCACTCGCCGAGGCGCCGCTCGAGGCGCTCGAGGCGGGCCCGCAGCGCCTCGTTCTCGGCCTCGGCGGCGACGACGCGGGCGTGCAGGCCCTGGATCGCGGCCATCGACACGCCGCTGCCGTCGAGCGGGAAGATCATCGTGTCGCTGTTCCACAGGCCGAAGGCGGCGTGGAAGTCCTGCGCCATCGGGCCGATGTGACGCACCACCGGCTCGTCCTTGCGGTAGCGCCAGCTCGTGATCGGCAGCGCCACGACCTTGCGCAGCACCTCCGCCGGATCGATCGCCGCGAACTCGGTCTTGAGGTTGCGGTCGCTCTTGGGGCACATCGCGCTGCAAAACTCCTGGCCGGGCGGCACCGGGACGCCCACGCAACACTCGAGGCCCGCGCAGCAGGCCTCGCCCTTGGCGCAGGTCGCCATCTCGCCGCCGCAGAGCGGTCCGCCGCTGCTGCTCGACTCGCCGCCGCCCGAGCTGCCGCTCGACTCGCCGCCGCCCGTGCTGCTGCTCGCGCCGCTCGAGCTCGAGCCGCTCGAGCTCGCGCCGGTGGTGGTCGTGCCGGGGCCGCCGCTGCTGGTCCCGCCCTTGCTGTCGGACGCGCCGCCGCTGCTCGAGGTGAGGTTGCTGCCGGTGCTGCCGGTCGCGCTCCCGCTCGAGCTCGCGGTCCCGGTCGCGCTGGTGGTCGCGCCATCGGTCGTGGTGCCCGGGCCGCCCCCGCAGGCGAGGGTCAGGCCGAGGAGCGTCAGCACAAGCGTCGTGGGTCGCTGCATGTCGCCAGCATAGACCCGCGATCGACGCGCCGACAAGGCCGCCGCGTCAGGCCCGGCCGCGGAGCATGCCGTGCCAGTACATCTGCGGCAGCGCGTACTTCTTCAGGAGGTACATGCTGAGCCGCTCCTTCGACTGGTCGAAGGGGAAGGTCTCGGCCGGGTTACCGTCGTAGTCGAACTCCGCGAGCACGAGCCGGCCATATCCGGTGATCAGCGGGCACGAGGTGTAGCCATCGTAGGTGGCGGTGCCGACCTCGCCGCGCTGCGCCGCCAGCA
>Ga0073899_10005383_pt1 | contig 11127 bp, 9 predicted proteins | sample KloWWTmetaKNB5Ph_FD_88975 | JGI IMG/M metagenome (GOLD analysis project Ga0073899, IMG submission 88975) | Active sludge microbial communities from Klosterneuburg, Austria, studying microevolution and ecology of nitrifiers - Klosterneuburg... | ecosystem: Engineered > WWTP > Aerobic digester >...
CCCCCGCCCGAGGGTCCGATCAGGGCGAGTACCTGGACGCTGTCGCGAATCATCCATGAGAGATCGTCCACCGCCCGGCTTGAGCCATAGGATTTGCGGAGGTTCCGGATCTCAATGGTCATAACGAAAACGGTTTTCGAGGCATCGACTGAGCAGTGAAATCGGAAATGTCAGGAGAAAATATCCGACGATAAGCGGCAGGTAGGCTTCGAAGGTGGCATACGTATTCGCATTGACTTCGCGAGCCTGCATCGTGAACTCATGGACGCTGATCACAAAGAGCAGCGAGGAATCTTTGATGAGATTGGCGAACTGTCCCGCCGATGCGGGGAGGACACGGCGCAGAGCCTGGGGGATCACGACAAAACGATAGGTTTGAAAGCCGGTAAATCCGATCGCACGTGCTGTGAGCCACTGGGATTTTGGGATGGACTCGATCCCGCCGCGAAAAATCTCGGAAAGATAGGCACCGGAAAAACAGGCGAGGATGACCCACCCGACTCCAAAACGGTTGTCCCACCCGACGGCGTTGGCGATTAGGTAGTATCCAATCAGAATCTGAGTCAGCAGAGGCGTCCCTCGAATGAATTCCACAAAAATCCGGCAGAGAAGGGCTGGAAACCTATGGCCCGAAAGTTGGCCCGCCGTGAGGAGGACGCCGATCACGACACTTCCCACGAGGGCCGCCGCCGAAATAAGGAGCGTCATCCACCAACCCGAAAAGAGATTCCCCCAGTACGGTTGGATCAGATCCCAGCGATACTGATGTGTCGCCACCACCCAAATCACGAAACAAAATGTCGTCGTGAGGAGAATCGAAACGAGGAAGCGGACCGCGTATTTCAATCGAGGGAATGATTAGACCGTTTCCGCCGTGAGGCGATGTGTCGGAACGGGCATGCCTGGTCGGAAGTGTTCCAGATGCGCCACACGAAAGAGGAGACTCCGCGAAACCGCGACGGCCTCTTCGAGAGCGGCCAGAGTAGCTTCTTCCAGTGTCGCAGGATCGACTTCTGCGCGGATGTTTACGAGCAATTCTCCGTCTTCGAGCGGTTCGTAGAGCCGATGAGAGAGCTCCGGGGCGGAGTCCCCCCGCACGAGGTTCACCGCTGCGATTTCGTAGGGATCACCCTGCGGAGTCAGGGTCATTTTCAAATGAGCCACCTCAGCTCCGGCCATCTCCAATCGCCCACGCAAGGCGAGAGCAAGAGACTCGATCAGATCATTCCCGTCAAATTCCTCGACTCCACCGCCTTCACATTTGATCTCCACGGTAGCGTTGAGCCAGCCGAGCAAGGCCTCACCCTCACCGTAGCGATCGTAATCGATCTCCAGAAAACGGGCCGTATTCATCTCGGCTGCCAAGACGGTCTCGAACCAGGCTTCGCACCCCTGACCGCTACGGGCCGAAATTTCGAAAATCTGCGCCTCGGGAAATTCACGGCCAAGAGCGGCAATCAATGGCAATCGCAGCGCCTCGTCGAGCAGATCGAGTTTGTTCACGACGATGAACTCCGCTTCCTCCAGTTGTTTCCGATAGATGTAGAGCACATTTTCGGAGAATTTTTTCCCCTCCACGAGGCCGAGAATCTGCCCTGCCCGGATCGGATCGACGACGACACTGAGCGGTGCCACGACATAGTCATTGCCATAGATTTTTTGCAGAGGGAGACTCACCGTGGCGACAAGATCGGTACAGCTCCCGACCGGTTCGGCGAGAAAGACATCGGGGCGGTTTTTGGTCGTGAGGGCGGTGGCCGCCTCGATCAGGGAATTAAATCGGCAGCAGAAACATCCTCCGGGGATCTCCTCGACCGGGAAGCGATTGGAACGACCGATCGCCGAATCGACGAGTCCGGCGCCCTGGTCATTGGTGATCAACCCGACGCGAGTCTTGCGATCATCCAGGAAACGGGCAAACCGCTGGATCAAGGTCGTTTTTCCGGCTCCCAGAAAGCCGCCAATCATGATGTATCGCGATGCCATAGGCGGAAGGTTCACCCGCCAGACCAAAGTTTCAAGGACGAGTCTGAGGAAGCGTTTATAGATCGCTCTCGCTTCGTCGAAAATCAGCTCGACGTTTCGTTTTCCACCTGCATAGGAATTCGCTTTAGTGGTGTCGTGGTAGCGAACGGTGTCACCAACAAGACGCTGACCTGCAGGTGGCACCGCGCCGCCGGAGGCGAGGGTGAGAGGAATGTCGGCCCCTATTCGCTCTTTCATGAATTCTTCCGAATCCCGGACCTCATCCTCAAAAACGAGGAGACGCTTGAAGCCGTACTTGCGCTCGCCCCGGAGATCGACGCCTATCGGGGAAAGGGTTCGCAGATCCTTCAAAAGGCCTTCAACCAGCACCTCGGGGGGCTGCTCTACACTGCAAGATTGGAAGACTTCGAGGAGCCTCCCTCTCCAGATCTTTTTGCCGTCGCCCCGACCACTTGACTTTAGCCCTCGAGATCGCCGCAGACAAACGAAGGCACGACGAGGAGCGCGAAGGAGCGATTCGGTTTCTCGCCGACTATTGGGCGGACGAAGACCCTGACAAGGCCACGATCGATCTCCTCGAGAGCCTGCGAATGAAACCGACCAATCGCTCCTTCCTCGTCACCGTGCTCCAGGCCCATATCGAACTCGGGTTGAACGACGAAATGGGCGCTCTCTTCGACGTGGGCGAGTGGGACGATGCGGAGGATTCACGATGAGGTTGTCGGTGATGCGGAAGGTGGAGAAGTCGCATTCCTTGTTGAACCCGAACACACCCTCGGTCCGCTGCGTCTCGGTGGTGCGGTGCTTGTTCTCCGGACAGCGACTACCTCGTACTGAATCGACCACCACCGCAGGCGTTGACGCTGCGCATATCCTCCCGTGGAGTCGATACGATTTGGACGCGATTCCGAACGGTGTCTGTCTCAATAAACAATGCCATTGGGCTTTTGACGAAGGGCTTTTCCGACTGACTTTCGATTCCTCAGAGGGTGCATACGCCGTCACAATTCCAGATCCAAGGCAGGGGACGAATAGACCGTTTTGCCAGATCGACTCAATACCCTTCCTGCTGCATTTTCTCAATGAGTGCGCCGAGATGTTCGATGTATCCGTACACATCCACACTCGATTCTTCCGGCGCGCCAGCCACGGAGTAGAGCCAGCCATCCACGTAGGGCGAACTTTTGACGATACAGGCATCGACCTCCAGGATGGGGTTACCGCTGACAAAGGCCCCATCCATCACACAAAACAGATCACTCGCCGCTTTGAAACCTTCTACATATCCGATCTGGTCGCCCGACGCGACGGGATCTCCGGCTTTGACTTCGAACTGTGCCTCGACCAGCTCGCCGAGCATTCGGGTGGCAAATTTCGTAAATCCGACTTTCCACAGACCGCTTCCGGTCTCTTCTTCCGACATCCAATAGTGACTCAGTGAATACCGGAAATCGACAGGGAGTCGGGCCGAAAATCGGGCGTGTTTGTATCGGGCAAATTCCATAGGGAGATCTCTGAGTTACCCAACAAATTTCGCACGCAAAAATTCGCCAAGCATTGTCATTTTCGGAAGTCGGTATCGTTTTTCAAAGACACGAAACGCATCCTTTTCCATCTCGTCGAGAATGGCGGAATAGATTCGTCGCATCAACTCGGCCGATCGCATCGCGGCACGATCTGTCTTCGGCAAGGCCGCCACTGCGGCAGTGTAATGTGCTCTCGCAATCGTCGCTTCGTGCTTCATGAGCCGCTGGAATCGTGCCTTGTCGGGAGAGCCGCCCAAAATCATTTCCTCGGTCAATCCGAATCGTCGGAGATCTTCCAAGGGCAGAAACAATCTCCCCTCGGTAGCGTCCTCAGCGACGTCCCGCATGATGTTCGTCCACTGAAGGGCGTACCCCAATTGTTCGGCGTAGATCCGTGTCGCCGGATCGGTGTACCCAAATATCTCAATGCTGACGAGACCGACCGCGCTGGCGACCTGGTAGCAATACTGGCGCAACTCCTCTGCCGATTCAAAACGTTGTGGCGTGAGATCTCTCTCCATTCCGGTCAGGATCGCTTCGAGGTGTTCCTGCTTCAGCGGATAACGCTGACAAAGTTCCACAAACTCCGCTTCGATGCCCGGCTTCGGTGACTCGAGACGACCCGAGAGGATCTCCCTCCAGCGGTTTAGTCCTGCAAGGCGCTCCTCCACCGGGAAACCGGGATCATCGGCGATATCATCTACGACCCGACAAAAGGCGTAGAAGACCCGCATATCGTCCCGTTTGCGGCGAGGGAGAACCGCGAGAGCAAACGCGAGGTTCGAACCACTGCGTCGCACGATCTCACGGGAGCTTTCTGTGACCGGGTCCAAGGTGCCTCAATCGACTTTTCCGAAATGATGCCCGAAGGGATAATAGACAAACGCGGCTCGCCCGACGATGTTTTCTTCCGGCACGGTTCCCCAAGTCCGCGAATCAGAGCTGTTCGCACTGTTGTCTCCGAGCGCCCAATATTTGTGCTCTGGCAGGGTAGTATCGCGTGTCCCGTTGAGGGTATAACCCGTGTAATAACCCTCTTTGCTCATGACTCGCTGAAAGCCCGGTTCCGTGGCGACCTCGCCATTGATTTTCAACAAGGGAGGATCGATCTCGATGTGATCTCCCGGCTGACCGCCGATGCGCTTGATGTAGTGTTGCGAACCCTGCCTCGGATCGTCGAGTCCCCGTTGGATATAGGAAATGTTCTGGGTATCAAATACAAATACGTCGCCACGTTTTGGTTTTACCCAATGATAGATACACTTGTTCACCACGAGTTGGTCCCCGGTATCCAGAAACCCTTTTGCAATGACTTGCCCGGCCTTGACCGCGATGAGCCTGCTACCACCCGCTTGGGAAAGAAGCGCCGTATTGAGCAGATCTTTCACTCTCGAATCCGTCCCCGCAGCGCTAAAAGTATGACCTTTTTGTGTCGTGAGATAGGTGCGGGGAAAAAAGATAAAATGAGTTTTCCCGTAAATATGCTCCCGATCAAGCACTACGAAATCATCCTCCTCAATGACCCATTCCACGTGACTGCGACCATACCAGAACTGATCCCAGATCCGCTGGGGGAGTCCGGGCCGCTCATATCCGTCCGGAGCGTTCCGACCGGAATCGGGATTCGGATTCATTTCCTTGGTCGGATAGGCGATGATGCCGTTCAGGGTCGGTTGCATGGAACCGGTGGGAATTTTGAACTGCTGAATGAAATAGGCCCGAATCCCCATCGCAATCACCACCGCGACAAAAATCACCTCAATGTTCTCTTTCCAGACCGAGGGTTTGTATTCTTTGACCGATTTTTTACATGTCTCAGTAAGATCCTCCGCGAGAAATTCGAGATCCTTGCGTTTTGCAGCAGGGTCTTTGAGACCTTCGCTAAAGGCGACCTTCTTCTCGTCGATTAGGGTCCGTTTTTCGGCGTTGATGAGATCGTCGTTGTAGCGAAGGAATTTATTCACTCCTTTGACGAGAGCAGTCCCTTCTTTGCGACCTTTTTTGCTCAAGGGGAGTTCACCGAGCAAAGCGATCTCTTCCGCCGTGGGTTTTTTGAACATAAACATGATGGACAATTTCCGTTAGTCACCTGACTTGAGCACTTTGATGAAGGCATCTTGCGGAATGTTCACTTTCCCGATGGCCTTCATCTTCTTCTTCCCTTCTTTCTGCTTCTCGAGCAGCTTCCGTTTCCGAGAAATATCACCGCCGTAACATTTTGCGGTCACGTTTTTGCGAAGGGCACTGATCGATTCCCGTGCGATGATCTTTCCACCGAGAGTGGCTTGGATCGCCACCGTAAAGAGCTGCTGCGGGATGACTTCTTTGAGCTTCGCCGCGAGCTGTCGCCCCCTCGACTCCGCCTTGTCCCGGTGGACAATCACGGAAAAGGCATCGACCGGTTCCCCGGCGATGAGGATGTCCATTTTGACAAGCTTTCCAGCCTGGTAGTCGCCATGCTCGTAGTCCATGCTGCCGTAACCACGGGTGACACTCTTGAGCCGATCGTTAAAATCGACGAGGATCTCGTTGAGCGGGAGAATCGCCGAGAGCAGAACCCGACCGGAGTCGAGTGTCTCGGTATTCACCAGTTCTCCCCGCTTCTCGGCGACGAGTTTCATCATTTCCCCGATGTAATCGTTCGGAGTCATGATGTAGGCCTTCACCGTGGGCTCTTGAATTTCCAGGATATTCTGGGGTTCGGGAAGGTAACTCGGGTTATCGACCTCGATCTCCGTGCCGTCGGTGAGTTTCACCTTGTAGACCACTCCAGGATAGGTCGAGATGACATCCATGTTGAACTCGCGACGGAGGCGCTCCTGTACGATCTCCATGTGGAGCAGCCCGAGGAACCCGCAACGGAATCCGAATCCCAGCGCGGCGGAACTCTCCGCCTGATAACTGAACGCGGCATCGTTGATCTGGAGTTTCCCCATCGCAAGCTTGAGTTGCTCGAAATCATCGGTTGAGATCGGATAGATCCCGCTGAAGACCATGGGCTGGATTTCTTTGAACCCCGGCAGCGGAGACGAAGCAGAAATCCTCGTGTCGGTGATCGTATCGCCGATTTTGACCTCTTTCGACGTCTTCATATTGGCAATGAGGTAACCCACATCACCGGGGAAGAGTTTCTCACGGGGCGACTGTTTCGGCGTAAAAACCCCCACTTCCTTGACCTCGTAGGTGTTGCCCGTGGCCATGGTGCGAATCGTCGTGCCGCGCTTGATCGTTCCGGTGACGACCCGGACGTAGCTGACAACCCCACGATAGGTGTCGAAGACCGAGTCAAAGACAAGAGCACGCAGGACTTCGTCGACGGGTTTTTGCGGCGGAGGAATGCGATTCACTACCGCCTCGAGAATATCGGTGATCCCAATACCCATCTTTGCACTGGCCTCGATCGCCTCTTCGCCGGGAATCGCGAGGATGTCCTCCAGTTGCTTTCTCACCGCCGGAATATCGGCACTGGGAAGGTCGATCTTATTGATCACCGGGATCACATACAGGCCTGCCTGATGAGCGAGGTGCATGTTCGCGACGGTCTGGGCCTCCACTCCCTGAGCGGCATCGACGAGCAGGAGCGCGCCTTCGCAGGCGGCGAGAGACCGACTCACTTCGTAGGAAAAATCCACGTGACCGGGAGTGTCGAGCAAATTGAGCTGATAGGTCTTTCCATCCTTTGCGAGATATTTCATCGTCACCGGATGGGACTTGATCGTGATCCCTCGCTCCCGCTCGAGATCCATCGAGTCGAGGAGCTGATCCTGCCGCTGGCGATGTGAAATAGTCGCAGTGGTCTCGAGAAGACGATCCGAGAGCGTCGTCTTCCCGTGATCAATATGCGCGATGATCGAGAAATTTCGTGTCAGTTCAATGGACATCGTCAAAAGGCGCAAACCTAGTGTCATCTTTTTGAAAGTAAAGCGGCCCCTCAAACCGGCTTTCCGGCTCACCGGGGCCGACTTCTCCTGATTTTCATGGATTTTCATCTCCTTCAGTGCCTGTCGTCCCGTGAGTAATCCCCCAATTCGGCATTATTCCTGCTTTTCCCGCATTACAAACTTTCATGCCAGATACCCCTCCCCAAGTCCTCAGAGAGCACGGTTTTCAAATTCTTCAGGACGAGCTCCAACTCGTCATGCAGGCGTTTGCTGACGTTTTAAGGCAGATCGACGAGCCTGAACTGGCCGCCAGCCTGCCCTGGATCGGTACTGGCGTGCCGGAGCAGACGAATCGCTCCCTCGGTCAGGCATATTCGATTGCCTTTCAACTACTTAACATCGTCGAGGAACGCGCTGCCGCCCAGGTCCGTCGCATTCGTGAAAATAAGAACGGACCCGAAGCCGAAAAGGGACTGTGGGCCGACAATCTAAAGCTGCTCCGCGACCTCGGCCTCAGCCAATCTGAGATCCTCGCGTCCTTGCGTGATGTCTGCGTCGAACCGGTCCTGACCGCTCACCCCACCGAGGCGAAGCGCGAAGTGGTGCGGGACCTTCATCGTGAGATCTACAGTCTCATGACCCGCCACGAAAATCCCGCCTACACGGCGCGGGAGAAAGCCCGTTTGCAAGGCCAGTTGCGGACCCAGCTCGAAAATCTCTGGCGAACCGGCGAAATCCACGTGACTCGTCCCAGCATCGAAGCCGAGTTGCAAAATGCGCTCTATTACCTTCGGGAAGTCTTCCCGGAAGCCCTTGCCCGGGCCCACACCCATCTCCGCGAAGCCTGGATCTCGGCGGGGTACGATGCTGCGGAAATCGATGTCCTCCCTCCGCTCCTGAGGTTCGGTTCGTGGATCGGTGGTGATCGCGACGGTCACCCCTTTGTTACCGCTGACGTAACCCGCCACGCTCTTGCGTCGCTAAGGAAAAACGCCCTGCGGGTCCAGCGCCGGGCCCTCGAGTCCCTCGCCTTTCAACTGCCGCTCAGCTCGCTCTTCCAGACCACCCCGCCCGCGCTCTCGGAATTGATCGAGACCCTCACGGGATCACTGCGGAGCGAGCCTCATATTGATCTCGCCTACATTCTCGAAAGAAACAAAGAGGAGCCCTGGTGCACCGCCGCCTACCTCATGCGGGCAAAGGTGCTGCTCGCCATTGAAAAGCCGGGATCGTCCGCTGCCTATGTGCAGCCGCAGGAATTGCGCGACGACATCGACCTGCTCGCCGGAACCCTGCTTGAAATCGGCGCCCACGCCGTCGTTGAAGAGCAGATTGTTCCCTTCCGACGCAACCTCTCCGCCTTCGGCTTCCATTCGGCCGCGCTCGATGTGCGGCAGAACTCCGCTTTTCACGAGAAAGCGCTCGATCAGTTGCTTCGCGCCGCCGGCCTGCTCGAATCGGGTTCCTTCATTGATTGGTCCATCGAAGAAAAAAGAGCGCTTCTAGACCGCGAACTCGCTTCTCCCCGGCCCTTCCTCGCCCCCGGAATTTCCGCGGGGCCCGAAGCCGATACGGTACTCGCGTGCCACCGGGTCATCGCCGATCACTATCAGCAGTTCGGCAATGCCGGGCTCGGAGCCCTCATCATTTCGATGACACGGTGCACCGAAGACATCCTCATCGTCTACCTCCTCGCGCGCGAAGCAGGGCTCATGAAATGGACGGACGAAGGGCTCGTCTGCCCGTTTCCGGTCGTGCCCCTTTTCGAAACAATGGGAGATCTCGAGGCCGGTCCCGGTATCGTTAGTGACTTTCTTTCCCATCCGGTGACCCGTCGCAGCCTCGCCTTGCAAGGCGGTGGCGGCACGCCGGTCTTTCAGGTGATGGTCGGGTATTCTGATTCGAACAAAGACTGCGGCATCGTCGCGAGTCAGTGCGCTCTGCATCGGGGGCAAAACGAGCTGTCCGCGACGATCCGTCGACACGGAGTCCGCCCCCTCTTTTTCCATGGCCGAGGCGGCACTGTCGGGCGCGGAGCCGGCCCGACCCACTGGTTTATGGAGGCGCTTCCCCATGGTTCACTCAGCGGCGGTATGCGCATGACCGAACAGGGCGAAACAATCGCCCAAAAGTACGCCCACATCGGCTCCGCCGTTTACAACGCGGAGCTCCTCATTGCCTCTGCGACCGCCGCGACGGCGCGACATCGCCGCATGCCATCTGCACGCCAGCCTTCACTGGATGGCCTCTTCAGCCGCCTGGCATCTACGAGCCGTGATGCCTATCGATCCCTCCTCGATGCGCCTGATTTTATGAGATTTTACCGCCAGGCCACGCCGATTGACGCTCTTGAAAACGCCCGTATCGGTTCCCGTCCCGCCCGCGGCACGGGACAGGCATCACTCGATGATCTTCGCGCCATCCCCTGGGTTTTTTCATGGACTCAGTCCCGCTTCTATCTCCCCGGCTGGTTCGGGGCCGGCAGCGCCCTGCAACAACTCAAAAACGATGACTCCCGTAACTTCGAGACGCTCGTGTCAGCACTGCCCGGGTCCGCCTTCCTCCGGTACGTCCTGACAAATATCGAAAGCTCACTCGTTAGCGCCAACACCGAACTAATGCGCGCTTATATGGGCCTCGTTCAGGAAGAGACGATTCGTGACCGGTTCCTTGGAGCTATCCTCACCGAATTTGAAGCCACTCGAAGCATTATCGACGAGCTCTTTAGCGGCACTTTTGAAGTACGCCGCCCGCGTCTCGCGTATACATTGAGTATCCGTGAAGAACCACTCAAAGTGCTCCACCTCCAGCAGATCGCCCTGGTCCGGGAGTGGCGGAAACTCCTTGCCACCGGCGAGAACGATGCTGCTGACGCGATGGTCTCCGATCTGCTGATTTCCATCAATGCGATCGCTTCAGGACTTCGAACCACCGGCTGAGCGCGCACCCCGGCTTTAGCACGTGCTTTTGTTTGTCTCACAATGAGAAAAATCAGGTAAACCCGCGCTGGAAAGGTCACCCTTTCCCGCTATCTTGCGAACCGTTTCTCTCCCGAAAAGGATTCATGGCCCACACCGATAAAACTCATTCCCTATCCGTTTCCGGAGGAATCCCCACGCCACTGGGGGCTAGCTTGCTGCCGGACGGATCGGTCAATTTTTCCATCGTCTCCCAATCCGCCAAATCGATTGAGCTATGTCTCTTCACGGACTCCCGGTATCCTACTCTCGAAACCCATCGCATTCCGGTAACAATCCGTCGCGGCGACACCTGGTATCTCAGCATCTCGGGGATCCCGGAAAACAGCACCTACGGCTACCGCGTTGACGGCATCTGGGATCCACTTGCCGGCCTGTTCTACAATCCTAACAAACTGCTCCTCGATCCCTACGCCCGTCACATCGACGGCCCCTCACTTTTCCATCCTTCTCTGGTATCCCTGGGAGAGGACAGGAAAATGGACATGACCGACAGTGCACCCCATGCCCCCCGGGCATTTGTCCCCGCGCCTAATAACTATGACTGGGAGGGTGACACGAGACTCTTCACCCCGATGTCGGAGACGGTCATCAGTGAACTCCATGTAAGAGGATTTTCCAAGCTGAATCCCGAAGTTCCGGAGGCACTTCGAGGCACCTATGCCGGTCTCGCCCACGCAGCCTCGACGGAGTATCTGCTCGACCTCGGAATCACAGCCGTTCAATTACTTCCCGTTCATCAGCACCTCGAAGACG